>ERZ894229.60-NODE-60-length-116327-cov-26.025_pt1 | contig 116327 bp, 109 predicted proteins | sample MGYA00380295_ERZ894229 | MGnify/ENA primary metagenome ERZ894229 (study PRJEB32331, sample SAMN06328479) | human gut metagenome | biome: human gut microbiome; feature: stool | host: Homo sapiens | collected 2014-09-17 ...
CCCCCTTAAGTAGATTTTGGTTATTTACCTTGTCTACTTAAGGGGAATCATATCACGCCGCAAAGCTCTTTCTTCCTCTATCAGTCCTATTCCCTTATTTAACAATCACTTTGTATCTTCCCAAAACATCAGTCATTCACCAAGCCACCCTGCTCCTCGATCCGCTTCCGGATATCCAGCATCTTCCAGTCCGTGCTGGCGATGAGCTCCGCGCAGTTTTTCAGTTCCTCGCTGATCTCCTCGGCCACCAGATCGTCCATCTGCTTTTTATACTTGAGCTGATGATCCAGGCTGGCCCAGAAATCCATGGCAATGGTGCGGATCTGCACCTCCACGCGGATAAACTGCTTGCGGTCGGAAAAGAATACGGGCACCTCAATGATCATGTGATAGCTGCGGTAGCCGTTGACCTTCGGGCTGCGGATGTAGTCCTTAATGGCGATGACCTTCACATCGTCCTGCCGCGCCAGCATCTCAACTACCTCGTAAATGTCATCGATAAACGAGCAGATCACCCGCACCCCGGCCACATCGTCCAGATTCTTCATCACCGAATCGGTGGAAACCGGGAGATTGCGCCGCTGCAGCTTCTCTATGATACTGATGGGTTTCTTAATTCTGGATTTTATCATCTCGATGGGATTTCTCTGGTTTCTCACCGAGAGCTCGTCGTTTAACACCTCCAGCTTTGTGCGCACCTCGCGGATGGCACAGGAATACATCATCATAATCTCACGGAACCGCATGGCCTCATTTAAGAACTTTTCCGGCACCTCAAACTCCTCCGGAAGACGGATCGCCTGCTGCTCCAGCTCACTGTTTTTGTTGAAACTCACTTCCATAGTAAACACCTCAAATGTCTTTAATGATCGGTCTGTTTATAAACATTATAACTGAAAATCTGCCGGGAAACAATTCATCTTTTATAAAATTTTCCTTAATAAGATAACTACAGCCATTTACAAAACCCAGGACAAATGATATGATTTTATATACAAACATTCGGAGGTACATAAGCATGAAAGTATTAGGTTATTACAACGGCGTCTGCGGACCGCTGGAGGAGATGACCGTCCCCATGAACGACCGCGCCTGCTATTTTGGAGACGGCGTTTACGAGGCCGCCATGGCGAGAAACGGTGTGATCTTCGGTCTGGACGAGCACATGGACCGTCTGTTCAACAGCGCCGGCCTTCTCGATATCCAGATTCCCTACACCAAGAAAGAGCTGGCGGACATCCTCTACGATCTTCTCGGCAAGATGGATGACAGCGAGATCTTCATCTACTGGCAGATCAGCCGCGGAACCGCCATGAGAAAGCACGAGTTTCCGGAGGCAGGCGTGACCGCCAATCTCTGGATCACCATGAAGCCGGGTTCCTGCAAGGAGCCGGACAGCTCCTTAAAGCTCATCACCGTGGAGGACACCCGCTTCTTCCACTGCAACATCAAGACCCTTAACCTTCTGCCCAACGTCATGGCGTCCCAGAAGGCCGTCGCAGCCGGCTGCGACGAGGTGGTGTTCCACAGAGGCGACATCGTCACCGAGTGCGCCCACAGCAACGTCTCCATCTTAAAGGACGGCGTGTTCAAGACCCACCCGACCGACCATTTCATCCTGCCGGGCATCACCAGGATGCATCTCATCCAGGAGTGCAAGAAGCTCTTAATTCCCGTGGACGAGACCCCGTTCACCTTAGAGGAGCTTTTTGACGCCGACGAGATCATCGTTTCCAGCACGTCCAAGCTGTGCTCCGCGGCCTGCGAGCTCAACGGCAAGCCGGTGGGCGGCAAGGACACGGCGCTCCTTCGGAAACTGCAGGAGAGCTATTATAAGAGATATTTGGAGACGACGAAAGGGTAATTGAATAAAAAGAAGAGGCTAAATCCGCAGATATGGAATTTAGCCTCTTTTTAGAATATCGAAAATACAGGAAAGGAATGGGTATGAACGAAGAATATAGACTAACCCCTTACGAAACAAGGGAAATCCTGTTTTATAAAACCGATAACGGTGAAGTTCGAGTCGAAATCCTTTTATATCAGGAAAATATGTGGCTGACCCAGGCAAAAATGGCAGAATTATTTGAAGTACAGAAAGCAGCTATTTCAAAACACCTAAAAAATATCTTTGAATCCGGAGAATTACAGGAAGAGACAGTTGTTTCCAAAATGGAAACAACTGCAGCAGACGGCAAACGGTACAGCACCAACTATTACAATCTGGATGCCATTATCGCTGTGGGATACCGTGTTAATTCTAAGAAAGCTACCATGTTCCGCATTTGGGCAAATCGGGTATTAAAAGAATTTATCATTAAAGGTTATGTGATGGATGATAAACGCATGCGTGAACCGGAATACTATTTCGGCAAGGACTATTTTGAAGAACAGTTAGAACGCATTCGCGATATTCGTTCCAGCGAGCGCCGTTTCTATCAGAAAATCACAGACATTTACTCTCAGTGCAGTGCTGATTATGATGTGAACAGCCCCGTTACAAAAGAGTTTTTCGCCACAGTGCAGAACAAACTTCACTACGCTGTTACCCACCATACAGCAGCTGAAATTGTTTATGACCGGGCGGACAGCACAAAGCCCAACATGGGACTGACAACCTGGAAAAATGCTCCGCAGGGGCGTATTCGCAAATCGAATGTTTCGGTTGCCAAAAACTATTTAAACGAAGAAGAAATTACTAATCTGAACGAAATCGTGACAATGTATCTGGACTATGCCGAGAGACAGGCACGACGGGGAAATATCATGTATATGCAGGATTGGGTAGAGCGTCTGGATGCGTTCCTGCAGTTCAATGAAGAAGATATTCTTCATGACAAAGGAAAAGTAACAGCTGCCATCGCAAAAGCATTTGCAGAAAGTGAATTTGAAAAATTCCGTGTTTTACAGGATCGAACGTATCAGAGTGATTTTGATCGTCTTGTAGCAAGTATTGAAAAATCTGATACACCATTAAAATGACAAAACCCCACGCCTCCAACTGTACTGTCAGAAACGTGGGGTGTATCTTACATCTCCTCCACTCTCCGCACCGCCTCATCCATCCACGGTGCCTCGATATACTCCGCTGTCCCCTGGTCCACGGCCTCGGCGATCTTCGGGTCGATGGGGATCTGCGCCAGCACCGGGATGCCGTACTCCTTCGCCACGTCCTCGATATGGCTCTCGCCGAACACAGAAATCCGCTTTCCGCAGTCGGGACATTCCAGATAGCTCATGTTCTCGATCAGGCCGATGATCGGGATGTCCATCTTCTTCGCCATGTTCACAGCCTTGCCCACGATCATGGACACCAGCTCCTGCGGCGAGGTCACGATGAGGATGCCGTCCACCGGGAGAGACTGGAACACGGTCAGCGGCACGTCGCCGGTTCCCGGAGGCATATCGACGAACATATAGTCCACGTCCTCCCACAGCGCCTCGCTCCAGAACTGCTTCACCACGCCGGCCACGATGGGGCCGCGCCAGATCACCGGGTCGGTCTCCCGCTCCAGAATCAGGTTTGCGGAGAGAATCTGGATGCCCGTGTAGGTTCTCGCAGGAACCATCAGATTGTCCTCCGTCACGCCCACGGTCTCATGCACGCCGAAGGCCTTCGGGATGGACGGGCCCGTGATGTCCGCATCCAGAATCGCCGCGTGCTTTCCCTTCGCCTGCATCTTAACGGCCATCATGCTGGTCACCAAAGACTTGCCGACGCCGCCCTTTCCGCTCACGATACCGATCACCTTTTTCACCGAGCTTTTCGGGTTCAACGCCTCCAGAAAGCTCGTCTGTTCCGCTGTTCTGCTGCTGCAGTTCTCCCCGCAGCTGCTGCAGTTATGATTGCAGCTCTCACTCATTTTATTTTCCTCCTTTTATCTCAAGAGCCTCGCCCTTTTTCATGCAGCGGGGGCTCCCCTTGATTGCTTTAAAGACGCCCATGCTCTCCAGACGCACCGCCAGCGTGTAGAAAATCAGGCTGTCCACCGGCCACTGGACCGCATTCTTAAACATGCGCATGGGCAGAATGGCCACCAGCGCCTGCCCGTACAGCAGATGAATCCACAGGCTGTTCATAAACACGTTGCAGACCAGAATCACCAGAAGCTTCGCCAGCAGCACGCGCTTAAATGTCACCGGCCGGCCGTAAAGCACGGCCCCATAGAGAAGGCCGCCGGCGATGGCCGTCAGCGTGAATCCCGGAAAGAAATCCCCGGTGGGGCTGATGATGAACTTCACCAGGTCCAGGATCCCGCCGTAGCAGGCGCCGACCACCGGGCCGTAGAGCAGATAGACAAACTCGTTGGCCAGCGTGGATATGCCGATTTTCAAATACGGCCCCGCCTGGATCGTAAACATGCCCAAGACCACGGATGCCGCCGCGAACATGGCGGCCGTCGTGATGGTTCTCACGTGCTTTAACTCGGCGTAAGAATCCCTGAACAAAGTTGCTAATTTCATAAAAAATTACCTCCTTCGCAGAAATACCTTACCACAAAAGGAGATAATCTTTTGCCGGACTATCTTCGTTTGCAGCGGGATGCGATATGCGGACCGCAAGACTTCCCGTCTTTTCGTCCAGGTGACAACTCCCTGTTCACCCGGCACTTTACGCCCGCACGTCTACTCTGCATAAAATATTATTTTTTCTTCCTGTTAAGTATATCACATATTCTGCTCTTTTCAATCCATTTGTGCACCAAAAGCGCGATGACCGCCGCCAGAAGAAGCGCCGCCAGCACGTCCGTGGGAAAATGGACGAAATGGTAGAGCCTGGAAAACGCGATGAGCGCCGCCAGAACCTCCGCAGCAATCCCCCATTTTTTATTGTATAAAAAAATGGAAAACGCCGTCTCAAAGGACGCCAGCGTGTGCCCCGACGGAAACGAATAATCGTGGGGACTCTCAATCAGAAGCAGCACCTCCGGCATCAGCCAGCAGGGCCGATCCCGCCCCACCAGATTCTTGAGAAGCAGATTCCCCACCAGAAATCCACCAAGCAGCGACAGAAGAACCGCCAGCCCCACCTTTCTGGTCCGAGAAAAAAAGAGCATCAGAACGCCCATGGCGATAAACAGGACGCCCCCGTCCCCCAGATGCGTGATCACGGTCATGATCCCGTCCAGCACCGGGGTGTGCAGCTCCTGCAGGTGGAGGAGAAACGAAAGCTCCAGCGCCTGTAAATCCATCTACGCCTCCCCTTCCTCGTCCAGGAACTGTCTGAAGGACTGATCCATCTCGATGTAGTTTCTCTTTAAAGAGACAGGTTTCCCGTCCCTGGTCAGAAAGCAGTGGCGGCTCTCGCCCACGCAGCGGATGACGCCGGTCTCCTTGTCGATGACCGTGTACTCCAGCGTCATGCGCACGCCGTTGTACTCCCTAAGCTGGGTCAGAATCTCCACCGTGTCCCCGAAATGGGTCATGGACTTGTACTCGCTGTGAACCGACAGCACCGGGCTTATGATGCCGCGCTTCTCCATCTCGGCGTAGCCCATGCCCATCTGCTCCATCATGTCCATGCGGGCCTCCTCGAACCAGCGGATGTAGTTGGAATGATGGATAATTCCCATCTGATCGGTCTCATAATACTGGGTCTTGTGTTCATACACACGGTATTCCATATACGTTCACACTCCTTCTCATTACAAAAAAAGCAGAGCCCGCCGGGGATCTGCTTTCGTCTCTTCCTATGCCTCGCCTAAGCCGTCCTCGATGGCTCTGGCCACCGTCTCCAGTGCTTCCTTCTCGTCCGGGCCGTCACAGATCAGTGTAATCTCCGTGCCGCTCTTGATGCCCGCAGCCATCACGTTCAGCACGCTCTTGGCCACGATCCGCTTCTCCCCGGCCTCTATAATAATATCGCTCTTAAACTTCATGGATGTCTGGGACAATACGCCCGCCGGTCTCAGATGAAGCCCGGAGGGATTAACCACCTTCAAGGTCTTGGATACCATAATTTCGCTCCCCTTTTTCTCTGAAAATTTTTCTCTGTCTCTAAGCCGATTCTATCTCAAATCCCCCTCCATGTCAAGAAGAACCGCCTCCGGCTCACCGATCAGAACGAGAGGTCTCCGGCGTCCCGCCCGGAAGCAGCCGCCCCGGCGTCCCCGCGGCGGCGGGAGAACACACAGCCGCAGTAATCCTGCCTGTAGAGCCCGTACTGCTCCGAAAGCTCCAGCGAGCGGAAATGCCCGTTTTTCTTCTTGAAATCCGAGTTCAGATAAGCCACGCCGTACATGCTCCCGATCTCCTCGCCCAGCTGGTTTAAAAGCCTCGCGTCCTTTTTCGGCCCCACAGTCAGCGTGGTTGTGAAGTAGTCGTAGCCGCCGTCCTTCGCCAGACGCGCCGCCTCCATAAGGCGCAGCCGGAAGCATCGCTCACAGCGGGCGCCGCCCTCTTTCTCCGCCTCCAGGCCCTTCACGGCGTCGAAAAACAGCGCCGGATCGTACGCCCCGGCCACCACGGTCACCGGGTGGGCGAACTCCATCTCCGACACCAGCCGCCTCACCTCCGCCAGGCGCTCGTCGTACTCCTTCGGGGGGTAAATGTTGGGGTTATAGTAAAATACGGTAATCTCAAAATACTTCGACAGATACTCCAGCACGTAGCTGCTGCAGGGCGCGCAGCAGCTGTGCAGGAACAAACGGGGCACCCGCCCCTCCGCCGCAAGCCGCTCCAGCAGCCGGTCCAGCTCTCTCTGAAAATTTCTCGCATTCATAAACACACGCTCCCATCAGAGTTTTCCCACTCCGGGCCAAACCAAACAAAGAGGGCTCCGAAAAGCCCTCCTTTTTTCAAACCGTCATAAATCCTACAGAAAATCTCTGATTCTCTTGCTGCGCACCGGATTTCTCAGCTTTCTGAGCGCCTTCGCCTCAATCTGGCGGATACGCTCACGGGTCACGTTGAACTCCTTGCCCACTTCCTCCAGTGTCCGGGGATGTCCGTCCTCAAGGCCGAAGCGCAGGACGATAACCTGGCGCTCCCTCTCCTTCAAGTCACCTAAAAGCGCGTCGATGTGCTCTCTTAACATCACCGACTCCACATTGCCCTCGGGCGTAACCACATTACTGTCCGCCACGAAATCGCCCAGGCTGGAATCGTCCTCCTCGCCGATGGGGGTCTCTAGGGATGCGGGCTCTCTGGCGATCTGCATGATCTCCATGACCTTCTCCTCGGACACATCCAGCGCCGCGGCCAGCTCCGCCACCGACGGCTCGTAACCCAGCTCCAGGGTCAGCTTTCTCTGCATCTTTGACATCTTATTGATGGTCTCCACCATGTGCACCGGCACGCGGATGGTTCTGGCCTGGTCGGCCAGCGCCCTGGTCACCGACTGGCGGATCCACCAGGTGGCGTATGTACTGAGCTTGAAGCCTTTGGTATAATCAAATTTCTCCACGCCCTTTATAAGCCCTAAGTTTCCCTCCTGCACCAGATCCAGGAAGCTCATGCCCCTGCCGGTATAGCGCTTCGCAATGCTCACCACAAGACGCAGGTTTGCCTCGATGAGCCGCTCCTTGGCGTGCTCGTCTCCCTCCGCCTTCCGCTTGGCCAGCTCCTCTTCCTCCTCTGCGCTCAGAAGGGGAACCGTACCGATCTCCTTTAAATACATGCGGACCGGATCCTCCGTCCCGATTCCGTCCAGGAGATCGATGGCGTCAAAATCAATCTCTTCCTCCTCGGAGTTCTTTAAGAAGGTTTCATCCACATCATCCAGGTCGTCGTCCAGCAAAAGCGCGGACTCGTCCGACAGGATCGAATCATCCATCACCGGAACCACATCGATGTTGTGGCCCTCGAGATAACTGTATATGTGCTCCATCTGCTCCGGCTGGAGGCTCTCGCCGGCAAAGAAATCATTTATCTCCGTCACATCCAGAGCATTCTGCTTGGTTTTTGCCAGCTCAACGAGCTTTTTCAATTTCTCTAAAAAATTGTCTTTCTCCACAAATAACGTCCTTTCGCCAGGATATTCACTAAATCTACACGACTTTTCATTATATACCAGTCATATGCAAATTTCAACACATTTTTTTAACGGCAAACGCCTGTTTTAAATTTTCTATCTCCACCTCCGCGACAGAGCCCCCGAACTCGCCGTCCAGCGTCCAGTCCACGCTCTCCGGGGAGGTGATTTTCAAGTGTTTCGCCTTAAACTGGTAGACGCACTCGTTGTCGCCCTCGCGCATGAAAAGGTAGGATGCGATGCTGTGCAGATCTCTGGGCGTCTTCGGCGTGCGCACCAGGAGAACCTCAAACTCGCCGTCGTTTAAGGCGACGCCGCGGCCCACCAGGCCCTTAAAACCGCCCACCTGCAGCGTGTTGGTCACCATCCCCAGGATAAACTCGCCCTCCAGCTCCCGGTCCTCCGTCTCAAAGCGCATCCGATAAGACTTTAAATTCACCAGGCGCTTCACCGCCTCCAGCATGTAGGCCTGGTGTCCCAGCAGATTTTTCCGGTCCTGGGGCGTCACGTAGGAGACCTCCGTGAACGCGCCGAAGGCCGCAATGTATACAAAATACCGGTCTACCCCGAACTTCCCCACGTCCAGCGGGAAATCGCTCCCGGTGAAAATGTCCTCCGCCGCCTTGAGTCCTTCCTTTGAAAGCCCCAGGCTGGCGGCAAAATCGTTGGTGGAGCCCGAGGGAATATATCCCAGCGCCGGCATCCTTGGCCCATCCATCAGGCCGCTGACCGTCTCATTCAAGGTTCCGTCCCCTCCGCAGCAGACCACCAGATCAAACTGCCATCCCTTCTCCCTGGCCACCCGGCGGGCGTCCGCCTGGCACTGGGTCACGTAAACTTCTGTGTCATACCCGGCCTTCACCGCCAGATCCAGAATATCCACCATTTTCCCCTTCAGCTGCTCCTTTCCGGAGCGGGGATTGATTATCATCAAAAGCCGTTTCATGTTTCCACCTTTCCGATCTCCTCAAAGATCAGCCTCTTGTAGGCCCTGAAGGCCTCCGGAACAGAGTATGTGTCAAAAATCTCATTTTTATCAGCCATCAGATACCCTTTTGGCCCTCCCGTTCCGATGCGGAACCGGTAGCCGCCCATATGCCACTCCACGTGGGAAAAAACGTGCACCGACGCCGGAAGCGGCTCACAGGCTCCGATCGTCCCGGCGTCAAGCCCCAGCGCCACGGCAGCCTCCTGCGCCGTGAGCCGTCCCTCCAGATTGGGAAACTCGTAGAGGGAGGCCAGAAGTCCGCCCTCGTCCCGCTTGCGGATGGCCACCCGGTTTTCGCACTCCACCAGGCAGATGGTCCGCTCCTCCGCCCTTCTGGGCTTTTTCTTCGCCTTCACGGGAAGCTCCTCCGTCAGCCCGTCCCGGCGCGCCACACAGACCGAAGCCGCCGGACACTCCCCGCATCTGGGAGCGCCGCCGGGAATGCAGACCAATGCCCCCAGCTCGATGAGCGCCTGGTTGAAATCGCCGCATCTCTCCCTGGGGATCACGCCGGCCACCAGCCGCTCCACCCCGGTTTTCACCGACTGTTTCCCGATGTCCTCACGGCTGCCGGTGATTCTTGCCACCACCCGCAGCACGTTTCCGTCCACCGCCGGAGCCGGAATCCCGAAGGCGATGGACGCGATGGCCCCCGCCGTGTAGCTGCCGATGCCCGGGAGCTTCCGGATCTCCTCGTAGTCGCCGGGCATCTCGCCGCCCCAGTGCTCCTTAAGAATCAAGGCCGCCTTCTTCATGTTGCGGATGCGGCTGTAATATCCCAATCCTTCCCACAATTTCATCAATTTATCCTCATCCGCCTCTGCCAGATCGCGGATGGCGGGAAGTTCCCTCATAAACCGCTCAAAATACGGCTTCACAGCCTCCACACGGGTCTGCTGGAGCATAATCTCCGAGACCCAGACCCTGTAAGGCTTCGGATCCTCCCTCCAGGGGAGCGTCCTGGCACATTCACTGTACCAGGAAAGCAATGGGCGGACAACCGCCCCCAGTCTCTCCCCGGGCGTCCACGCCCGGTCCGCAGGCTCCAGCACCTGCAGTCTGTCATATCCTCGTTCCATCACAGCTCCATTTTTAAAGATGCCAAAAAGAGCAGCCCGGTTCCACTGCTCTTTCTGTCTCTATGTTCTCTATACGTATCCGTAAATGCCTCTCACCGACACCTCGCCGGAGAGCACCTCCCGGACGCTTCCGTCCTCCGTGCGCACCAGCAGCTCGCCGGTGCGGTTGATGCCAAGCGACACGCCCGTGTACTCGTTCTTCGGCGCCAGGACCCGCACCTCGCGGCCCTTGTTCACCAGCATCCCGTTGTACTCGTCCATGAGGCCCGACAGGTCCATGGTCTCCAGGAAAATCCCGTAGTACCGCTCGAACGCCTCCATCACGCAGCCGATGAGCTCGCTGCGCTTCACCGTCCGCCCCAGGGCCAGCTTTAAGGATGTGGCCGTGGCCCTTATCTCCTCCGGATACTCCTCCTGGTTCACGTTGATGCCGATGCCCGGCACCACGTAGTTGATGCGCTCAAACTCGGTGCTCATCTCCGTCAGGATCCCGCAGACCTTCTTGCCGTCGATGACCACGTCGTTGGGCCACTTGATGCCGGTTTCCAGCCCCGTGACCTTCCGGATCCCGTCGGTCACCGCCATGGCCGCCACCAGCGTCAGCATGGACGCATCCGTGGGCTCGATCTCCGGGCGCAGAAGAAGGCTCATGAAAATGTTGGCCCCCGGCGGGGAAACCCAGCTGCGGCCTCTGCGGCCCTTTCCCATGGTCTGGCACTCGGCCACCACCAGAAGCCCGTGGGGCGCTCCGCTCTCCGCCATCTGCTTCGCGCGGGTGTTGGTGGAATCCACCTCCTGCAGATACTCCACCTGGCGCCCGGCCCACTGTCCTCTGATGGAGGTCACAATCTCCTCACGGGAGAGGAGGTCCCCGGAGTACGCCAGACGGTAACCCTTATTGCGCACCGCCTCGATGTCGTAGCCCTCCTCCTTCAGCTGATTGATCACCTTCCAGACCGCGGTGCGGGACACGCCGAACTTCTCGCACAGCTCCTGCCCCGACACGTAGCCGTCGGTTCCCTTCAATTCCTTAAGTATCTCTGTCTTCATGTCCTACCCCCAGATACTGACGGCGCTTAAAACGGCCAGAACAAGCAGAAGCGCGCCCAGCGCCACCACAGTCACCGCCATCACCTTCCGTCTCCGGACCCGTCCGCAGTTTCTCGCCTGGTTGATGCCCGTAATCAGATAGAGCACCGACCCCAGCAGGAAAATAAACGGAAACAGCACCTTGTTCCTGTCCGGATCCCAGAATGCCAGAACCGCCAGAAGCGCGATCAGACAGCCGATCACGATGTGAACGATATCCAGTATAAAGGAGGAAAGCCTGGCATTCCTCCGCCCGTTCTGTAAAAGCATATGTTAAAAATCTCCTATCGTAGCCGCGATGACTGCCTTGATGGTGTGCATCCGGTTCTCCGCCTCGTCAAAGACCACGGAGCGCGGGCCCTCGAAGACCTCGTCGGTCACCTCCAGCTCGTCCATGCCGAACTGCTCCTTGATCTGGCGGCCGATCTTCGTCTTCAGATCATGGAACGCAGGCAGGCAGTGCATGAAAATGGCCTGCTCACCGGCCCACTCCATCACCTGGCTGCTCACCTGGTAGGGCTTCATCACGTCAATTCTTTTCTGCCATTCCTCAAACGGCTCGCCCATGGACACCCAGACGTCCGTGTAAATCACGTCCGCGCCCTTGACCGCCGTCTCCACGTCGCTGATGAAATTAAGCTTTGCGCCCGTCTCCTTCGCCATCTCCTGGCAGAGCGCCTGTAGCTTTTCGTCCGGGAAATAGTCTGCCGGCGCGCAGGCCGTGAACTCCATGCCCATCTTCGCCGCAGTCACCATCAGAGAGTTGGCCATGTTGTAGCGGGCGTCGCCCATATACACCAGCTTCACTCCCTTTATTCTACCTAAATGTTCACGAATTGTCAAAAGGTCTGCCAGCATTTGTGTCGGATGGAACTCATTGGTCAGTCCGTTCCACACCGGAACGCCCGCATACCGGGCCAGCTCCTCCACGATCTCCTGCCCGAAGCCGCGGTACTCGATGCCGTCGTAGATGCGGCCCAGAACCCGCGCCGTGTCGGCGATGCTCTCCTTGTTGCCCACCTGCGAGCAGGACGGATCCAGATAAGTCACCTGCGCGCCCAGGTCGTGCGCCGCCACCTCAAACGAGCAGCGGGTGCGGGTGCTGGTCTTCTCAAAAATAAGCGCGATATTTTTTCCCTCACAGTATCTGTGACGGATGCCGTTTTTCTTGTCCTGCTTCAGCTTTGCGGCCAGCTCCAGAAGATACCCGATCTCCTCCGGCGTGTAGTCAAGAAGCTTTAAAAAATGACGTCCCTTTAAATCCATAACCGTTTCCTCCAATATCAGATATAAAACTGTTTTTCTCTCGAATTGAAAAATTATGCATGAATTTTAGCATATTTAGCATAAATATGCAACCCCTTGCAAAAGGAAAAAACCGCCGCTGTGTCCGGCGGGGGATCGCCCCTTCCCCATCCACAGCGGCGGCAGTACGCTCTGTCCGCGCAGCCTTACTCTGCTTCTGTCTCTTCCTTCTCTCCCACTTCCACCAGGGACTTCACCAGGCCGGCGATTCCCTGTATCTCGGACGGGATAATAATCTTCGTGGCCTTTCCGTCCGCAGCCGCGGCGAAGGCCTCCAGGCTCTTGAGCTGCAGCACCGCGTTGTCCGCGCCCGCTTCCTTGATGAAGCGGATACCGTCGGCATTTGCCTGCTGGATTTTCAAGATGGCCTCAGCCTGGCCTTCCGCCTCGCGGATCATTCTCTGCTTCTCTGCCTCGGCGCGTAAAATCGCCGCCTCCTTCTCGCCTTCCGCCTCCAGAATCGCGGATTCCTTCTTACCTTCCGCCACCAGGACCGTGGACTTCTTCTCGCCCTCTGCGATGAGGATGGCCTCACGGCGCTCGCGCTCCGCCTTCATCTGCTTCTCCATGGCGTCCTGGATGGCCGCCGGCGGGATGATGTTCTTAAGCTCCACGCGGTTCACCTTGATGCCCCACGGGTCTGTGGCCACGTCTAAGGACGCGCGCATCTTGGTGTTGATGGTCTCTCTGGAGGTGAGTGTCTGATCCAGCTCCAGATCGCCGATGATATTTCTCAGTGTGGTGGCCGTCAGATTCTCGATGGCCATGATGGGGTTCTCCACGCCGTAGGCGTAAAGCTTCGGATCCGTGATCTGGAAGAACACCACCGTGTCGATCCGCATGGTGACGTTGTCCTTCGTAATCACCGGCTGGGGCGCGAAATCCACCACCTGCTCCTTTAAAATCACCCGCTTGGCCACGCGGTCGATGATAGGAAGCTTAAAATGGATGCCCACCGACCAGGTATCCCGGTACGCACCCAGCCGCTCCAGCACGATGGCCTGCGCCTGGGGAACGATGCGGATACACGACGCGAGTATCAGTAAAATAACAATTCCGATAATGATAAAGCTGAATAAACCGATTATGCTTCCTGCTGTTCCCATGTTCTCTGTGTCCTCCTTACTTCTCTGCTACCATCAGTTTCACGCCTTTTATCTCTTTGATCTCCACCATGGCCCCCTCGGCAATGGGGGTTCCGTCCGCGGAGCGGGCCGTCCATTCCTGCCCGTTCACCACCGCGGTTCCCGTCGCCAGGTCGTTGTCAATGCGGGAGGTCACGCGGGCCGTCCGCCCCACCAGACTCTCCACATTGGTCTTCACCGCATCCTTGTTGATAAACTTAAGGGCAAATGGCCTGGTAAAGATCAGAAGCGCCAGCGACACAATGAAGAACACTGCCAGCTGGAGCTCGATCCCCGCACCGGTAAACGTCACAAGAAATGCCGCCAGCGCGCCTCCGGCAAACCAGATGGTTGTCAGCGCCATGGTGCCGATCTCGATTCCGATAAAAACAACGAACGCGGCCAGCCAACCGATTGTCATCATACGCGTCACTCCTTTCTTCTGACAATTATATACTATTTTCAGACATTTCACAATGCGCAGAACTGTCATCCGGCTTAACTTTTCATTAAACTTTTCTAAACTGCCGCCTATCCCCGCCGCTGTCTGGCGGCCTCAAACATGAGGACGGAGGCGGCCACGGCGGCGTTCAAGGACTCCACCTGCCCGGCCATGGGAATTTTCACATACGAATCCGCCAGGGCCGCCGTCTCCTCCTTAAGCCCCAGCGCCTCGTTTCCGATCATAAATCCCGTACTACCAGTATAGTCCGCTTTGTCATAATTATTCTCGCCCTTTAAGTGGGCCGCATACAGGCGCACGCCCGCCGCTTTGATGCGCTCCACGGTTCCCTTAAGATCATCCGTGTAGAAAAAGGGCACGCGGTAGATGGAGCCCATGGTGGAGCGTATCACCTTCGGATTGTAGATATCCGCGGTCTCCCGGTTCATGATGACGCCGGTGACGCCGGCGCCCTCGCCGGCCCGCAGGATCGTCCCCAGGTTTCCGGGATCCTGCAGCGTCTCCAGCACCATGAGAAGCGCCCGCCCCGGCTGCTCTAAAATATCCTCCAGCCGGTAGTGATACTGGCGCACCAGCGCCAGAATCCCCTGGGGCGTCTGGGTGTCGGACATGGCCTTAAACACCTCGTCCTTCACCGCCTCCCACGGGCACCGCTCCAGGAGCGTCTCATTCCCCGGCTGGGAGAGAAAGCTCTCGGAGACATATGCCTTGTGGAGCCGCCCGGCCGGAATCTCGCGGAACATCCGGATCCCCTCCACCACGAAGAGATCCTGCTCCCGTCTCGCCTTCGCTTTTTTCACCAGGGCGGCCACCGCCTTCACCTGGGCGTTGGATGTGCTGCTAATCATGGATGGCCTCCAGCTCCTCCAGCCACAGGCGGCTGCACGCGTCGCTGGGCATCCTCAAATCGCCGCGCGGCGACAGGGCCACGGAACCCACCTTCGGGCCGTCCGGCACGCAGGAGCGCTTGAACTGCTGGCTGAAAAATCTTCTGTAAAATACCTTAAGCCATTTTAAAATGGTCTCTTTATCATACACGCCGTCAAAGGCCAGCTTCGCCAGCCGGTAGATCTTCGCCGGGTGATATCCGTATCTCAGAATGTAGAACAGGAAGAAATCGTGAAGCTCATAGGGCCCCACCAGGTCCTCCGTCTTCTGGGCGATCTGCCCGTCCTTCGGCGGCAGCAGCTCCGGGCTCACCGGCGTGTCCAGCACGTCCAGAAGCACCTCGCGCAGCGCATCCTCGCCGCAGGTCTCTGCATAATAGTGAACCAGATGGCGCACCAGCGTCTTCGGAACGGAGGCATTGACGCCGTACATGGACATGTGGTCGCCGTTGTAGGTGGCCCAGCCCAGGGCCAGCTCCGACATGTCGCCGGTTCCCACCACCATGCCGTTCACCATGTTGGCCAGATCCATGATGACCTGCGTCCGCTCCCTGGCCTGGCTGTTCTCGTAGGTCACATCGTGGCAGTCCATCTCCTGTCCGATATCCTTAAAATGGATCGTCACCGCCTCCTTGATATCCACCTCTTTGAGTGTCGCCCCCAGCTTCTTCGTCAGCAGGCAGGCGTTGTTGTAGGTGCGGTCCGTGGTGCCGAAGCAGGGCATGGTCACCGCCAGGATCTGATTCCTGGGGATTCCTAAAAGGTCGAAGGCCCTGGCCGTCACCAGAAGCGCCAGCGTGGAGTCCAGCCCGCCCGAGATTCCAAGCACCGCGTTCTTACAGCCGGTGTGGGCAAGCCGTTTCTTAAGCCCCAGCGCCTGGATCGTGAAAATCTCCTCGCATCTGGCCGCCCTGTGCTTTTTATCCGCCGGGATAAACGGCGCCGGGTCGATGGAGCGGATCAGGGTAAGCTCCTCCGTCTCAAACGCGAAATCCACCATCGTATAGTCCTCGCGTCCTCTGGTCTGGTAGGTGGTCATGCGGCGGCGCTCCGCCTCCAGCCGCTCCAGATCCAGATCGGCGTAAATGGTCTCGTTGACGAAGCGCTTCGACTGCGCCAGGCAGGTTCCGTTCTCGGCGATAATATTCTGCCCGCCGAACACCAGATCCTGGGTGGACTCGCCGTCGCCCGCGTTGGCGTAAATGTAGCCGCAGATCAGCCGGGCCGACTGCCCGTTGATCAGCGCCTCGCGGTAGCTGTCCTTGCCGGTGGTCTCGCTGCTGGCGGAGCAGTTGACGATCACCGTGGCACCCGCCGCGGCATGTCCGATGCTGGGCGGATTCAAGGCCCACACATCCTCGCAGATCTCCGCACCCACCATCAGATTGTCCACGGTGGTGCAGCGGTAGAGAATCCGGCTGCCGAAGGGAACCTCGTACCCGTCCCACTCCACGCGGACGGTCCGCTCCTCCCCGGCGTTGAACTGGCGCGCCTCATAGAACTCCGAGTAATTGGGAATGTTCATCTTCGGAACCAGCCCCAGAAGGCGTCCGTCCTGGATCGCCGCCGCCACATTGAACAATTTGTTGTTGTACTCCCAGGGGAGGCCGGCAAATATCAGCATGTCGTCCCCTTTGGTGAAGCGGATCAGCTCCCGCAGCTCATCTTTGGCCTTTGTGAGAAGCGCCTTCTGCAAAAACAGGTCGCCGCAGGTGTAGGAGGTCAGTCCCAGCTCTGGAAATACCAGGATCTTTGCGCCTTTTTTCCGCGCATCCAGGATGCTCTCCTCCATCTGCTTCCGGTTAAATTCCACATCCGCCACCTTCACGTCCGGGGTCGCCGCCGCAACCCTCAAAAATCCATCTCTCATCGGTATGCTCCTTTATTTGATTCATAATATTTTTCGTCTTCAATCGCACTTATTATACAACCTTTTCCGGCAAAAGGGAAGTTTACACGCCGGGCAAAATCAATTAAAATGAGAACATGGGGTTTTACAGCTATGACTTCACTTTCAGAAAGGATTTTGACATATGGAACAGTTTTCAAGAACCCGCCGTCTGATCGGCGACGCGGGGATTTCCCGCCTGTGGGACAGTAAAATCGTGGTCTTCGGCGTGGGCGGCGTCGGCTCCCACTGCATCGAGGCCCTTTGCCGCGGCGGCGTCGGCACGCTTGCCATCGTGGACAGCGACCGGGTGGCCGTCTCCAACATCAACCGCCAGAGCATCGCCTCCTTTAGCACCGTGGGACGGCCCAAGGTGATGGTGATGCAGGAGAAATTAACAGATATCTCGCCGGAGGCCGCCGTTATCCCCATAGAGAGCTTCGTGCTCCCGGAACATGTGGATGCGCTCTTTGCCTCGCTCCCCTTCACCCCCGACTACATCGTGGATGCCATCGACACGGTCTCCGCCAAGCTGGCCCTCGCCGTGTACGCGAAGGAGCACGCCATCCCCATCATCTCCTCCATGGGCACCGGCAACAAGCTCCACGCGGAGCTGTTCGAGATCGCCGACATCCGGGAGACCTCCGTCTGCCCCCTGTGCCGCGTCATGCGAAAGGAGTTAAAGGCCCGCGGCATCGAACATCTGAAGGTGCTCTACTCAAAGGAAATACCCTTAAAACCCGCCGATGACGAAAATGACCTGCGCTCCACCGGTCGTCCCACCCCCGGCAGCGTGTCCTTCGTCCCCCCGGTGGCCGGGCTTCTGATCGCCGGCGAGGTGATCCGGGATCTGCTGGAGCGGTAAAAACCGCTCCGGCATGAGCTGCGATCTCTTTCCACACTGAACGTTTTATTTCCACTCCGGCGTTTCCTTTTCCGGCACAAAGAAAAGAACTGCTATCCCCCACAGAAAGCAGCCCTCATTCACGTACAAAAACCGTACATTATATAGTTTTCTACATGTCTAAATATACCACTTTTCCACTCCTGCGTCAAGAAAGCCGCCGTTATTTTGCACAATTTTAACACATATTACGGCAAATCTATCTGTCATATTTTCCGTAATTCTACACATACTTACCCTATACATGCTGAAAGGAATGGTAGAATTATGGATATTTCCCGGGATTTATCAAAAAACAAGGAAGTTTTCGACCGGATACTGAACGTGAGCGCCAATTTCGACGTGGTCTACCGCACGCTGTGGTTCGGCGGGCGGGAGGCCTGCATCTATTTCATAGACGGATTTACCAAGGACGAGACGCTGCTGCGCATCCTCCAGAATTTTTCCTCCATAAAGCCGGAGGACATGCCGGAAAATGCCCACGAATTTTCCAAGCGGTACGTGCCCTACGGCGAGGTAGGCCTGGCGCGGACGGAGGACGAGGTCATCGGCCAGCTGCTGGCCGGCGTGCCCTGCCTGTTCATCGACGGCTACGACAGCTGCATCACCATCGACTGCCGCACCTACCCCGCCAGAAGCGTGGCGGAGCCGGACAAGGACAAGGTACTGCGCGGTTCCCGGGACGGCTTCGTGGAGACGCTGATTTTCAACACGGCGCTTATCCGGCGCAGGATCCGGGACCCGCGGCTCACGGTGGAAATCTTAAACGCCGGCGAGAGCTCCCGGACGGACATCGCCATGCTCTACATGGAGGGCCGGGTGGACACCCACCTCTTAAACATGATTAAAGACCGGATCAACAAACTCAGGGCGGACGCGCTGACCATGAACCAGGAGAGCCTGGCCGAGTGCATTTATCCCCACAAGTGGTACAATCCGTTCCCCAAATTCCGCTTTTCCGAACGGCCGGACACGTCGGCGGCCTCCATCCTGGAGGGAAACATCGTGATCCTGGTGGACAACTCGCCGGCGGCCATGATCCTGCCCTCCTCCATCTTCGACATCATCGAGGAGGCGGACGACTACTATTTCCCGCCGCTGACAGGCACCTACCTGCGGCTCACCCGCATGGCCATCACACTGCTCTCCCTGTTTCTGACTCCCGTCTGGCTGCTGCTGATGCAGAACCCCCAGTGGATTCCCCACTGGCTCCAGTTTATCCAGCTGCAGGATGAGGTGCATGTGGCGCTCATCTACCAGCTTCTGATTCTGGAATTTGCCATCGACGGCCTCAGACTGGCGGCGGTGAACACCCCCAGCATGCTGACCACACCCCTAAGCGTCATCGCCGGTATCGTCCTCGGCGAGTACGCGGTGAAGTCCGGCTGGTTCAACAGCGAAACCATGCTCTACATGGCATTCGTAACCATCGCCAACTACTCCCAGTCCAGCTTTGAGCTGGGATATGCGCTGAAATTTATGCGAATGATTATTCTGGTGCTGACGGCGGTGTTCGACCTCTGGGGATTCATCGCGGGAACGGTGTTCGCGGTGCTGGCGCTGGTGATGAATAAGACGATTGCGGGGAAGAGTTATATCTATCCGCTGATTCCGTTCCGGTTTTCGGAGCTTAAGAAGAGGATTGTGAGGAACCGGCTGCCGCATACGGAGAAGTAGACGTGTGAGATAAAATTTGAGCATTGGATATTCGCAGGAGGCGGGGGCAGAGGAAGGGACCGGGAGGCTGATCACTCCGGGAGACCCGATGGGAACCGCTAAACTGCACGAGGCAGGGAGAAACCGGGACCGGACACATTCGATCAAAATTTTTGATAAATTTTGATCTCGGAGTCCTTTGCGATCCGGCGTTGTGCGCCGATCGCAACCCGGCTTCTCCCTGCCTCGTCCAGCTAAGCGGTTCCGAATCGGGCCTCGAGTCGCGTTCAGCCTCCCGGTCCCTTCCTCTGCTTCGCTGGCTGGGGATATGAATAACTTTTTACTCGTCAATGCTGTAGTTCGGAGCCTCTTTCGTGATATGGATGTCGTGGGGGTGGCTCTCTTTAAGGGAGGCGGCGGTGATCTTTACGAAGCGGCCGTTCTCCTGGAGTTCGGGGATCGAGGCGGTGCCGCAGTAGCCCATGCCGGCTCTTAAGCCGCCCAGGAGCTGGAATACGGTGTCCTCCACCAGGCCCTTGTAGGCCACACGCCCCTCGACGCCCTCGGGTACCAGCTTCTTGGCGTCGGACTGGAAGTAGCGGTCTTTGCTGCCGTTCTCCATGGCGGAGATGGAGCCCATGCCGCGGTATACCTTGTATTTTCTTCCCTGGTAGAGCTCGAAGGTTCCCGGGCTCTCGTCGCAGCCTGCGAACATGCTGCCCATCATGCAGACGCTGCCGCCGGCCGCAATGGCCTTGGTCAGATCGCCGGAGTACTTGATACCGCCGTCGGCGATGATCGGGATGCCGTACTCCTTGGCCACCGCGTAGCAGTCCATGACTGCGGAGATCTGCGGAACACCGATGCCGGCCACCACGCGGGTGGTACAGATGGAACCGGGTCCGATACCCACCTTTACGGCGTCCACGCCGGCCTCAATGAGGGCTCTCGTCGCATCGCCGGTGGCCACATTTCCTGCGATCACCTGCACCTCCGGGAACGCCTCCTTGATCATCTTCACGCAGCGGATGACGTTGGCGGAATGTCCGTGGGCGGAATCCAGCACAAACACGTCCACCTTAGCGTTCACCAGCGCCTCCACTCTCTCAAGCACATTGGCGGTGATGCCCACAGCCGCGCCGCAGAGCAGGCGGCCCATGGAATCCTTGGCGGAATCCGGGTATTTGATCTGTTTCTCAATATCCTTAATCGTGATAAGTCCCTTTAAGTTGAAATCATCGTCCACGATGGGAAGCTTCTCCACCCTGGCCTTGGCAAGGATGCGCTTCGCCTCCATCATGGTGATGCCCTCCTTGGCAGTCACCAGGTGCTCGGAGGTCATGCACTCCTTGATCTTCTTGGAGAAATCCTCCTCAAACTTCAGATCGCGGTTAGTGATGATGCCGACCAGCTTTCTGCCCTCGGTAATCGGCACGCCGGAAATGCGGAACTTGCCCATGAGCTCGTCCGCATCCTTCAATGTATGCTCCGGGGAAAGGTAGAACGGATCGGTGATGACGCCGTTCTCAGAACGCTTCACCTTGTCCACTTCCTCCGCCTGCTCCTCAATCGACATGTTCTTGTGAATGATGCCGATGCCGCCCTGTCTGGCCATAGCAATCGCCATCCTGTGCTCGGTCACGGTGTCCATGCCCGCGCTCATCAAAGGAATATTTAACTTGATTTTCTTGGTCAAATAAGTCGTCAGATCCACCTGGTTGGGGATCACTTCCGAGTAGGACGGAACCAGAAGGACGTCGTCAAAGGTAATTCCATCGCCGATAATTCTACCCATTAAATTTTCCTCACTTTCGCATGTGTTTTATTAAAATTATTAATAAAAAAGGTACCTGTTATTAGTAACTAATGGTAACAAAAAAAGAGGAGCTTGTCAAATGCTTTCGGCGCATTTGAGAAATATTTCTCGTGTAATAAAAATACCCGGACCTTTCCGTGTGGGAAACGCCCGGGTACATCTATCAATATTCAAAGAATTTCCTCGGAAGAGACTGCTTCATCAGCCTGATCATTCTCTCATCCGGTTCAATGATAATTCTCGTGCAGACGCCGCTCCTATTGTGAATGATGCCGTAAGTCCGCGCCCCGTCCGCACCGGAAGAAAAATCCACGGTGCTCTTCACCTGGCGGTCGAACTCCTTCATGCGGTCGGAGCCCATGGGGGCGATCGCCTCCACGTCCGCCATGTCATACTCGGCGGCCCGCCTGCGGCGCGATTTACCCGCAATCCTGTCCACGGTCAGCTGACGGTCAATGTAGAGATACTCATACTCGATGTCCCCGTTGAGGAACACCAGGTATATCCCAGCTGCCGCCGCCACCGGAAGAACGAATCCAAACGGAATCCTCGCCATCAGAAGGAGGGAGAGGATGAATAAAAGGATCATCCCCGCCTTCACAGCCAGCCAGTACCCCGGCTGTTTTCTCTTTACCAGGTGCTCTGCATAAGAATTATCAATCATGGTATCCCTCTCTGATTACATCATGCCCATTCCGCCGCCTGCGGGCATCGCCGGAGTCTCCTCCTTGATGTTGGCCACAACAGACTCGGTGGTGAGGAGTGTGGACGCAACGCTGGTCGCGTTCTGGAGAGCGCTTCTCGTAACCTTTGCGGGATCGAGGATACCAGCCTCAACCATGTTCACATACTCTTCCTTGTAAGCGTCAAAGCCCATGCCGACCTCGGACTCTCTCACCTTGTTGATGATGACGGAGCCCTCAAGTCCCGCGTTGGCAGCGATGTGGAACAGCGGAGCCTCCAGTGCCTTTAAGATGATCTTTGCGCCGGTCTTCTCGTCGCCCTCCAGGCTGTCAGCCACGGCCTCTACATCTGCGGAAGCGTGGATATATGCGGAACCGCCGCCTGCGATGATACCTTCCTCGACAGCCGCCTTCGCTGCGGAGAGAGCATCCTCCATGCGAAGCTTCGCCTCTTTCATCTCCGTCTCGGTGGCAGCACCCACACGAATCACGGCTACGCCGCCTGCCAGCTTCGCCAGTCTCTCCTGGAGCTTCTCCTTGTCAAACTCAGAGGTGGTCTCCTCCAGCTGTGCCTTGATCTGTGCGACTCTCGCTGCGATCTCCGCCTTGTCGCCGAGACCGTCAACGATGATGGTGTTCTCTTTCTGAACCTTAACGGACTTCGCACGTCCCAGCTGATCCAGGGTCGCATCCTTAAGGTCTAAGCCCAGCTCCTCGGAAATCACGGTACCGCCGGTCAGAATAGCGATATCCTTAAGCATCTCTTTTCTTCTGTCGCCGTAGCCCGGTGCCTTGACGCCGACCACGGAGAAGGTGCCTCTCAGTTTATTTACAATCAGGGTGGTTAGAGCCTCGCCCTCGATGTCCTCAGCGATGATTAAGAGCTTCGCGCTGGACTGAACCACCTGCTCAAGCAGCGGAAGGATCTCCTGGATGTTGGCGATCTTCTTGTCAGTGATCAGGATGTACGGATCGTCTAAGTTGGCCTCCATCTTATCCATATCGGTGGCCATGTACGCGGAAACGTAGCCTCTGTCGAACTGCATGCCTTCCACCAGGTCAAGCTCGGTCTTCATGGTCTTGGACTCCTCGATGGTGATGACGCCGTCCTTGGAAACCTTCTCCATGGCATCTGCAACCATCTCGCCGACCTCGTCATCCGCGGAGGAAATAGCCGCAACTCTCGCGATCTCGCTCTTGCCGTTCACCGGCTTGCTCATGCGTGCGATGGCCTCCACAGCGGCCTCGGTGGCCTTCTTCATGCCCTTTCTCAGAACGATGGGGTTAGCGCCTGCCGCCAGGTTCTTCATGCCCTCGTTGATCATGGCCTGTGCCAGAACCGTCGCGGTGGTCGTACCGTCGCCGGCCACGTCGTTGGTCTTGGTGGCAACCTCCTTCACCAGCTGTGCGCCCATGTTCTCAAATGCGTCCGCCAGCTCGATCTCCTTCGCGATGGTCACGCCGTCGTTGGTGATTAACGGAGCGCCGAAGGACTTGTCAAGAACCACGTTTCTGCCCTTCGGGCCTAAGGTCACGCGGACGGTGTCCGCAAGCTGGTTTACTCCGGATTCAAGTGCTTTTCTGGCCTCTACGCCATATTTAATTTCCTTTGCCATAATAATCTGCCTCCAAACTTTCTATTTCAAAATATTATAAATTACCGTCTTTACTGGAGCACTGCCAGAATATCGCTCTGCTTGACAATGACGTACTTCTCCTCTTCCACTTCCACTTCCGTTCCGGAATACTTGGAGTAGATGACCTTGTCGCCGGCCTTCACCTGCATGGTGATCTCTTTTCCGTCCACCATACCGCCGGGTCCCACTGCGATGACTTCCGCCTGCTGGGGTTTCTCCTTCGCCTGTCCGGGAAGAACGATACCGGACTTCGTGGTCTCCTCAGCTGCCAGCTGCTTTAACACGACTTTGTCAAATAATGGTACTAATTTCATTGTGATTCCTCCTTGTTACACTTGACTGGTAATATATTTTATATTGTGTAAATATTAGCTTTTCCCGCTACAAAATAAGTTATACCACCTATTGTTAGCACTGTCAAGCCGTGAGTGCTAATATTTTTCTTACTTTTTTGCAAACCCTTGATTTTACTGGGTCTGCAGGGTTCTAAATTTTCTATAAAACCGGTTTTTTGTGGTTACTACACCATTATATGTCCCGGCCTGTCCGCATTATGCACACAAAAATGCCCTGCAGACCATTCAGACTGCAGGGCGGCTACAGAGCCGTTTTGTTTATCTTGCCCGCGGAGGGAGTTTCCTGCCAAGCGGCTCCATCTGTCTGTAAATCTCATCACGACAGGACGTAACCGCTTTCATACATAATTCCAGATCATCTCTGGTTACCTCAATGCTCTCATCCCCCGGATATCTGGCTGTAAAATAATATCCATTGATCGACCGCAGATCATTCTTCATCTCTGCGCTAAGAGAAATCCCCATCTTTCCCTCAATGAATTTTACCAGTTTAAGGAGATTATGGGTGCGCATAACGGTCTCATATTCGGCCTGCTCTTCCATGGAAGCAGCCATATAATATTGATCGATCACGTGCTTCATATATTTTTCGCAGATTTCCTGTGCATCCGCCGCCATCGCATTTGCCACAATGCCATGTTCATAGGACTGCCGGAAGTAATTGTAATCGTTCTCCGCAAAATCCAGATACGTCCTTAACGCCATACCGAAATCCCCTCCCTTCTTATATTCTCAAAGAAAAGCATCCCGCTGCTCTTCCATTCGTCCCCGACCATAACTTTTAAATCTGTCTCCGCCGCCCGCAGATCATCGTCAGAAATGCCGCCTTTCAGCAAATGTACTTTGCGGCTGAAGCCGGGCAGAGCCTTCGCATCCTCTTTCAGAACAAGGCACAGATCCACGTCGCTGCCCCATACAGCCTCCCGCCGCGCGCAGCTTCCAAACAAAATCAGATCTGCCACATATGGCGCCAGCTCTGATTCTTTTATTCTATCGATGGCGAAATCAATGGCATTTTTGTGACGGAGTGAAAAACCGCCGGATTTGATCTCTGTCTGTTTCACGTCTTCTGCCCCTCCTTCCCGACCATATAGTGTTTTTCTGCTTTTAAAATTATACCATTTTTTCATGCCCCTGTGAAGCGATGCGCAGAAAAACGCCTTCCATATTTCCAAAATATTGCCGCCTCTCCCTAATTTTTTTCTGTCAATGCCTTTTCTTTTCCCCTGAATCGTATTACAATAATATCAATAGCAGAAAGGAGATTTTAATTATGGCAAAAAAACATTTGGGGGCGCTCGTATTAGCCGCTGCGGCGGCGGGAGCGGCAGCCGCAGGTATCTCTTATTTCGTGAAATATAAATCCTTCCACAAGGAGCTGGACGAAGAGTTCCATGACTTCGAGGACGATGGAGAGGACGGGGACGAGGAGCCCGCAGAACGCACCTACGTGTCCATCTCCCCCGACAAGGCCGGGGAAAAGGCAGACGAGGCCGTCAGCGCCTGTGCGGAGGCCGCCGAGGATGCGGCAGACACAGCGGCAGACGCCGCAGAGGATGCAGCGGACGCTGCGGCGGATATGGCTGAGAATGCGGAGGACGCCGTGGAAGAAGCGGCCGATGACATCCTGAAGGCAGCGGAGGACGCCGCAGAGAAAGCGACCACCACCATCGAGGAAGCCACCGACTAACGGCGGCGGCTTTATGTCTGGAGGAACCGACTTATGATACAGAGTCTGCTTCGCGCGCTGGAGCTTTTGGAATACTTAAAAGAGCCGGCGCACGACTACACCATCGCGGAGCTGGCAGATGCGCTCCAGCTCCCGCGCAGTACCGTACACCGCATGCTGCAGACCTTTTGTGAAAAGCGCTTCGTGGTCCGGGATGAGCAGTCCCACACCTACAAGCTGGGGCCGGCGCTCATCTCCCTGGGACGGACGGCCGCTGAAAACATCAGCATCCAGGACGCCGCCCGCCCCATCTTAAAGCACCTGACGACCGTCACCGAGGAGGATTCCTACCTCATCATCCCCGTGGGGAGCAAGGGGCTGGTGCTGGAGAAAATGGACGGCCCCAACCATCTGAAGGTGGTGGAGAAATTCGGCTACGAGCTGGATATGCACTGCGGAGCCATCCGCAAGGTTCTCCTGGCTTATCAGTCAAAGGAATTTATCGACTATTACACCACCCACATTCTCACCGCTCCGCACGCATTTCCCAAAGAGAGCGCAGAGGAGCTTTTAAGCGAGCTGGAGACCATCCGCAGGGACGGCGTCTCCGTCTCCTATGGCGAGTACATTTCCGACGCCGTCGGGATCGGCGCGCCGGTATTTGATATGAACGGGAACATCACCGCTTCCGTGGGCATTATCAAGCCCCACTCCAGGATACACAGCGAGGAGTATGTGGAGGAGTTGAAAAACATTGTCCGGCACGGTGCGGCGGAGCTGTCTTTTTATATGGGGCATACAAAGACGTAAATTCATCGGAACAAAAAACAGCCGGCGGGTTATCCCGCCGGCCATTTTCTTTATTCAAATCATCTGCTTACAAGCAGTCTGTTACTTCGCCATCTCAAGCACATCGGCAAACGCCTGGATTGCGGTCTGTGCCTGACCGAAGTCGCGCATCTGCTGGTCGATACCCAGCTTGATGTGCGGGATTCCAGCCTCGTTTAAGGCCTTCTTTAAGTACGGATACTCCATCTCCTCCGGATCGCAGAACTGCTGCATGAACAGTACCAGACCCTGGGCGCCGCTCTCCTTCACCATGTTGGCGACGAACTCGGCACGGCGGTTCTCGGTAGACTTCGGATCGTAGAGAAGAACGTCATAGTCCATGTTTGCAAACTGTTTTGCGAGAGCGCGGATCGGATCCGTCTCATCCTCGGGAACGTCCACGCGGAAGGAACGGCTCTCGTGAGCCACGTCGTCAGCTGCGATGGCAATGTTGTTCTGCTCGAAGATCTCAAGAAGCTTCGGGTTGTCGCAGATGATCGCGGAGGTGACAACCTTGGTTCCCTTCCAGTCACAGACAGGAAGCTTCTTAAGCTCTGCGTTGAGCTCCTCCAGCTTCGCGGTGTACTCCGGCTTCTCCATGAAGAAGAACGCCTTCAGAACAGCGGAACGCTTGGTGGGAGTGATCACGTCGCAGTGCTCGTTGGCCAGCTTCACGAACTCGCGGCGGGCCGCACGGCTCTTATTGTAAACCTTGATGGCATCCCAGATGGCCTCGTCGGTAATCTTCTTGCCGGCAACCTCCTCCAAGTCAGCCTTCACGTGGTTGTACTGGTCTGCACAGAACTGGAGTCCGAACTCCTCGAAACGGTTCTGCGGATGAGCCAGGAAGATAACCTTCATCTTGTCGCCCATGGCTACGCGGTAGTTCTGGCTCATGGGGCGCAGGGTATCGCAGATGGTCGGGGTGATGATGCCGTCCAGCTGGTCCATGGTGCCGTCTAAGAGCATCTCAAGCGCTAACTGTGCGATGGTGCAGTAGAAGGTGGCACAGTACTCCTTCGCGCGGGTGATGGTCTTGGTGTTGGAACCCCAGATTCCCATGGGAACCATGCCGGCTGCGTACACTAACTCCTCGGGAGCGTAGTAGGGAAGCACGCCGATGACCTTCTTGCCCTGTGCCTTGTATTCCTCAAGCTGCTTTTTGGGGCTGGCAGCTTTTACTTTAAATTCATCTAATAATGCGTTCATACTCATGGTTATTAAGCCTCCTTTGCCTGCTTATTGGCTTCCATCGCCTCCACAAGGCCCTGTACGCGGGTCTCGTACTGTGCGGCGTTGAAGTTACGCGGGTCAGCCTGGTCGCCGTCAAATCCTGCGCACGGAATGCCCAGATCTGCGGTGAAACGGCGCTGCATCTCTGCCATGTATCCGCTCCACGGCTTGCAGCTTCTGTTGTAGTGCACAAGCACGCCGTCAACCTTGTTGTCACGGCAGATGCCCTCACGCCAGTCTACGCCCTGCTCGATGCAGACGGAGTTGGGAGCCTTGTAGTATGCACGGGCCATCTCATCCATGTTGTTGTAGACGAAGCCGAACGCCGGAGCGTACACAACTGCGGTCACGTTCACGCCGTTTGCCTTCAGCGGTTTGAACAGAGCCGGAAGCTTCGGCCAGCACGGAATACCCTCGAACATTACGCGGTATTTCTCCGGGAACGGAGTGGTGGTCTCGCCCTTCTTGATGGTCTCCTCAAGATCCTTGGCCAGGAGCTCGAAGGCCTCGGCTGCCTCCACGCGGGCACGGGTAACAACGACGTCAGCCATGTGGTTGAACAGGTCGAATCCGCTGTAGGGAGCGGGCTTGTACTGTAAGTAATCACAGACCTTGAGCCATGCCTTCGCGGTGCGGTTGGCGTTGGCACATGCCTGCTCGAACTTCTTCTCGTCGAACTTCTTGCCGGTCAGCTCCTCCAGCTGCTTGATGGCCTTGTCGAACTGGGCGCGGACGTACTTCACGTTCTCGTCGTGAACCTCTACGGTGTTGTTGTAGGGGATATCAACCATGATCAGCGGAACGTTGCACATACGGGCGATGTTCTCGTACCACTTGGTCATGCAGTTGCAGATGTTATTGCAGCAGAGCACGAAATCCGGCTGCGGGATGCGCATCTGACGGATCGGGGAAATGGCCTCTAAGCGTCTCTCCTTCTCCGGGCCGTCGGGCAGAGCCTCGATCTCCAGAAGGTTGTCCAGCTGTAAGTAGGGAGTCTGGGTCTTCGGATCCTTCTTCGGGTTTCCGTTCTCGTCCAGAACCACATTGCCCTCAGCGTCCTTGAGCGGTTTGCCGGTGCTGGGATCGATGATGTACTCGCCGGTCTCCGGGTCGTACTTGCGGGATACTCGCACGCCGGCTGCATATGCAAGGCTGATACGTGCATATCCGCAGATATCGTTGTCATAGCCTAAGTCCTCGGCAGCCTGGCACATCATCTCGCCGTAACGGTTTGCAGCGATACCTGCCGCCTGGTTCTCCGGGTACATAACGTTTAAGTCAAATGCGGCTGCCAGCTCGCAGGGGAACTTGGATGAGGACCAGCCTACTAACTCGCCTCTTGCTTTGGCTTCACGCGCGTCTTTGTGAGCGTCGTCAACGACCTTACGAAGCGCAAGAACGCCAGGACTAACTTGTTTTGCCATAATAATTATCCTCCTATTTATCTAGCGGTTGGCCGCCTGCCATGCAAACAGGGCTGCGCCCAACGCGCCGTTATACTGAGTGAGCGGGGACGTAAGGATCTTGCATCCCAGCTCGTTTTCCAGTGCGTGCACCACGCCGGTGTTCTGTGCCACGCCGCCGGTCATGGCGACCTGCTGGACCAGGCCCACGCGGTGTACCAGGCCTGCCACGCGGCCTGCCACGGAGCGGTGGATTCCGTCGATGATGTCGCATTTATCCGTGCCCATGGCCAGCTGGCTGATAACCTCGCTCTCCGCGAACACGGTGCAGGTGGAGCTGATGCCCACCTTTTTCTGGGACTGTGCGCCCAGTGTTCCCAGGTCCTCCACCTTCACCTCCAGGACACGCGCCATCACGTCTAAGAACCGTCCGGTTCCAGCCGCGCACTTGTCGTTCATCTGGAAGTTGGTCATGGCCCCGTTCTCGATGCGCAGGACCTTCACGTCCTGTCCGCCGATATCGATGACCGTGTGGACATCCGGGAAGAGGAAGGATGCTCCCCGCGCATGGCAGGAAAGCTCACTCATCTGCTTGTCGGCAAGTCCCATCAGGGAATTGCGGCCGTAACCGGTGGCCAGGACGTAGGTCATGTCCTCTCTGGCCATTCCCGCCTCCGCAAGCACCGCCTCGATGGCGCGCTGGGGGCCGCTGGTTCCGGCGCCGACGTCGATTAGGGATTTGGCGACGATCTCCTTCCCGTCCTTCAGCATAATGCATTTGGAAGCGGTGGAGCCCACGTCGATGCCCAGTGTGTAAATCGAACTCATAGTAACCTCCGGATTGTTATTTTATAGTATCCACTATCATATTAACACATTAACATGCATATATCCAGGCCAGATTTTACCCTGGCCTGGACAATTATGCTAAATTCCTTCAGTTAATATTACGCTTTCTTGAATGTGTCGAACTCGCGGATGCATCTTGCGGTCATCATCTGATGGAACGGGCAGATGCTCTCCGGATTCTGGTAAGCAGCCTCGGTGAATGCCTGGATGTACGGACGGATCTCGGTCAGATCTACGATCTCGTCAACCATACCCTTCTCGGTGCAGTATTTCGGACGGGACTTGTCGGTGTACATCTGGATCATGTCGTTCATCTTGTCGATGATCGGCTGAAGCGGCTCGCCGGCCTTTTTCGCCTTCACAAGCTTTCTGGAGTACATGGCGTTGGCAGCGGTCTCGCCGGGCATTACGTAGTACTCGCAGGCGCCGGTACCGATGGAGAACACGTTGGTGTTGTTGCCCTGCGGTCCGCCCAGTACATAGTGGGCAGCGGCGCTGGCCTTACGGATGGTAACCTCTAAGGACGGAAGCTTGGAGTTCTCGATGGAGTAGATCAGGGACTGACCTAAGCCAAGAAGCTCTGCCTTCTCTGCGTCGTCGCCGACGTCGATACCGGTGGTATCCTGCAGCCAGATTAACGGGATTCTGTCGCGTGCGCACAGGGTTACGAACTCGTTCATCTTCACAAGGCCCTGACGGTACAGCTTTCCGCCGATACCTACGGAGTTCTGCTTGTACTCCGGATAGTTCATAAGGAGACCCTGAACGTTGGCAACCACGCCGACTAACAGGCCGTTCACCTTCGCAAGTCCGGTGATCATCTCCGGGCCGTAGCCCTTCTTGTACTCTAAGAACTCACTGTTGTCGAAGAGACGCGCGATAACCTCGTACATATCGTAGGGGCGCTTCTGGTTCATCGGGATGATGCTGTAAAGGTCAGAAGCCGGAAGCTGCGGAGCCTTGGGAGTATCCACACGGAAGAACTCCAGGTTGTAGGCCGGAAGGTAGCTGATGTACTTCTTGATACCCTCGATCACGCCTAAATCGTTCTCATATACCTCGCGGAAGAATCCGGTCTCATCGTAGTGAATCGGAACGGAGCCCGGAGCCGGAACGTGATGCTTGCTGTTCTCAATCTGGGCGTTGATGATGCCCTCAGCGGCCTCTTCGTCGATGTAGCCCTTCGGGTTCATACCGGAAAGGATACCAGCGCCGCCCACTGCCATGTTGGCGTCCTGATGTGCGATCAGGATGGTCGGGGAAATGCTGTGGTATCCGCCGCCTGCCGGGTTGGTTCCGTAGATGCCTACGATAACCGGAACGCCAAGCTGGTTTAACTCGGAGTTGCGGAAGAAGGGGGTACCGCCGCCGCGTCTGTTGGGGTATACCTTGTCCTGGTTCGGGAACTCAACGCCGGAGCAGTTTAAGAGGTATACCAGCGGAAGATGAAGGATCTTCGCAGCGTCGGATGCGCGCAGCAGGTTCTCAGCCTGTCCGGGAACCCATGCACCGGCCATCTTCTTGTTGTCGGATGCAATGATGTAAACCCACTTGCCATTGACACGGCCGAGACCGTTTATGATGTTGGTGGTTCCGAACTTGTTGCCTTCCGGATTGAACAGGCTGTTTAACGGGCACCAGGTGCCTGCGTCGATGAGGGCGTTGATACGCTGCATAGCGGAAAGCTGGCCGCGCTCGTTTAACTTCTCCTCGGAGGTGATGCCGGCAGCCAGAGCCTTCTCGATGGACTCATGGATGTCCTGCTCAACGGCTTTGATCTCCTGCTCGTTCTCCGGGTTGGGATTTACAAGCTCTTTACCGATCGTAGGCATGTTCTGGAAATATCCAGGCATAGAATACATATTCATATCGCTTTGTTCTCCTTCTATTTGATTATAATACACAGCCATTCGGCTCTTCCTTCGGAACCTGGATGAACGCCTGGCCCGGATCGATCTCCTCGCGGATCATGCGGATAACCTCCGGTGACGGAGCCTCCAGCTTAACAGCCTTGGAAACATCGATGTCGAAGCCGGTGTTCTCGATTACATCCTCGGGGGAGGAAGTCTCATAGTAACCTGCAAGGTACATTCTCTTGGTCTCGGGATCGAACTTCATGATACCGCGGTCGGTAACGACTGCCTGCGGTCCGCGGTTGCCCGGAAGTCCCAGTTTCTCACGTCCGCCAGGTCCGTCGATCCAGCCCGGGCTGGTTACGTAATCGATCTTCTGCATGAAGCGGCGTTTCTCGTGCTGGATCATGATGATCGTGTTGGAGAAGGTCGCAATGGCGTTGGCGCCGCCGGATCCGGTGAAACGGGTCTTCGGAGCGTGGTAGTCACCGATACAGGTGGAGTTCACGTTTCCGTAGGGGTCGATCTGCGCGCCGCCGATGAAGGCGATCAGTCTGTCGGAGTCATGTAACCACTCATTGGCCTCGAAGCCGATGAAGCGGATGTTCGGCCACTGGCATCCGCAGTGAGCCATGAAACGAAGGTCGCCTACGGAACGCGGAACCTCGATGGGGGAGCAGTCCATAAGTCCGCTCTCCACGATCAGGTTGCACTTCGGTGCAAATAATCTCTTGGCAACAGAAGCGCCGATCAGCGGAAGTCCTGTTCCTACGATAGCGATATTGTCATTGGTGATCTGCTGGGCGAGTGTGATCGCCTGCATCTCTTTGTTTGTATACTTTGTGTAGTCAGCCATGATTAATCCTCCTTGCTTACATCTGTTGCATATCCGTAACCATCAGATACTTTTAACTTCAGAAGACGGTTGATGCCGATCTTCTCAAGGAACTCATCATTGTCCTTAACGCTGTAAACGTACTCGTCAAGGAATGCCTTGAAATCTTCTTCGGTCTTACTTGCATTGCCGTAAGCCTTTAAGAATGCGTTGTCATAGTCATAGTAGCCGTAGCACTGGGTCGGGAATGCGCCGTAGGGAACATGGCAGACCGCGTCAACAGCGAAGCACGGGATCTTGGTGAGCATCGGATCTCTGCGGATCACCTCGTTGCTCACTAACTCCTCGCAGGTAACGATAACTTTCTTGGCAGCCACAACGATATCGATGTCGTGGAACTCATCGCCAAGCAGAATGCAGGTACCGTCCGGAGAAGCCTTCTGAACATGGATGATGGCGGTGTCAAGCTGCGGAACCGGAAGAGCAACAACCTTCTCGCCCGGCTTGAAGGGATTCTCAACATACACGAACTTGTCGTCGGTCAGCTTGTCGATGGTCTGACGAACCTCTTTGCTGATGCCCCAGTGGTCAACAAGTCCGGAACCGATCATGAAGCGGACCGGCAGGAACGGAAGACCTAAGGATGCAGCGTGAAGCATGAACATGATAGCGTCCTGGGAGTAATCCTCGTAGATCAGCTCGCCTGCCTCGATTTTTTTGCGGAAACGGCGGGAAACGTTGGTAACGCCGGAGTCCGCGGTGTAGCAGTTGATGTATGCCTTCACACGGTCCTCACCGATTAACATATCCCAGTCGGAACCGGCCGGGCCAGCCCATGCAATAAAATCTTTCTTGCCCTGACGAAGAATCTCGCGAACCGCCGCCATCGGCTTTTTGTTGGTTGTAAAACCACCGAAGGAAATGGCGTCGCCGTCTTCTACATACTTTGCAATCGCTTCCTGTAATGAACACACTTTATTAGCCACAATAAAGCCTCCTTTTTATAAAAATTCTTTTGGTAACTACGATTAAGCAAACATCAGCATGAAGAATCCTGCCGCAACCGCGGATCCGATAACGCCGGCCACGTTCGGGCCCATGGCGTGCATCAGAAGGAAGTTGGTCGGGTTCTCCTTGGAGCCGACAGTCTGGGATACACGTGCCGCCATCGGTACGGCAGACACGCCTGCGGATCCGATCAACGGATTGATCTTTCCGCCAGTCACAAGGTAAAGGACTTTACCTAACAGCACGCCGCCCACAGTGGAGAAGCAGAATGCCAGAAGTCCCATGGCGATGATCGCCAGAGTCTGCACGCGGAGGAAAATCTCGCCGTTGGCGGTGGCGCCTACGGTGGTTCCCAGCATGATGGTTACGATGTTGCACAGCGCGTTCTGGGCGGTGTCGGACAGACGCGCGGTAACGCCGGACTCACGGAACAGGTTTCCTAACATGAGCATACCTAAAAGGGGTGCTACGGAAGGAAGCAGCAGGGAGCAGAACGCCACTACGAACACCGGGAAGATGACCTTCTCGGTCTTGCTCACCTTGCGGAGCTGCTTCATAACGACGGAGCGCTCTTTCTTGGTGGTTAAAAGCTTCATGATCGGCGGCTGGATCAGCGGGATCAGAGCCATGTAGGAGTAGGCTGCCACCGCGATGGGCGCCACCAGATCAGGCGCTAAGTTGTTGGCGATGTAAATAGCGGTCGGGCCGTCCGCGCCGCCGATGATACCGATTGCCGCAGCCTCACCGATGGTGAAAAGGCCGGTGGCATTGGCCAGCATGAAGGCGATGTAGATACCGAACTGTGCCGCCGCTCCCAGCAGAAGGCTGATCGGGTTGGCGATCAGGGGACCGAAATCGGTCATAGCGCCAACGCAGAGGAAGATCAGGCAGGGGAACAGGCTGCTCTTAACGCCGCCGTACATGATGCGCAGAACGCCCTGGTTGTACCACGGCTCAGCCTCTTTCATAAGGTCGGCCAGCGGTAAGTTAGCGAGGAACATACCGAATGCAATCGGCAGTAATAATAATGGTTCAAACTGTTTGTGGATAGCCAGATATAACAGGACAAAGGAAATAAGCAGCATTACGGCATTCTGCCAGGTTAACGCAGCGAATCCTGATTCACTGAGCATCTCCGCTACAACTGCGAAAAAATTCATTTACGTTTTCCCTCCCGTTAGTTAAGGACTACCAGCGTATCGCCGGTCTCAACCGTATCTCCGGCCTTTACGTTTACGGACGCAACGGTTCCGTCGGCCGGTGCAACAATCTCAGTCTCCATCTTCATGGCCTCCATGGTGATAATCACCTGGCCGAACTTCACGGCCTGTCCCGGAGCGACTTTCACGTCTAAAATCTTGCCGGGCATCGGGCTGTCAACATTGGTGCTTCCTGCTGCTGCGGGAGCCGGTGCTGCTGCAGGTGCAGGAGCCGGAGCGGGCGCTGCCGCCGGTGCGGGGGCCGGAGCCGGGGCCGGTGCAGGAGCTGCCGCGCGTGCCGGCGCGGGAGATGAAGCGAGAACAGGAGTCGGAGCCACAGCTGCCGCACCTCTGGAGAGCGGGTTCGCCGCATCTACTCTCTCTACTACAACTTCATATCTTTTTCCGTTTAAAGTTGCGATATATTTCATTTCAAAAACATCCTTTCAATCTCAAGATTCTAATTCAGAGTGAGCAGTACGTCGCCGGTCTCAACGGTGTCGCCGCTCTTAACAAGTACGGATGCAACGGTTCCATCCTTCGGAGCCACAATCTCGGTCTCCATCTTCATCGCTTCCATGGTGATAACTACCTGGCCAAAGGACACTCCCTGTCCTGCCGCAACCTTGACATCCAGAATCTTTCCGGGCATCGGGCTCTCCACGTTGGTGCTTCCAGCCGCTGCAGGTGCGGGTGCCGGTGCTGCTGCAGGCGCAGGTGCCGGAGCCGGTGCTGCCGCCGGAGCGGGTGCCGGTGCAGGCGCTGCTGCCGGTGCTGCTGCGGGCATCTCCTGTCCAGCACGGGGGATCGGGCTATACTCTTCTACACGCTCAAGTTCCACCTCATACTGCTTGCCATTCAATGTAGCCATGTACTTCATAATTCCTGTAACCTTCCTTTCAATTCCCTGTCTTTTTACTAAATCTCTCTGATCTCTACGATCTTAAACTGATCCATCGGCAGATTCAGATCTTCGCTGATTACAGACATCAGCACCGCAAAAATCTCCTTGTCCGCCTCGTCAGATACGGGAGCCGCAGCTGCAGCCGCCGGTTTTGTCGTCTCGTCCTTAATAATAAGTCCAAGAATCTTGGAAATGACGATGATAGCAACCGCCAGAGCAATCAGCGTACAGAACACTACTGAAAGTCCTAACAGCGATGCCACGACAGACTCCAGAAAGGTCATGGTTTCTCCAGCCCACATATACTCGTTGCACCTCCTTTTTTATAGGTCTCTCTCTGAGACCCTCCCCGAATCGGAATCCATTACAGCGAAAAAGACGCGAAACTTAGATACCTCTATAATTCCGCATCGTGGAATGCATTCCATTTTTGAAAAGAAAATTTTGGGACCTAGTGCCCCTTTGTAAATTCTGACACATGTTACACCTGTATCTTCTTGAATTTATATTCAAATTATACCAGCATCCGGGGGTGTTGTCAACCGATGGTTTCATAAATCGCGCACGAAAACGACAAAAAAACCGGCTGCCGCAGCCGCCGGTTTTCTGCTCTTTTTACTCCTGCCAGACCAGCAGATTTTTCCATCGGATTTCGTCCTTTTCGGAGACCCCCAGGGTGTATCCCATGTTCGCGTCGCTGACCGCCATCACGCGGTACACCCGGCCCGCCGGATCGTACTGCCAGCTCTCGTCGATGACCGTGACGCCGCCGTCCGCCTCCAGACGCCAGAGCCCTTCCTCGTCCTCCCCCAGCGCGATGACATACTCAAACGAGCCGTCCAGAAGGTCGTCCCTGAAGCGCCCCAGCTTCTCCGAGCGGAGGGTTCCCGCCGCGCTTCCGTAGCAGCAGTAGCCGCTCCTGCCCGGGCCGTTCATCTTTCCGTCTCTCCACTCTCCCCCGGAGTAATCGTAGCGGGGCTGCCCGGGATTCACCACCTGGAAGGCGAGATTTTCTCCCTCCGGCTTTCCGTCCGCAAACTCTCCGCAGAAGACGAGGCTGCCTTTTTTGAGGACAATTCCTTCCCCCTCCAGCTCATCCGTCCAGCCGCTGTCTCCCAGAAGCCACGCCTCTCCGCCTAACGTCTCATAAAAAAGGGAGGACAGCGCCTCGCGGCGGACATCCATCCACACGGCGGCCTGCGCGTATTCGCCGGTTTCCAGGAACCGGCGAAGGCTGCTGACGGTCAGAGTCTCCCCGAGAGAGGGCGTCCGCGGGGCGGTATCCTGTGCCGCACTGCCTGCCTGCGGGACCGCTCCCGCGGCGATTCCCTCCGGCACAGGCCGAAGCTGCGCCGCCCCCCAGCCGGTGGCCAGTCCCGCCGCCGCCATGACGGCGGCCGCCAGCGCCGGCGTCTTATATTTTTTTAGGTTTTCTTTTGAGAAGTCAGATTTCATTGTTTCCCTCCCCGATATCCTGCTGCGCTCCGGAAAGCCACGCCGCCTTAAGGGCCGCAGTGCCTGCGGCGATCTCCTCCTCCGTGAGGTTGGCGTAGCCCAGAATCACCGTGGAGCTCTCCGGCATGTGCTCTCCCTCGATATAGCAGCCGGAGAGTCCGTACACGCGGATTCCGTTTTCGGCGGCGCGGCGCACCAGCTCCGCCTCGCAGATTCCCCGGCGGTGGGTCAGCAGCACGTGAATCCCGGCAAACTCCCCCCGGATCTCAAACTCCGCCTCCAGGGCCTTGAGCTCCGCCAGCAGGCGGTCGTGTTTATTTCTGTATACGGCCCTCATGCGGTTTAAATGCCGCTCGTAGTACCCCTCATTTATGAAACGGCGCAGGATTTCCTGGTCGATTCTGGACACGGTGGATGAATAGAACCGCATCCGGCTGTTATATATTTCCAGAAGCTCCTCCGGCAAAACCATGTATCCCACACGGATGGCCGGGGCGACAGAGCGCGAGAATGTTCCTATATAAATGACCCGCCCGGCGCCGTCCATACCCTGCAGCGCCGGAATCGGCTTTCCGCGGTAGCGGAACTCACTGTCGTAGTCGTCCTCGATCACGTAGCGCCCATCCTTTTTCCTCGCCCAGGACAGAATCTCCTGGCGGCGCTTTACGGGCATGACAATCCCCGTGGGGTACTGATGGGACGGCATCACGTAGGCGATCTGCGCGCCGCTCTCCCGGAGCAGATCCACCCGCATCCCGCGGCTGTCCATCTCCACGGGAGACACGCTGCAGCCAAGACTTTTGAACACGCGGTAAGCCTGCCTGTAGGTGGGGTTCTCCATGGCGATGGCGCAGGGGCCGCCCAGAATCTGCACCAGCAGCATCAGAAGATACTCGCTTCCGGCGCCCACGACGATCTGCTCCGGACGGCAGCTGACGCCCCGGGCCGAGTGAAGATATCCGCGGATGGCCTCGCGCAGCCCCGCCTCCCCCTGCGGGTCGCCGCTGCTGAAAATCTCCCGCTTGTCGTCCACCAGCGTGCTGCGGCTCAGCTTTCTCCACACGGAAAAGGGAAAGCTCCCCAGATCGATGCCCCGCGGGGAAAAGTCCACCGCATACCGGGCATCCCCGGCGTCCGCCTTTCCCGCCGGGGCAGGCAGCGGCTCCTCCGTCACATTTACCAGATTCTCGATGCTCAAGACATAGTATCCCTTCCAGGGCGCTGCCTCGATGTAGCCCTCGGACATGAGCTGGTCGTAGGCCATCTGGGTGGTGCTGCGGCTGACCTTCAAATGCTCCGCCAGCGTCCGGGTGGAGGGCATCCTGGCGGCCGCAGGGATGCGGGCGCAGCGGATCTCTTCTTTTATATAACTGTAAATCTGCTGATACAGCGGCTCGCGGCTCTGGCTGTTCAGAGGGATCATCAAATCCATGGTCTTCTCCCAACTTCAAAAAGGCTGACCGGATTCTCTCGAAACAAGTCAGCCTTTGCAATCAGATTATTTGGAAATCTTAAAAGAGCTCTTTAAGGAAACGATCCGGTTGAACACCAGATGCTCCGGCGTGCTGTCCTTGGCGTCCACGCAGAAGAAACCGTTTCTCACGAACTGGAAGCTGTCGTAGGCCTTCGCGTCCTTGAGGCTGGGCTCCACGTAGCACTCCTTTAAGACGGTTAAGGAGTTGGGATTTAAGTTCAGGGTTCCGTCTGCATTTAACTTTCCCTTCTCCTCGTCCACCAGGTTCTCGTAGAGGCGGCACTCGGCGGTCACGGCGGTGGCGGCGGCCACCCAGTGGATGGTTCCCTTCACCTTTCTGGCGTTGAAGCCGGAACCGCTCTTCGTCTCCGGGTCGTAGGTGCAGTGGACGACGGTGACGTTGCCGTTCTCGTCCTTCTCACAGCCGGTGCAGGTGACGAAGTACGCGTTCATCAGGCGGACCTCATTGCCGGGGAAGAGGCGGAAGTATTTCTTCGGCGGCTCCTCCATGAAGTCCTCGCGCTCGATGTAGAGCTCACGGCCAAAGGGCACGGTGCGCTCTCCCAGCTCCGGGTTTTCCATATTATTGGGGGCCGCAAGCTCCTCGATCTGGCCCTCCGGATAGTTGTCGATCACCAGCTTGATGGGATCTAAAATCGCCATCACCCTGGATTTTTTAAGCTTCAAGTCCTCGCGGATGCAGTATTCGAGCATCGCGTAGTCCACGGAGCTGTTAGCCTTGGAAACGCCCACCAGCTCCACGAACTTACGGATGGACTCGGGCGTGTAGCCTCTTCTTCTCAGCGCCGCGATGGACACCAGGCGCGGATCGTCCCAGCCGTCCACGATGCCGTCCTCCACCAGCTTTTTGATGTATCTCTTGCCGGTGATGACGTTGGTGAGATACAGCTTCGCAAACTCGATCTGGCGCGGCGGGTTCTCAAACTCGCACTCTCTCACGACCCAGTCGTAGAGCGGTCTGTGATCCTCGAACTCCAGCGTACAGATGGAGTGGGTGATGTGCTCCACAGCGTCCTCGATGGGGTGGGCAAAGTCGTACATCGGGTAGATGCACCACTTGTCACCGGTGTTGTGGTGGGTCATGTGGGCCACGCGGTAGATGACCGGATCCCGCATGTTGATGTTGGGAGAGCTCATGTCGATCTTGGCGCGCAGCACCTTCTCGCCGTCGGCGTAGACGCCGTTCTTCATCTCCTCGAAGAGCTTTAAGTTCTCCTCCACGGAGCGGTTCCTGTAGGGGCTCTCCTTGCCGGGGGTGGTGAAATCGCCGCGGTACTCGCGGATCTCCTCGGCGCTTAGGTCACAGACAAACGCCTTGCCCTTCTTGATGAGAAGCACGGCGCACTCGTACATGGTCTCGAAATAGTCGGACGCGAAGAACAGACGATCCTCGTAGTCGGCGCCCAGCCACTTCACGTCCTCAATGATGGACTCCACGAACTCTGTCTTTTCCTTGGTGGGGTTGGTGTCGTCGAAGCGCAGGTTGAATTTGCCGCCGTACTCCTTCGCCAGCCCGGAATTTAAAAGGATGGACTTGGCATGTCCGATGTGCAGGTAGCCGTTGGGCTCCGGCGGGAAACGGGTCTGCACGTGGTCGTACACGCCCTCCGCCAGATCCTTGTCAATCTCCTGCTCTATAAAATGCTTGGAAACCGTGTTCTCCTTTTCTGTTGACACTTCCATTGTCTTTGTGTTCTCTTCCATGGGGTCTCCTCCGTCTGAAATTATTTGTTTTGTGATCATTCTGCTGTAATAATAGGTAACTATACCACATTTTGGAGGATTGTGGAAGGGGGAAATCACCCAATTCCCTTATAAATAATCCCCAGAATAAACACAGCCACCGTCAGCGGCACGTACACGTACTTCGCCACCGGGCCGTACCAGGCGGGGAGGGGGCTCTTTCTGCCTTCCTCCAGCTCCTTTTTAATCTCCTTAAAGCCCAGCACATAGTACACGGAGATCGCGCCGAACACCGCGCCGAAGGGGGTGACTAAAATCGTGACGAAATCCATCCAGCTTCCCACTTTTGGCTCCGCCTCCAGAAATACGCCGACGGCCAGGCAGAGGGCTCCGCAGAGCACCACGGCGGCGCGGCGGGGCATCTCGAAGCGGTGCTGGACGCTCTCGATGACGGCCTCGAACATATTAATCAGCGAGGTAATCCCCGCAAAGGTCACCGACAGGAAAAAGATGGCGGAAAACAGCGCCCCCATGGGCATCTGGCCAAAGATCTCCGGCAGTGTCAGGAAAATTAACGACGGTCCCTTGTCCGGCTCGATGCCGAAGGCGAACACCGCCGGCATGATGGCCAGAGCCGCCAGAAGCGCCGCGATGGTGTCAAAAAACGCGGTCTGCAGGGACGAGCCCATGATATCCTCGTCCTTCTTCAAATAAGAGCCGTAGACCAGCATTCCTGAGCCGGTGATGGACAGGGAGAAAAACGCCTGTCCCATGGCCATGACCCAGGTGTCCACGTCGAGAAGCTGTTCCCAGGACGGGATGAACAGGAATTTATAGCCTTCCGAAGCTCCGGGCAGAAAAACAACGCGCACAGCCAGGGCCGCAAACAGCACATAGAAAACAGGCATCATCACCTTGTTGGCGCGCTCAATCTGGGCCGTGGAGCCGGTGATCAGCACAATGACCGTGACAAGCACCACGATGATGTGCCAGGGCAGGCTTCCGAACTCCCCGTTGGCCTGCGCGAAATAGGCCGCCGCCCCCTGGCTGAACATGCTGCCGGTCACGGAGCCGGCCAGAGAGCGGACCACCCAGCCGATGATGATGGAATAGCCGATGGCGATGCCGAGGGATCCCAGCAGCGGAATCCATCCCATGACTTTCCCAAATCCCTTTAAATTCCTGCTGCCCCAGCAATACTCATAGGAGCCCAGGGTTCCGGTTCTGGCCCGGCGTCCGATGGCGAACTCCGCGGACAGGCCCACGGTGCCGAACAGCAGGATAAACAGCAGATAAATCAGAAAAAAAGCGCCGCCTCCGTACTGTCCCAGGCGGTACGGGAACATCCAGATATTTCCCAGTCCCACTGCGGAACCGACGCAGGCGAGCACAAATCCCAGCGAATTGCTGAAGCTTCCGTTTTTGTGATTCATAGCAAACTACCTCCTAAGTATCCCTATGTCACTTTAATGTATCAAAGTTTCAACGCGCTGTCCAATATTAAAGTATTATAACGTTATAACTTATATGTTATTATATGTCTGCGAAATGATCCCCCGGCAGGAGCTCCTTCACCTGCGCCAGTCCGGCGCTGTCCTCCTTGCGGTTAAAGGCATAGTAATCAAACCTGGTGCTGCCGGGAAGCTCCAGGGATACGAGGCCCTTCAGCTGCTCCTCGCCGATGAAGGCGGGGATAAATCCCACGCCCTGGCCGGCCTGCAGCATGAGGAGCTGCGCCTCGAAGCTGTTGGTCTGCAGAAGCGCCGGGGCCTTGGCCTTGAAATCCGACTCCAGCGTCCGCTGCAGCATGTAGACGGACGACGGCCCGCTGTCCTCACAGTTGGTGACCACCAGCTCCTGCTCCAGGATCTCCGCCACCGCCGCGCCCGCGTACCGCTCCGCCTTCTGGCGGCTCATCACCAGGCTGTTGCAGCTGGAGAAGAGGTACCGCATCTCCAGCTCGTTCTCGGACAGGAAATTGCGGCAGATCTCCAGGCCCACCATCATGTCCAGCTCCTTCTTCTTGAATTTTTCCACCAGATCGCCGTAGTTATACTGGTGGATTTTCAGCTGGATCTCCGGGTGGAACTGGAAGAACTCGGAGAGCGCCTGGGAAAGCCGGGAGAACTCATAGAGGCCGAAGCCGAGGGAGAGCGTGCGCTTCTCGTTCTTCTCCGCGTGCTTCACATTGTAGATCATGGTGCGGTACTGCTCCTGGATGCGCACCGCATCCTCGTAAAACTGTCTTCCGGCCTTCGTCAGTCTCACGTTTCTTTTGTCTCTCTCGAAGAGCCGGACGCCCAGATTCTTCTCCAGGCCGGAAATGTACCGGCTCATGGCCGTCTGGGCGATGTGGCATCTCTGCGCCGCTTTGGTGAAATTCAACGTCTCCACCAGGCAGATGAAATATTGTAAATTTTCTATATTCACAGAAAGCAACTCCTCTTTTATCTGACGATTCGCTACCTGTCAAGCATAATACATTGACGGACAAAAATCAAGTACCGTCAGAAATTTACGTGAAATTCATTTGCATTCTGTGAAATTTATTTAGGCTAATCCCAGCAGAATCTCCACTTCCTCGCGGGTGGGCATCACCTTCAGCGCCCCCTTGCGGGTGGTGATGCGGGAGGCCGCTCCGTTGGCGAAGGTGAGCATTTCCTTAAGCTCCGCCTCCGTGAGGCCCTCCAGCCCGTGATTCAGGATGTAGGAGAGCACGCAGCCGCAGAACGTGTCCCCGGCCCCGGTGGTCTCCACGGTGTCGCTGGTGATAAACGGGGCGGCCTCCGCCACGGCGCCGCCGTAGTAGGCGCGGCTCCCCTCCTTGCCCATGGACACCAGAATGAGCGGGATATCGAAGCGTCCGCGGATCCAGTCCACGCCCTCGTCAAAATCCTCACAGCCGGTGAGCCACTGGATCTCGTTGTCAGATATCTTCAAGATCTGGCACCAGCCAAGGCCCTCCAGCACCTGCGCCCTGGCCTCGTCCATGCTCTTCCAGAGCGGCGGGCGAAGATTGGGGTCGAAGGAGATCAGACAGCCGTGCTTTTTCGCCAGCTCCAGCGCCCGCATGGTGGCGCTGCGCACCGGTTCATCGGTCATGGAAATGGTGCCGAAATGGAACAGCCTCGTGCCCTCGAACATTTCCTCCGGCACCTCCTCAGGCGTGAGCATCATGTCCGCGCCGGGATTCCGGTAGAAGGAGAAGTCCCGGTCGCCGTCGGGGAAGGTGTGCACCAGGGCCAGCGTGGTTCTCACGTCCTTATCAAATACCAGCCCCTTCGTGTCGATTCCCACCTCCTTAAGCGTGTCCGCCAGAAGATGGCCGAAATAGTCCTCACCCACCTTGCCGATGAAGGCCGTTTTGTGGCCCAGCCGGTTTAACATGGCCAGCACGTTTCCCGGCGCGCCGCCGGGATTGGCCTCAAACATTCCGTTTCCCTGGCTGCTGTAGCCGTTCTGCGTAAAATCGATGAGCAGTTCGCCCAGCGTCACAACATCATACATCGTCTCTCTCCTCCTTCACTTCGCGCACGGGATAGCGGTAGGACCAGTATTCCTCCTGGGGCACGGGAAGCAGGATGCCTCCGGCCATCAGGGCGGAACCGGGGTACACCGTCCCGTTCACCGCGTATTTCTTTCCGGCGTCCAGCCCTCTGAGCTTCACAACGATGGGGGACGAGTTGGCCTCCAGAGCCGTGACCACGCCGCAGACCAGGGCTTCGCTTCTGTCCTTGGAGACAAACTCCCAGGCCACGGTGCGGCTGCCGCCGAAGGGGCTGGTCAGCCGGTAGTAATCTCCGTCGTGGACCAGCCGGTAGTATTCCTTGTACTCCCTCACCTGGGCCCGCACCGCCTCCTTCTCCGTCTCCTCCAGCCGGTTCACATCCAGCTCATAGCCGAAGCTTCCGGCCATGGCCACGGTAGCCCTGGTGTCGAAGGGCGTCGTGCGGAAGGTCTGGTGGTTGGGGCAGGCGGACACGTGGGAGCCCACCGCGGAGACGGGGTAGCCAAAGGACGTGCCGTACTGTATTTTCAGGCGCTCGATGGCGTCGGTGTCGTCGCTGCACCAGATCTGGGGCGTGTAGTAGAGCATGCCGGCGTCGAAGCGGCCGCCTCCGCCGCTGCATCCCTCGAACAGGATGTCCGGGTAGCGGGCCATCAGATGCTCCAGCATCTCGTAGAGCCCCAGCACATAGCGGTGCAGGACCTCGCCCTGGCGCTCCGCGGGCAGGGCCGCCGAGTACACGTTGGCAATGCTGCGGTTCATGTCCCATTTAATGTATTCGATATTTGCCCCGTCCAGAATCCGGCAGAGGGCGGCCTCAATGTGGCTGCGCACCTCTTCCCTGGAAAAGTCCAGGACAAACTGCTCCCTGGCGATGTTGCCGGGCCGGCCGGGCATCCTGAGCGCCCAGTCGGGATGGGCGCGGTAAAGATCACTGTCCTCGGAGATCATTTCCGGCTCCACCCAGAGGCCGAATTTCAGACCCAGGCCGTTCACCCGGTCCGCCAGCTCCTTAAGGCTCATGCCCAGCTTTTTCTCGTTCACAGCCCAGTCGCCGAGGCCGCTGGAGTCGGTGTCCCTCTTTCCGAACCACCCGTCGTCCAGCACCAGCATCTCGATGCCCAGCCGGGCGGCCTCCCCGGCGATGTCCAGCAGCTTTTCGCCGGTAAAGTCAAAATAGGTGGCCTCCCAGTTATTGATGAGAACCGGGCGATAGTTCGTCTTATATTTTCCCCGGATCAGATATTCGCGGTACAGATCGTGGAGCCGCAGGGACAGGCCGGAAAGCCCCTCTCCCGAGCGCACGAGAGCCGCCTCCGGCGTGTAAAATGCCTCCCCCGGCTCCAGGTTCCAGGAAAACCCGTCCGGCCCGATTCCCATGACCAGCCGGGTCTGATGGATCTGGTCCACCTCGGCCGCGGCGGTGAAGGAACCGCTGTAGAGAAGGGAAAAGCTGAAGCACTCCCCCTGCTCCTCGCAGGCCTCAGGCCGGCAGAGGATGACGAAGGGATTGTGGTGGTGGCTGGAGGTGCCGCGCCGGCTGCCGACCGACTGGCTGCCGTGGTGCAGCGGCAGGCGCTCCGGCATCCGCTCCATGGTGTGCTTTCCGTAAAAATGCATGAAATCCATGGAGCTGTCCGGCATGTCCAGGCAGAAGCTCAGGGCCCGCTCCAGCCGCACCGGCTTCTGGCCATGGTTCACAATCCTGGCGGCGCGGGCGATGACATCCAGAGATTCCAGCACGCCGTAGTAAAGCGTCACCTCCAGGCCGGAGGCGCTGTCTTCCAGCGCGATCTCCAGGGTTTCCCAGCCGCCGTCCCCCTCATGGAGGGCCGGAAGGCCCGGAAGGCTGTATTTTCCCTTATAGACTTTGTATCCCTTATATCTCAAATCCGCGCACTGGCTGCCGTCGGCGTTCACGGCCCGCAGGCAGTCCGCGCGGTAGTCGCCGTTCCCGAAGCAGGAATACTCCTGCGGCAGATAATCCAGCGAGAACGTCCGGTCCTTTCTCGCCTCGTAAAGATTGCCGGAGAATCCCCGGTCCGCCCGCATGATCAGGTATGACATGTCATAGGGCTCGATTTTCTCCCCGTAATACAGATGAAGGAGAACATCGTGTTCTCCTGCTTTCATCTGATAGGAGGAGGTATTTGTCTGGAGCGTAAACACCCGCCCGCTTTCCTCGTAAATGATTGCCATTGGCTCTCTCCTATTCTGTCTCTGTCCGGTATACTACGGCCTCGTAGGGGCGCAGCCGTCCCGCGTCCGCCGGGCGGTCCCCGTAGTTTCCGATGATGTATGTTTTCTCTGCGCGCTTAAGCTCCTCTGGAAGCTCCGCCTTTACGTCCCCGCCGGTGAAGTTGCAGAGCACCAGCAGCTTCTCCGCTCCCAGCGTCCGCGTGTAGGCAAACACCTCATCGCTGTCGGGAAGGAGCAGGTCAAACCGCCCGTAGACGATGACATCCATGGTGTGGCGCAGGCGGATCAGCTCTCTGTAATACTCGTACACGGATCCGGCAGCTCCCACCTGGCTGGCGGCGTTGATCTGCGTGTAGTTGGGGTTCACGGCGAACCAGGGCGTCCCTGTGGTAAAGCCGCCGTTGGCGCTGCCGTCCCACTGCATGGGCGTCCTGGCGTTGTCGCGGCTTCTGGCGTGGATAGCGGCCATGGTCTCCTCCTCGCTCATCCCGAGGATTTCCCGGCAGGTCTTATAGGCCCCCAGCGTCTCAATATCCTCGTACTGGCCGATGGTATCGAAACGAACGTTGGTCATGCCCAGCTCCTCGCCCTGGTAGATGTAGGGCGTGCCCTTCATCATGTGGAGGCAGGTGCCCAGCATCTTGGCCGACAGCTCCCGGTACGCCCCGTCGTCCCCGAAGCGGGACACGACGCGGGGCTGGTCGTGATTGTTCCAGTAGAGGCTGTTCCAGCCCTCGTCCTCCAGGCCGTACTGCCAGCGGGCCAGGATGTCCTTCAAATCCTTAAGCTTAAACCGTTTGTCGGTCCACTTGCTGCCGGAGCCGTTCTCCACGTCCACGTGGTCAAAATTGAACACCATGTTGAGCTCCCTGCGGTCCGCGGCCGTGAATTTCCTGCCATCCTCCACGGTGACGCAGGGCGTCTCGCCCACGGTCATGATATCGTACTTTGAGAGAACCCGCTCGTTCATCTCCCGCAGATACTCGTGCACGTGGGGGCCGCACATGACGGCGGGGTTGGAGTCGGTGTAGGGAGTCCCCGGTATGGGATCTCCGTCGGGCAGGCCCTCCGCCTTGGAAATCATGTTGATGACATCCATGCGGAACCCGTCGATGCCCTTATCCAGCCACCAGGTCATCATGCCAAATACCTCGTCACGCACCTTTTCATTGTCCCAGTTTAAGTCGGGCTGTTTCTTCGAGAACATGTGGAGATAGTACATCCCCGTATTCCCGTCAAGCTCCCAGACCGGGCCGCCGAAGCTGGCCTGCCAGCGGTTGGGCATCCCGCCGTCCACCGGGTCGCGCCAGATATAGTAGTCGCGGTAGGGATTGTCTTTTGACTTTCGGCTCTCCACGAACCAGGCGTGCTCGTCGGAGGTGTGGTTCACCACCAGATCCAGCATGATCTTAAGCCCCTTTTCGTGGGCGGTTTTAAGGAGCTCGTCGAAATCCGCCATGGTCCCGAACTCCGTCATGATGTCCCTGTAGTCGCTGATGTCGTAGCCGTTATCATCGTTGGGGGACTTATAAATGGGGGACAGCCACAGCACATCCACCCCCAGGTTTCTGAGGTAATCCAGCTTCTCAATGATTCCCCGGAGGTCGCCGATGCCGTCCCCATTGCTGTCCTTAAAGCTTCTGGGATAGATCTGGTAGACGACGCTCTCCTTCCACCATGCGCGTTCAGTCATCTTTCACGTCTCCTTCCTATGCCAGCCAGAGGAACTCGTACGGCCCCAGCATGATTCTGTTATGATATGTGCGGATCGGCCGCCCCTGAAGCAGGTCGGCCATCTCGCCCGGCAGTCCGAACCAGTCGAAGGTGGAGGCATCCACCCACTGCACCTGGTCGGAGAAATTGGCGAGAACCATCATCCGGCTGCCTTTATGAAAGCCGAACACGGCCTTGTTGCCGGTGTCCACCGGGGTGGATTTAAGGTCAGAACGGAACAAGTCGCTGGACTTTCTGATCTCGATCATCCGTCGGATGCCGCTGAAAATAACGCCCTGCACTGTGGCCAGGTCCTTCCGCTTTGCAGCCGCATCCCAGTCCATAGGACCGCGGTGGAGCCAGCGGGAATCGTGGGCGATGGCCGGATCCTTTTTATAATTCCAGTTGTTGAGCTGTCCCAGCTCGTCGCCGCTGTAGAGCAGCGGGATTCCCGTATAGGAAATAATCATCGCGTGCAGCAGCAGGATGCGCTTAATGGCCATCTCAATTTTATAGAAATGCTTTTCCCCAAGCGCCTGCTCCAGCCCACACATGGAAGCCAGGGTTCCGCTGTTTCTGGCGTCCAGCGTCACCGGGTTGAACTCGTAGAGCTCGCCGGTGGAAACGCTTCCCGGATATCTGCCCTCCATGAACTCGATCATAAACTGCTTGTGCTTCAAGGGATCCATCCCCAGCTCCCGCAGAATATCCTCCTCGAATCCCCAGCCGATGTCGTCGTGACAGCGGGCGTAGTTGATCCACACGCCGTCGTCGGGCACGCCGTAGTCGATGGAGAGGGACCTCTCCATGAGACGCACGTCCTTCGTGGCCAGGCTGTTCCAGAGAAGCACCATCATGGATGCGTTATACATGACGTTGCACTCCTTGTCGCTCCTGGTGCCGAAATATCTGACGATCTCCTTCGGCTCCACGATGGCCTCGCCCAGGAAGATCACCGACGGGCACACGTCGTCCGCGATCATCTTCATCATTTTCAGAAGCGTGTGCACCTGGGGCAGGTTCATGCTGGTGGTTCCCAGCTCCTTCCACATGTAGGGGATGGCGTCGAGACGGAAAATGTCCACGCCCTTGTTGGCCAGGGTTAAAAGCACCTCCACCACCTTGTTGAACACCTGGGGATTTTTGTAGTTTAAATCCCACTGGAACTCGTAGAAGCGGGTCATCACATACTTTTTGATATCGTCATAATATGTAAAATTCCCCGGCGCCACCTCCGGAAAGATCTGGGTCAGCGTCTTCTCGTACTGGTCGGGAATGCTGCGGTCGTCGAACATGTAGTACATGTCCCTGTAGTCCGGGTCCCCCTCCCGGCAGCGTCTGGCCCACTCGTGCTCCTTGGCCGTGTGGTTCAGCACGAAGTCGATGCAGGTGCGGATGCCCTTTTTCTTCAAAAGGCCCATGACCCGCTCGAACTGCTTCATGTCCCCCAGCTTCTCCTCGATGGAGAGGTAGTCGGCCACGGCATAGCCGCCGTCGTTGTTCCCCTCGCGGGATTTTAAAAGGGGCATGAAGTGGACGTAGGTCACGCCCAGCTCCGCCAGATAATCGATTCTCTTCTCAAACTCGTAGAGGTCGTGGCTGAATTTGTCCACGTAGAGCATGATGCCCACCATCTTCTCGGAGATGTACCAGCCGCTTCCCCCTTTGTCGGCTTTCTTGAGCGCCGCCGGGCGCTCCTTCTTCGCCTTCGCTATAATATCCTCCAGCTGGCCGTAACGATAATTTGTGATATCGTTGTCGCCATATAATTCTCTGTAATACTCACGCAAGTCTTTCATCTATCTACCTCTGCCATTTTCTGAAACATAGAGAGTCTACGCAGTCTCCCTCTTCACCAGCCGCACGGGAAGAACCGTCCTGCTGGGAACCAGCTCTCCCTGGCTGCTCTTCACAATCAGGTCGATGGACGTGTCCGCCATCTCTTTAATGGGCTGCCGGATGGTGGTGATCCTGGGAGTCGTGAGGGACGCGATATTCACGTCGTCGAAGCCCACCAGCTTAAGCTTTTCCGGAATGGAAATCCCAAGCTTCGCGCAGATCTGTATCACCTGGGCTGCGATCACGTCGCTGCTGGCAAACACGCCGTCGGTCTCCGGGTGAGCCAGGAGCGCCTGCTCGATGTAATCGTGGTACTCCATGGCGTAATACTGATCCGATCTCCCCTTCGCCACGACGCAGTCCACGCCGTGCTCCCTGCAGGTCTCCGCAAACGCCCGCTCGCGGTCGTCCGCCGGCATGTCTTCCTTCTCGATGCCGCCGAAATCCAGCAGGTGCCTGCAGCCCAGGGAGATCAGATGCTCCGCCGCCAGCCGGCCGCCCTGGTAGTTGTCGCACTCCACAGACGCCGTGCCGCAGCCGATATTCCTCTCCACCGTCACCACGGGGATCCCCAGGTTCCTCATCTCCCCGGTCTCCATGGTGCCGCTGCAGATGATGACGCCGGCCACGCGGTTGCTTTTGCACATCTCCAGGTATTCCCTCTCCCTGGAGTTCTCCTCCCGGTAGTTGCAGAGCAGGATCTTGTATCCCCTGTCCGCCGCCGCACGCTCGATATTGCTCACCAGCTTCGCGAAGTACGGGTGCACGATATGGGGAACGATGACCCCGATCGTGTTGGTCCTCTGCTTCGACAGGGACCTGGCCACCTCGTTGGGCTGATAGTTCAACTCCTTCATCACCGCGTAGACTTTCTTTCTGGTCTCCTCGCTTATATACCCTCTGTTGTTAAGTACCCTGGACACCGTCCCCACTGTAAGTCCCGCTTCTCTCGCCACGTCTTTGATCGTTGCCATTCTGATATTACCAACTTTCCTGAAATTCTAGGAGGCCTTTCCCTCATGTCCTCCGCACGGAACATAACGGCCTGCCGACAGCGAGACCTCCGCTCCCGCCGTGATCTCCACCGGAGAACCCAGGTCGTAGCCGGATATCTCAACCGTTAGATATATTATATCATCATTGGCTGTAATTTCAATCACACCCTCATCGCGGATCACACACAGATCAAAGAGTTTTTCTCCCGCCTCATACACCGTGTCTCCCAGGTATATGCGGCCGTTCTCCGGCTCTGCCTTTAAGGAAATTCCTTCCATCTCAAGGCTCACCGGGGCCAGGGACTCTCCCGGCCAGGAAAACTTAAAAATCACCGGGGTTTCCTTCTCTCCGCGGTATGTCAATCGCTTAACATCTGCGGGTAAATTTTTTGCCGCCTCATCCGCGGCACTCTGCGGCACAAGCGCCTGCTCCGGCACAGGGCAGAAGCGGCCGGCAATCTCCTCCGGCAGGGAAAGCTTCATCGCAAGCTCCCCGCCCCGCCTCACCAGGGACAGCTCCCTGGGAATGGCCATCATCCCGGTGTAAAGCTTCCCCTCGTTGGCCGTGCGCAGCCATGCCAGGCTGATGACCCGTTTTCCGGTTCCCGACCAGGTCTGGGCCGCGTAGGGGAGCTTTGTGCCGTAGGCCTCCCGCTTTCCCTGTCTGACGGAAAACTCATAGCCGTCGAAATCCCCGATATAATAGTAGCCGTCGGCGCACCAGAACACCCAGTGCTTCTCTCCGCCGTCGTCCTCAAGCTCAAACAGATCCGGGCACTCCCAGGCGTCGGGAAGCTCTATATCCTGCGTCTGCTTCCAATGCTCCAGGTCGCCGGAGCGAAGCACGAGGAAGCGGTTTCCCACCAGCCAGAGAACCATGACGTAGCTCTGCGTCTCCTCATGCCAGAACACCTTCGGGTCCCGGCTGTCCTTTCCCAGCGGGGCGATGACCTGCCCCCACTTGGTAAGCGTCTCTCCGCCGTCCAGGCTGTAGGCCAGATGCTGGGTGAACATTTTCCCTTTCGACCAGTCGCTGCAGTCCCCCGCGGCGGTGTAGAAATAGAGAAGCGCGTCCTTCGGAAGTCCCAGAAGCCCCCTCTCATTCACGATGCCGCAGCCGGAGAACATGGTCCCGGTCTCGTCGGGCCAGAGTGCCACATCCCGCTGCCTCCAGTGCACCAGGTCCTCGCTGACCGCACTGCCCCAGCACAGGTTCTCCCACTCGGTATTGAAGGGGTTGTGCTGGAAATAGAGCTGCCAGCGGCCATTTTCACAGATGAGACCGTTGGGATCGTTGATCCACCCGGTCCCGGAGGTGAAGTGCAGAACCGGGCGGGGGCAGGAGACATGATCTCTCTCCCCCTCATCCCTCTGCGCCACGCGCTCCAATAGCCCGAAGGGGATTTTGCCCCTCAGGCAAAGTCCCCTCCCGTGATACTGCGATACGTCAACGTATGCATAATAATCATATGAACCGCTCTCGTCCTGCTCATCGACCGGAATGCGGATTTCAAATATTTTGTTGTCGTCCTGGAAAATCTCCAGGGTCTCCAGATGCTGCTCTTCCCTCCCCGCCGTCTTGACAGGAATGCACAAATATTTCTTATGGACAGTAAGTCTGCGTTCCATATGTATGTACCTCCAAACAGGCTGTTATTTGACTGCGCCGGTGACAACGCCGTCGATGATCTGCTTCTGCAGGAACAGATACAGGATCAGTATGGGGGCCAGCGTGAGAACCAGCGCCGCCATGATCGTGCCGTAATCCGCCGTGTAGGTTCCGTAGAAGGAGTAGGTGGACAGCGGCAGCGTGTAGAGCTCTTTCTTTCCAAGCACCAGGGACGGCAGCAGATAGTCGTTCCAGAATGCCAGCACGTTTAAGATCACCAGCGTGGACGTGGTGGGCTTCAACAGCGGAAATACGATCTTGAAGAATGTCTGCATCTTGGTGCAGCCGTCCAGGTATGCGGCCTCCTCCAGGGCGATGGGCACACCGCTCTTTACGAAGCCGGAGTACATGAACACCGACATACTCATGGCAAATCCCACGTGCATGAAAATCAGGGTTCCCTTGTGGTTCATCATGCCCAGCTGCGCGCCGTAGATGGACACCAGCGGAATCATGATGGCCTGGAACGGGATGATCATGGACGCGATCATCAGCGAGTAGAAGCCGTTGGCCAGCTTATTCTTCGCCCGCACGATGTAGTACGCGCACATGGCAGAGAGAATGATGACGATGAGCGTGCTTAAGCCTGTCACAAACAGGGAGTTTCCGAAGCTTCTCAGATAGTCCATCTTGTCGAAGGCCGTCACGTAGTTTTCAAATGTCATCCCCTTCTCCGTAACCAGGGAGAACGGGTTTCTGATGATGTCACGTTTCTGCTTGAAGGAGTTTAAGATAACCAGTACAAAGGGAACCAGGTAAAATAACAGCGCCACGATGAGGGCAAAAATGCCCAGTCCGTCCAGCACACGCTTCTTGGTTCCGCCGACTTTTGCCGTGCGTGCCATTATGCCTCAACCTCCTTCTTCTTACCGAGATATACCTGCAGGCCGCTGATGAGGGCCACTACAAGGAACAGGAACACCGCCTCCGCCTGACCGGTGCCGTAGTCTCTGGACGTGAACGCCTTCTGGTACACGTGCATGGCCACCAGTCTGGTACTTCCGAAGGGCTCGCCGCCCGTCAGGGTAAGGTTTACATCGTAAACCATGAACGCTCTGGAGAGCGTAAGGAACAGACAGATTACGAAGGACGGAACCATGAGAGGCATGATAATGCTCTTCATTCTCTCAAATCCGGTGGCTCCGTCGATGCTGGCTGCCTCCAGCACATCGGTGGACATCCCGGTAAAGCCCGCCACATAAATGAGCATCATGTAGCCGGAGAGCTGCCACACCGTAACCACCACCAGGGCCCAGAACGCCTTGGTCGGATCGGACAGCCAGGAGGTACTGAAAATCCCCCATCCGGTGGCCTCGCCCACATTTACCAGGATACGGGAAAATACGAACTGCCAGATGAAGCCCAGCACGACGCCGCCGATCAGGTTCGGCGTGAAAAATCCCGTCCGGAAGAAATTCTGTCCTTTAAGACCGCTGGTCAGCATGTAGGCGAACAGGAACGCCACCAGGTTTACCAGAACGACAGAACAGACCACGTACTTAAGAGTCAGCCACATGGAGCTCCAGAACTCAGCGTCCTTAAACAGCTCCGCGTAGTTGGAAAACCACACGATATTCTTCGTGGAGGCCACGCCGTCCCAGTCGGTGAACGTCAGATAGAAACCGTAGATAAACGGGATGATGACGACCACAAAGAACATGAAAATGCCGGGGAGCGCGAAGACGCAGAAATTCTTAATCCGATCCCCCGTATTTCTTCCCATGCTTTCCACTTGCAACACCTTCCTTTCTTTTAATAAATACCCTCATTGTAAAGGCCGCCCGGTATCCCAGGCGGCCCCGTCTTTCTTATTACTTCTGAGACTGCCAGTATGCGTCAATCGCAGCAGCCAGATCCTCTCTGGTGCTCTGACCGGCCATGTACTTCTGAACCTCTGCGCCCAGCTTGCTCCAGTGGTCGCCAGGTGCGATGAAGGAGGAAGCGTAGGTCTTGCCTTCCGCCATCTTGGCCTTGATATCCTGGCCCAGCGGATCCAGCGGCTCTACGTTGTTATTGCTGCAGGCCGGGATGATGGCGCAGTTCTCAACCAGCATGGTCTGTCCAACCTCGTCGTCAACTAACCAGTTGATGAAATCAAGGGCTGCCTGCTGCTGCTCCTCGGAAGCCTGCTTTTTGTCTACCATGAGCTGCTTGGAGGCTGCCGCCTGGATGCCGTTGTTGGCGAAATCGGAGGTGTCATTGCCAAGAACCCACGGGATGAAGCCCCAGCCGTCGGCCTCGTCAGCGCCGGCGTCCACCAGGTTCGGCCATGCCCAGCATCCGTTCAGCCAGAATGCGGCCTCGTGGTCCACGATATACATGGGATCCTGCTCATAGATGGCGCCCACCGGGTCTGCCTTGTTGATATTGTACTCTAACATCACATCGAAGCTGTCCACGAACTGATTGAAGCGGTCGTAGTCGATGGCTTTCTGGGAGCCGTCCTTCAGCGCGTTGATGATCTCCTCGCTTCCTGCGGTGGTGCCGTCATAGGCGTCGTAGATGAAGCCCAGCTGATGGGCGCCCACGGACCAGTCTTCCTTGGAGACAACCACCGGGTTCTCCATGCCTGCCTGGCGAAGCTCCTCGCAGATCGCCTGGAAGGACTCCAGAGAGTTCACGCTGTTCGGATCCCACTCTTTTCCGAGGGCCTCCTCGATGGCAGCCTTGTTGTAAATGATGCCGCGTCCCTCGATACAGAACGGGAAGCTGAAAATCTTATCGTTAATCTTAGTAACCTTGTCCTCGCAGTACTGAACCCAGTTCTCACCGCTTAAATCCACCGCGTACTCCTCGCCCAGCGCAATGACGTCGGTGGTGTCCAGGATCGCCATGGTCGGTGCAGTTCCGGAGTTATACATGCTGGTGATTCTGGTGTAGGGGGACTCGCCGCTGCCGCAGGCAATGATCTCCAGCTCAACGCCGGTGGCCTCACCGTAAGCCTCTGCCATCTCCTCGAGAGCCGTCTGGATCTCACCCTTACTGTTTAAAAGACTGATCTGCACGTCCCCGCCGCCGGATGCAGCCGCGCCGCTGCCGGATGTGTCGGCACTCTCGGAGCCGCCGCCGCAGCCCGCCAGGAGTCCGGCCGTCATCGCTGTGGCCATCATGAGTGAAGTGACTTTCTTCATACTTTTCTTCATATTACTTTCCTCTCCTCCAATAATTATTTTCTGGCTTTTGGTTGTATGGTTATCATAGCACGTTGCCCTATATATGTCAACCGTTTGTTATACATTTTTTATAGTTTTTTAGCGGTATCTTCGCTGTGATTTGTGTTATTTGCGCACGTTTTCATCGGATATCTGGAACATTTGTTGTGTGTTTTTGTATTATTTGGGTATTTTAGTCTTTATTGGAAACATTTTTGCAACTTATTTGACATTTTGGCATTGGTATTTTTATGACAATCGGATGACATATTTTGACAGGATGTGACGGGTTCAGCAGTTTTCCCCCTTATTTTTACCATTTTTCCAGCCAAACGCATTGACTCCACCCACAAATATGCTATAATTTCCTCATAGTCTTCTGACTTGCGAATTTCAGGCGGCGTTCGACCGCCGGATTTCTTTCGGGGCATCCCCGGCGTATCCAGTTTTTATCTTTTCTTTCAGGGAATTTCTGTCTTGAAACGGAACATTCTGCTGTCTATAATGGAAGGAGAAATGTCTATTGAAACCAATGGAAAAACCGAAACAATTAAACGATCTGACTTTACTGGACCGTTTCCTCTTCGCCAGCGTCATGGAAGACGAGGAAACGCTTGAGCTGGCCCTGTCCATCATCATGGGCGAGGAGGTGCATCTGCGCCAGCCAAACCAGGTGGAAAAGGAGTTCCGCACGATGCCGTGGCTGCGCTCGGTGCGCCTGGACGTCTACAACGTGGACGATAAAGACCGGCTTTACGACGCGGAGGTGCAGGAGCGCAATACCGGGAACCTGGCAAAGCGGAGCCGCTTCTACCAGGCGCTGATCGACAGCACCCTGCTGCCGCCGGGAAGAGGCGTGAGCTTCAACCAGCTGCCCGCGTCGTATCTGATCATGATTATGCCCTTCGACCTCTGGGGCTGCGGAAAATACCGGTACACCTTCAAAACGCAGTGCGAGGAGGTGCCGGGCCTATACCTGGAGGACGGGGTCACGCGGATTTTCCTCAACACCCGCGGAACCGACGACGGGGAGGTCAGCCCGGAGCTGGCAGAGCTTCTGCATTACATAGAAGACAGCTCCGACGAGACGGCACAGCGGTGCAAAAGCGGGCGGATCCAGAAGCTTCATCAGCGCGTCCGTGAAGTCAGAGCCAGCGAAGAATTTGGAGTGAAGTATATGCAGGCATGGGAAGAGAAAATCTATGAGAGAATGGAAGGAAAGGAAGAGGGACTGGCAGAGGGACGCGAGCTGGGCCGTGAGGAGGGGCGCGAAGAAGGACGCGAGGAAGGACGCGAGCTGGGCGAACAGCGGATCTCCGCCCTCACCCAGCATCTTCTGAAGGCCGGACGCTACGACGATCTGGAGCGCGCAGCCCAGGATCCGGCCTGCCGCGAGGCGCTGTGCCGGGAATTTGGGCTGTAATCACACGGTTTTGGTCTGCAATCACGCGGTTGCGATTGAAAATGCAGAGGTTTTATGCTACACTTTATAATTGTATAAAAGGCGTAAAACAGGCGTAAACAAAATATAGAGAAAGGCGGGAGGCCCATAAAACCAGGGCTTTCCGGACAGGTAAATCATAGAATGAAATTAGGAATCGTCGGCCTTCCAAACGTAGGCAAAAGTACATTATTCAACTCTCTGACCAAAGCAGGCGCAGAGTCCGCCAACTATCCGTTCTGCACCATCGATCCCAACGTGGGCGTGGTGCCGGTGCCGGATCCCCGCCTGCAGCTTCTGACCGATCTCTACCACTCGGAGAAGACCACCCCGGCAGTCATCGAGTTCGTGGACATCGCCGGTCTGGTGAAGGGCGCATCCAAGGGCGAAGGCCTGGGAAACCAGTTCCTCTCCAATATCCGCGAGGTGGACGCCATCGTGCACGTGGTCCGCTGCTTTGAGGATCCCAACGTCATCCACGTGGACGGCAGTGTGGATCCGGTACGCGATATTGAGACCATCAACCTGGAGCTGATTTTCTCCGACATGGAGATTCTGGAGCGCCGCATCGCCAAGACGGCCAAGAGCGCCACGGCCAACAAGGCGCTGGCCAAGGAGGTGGAGATTCTCCGCGCCCTCTACGCGCATCTGGAAGGAGGCAGTCTGGCAAGAAGCTACGAGACCGACGATGAGGACGTTCTCGCATTTATCAACAGCTTAAACCTTCTGACCTGGAAGCCGGTGATCTTTGCGGCCAACGTATCCGAGGACGATCTGGCCGACGACGCGGCGGGCAACCCGCATGTGCAGGCAGTCCGCGAGTTCGCAGCGGCAAACGGCAGCGAGGTGTTTGTCATCTGCGCCCAGATCGAGCAGGAGATCGCCGAACTGGATGAGGACGAGCGGAAAATGTTCCTCGAGGACTTAGGGCTCACCGAGTCGGGCCTGGAGAAGCTCATCGCCGCCAGCTACCGTCTCTTAGGCCTCATCAGCTATCTGACCGCAGGCGTACAGGAGACCAGAGCCTGGACCATCAAGGTGGGAACCAAGGCCCCGCAGGCCGCCGGAAAAATCCACTCAGATTTCGAGCGCGGCTTCATCAAGGCCGAGGTCGTCAACTACCAGGATCTTTTAGACTGCGGCAGCTACAACGCCGCCAAGGAAAAGGGCCTTGTGCGGATGGAAGGCAAGGAGTATGTGGTGAAGGACGGAGACGTGATTTTGTTCCGGTTTAATGTGTAAGATATAGACTGATTCTATGCAGGAAGAATTAAAAATCCCCGGCAAACCAGAAGTATCATCTGACTGCCGGGGATTTTCATATTTCATGTCTATTCATATAATAATCACGTTTTTTAATGATAAACATTAAATTTTTATTGACTTTCATTATCACACAGTGTATAGTCAAATTAGAAGAACACCTCATTCAAACCTTCCCCCACGAAAGGAGCGGTGAATATGAATACAACGACCTCTCTGTCCCCTGCGCCAGCAAAAGACTGTGTGCTCAAAAAACTGAAAGAGGAGAGCGGCATTCTCGTCGAGGCGCTGCGGCTGATCCTCTTCTGCTATGCTGCCTGGCTGGTCATCGTGACCGCCGCCCTGGCAGGTATCCTCATCTTCCAGGCCCCCGCGGCGGAACTTCTGAGACATGGTTCCGAAGCGGACGGTCTTACCCGCATTCTGGCACAGGCCCTGGAATATTACACAGACGGCCGCGCACTGAACGCACAGGGCGGGCTCAATCTGTTCGCCGTCATATTTTTTGGTGCGGCACAGATTATCAACACATTTATATCTTTTTTCATCTTCCGCTCGATCTACGGAATTTTCAAGAATATCCTAAGCGGCGTGCCGCCATTTTCAGCGGAGAATGCCCGCTGGTGGAAAAAATGCGCCCGCATTTACGCGGTGCTTCTGGTGCTTTCGTTCTTAAGCGCCTTTGCCCTGCGCCTGATGATATTCAGCATCATTTCCCCTATCCTGGGATACTGCTTCTTTACGGCCCTGGGACTCATTTTCGAGTACGGGAATTATCTTCAGACAGAATCAGACGAGACACTTTAAGGAGGAGAACCGCATGGCTATCATTCTGAGACTGGACCGGGTCATGGCTGACCGGAAAATGTCGCTGGGCGAGCTCTCGGAGCGGGTGGGCGTCTCCAATGTAAATCTCTCCAAGATAAAAACTGGAAAGGTGAGCGCCATCCGTTTCAGCACCTTAAACGCCATCTGCCGGGCGCTGAACTGCCAGCCGGGCGATATCATGGAGTATAGGGAAGACGGGGAGGACTCCGTGGTCTATTGACAGAAGCCCTTCTGCCCCGAAGACGTACGCCGCACATGCCCCTGTAAACTGATACTGTCAAAACAGGAACCGCCAGACGGAAGTTTCTTCCCGTTCTGGCGGTTCCTGTTCCTAAACACCTTTTTTCAATCTATCCCAGAACGCTGGCAATACGCACCGGCGTCCTGTAATTCCAGTTGGATACCTTAATACCTGTTCTCTCGGTGGAGGCGTGGACGATCTGTCCGTCGCCTATGTACATCGCCACATGATTCACGCGGCTGCCGTTTCCGTAGAAAATGAGATCGCCGGGCTGCATCTCTGCGGCGCTGACGGTCCTTCCCTGGGTCGCCTGGCTGCTGGAGGAGCGGTTCAAGCTGACGCCGGCCGCATTCTGCATCACGTATCTCGTAAATCCGGAGCAGTCAACACCCGTGTTGGGGTCGCTGCCGCCGTAGCGATAGGGATTTCCCACAAACTGAAGAGCGTAGTCCACAACATCCTGTCTCAGAGAAACGCTGGGATCCTGGGTCACATTCACGGTCTCCACCATGGTTCCCTGACTCTTGTCCAGATATCCCTCGCTTCCGTCCACACTCACCTTCACCCATCCGTCCATGTCCTCGATCACCTGGCAGGACTCGCCCTGGGCGAGGGTCGTTACCTCCGGCGCATTGACGCTGGCTGCCGCGTAGAGGGAGGCCTCCGGCGCATCCACCATGATGGTGAGGGAACTGCTGGCTTCATATTCCGGTCCCAGCTCTGCCGCCTGGGCCGTCGCCGGCTTCGCCATGGACAGCGCCGCAAATGCACAGAAAAGACCAAATACTTTCACCGCTCTATGTATCATATCTTAAGACTCCTAACCTGAACTTGTTTTGAATTGTTACAAAATTATTAACTTTGTTACAGACATATTTTATTTTCTTTTCGTCTGTTTGTCAACGAAATCAGAAGATCTTAATAAAAAATTCATAATTTGTACCGTATTTTGACATATTCAAGCTTAAAAAGCGCATGGAACTGTGATAAAATCAAGCCAGAAGAGGATTTATAAAATTTTTAATATACAGGAGGTATCGTATGCAGTACATCAGCCATTACCATTCTCCCCTCGGGGACATTCTTCTGGCCGCAGATTCTGCGGGGCTGACCGGATTGTGGTTTGAAGGGCAGAAATATTTCGCCCTTTACCTGGACAAGGAGCACGAGGAAAAAGAGCTTCCCGTCTTTGAGGAGGCAAAGCGGTGGCTTGACATCTATTTTTCGGGTAAGAATCCGGATTTCCAGGTACCGCTCCATTTTACGGGCACGGATTTCCAGAATGAGGTGTGGGAGATTCTCTATGCGATCCCCTACGGACAGACCACGACCTACGGGGAAATCGCCGCACAGCTGGCAAAAAAACGCGGCCTGCCCCGCATGTCGGCCCAGGCCGTGGGCGGCGCCGTCGGACACAATGAGATCTCCATCATCGTGCCATGCCACCGGGTCGTGGGCGCCAGCGGAAGCTTGACCGGGTATGCAGGCGGAATTGAGAAAAAAATCGAATTGCTGAGACTGGAAGGGGCTCTGAGGGAAGATTTTTTTGTGCCGAAGAAAAGCACGGCGCCATAAAAAATTCATACAGCACAAAAGAGAAAAGGCACTGAAACGTGCCTTTTCTGTCTGTCATACCATATATAGTCGCTGACTTTCCGTATCGCCGTAAAAGCCAGTTTCCATCTGCAGTCAGTTACCGGATCTCGCTGTGGAACTCCTGCAGGGACTTCACGCCCAGGACTCCGTGCTTCTTGATCGCCTTGATGGCCTCCACCGTCGCCTTTGCGGCGGCCATGGTGGTCATGTAGGGAATCTTGCCCTTGACAGCGGCCTTGCGGATGTAGCTGTCGTCGGTGGCGCCCTTCTTGCCGATCGGGGTGTTCACGATGAGAGCGATCTCCTTGTTGGTGATGGCGTCGAGCACGTTGGGACGGCCCTCGTCGATCTTGGAGATCTTGGTGGCCGGAATGCCGGCGTTTACGATCTTCTCGTAGGTTCTTCCGGTGGCAACGATGCTGAAGCCGCACTCGCTAAAGCCTCTCGCCACTTCCTCGACCTCGTCCTTATCTCTGTCATTTACGCTGATGAGAACGGTTCCCTCGGTGGGGAGCTTGGTCTGGGTGGCCTCCTGGGCCTTGTAGAACGCCTCGCCGAAGTCTGCGGACATGCCGAGAACCTCTCCGGTGGAACGCATCTCCGGTCCTAAAAGCGGGTCTACCTCCTGGAACATGTTGAACGGGAACACAGCTTCCTTCACTCCGTAGTGGGCGAATTTCTTCTCCGTAAGCGCGGGAACCGGGGAGGGGCGTCCGGTCAGATGCGCCGTCATGATCTCGGTGGCCAGCTTCACCATCTTGATGTTGCAGACCTTGGAAACCAGCGGAACGGTTCTGGACGCTCTCGGGTTGGCCTCCAGCACGTAAACCTTGCCGTCCTCGATGGCGTACTGCATGTTCATAAGTCCTACCACGTGCATGGTCTTGGCGATGCGTCTGGTGTAGTCCTTGATGGTCGCAATCTGCTCCTCCGTCAGGTTCTTGGACGGCAGGATGCACGCGGAGTCTCCGGAGTGGACGCCGGCCAGCTCGATGTGCTCCATCACAGCCGGAACGAATACGTTCTCGCCGTCGCTGATGGCGTCGGCCTCACACTCAGTCGCATGGTGCAGGAAACGGTCGATCAGAATCGGACGGTCGGGGGTAACGCCGACGGCCTGCTTCATATAGAAGGTCAGCGCCTCGTCGTCGTGCACAACCTCCATGCCGCGTCCGCCTAACACATAGGACGGGCGAACCATCACAGGATAGCCGATTCTGCCGGCGATCTCTAAAGCGTCCTCGACGGTCACAGCCATGCCGGACTCGGGCATCGGGATCTCTAACTTGTCCATCATCTCGCGGAACAGATCGCGGTCCTCGGCCATGTCGATGGTCTCCGGGGTGGTTCCCAGAATGTTGACGCCGTATTTCTTTAAGTCGGAAGCCAGGTTGAGCGGGGTCTGTCCGCCGAACTGGGCGATGACGCCCACGGGCTTCTCCTTCTCGTGAATGCTTAACACATCCTCAAGGGTCAACGGCTCGAAGTACAGCTTATCGGAGGTGTCGTAGTCGGTGGACACGGTCTCCGGGTTGCAGTTGACGATGATCGTCTCGAAGCCCAGCTCCTTGAGCGCGATGGCTGCGTGTACGCAGCAGTAGTCGAACTCGATGCCCTGGCCGATACGGTTGGGGCCGCCGCCTAAAATCATGATCTTCGGACGGTCGTTATTGACCTTGCTCTTCTCAGTAATATGATAGCTGGAATAGTAGTAGGCCGCGTCCTCCGTGCCGCTCACGTGAACGCCTTCCCACTCCTCCACGATGCCGGCCGCGCATCTCGCCTCGCGGATCTCGGCCTCGGATACTTCCAGAATCTGTCCTAAATAGCGGTCAGAGAAGCCATCCAGCTTGGCCTGGCGGAGTACCTCCACCGGCGGAACCTGGCCCTTGTGCGCAAGAAGCTTTTCCTCCTCCTCGACTAACTCCTTCATCTGCTCGATAAAGTAGTGCTTGATCTTGGTCAGCTCAAAGAGCTCGTCCACAGTAGCGCCCTTTCTCAGCGCCTCGTACATGATGAACTGGCGCTCACTGGTGGGCGTGTGGAGCATCTTTAAGAGCTCGGTCTTGGACTTGGAGTTGAAATCCTTCGCGAAGCCCAGGCCGTAGCGTCCGGTCTCCAGGCTGCGGATGGCCTTCTGGAATGCCTCCTTGTAGGTCTTACCGATGCTCATTACCTCGCCCACAGCCTTCATCTGGGTACCCAGCTTGTCCTGTGCGCCTTTGAATTTCTCGAAGGCCCAGCGGGCGAATTTTATAACGACGTAGTCTCCGTCGGGAACGTACTTGTCCAGAGTTCCGTACTTTCCGCAGGGAATCTCATCCAGGGTGAGTCCGCTGGCCAGCATCGCGGAAACGAGAGCGATGGGGAAGCCGGTGGCCTTGGAAGCCAGCGCGGAAGAACGGGAGGTTCTCGGGTTAATCTCAATGACGATATCTCTGTCGGTCTTGGGATCGTGGGCCCACTGCACGTTAGTGCCGCCGATGACCTGGATCGCCTCAACGATCTTGTAGGACTTCTCCTGCAGGCGCTTCTGCACCTCCTCGGAGATCGTCAGCATCGGTGCGGAACAGAAGGAATCGCCGGTGTGCACGCCGAGGGGATCGATATTCTCGATGAAGCAGACGGTGATCAGGTTGTTCTTCGCGTCGCGGACAACCTCCAGCTCCAGCTCCTCCCAGCCTAAGATGGACTCCTCCACCAGTACCTGCCCCACCAGGCTGGCCTGCAGTCCTCTGGCGCAGACAGTCTTTAACTCCTCAGTGTTGTAAACCAGTCCGCCGCCGGCGCCGCCCATGGTGTATGCGGGACGCAGAACCACCGGATAGCCCAGCTTGTCGGCGATGGCCAGGGCCTCGTCCACGGAGTAAGCGACTTCACTTCTGGCCATCTCAATCCCTAAGCTGTCCATGGTGTGCTTGAACTCGATGCGGTCCTCACCGCGCTCGATGGCATCCACCTGTACGCCGATCACCTTCACATTGTATTTATCCAGAACACCTGCGGCCGCCAGCTCGGAGCAGAGGTTCAGACCCGACTGCCCGCCCAGGTTCGGCAGCAGCGCATCGGGGCGCTCCTTCTCGATGATCTGGGTCAGCCGCTCCACGTTAAGCGGCTCGATGTAGGTCGCGTCTGCAGTCTCCGGATCCGTCATGATGGTCGCCGGGTTGGAATTAACTAAAACGATCTCATAGCCAAGTTTTCTGAGAGCTTTGCACGCCTGGGTTCCGGAATAGTCGAACTCACAGGCCTGTCCAATGATGATCGGGCCGGAGCCGATAATCATTACTTTGTGAATGTCGTTTCTTCTCATAGTATTTTCCCTTCGTAAGACTTTTTTTGCATTACCTTGTTTCTATCAGTAGCATTATAATAGAATTTTTTTCTAATGTAAATCCGAAATTTACAATTTTTCTCTTTATTTTTTTGTAAATTATGCTATACTGGGAAAGATAGGGTTAAATCATAGAATGGCTTAGTATTCCCTGCACTGCGGAGGTTTTTTCAGATATGAAAATGATCGTCATCGACGGCCAGGGCGGCAAGATGGGCCGCGCCGTGGTCGAACAGTTAAAGAGCCGGTTCCCCGGCCAGGAGCTCATCGCCCTGGGCACCAACAGCATCGCCACCTCCTCCATGATGAAGGCGGGCGCCGACGCGGGAGCCACCGGCGAGAACCCCATTCTCTTAAACAGCCGGGATGCGGACGTCATCATCGGCCCCATCGGCATCGTGATTGCCGGCTCGCTCCTCGGTGAGATCACCGCCGGGATGGCCGCGGCCGTCGGCGAGAGCCCGGCGAAGAAGATTTTAATTCCGGTCAACAATAAAAACCACTGCCATCATCTGATCGTGGGCTGCCAGCCGCTGGCGCTCGGCGAGTACATTAAGCTGGTGTGCGACGAAGTGGAAAAACTACTGAAACAATAACAGGGAGCCTTCACGGCTCCCCATTTTTCTATTCTCTATCCGTCTGCTGTTCTCTCTCCACTCTCCGGCGCACCGCCTCCTTGTCGGACTGCACCTGCGCCTTCAGCTGCTCCACGCTCTCAAACTTCATCTCCGGCCGCAGGAAATCCACCAGGCTCACCCGGATACGTTTGCCGTACAGATCCCCGCTCACACCGTAGATATAGGTCTCGACACCAGCCGGGAACTCGCCCTTGATCGTGGGTTTCCTTCCGATGTTAGTGATACCGTAGAATTGCTCCCCGTCGATCTCCACCCTTGATACGTACACGCCGAACTTGGGCAGATGCTTCGCCGCCGGCGGGATGATGTTGACCGTGGGAAATCCCAGCGTCGTCCCCAGGTGCTTTCCGTGAACCACCTGGCCGCTTATGGAATACTCGTAGCCCAGAAGCTCGTTGGCCTTGCGGATATTTCCCTCAGCCAGCATCTCGCGCACGTAGGTGCTGCTGATGACCCGGTCGCCGTCGTGGGCCTTCTCCACCACGTAGGCGGTGTAGCCATACCGGGGCGCCAGCTCCTTTAAAAGCTCCACGTCCCCGCGGCGGTTGTGGCCGAAATGGAAGTCCGTACCGCTGACGATGGCCTTCGCCCGCATCTTCCCCACCAGGATATCGCGGACAAATTCCTCCGGCTCCGTGCCGGCCGTCGCCATGTCAAACGGAAACTCCACCAGATAATCGACGCCGGCGTTCCTGAGATTCTCCATCCGCTCCCCGTTGGTCGTTATCATGGTCTGGGGCTTTCCCTTCGTGAGCTCCAGAGGCGGCGTGCCAAAGGTGAACACGGCGGACGCAAGCCCCTGCTCCCGGCAGGCAAACACCTGCTCAAGGAGCTTTCTGTGCCCCCGGTGAAGGCCGTCGAACTTCCCCAGCGTCACCGCCGTGGGCCGGTCGATCTGAAATTCTTTTGTTCCTGTAATGTATTTCATCTGGTCAGTTTCCCCCAAAAAGTGTGCGCCAGGCGCACACTCGCGCCGGAGCGCGGCTGCCAAAGCAGCCCTATTCCTCTGCGCGGAGTGCGCATCCTCGCGGAGCGTTTTTATTTCATAGGATGCCATTTCCTATGAAAAAAATATCTTGATCGGCTTCATGATTCCCGCCTCACAGCCGTAGAGGCCGATGAACGCCCCCGCGCTGTCGTAGACGCGAACGCTCTCTGCGCGTTTTACGTTCTCCTTCGCCTCGCCTGCAAGTCCTGTCTCCGACACGGCGAAGGCATTTCCGTTATGGAGCTTTTTGTCCAGCGTCTGCGGGGCCGTGAGCGCCGGGCTGTCGCCGAAGATTGCGTCCGGCGGGATGACGTGTCCCGCGATTTCCCCGCTCTCTGCAAGCGCCTCAATCTCAGAAAGTGTCAGACTGTCCGCCAGAGAAAACATTCCCACGCGGGTGCGCAGAAGGCTTTCCATGGCCGCGCCGCAGCCCAGCCTGGCGCCGATGTCGTGGCACAGTGTGCGGATGTAGGTTCCCTTGGAGCAGCTCACGGTCATGGTCACCCGCGGGAGGTCGATCTCCTCGATCTCAATTTCGTGTATGACCACCGGGCGGGCCTTGCGCTCCACCTCCACGCCCTCGCGGGCCAGCTCGTAGAGCTTCTTGCCGTTGACCTTTAAGGCCGAGTACATGGGCGGGATCTGGTCGTAGTCTCCGACGAATCGCAAGACCTCGCGGCGCACGTCCTCCTCCGTCACCTGTACCGGGCACTCCCTCAGAATCTGGCCGGTGGTGTCCTGGGTGTCAGTCTCCACGCCCAGAAGCATCACGGCCCGGTAGGTCTTCGACTTGTCCGTCAGAAGATCGCAGAGCCTGGTGCCCTTTCCCAGACAGACAGGAAGGACTCCCTCCGCTGCCGGGTCAAGAGTCCCTGTGTGTCCTATTTTTTTCTGTTTTAAAATGCCGCGCATCTTAGCCACCACGTCGTGGGACGTGAAGCCCTTTTCTTTATATACATTGATTACGCCGTCCATCACGCCCCGCACTCCTTTAAGCCTGCCTCAATGCGGAGAGCCAGGTTGTTGATCACGTCGTGGATGCTGCCGCTCATGGTACAGCCCGCCGCCTTCACATGGCCGCCGCCGCCAAAATAGGAGGCTACCTTCGCCACGTTTAAATCTCCGTTGGCCCGCAGACTTACCTTGTACTGCTGCACGCCGCTCTCGTAGATGAAAATGGCGCACTCCACGCCGTCGGTCACCCGCAGCTGGTCCACGATGCCGTCCAGGTCTTTGCTGTCCACGCCGTAAAATTCCATATCCCTGGCCTTAACCACCGTGAAAATGCATTTTCCGTCCATGAAGAGGATGCTCTCCAGGAGCGCCCGGCCCAGAATCTGGTTCTGGACGTAGCTTTTTTTGAAAAAGCTGTCGTCGATGATCCTTTCACCGTCCAGCCCCTTATCCAGCAGGCGGCCGGCGATGGCCATGGTCTTTCCCGTGGTATTGTTGTGTTTGAATACGCCGGTGTCGTGGACAATGCCGGTATACAGACACTCCGCCGTCTCACGGCCGATCTTCGTCTCATCCAGAAGGCCAAACAGCACCTCGCAGGCAGAGCTGGCCCCCGGCACCACATGATTTTCCTGGGCGAAACCCGGATTGGTAATGTGATGATCGATGCAGAAGGTCTTCTTTGCGCGGGAAAATATGGCGTCGTACGCGCCCAGCCGCTCCCTGTCGCTGGCATCCAGGCTGATGCACAGATCCACCTCCAGGGATTCCGGCAGGTCGTTTTCGATCCGGTCGAAATATCTTAAGTAGGAGAATTTCTCCGAAACCGGCTCTAAAAATACCCGGACGGAGAGCTTCCCAAAGTTGTCGGCCAGATAATTATACATGCCCAGGCAGGAGCCGACGCAGTCGCCGTCGGGGTGTACGTGCCCCAGAATGGCGACGGTCTCTGCCTCCCCAAGCAGTTTCATGAGAGTTTCCATTCCATCACTCCTGACTGTCTCTCGCTGTCACCTCGTCGATGAGTCTCGACATGTTCACGCCGTACTCGATGGACTGGTCCAGAATGAACGTGATCTCCGGCGTGTTTCTCAGATTGATGCGCTTCGCCAGCTGGCTGCGGATGAAGCCTACCGCGCTCTTAAGGCCCTGGATCGTGGCCTTGCCGGCCTCCTCGCCGCCCAGGACGCTTATATATGCCTTGCAGTATTTGAGATCCGGGGTCACCTCCACGGCAACCACCGTGGTGGCCACCGGATGCACCCTGGGATCCTTTAACTCGGTGCGTATGATGTCGCTTAATTCTCTCTGGACCTCGCCGTTGATTCTCGTGTTTTTGATACTGTTTTTACGCATCTTATGCCTCTCTTTCCGACGGGGCGGTTCCTATCTGGGAACCTCCACCATCGCATATGCCTCTATCATATCGTCTTCTTTAAGATCGTTGAACTTCTCAAACACAAGGCCGCACTCATATCCGCTGTTTACTTCCTTCACGTCGTCCTTGAAGCGCTTTAAGGATGCCACTGCGCCGTCGAAGATCTGCACGCCGTCTCTGGTGATTCTCGCGCTGCAGCCTCTCTGGAACTTTCCGTCAAGCACATAGGAGCCTGCGATGGTTCCGACGCCGGAGGCCTTGAAGGTCTGGCGCACCACCGCGTGGCCGATCACCTGTTCCTCGAAGATCGGGTCGAGCATGCCCTTCATGGCAGCCTCCACATCCTCGATGGCCTGGTAAATGACTCTGTAAAGGCGCACGTCAACCTTCTCCCGCTCGGCGATGGATTTCGCCGTGGCGTCGGGACGCACGTTGAAGCCGATAATGATGGCGTTGGAAGCGGATGCCAGAGTCACGTCGGACTCGTTGATGGCGCCCACGCCGCCGTGGATCACCTTCACCACGACCTCCTCGTTGGACAGCTTCTGGAGGCTCTGCTTCACGGCCTCCACGGAGCCCTGCACGTCTGCCTTCACGATGATCGGCAGCTCTTTTACGTTTCCTGCCTTGATCTGTGAGAACAGGTCATCCAGGGACAGCTTCGCCTTGGTGTCCTCGATCAGTTTGTTCTTTCCTTCGGAGATAAATGTCTCCGCGAAGCTTCTCGCTTCCTTATCATTAGCCGTCGCCACAAACACCTCGCCGGCGTTGGGAACATCGTTGAGACCTAAAATCTCCACCGGGGTGGACGGACCGGCCTCCTTGACTCTGCGGCCCTTATCGTCCATCATGGCGCGGACTTTACCGAAGCAGGAGCCTGCGGCCACGGCGTCGCCCACGCGGAGCGTACCCTTCTGGACCAGAATGGTCGCCACCGGGCCCTTGCCCTTATCAAGCTCCGCCTCGATGACCAGACCTCTCGCCTTGCGGTTGGGGTTGGCCTTTAACTCCTTCACCTCCGCGGTCAGAAGAATCATCTCCAGAAGCTCGGAGATACCTTCCTTCGTGTGTGCGGACACGGGAACGAAAATGGTGCTGCCGCCCCAGTCCTCGGCCACCAGCTCATACTCGATGAGCTCCTGCTTTACCTTGTCGATATTTGCGCTGGGCTTATCGATCTTGTTGATGGCCACGATGATCTCAACGCCCGCGGCCTTCGCGTGGTTGATGGCCTCGATGGTCTGCGGCATCACGCCGTCGTCCGCCGCCACGACGAGAATGGCGATATCCGTGGATTTCGCACCTCTCATACGCATGGCCGTGAACGCCTCGTGTCCCGGAGTGTCGAGGAAGGTGATCTGCTGGCCGTTGATCTCCACCATGTACGCGCCGATGTGCTGGGTGATGCCGCCCGCCTCGCGGGAGGTGACGTTGGTCTCACGGATGGCGTCCAGAAGGGAGGTCTTGCCGTGGTCAACGTGACCCATCACGCACACAACCGGGGGTCTCGGAACCATATCCTTCTCGTCTTCCTCCTCCTCACGCAGGAGCTCCTCGATGACATCCACCTTGACCTCTTTCTCGCAGAGGACATCGAACTCCATGGCGATCTCCTCGGCCTTGTCGTAGTCCACCTCCTGGTTGATGGTGACGATGGTACCCTGCATGAACAGCTTCTTCACAATGGCGGAGGGCTGCAGCTTCATCTTCTCAGCCAGCTCCTTGATGGTGATAACCTCGGGGATGATGATGGTCTTTACCTCTTCCACCTTCGGCTCCGCCGGCTTCGCCGGCATGGCGGGCGCCTTGACTCCCTTGCCGCCTCTGGCGTTCTTCGGCTTCATCTCTCCCTCGCGGTCCTTCTTATCAAACCGGTCGTTCTTATAGTTGTTCTTATTCTGCTTTGTATTCTGCTGCTTCTGCGCCATGGGGGTGTCGAAGGACGGCTTCGGAATGCCCATATCTCTTCTCTGCCCGCCGCCCTGGCGGTTGTCACGGCCCTGGAACCCCTGACCGCCCTGGCGGTTGTCGCGGCCCTGGTAGCCCTGGCCTCCCTGGCGGCCATCACGGTTGTCGCGACCCTGGTAGCCCTGGCCTCCCTGGCGGCCATCTCGGTTGTCGCGGCCCTGGTAGCCCTGGCCTCCCTGGCGGCCGTCTCGGTTATCACGGCCCTGGTAGCCCTGGCCTCCCTGGCGGCCGTCTCGGTTGTCACGGCCCTGGTAGCCCTGGCCTCCCTGGCGGCCGTCTCGGTTATCGCGGCCCTGGTAGCCCTGGCCTCCCTGGCGGCCGTCTCGGTTGTCGCGGCCCTGGTAGCCCTGGCCTCCTTGACGGCCGTCACGACTGTCACGGTTCTGGAAGCTCTGGCCGGCGTTCTGCCCGGCCGGGCGGCCCTCACGATTGTCTCTGTTCGGATTGCCCTGACCGTCGCGGCCCTGGAAATTCTGACCTCCCGGACGTCCGTCGCGGCTCTGGCCGGCGGGGCGTCCGTCACGGCCGCCCTGGCCCGGACGGCCCTGGCGGTTATTTCTCATCTGGGTGCTGTTCTGCGGACGGAACACGGCCGCAATTCTCTTTTTCGGCTGCTCGCCGTTCTGGCCGGCAGCGCCTGCGCCCGCCTGGGCTCCCTGGGAGGGAGCCGCCGGCTTTTCCTCGGGCTTTGCCGCCTCCTTCGCCTTAGCGGGAGCCGCCGGCTTCGCCTCGGCTGCGGACACATTTTTCTGTGCCCCCGCCGGAGCGCTCTTTGCACCCGAAGCGTAAGATTTGCGGACCAGGGCTGCCTGGTCGTCGCTCACGCTGGACATATGACTTTTTACATCAATCTGATTTTTCTGCAATATCTCTATGATCTCCTTGTTCGGTTTTCCAAGTTCTTTCGCCAAATCGTTAACTCTCATACTCACTACCTCCGTTATCATTCATTAGTTTCTCCAGTGCGCCTGCAAAACCGCCGTCCACGATGGCAAGGGAGGCTCTCATCTCTTTCCCCATCGCGCGGCCCAGTTCCTCTTTTTTCCCAAAATAATAGAGGGGAACTTCATAGTAAGTACACATATTCCGGAACATCTTCTTCGTGTTCTCTAACGCCTCCTCGGAGACGATGACCATGGCGGCCTTTCCCTCTTTCACCGCCTTCTCCGTGGAAAACTCTCCGCTCGGCGCTTTCCCGGCCTTGGTGGCCAGGCCGATCAGATTCAGTATTTTTTTATCTTCCCTCAATCCGTTCCATCTCCTTTTCCAGCGTCTCGTAGACTTCTTTTGGAATTGCCATCTTGAGGGAGCGCTCCAGTCCCTTCCCCTTCACTGCCTTTCTGAAGCAGTCCATGGAGGGGCAGATATAAGCGCCGCGGCCGTTCTTCCTTCCGGTCTCGTCGATCACGATCCCGTCCTCAGCGGTCTTTAAGACACGAATCATCTCTTTCTTGTTCTTCATCTCACCGCAGCCGATGCAGAGCCGCTGCGGTATCTTTTTTACTGTACTCACTATAAATCACTTCCCAATCTAGTTTTCCTGGTAATCGTCCTGGTAGTTTTCCTGGTAATCTCCCTGATAGTTATCGTATTCGGCGTTATTGTATTCGCTGTCGTACTCGTCGCCGTACTGCTCCATTTCGTCGAACAGTCCCAGCTCTCTCGCCTGGGTCTCGCTCTTGATATCGATCTTGTAGCCGGTCAGTCTGGCGGCCAGTCTCGCGTTCTGTCCCTCCTTGCCGATGGCTAAGGACAGCTGGTAATCGGGCACGATGACCTGTGCCTCCCTGGCGTCCTCGTCGGCTGCCACGTAAATAACCTTAGCCGGGCTCAGCGCGTTCTCAATCAGATATGCCGGGTTATCGTCCCAGTTGATGATGTCGATCTTCTCGCCCCGCAGCTCGTTGACCACAGTGTTGACCCTGGCGCCGTTTAAGCCTACGCAGGCTCCCACGGGATCCACGTTGGGATCGTTGGACCAGACGGCCATCTTCGTCCTGGAGCCGGGCTCACGGGAAATGGCCTTGATCTCCACGGTTCCGTCCTTCACCTCAGCCACCTCGGCCTCAAAGAGACGCTTCACGAAATCCGGATGGGTTCTGGACACGGAAATACGCGGCCCCTTCGGGGTGTCCTTCACCTCGAGAATGTAGAGCTTGATGCGCTCGGTGGGGCGGAACACCTCGCCCTTCACCTGCTCGGACTCGGGTAAAATCGCGTCGATCTTTCCTAAATCGATGCTCACGTTCCTGCCCACATAGCGCTGGACAATACCGGTCACCACGTCCTTTTCCTTGCAGTACCAGTCGTTGTAGAGAACCTTTCTCTCTTCCTCGCGGATCTTCTGCAGGATCACGTTCTTCGCGTTCTGGGTGGCGATGCGGCCGAACTCCTTGGACTTGATCGGAATCTGTACGATGTCGCCCAAGTCGTACTTCACATCCATCATCTTCGCCTCGGCCAGACTGATCTGCATGAGCGGATCCTCGACCTCCTCGACCACCTCTTTCTCCGCGTACACAGAGAAATCACAGGTGTCCTTGTTGATGATGACGCGCACATTGTCCGCCTTGCCGAAGTGGTTCTTACAGGCAGTCAGAAGGGAGTTCTCGATCGCCTCCAGCAGAGTGTCTTTGCTGATGTTTTTTTCTTTTTCCAGCAAATCCAGCGCTTCTAACAGTTCCTTGTTCATCTTTTTATCCTCCTAAAATCTCACTCAAATTAGAAATCAAATGATAAGCGTATCAAGGCGATGTCCGCCTTGTCAAATACCACGGTCTCCCCGTCTCCCATCGTGATCGTCACCGTATCCTTGTCAAAATCCGTCAGGATCCCGGTGAAGTCCTTCTGCCTGTCAATGGCCTTGTAGAGCTTAATGTCCACTTCTTTGCCTTTGTTTCTCACGAAGTCCTTTTCCTTTTTTAAGGGTCTGCCAAGCCCCGGGGAGCTGACCTCCAGGATGTAGCTGTCCTCGATGAAGTCCTCTTTATCCAGCCAGTCGCTGAGCCTGCGGCTCACCGTCTCGCAGTCGTCCACCGTGAATCCACCCTCCTTGTCGATGTAGGCTCTTAAGTACCAGTTTCCGGCCTCCTTCACGTACTCCACGTCCACCAGCTCAAACCGGTACTCCTCCATCAGCGGGAGAAGAAATGCCTCCGTCTTTGCTTCGTACTGCTCACGCTTCGTCATTCACACACCACCTTTGCCGTTTTCTCTTTTTTGTGCTCATACAAAACTTAGAGAGTGGACGTCTGCCCACTCTCTAGTAATCATGTTATTATGTTATCGTTGACTAGTATAACACCTATTTTGGCGTAATGCAAGGGGAAAATAGGAAAGATTCACAGAATGCCGTACTCTTTATACAGTGCATACCGGTATTTCCTGTCGTCCAGCGCCCGCTGCAGATCGTCCAGCCTGGAATCGCGAAGGAGCTCCCGGGCCAGCGCCGCAAAGCATGTTTCCCCCTGGGTTCTTCCCCGCCTCATACCTTTCCGCATTCCCCGCTGCAGCCAGCGGGGGCCGGCCTTCCGCAGCTCCTCCTTCACTCCTTCTCGTATCATCGTCGTAATCTTCGGACTTTCAATCATCGCATTCAACCTCTCCTTTCTGCTGGTCCTTCCCCTGCAGACCGCCCGGTCCAGGGTCTCCACCAGCGAATTATCACTCAGCTCCCCGTTCATGTAACGCAGAAACGCCTGCACATCCCCGCTTTCACCGGAATAATCTCCCTGGCTGGATATCACGATCCTCCGGATTCCGTCGTCCAGCTCCAGCTCCGGCTCCTCCGTGCACCGGGAACGAAATTCATAGCGGCACATGCCGTACCTGGGATACGGCTGATAGGTACAGAAGAAAATAATAATCTGATCCTTTAGCTCCCCGTAATTCTGCCCCGCGTCCAGCCTGACGCCCCTGGCATCGATCTCCGCCATAATGCTCCGCTGGGTCTCCAGCACCTCAATATGCCCGATGTCCTTAAGTCCCACCACGCGCTCCAGCACCATGCGGCACCGCTCCGGATCCCTCATTACATAACGAAACATTAAGTCATCAGTAAAGCTCATCTGCTCCGCCCGTTTTCTGTTGTATGCTGCCATTACACCTCCATCTCCTCCCGGAGACACGAATGCAGCCTGTTCTAATGGAATCTCCGGAATTTTTAAATTGTATTTCCGGATTTCTTTTTCGCAGAATGCGAGATAATCACAGATGCCAAAACGGCAAGATCATTAAGAACTTCCAGATGTATTTATTTTATCACACTCGCATAAAAAGGGAAAGGCTGATTTTTTGATATTTTCAGATTTCCCAAAAATCAGCCCTTCCCCAGATCAGCCCGCCATCACGGCGCTCTAAAATACGGCGGAATCATTTCCCCGTCAAATCCGTCAGCCCGTAAATATCCCCTCTCCGGTTCTCCAGCGAGGGAATCTGTCTCCTCACCTCATCCAGATAATCCAGGTCGATCTCCGCATAGGTAATTCCCGGCCGGTCCTTGGATCTGGCGATCACCGTCCCCCAGGGATCCACCGCCAGGCTGTTTCCGTAGGCCGTATAGAGAGGCTTCTTTCCGATCTGCCCAGGCGCCAGCACATAGCATCCGTTCTCGATGGCCCTGGCCCTCAGAATCGGCTCCCAGTGATCCTTCCCCGTCGGCATCGTAAAGCTGGCCGGCGCGAACAGGATCTGCGCCCCGCGAAGCGCCATCAGCCGGTAAAGCTCCGGGAAACGGATATCGTAGCAGATGGAGAGCCCGAATATGCCCAGCTCCGTCTCCACCGTCACAATCTCGCTCCCTGGCCGCACCTTGTCCGACTCCAGAAACGGCGTGCCGTCCGCCAGCGTGATATCAAACATATGGAGTTTCCGGTACTCCGCCAGTATCTCCCCCGACGGCCCGATCACCACGCTGGTATTATAAGACTGCTTCTCTCCGGGAATCTCCTCCGTCACGCTCCCCGCATGAATATACACGCCATGCTCCCTGGCCGCCGCCATCAGCCGCTCCGTCGAATACCCCGGCACAGACTCTTTTCCTCCGCCTTCCCCGGTGTTGCGCCCAATCAGGTTCATCACCTCTGGAAAGCAGACAAGCTTCGCCCCTCTCCCCGCCGCCTCCGCCACGCAGGCGGCGGCGAAATCGAGATTCTCCTTCTTGTTGTTCTGCGTATCCATCTGAACCAGCGCCGCTGTATACTTTCTGATCATAGTCCGACTCCTTCTTACTTAAACAATTAATATCCACTTTAAACTATCAATAATTATACCACGTCCCCCGCCAATTAACACCCCCTTTCCACATTCAGCCTTTTCCCCCTACACAAAAAGCGGCGCCCCGGAATATCTCCCGGAACGCCGCCCTTGCTAAAAGGGTCTATACATAAAAACAGAGGGAATTTATCATGAAAAAATTGGCATAAATTTTTAGCTTTTTAAGCGGTCCGCTTCTTAATATCCCAGCGCCTTGCCATCGCGTCTGGGATCGGCTCCGCCGAGAAGCGTGCCGTCCTCGCCGTACATCACGGCGTTGACAGAACCGAAGCTGCGGTTGAACTCGTCGGACATATCTAACGTATTGCCCAGCTCCTCCAGCTTCTTCATGGTCTCCTCGCTCAGACGGCTCTCGTAGGAGATTGCGCTGGTGGCATTGTTGAAGATACGCGGGGCGTCGATGGCCTCCTGCATATCCATGTCAAAGTCGATGACATTGCTGATGATCTGGGTCACGGTGGTGATGATCTTCGTGGCCCCGGGAGAACCTAACACCATGAACGGGCTGCCGTCCTCCTTGAGGACGATGGTGGGGCTCATGGAGCTTAACGGAACCTTGCCGCCTGCAATCGCGTTGGGGGACTGTGCGTCGGCGGAGAAATCATCCATCTCGTTGTTGAGAACAAAGCCGTAGCCCTCCGGAATCACTTTCGCGCCGAAAAGGCCGTTGACCGTCTGTGTCACAGAAACCATGTTTCCCTCGGCGTCGGCCACGGAGAAATGGGTAGTATCCTCGTGCTCATACTGCCAGGGACTGATCTGCTCGTAGCTAGCTGCCACACCCGGCTGGATCTGGGCCGCCAGCTCCTTCGCGCGCTCCTTGGAGAGAATGCCGTTAATCGGCACGTCCACGTACGCCGGGTCTCCCATGAACTCCTCGCGGTCATGGAAACACATCTTGAAGGCCTCGCTCATCACATGAAGACGCTCGGGGGAGTCAAAGCCCATGGAACCGATGTCGAAATTCTCCATGATGTTGAGCGCCTCGATCACGTGCGCTCCGCCGGAAGACGGAAGCGGGGAGGAAATGATCTGGTAGCCTCTGTAGGTGCCCTTCGCAGGCTCCATAATCTCGACCTCATAGTTCTCCATATCCGCCATGGTGAACAGGCCGCCGTACTTGTTGACCGTGTCAACGATCTTCTGGGCCATGGCTCCCGTATAGAACGCATCCGCGCCTTTCTCGGCGATGGTGGTCAGAGTTTTTGCCAGATCCGGGTTTTTAAAGGTATCGCCCACCTGGTAGTTGAGGCCGTCCTCATTTAAGTAGACGTCCCCGAACTCCGGGTAAGCCATCATGGCATCGTAGGAGCCGAACATGTCATTGTAGAGGGTGGGAGTCACCAGGAACCCGTTCTCCGCCAGGTCGATGGCCGGAGCCAGCACATCCTGCCAGGTCACGTTTCCGGAACCGTAATTCTCAAACGCATACTCCATGCCTCTCACGTTTCCGGGAATACCGACGGATTTTCCGCCGATGGATTTCTGATTTCCGATCACATTTCCCTCGGCATCCAGCTGCCACATCTCGGGGGTGGCGGCCGCCGGGGCTTTCTCACGGAAGTTGACGAACACCGTATCTCCGTCGGCACTGTGGATTGTCATGAATCCGCCTCCGCCGATGCCGGAGGAGTTGGGCTCCGTCACGCCCAGCGCGTAGGAGACGGCCACCGCCGCGTCAACGGCGTTGCCGCCGGCCTTTAAGATCTCGATACCCGCCTTGGACGCTTCGTACTTTCCGGAAGAAACCACTGCGGTGGTTCCGTCCGCTCCTCTGCCTTCCAGGGTCAGATTTCCGCTCTCATCCCAGAGATACCAGCCCTCGCCGTCGGTAACGATGTTTCCGACTGCTGCCCCAGATTCCTCTCCTTCAGAGCTCTCTCCGGCGGTCTCAGCCGGGGCGGCATCCTCTGCCGCCGTCGTCTCCGCGGGCGCAGTGCTTTCTGCCGGCTGGGTGGCGGTGCTGCACGCAGTCAGCGTGAGCACCATTCCAACCGCCGCAAGTCTGGTTACATTCTTTCTCATCGTATCCTCCTTTAGTTCAGATACTCTCCAATCGTATGTCCGCCGGTGGTCAGATCCTCATAGGTGGGGATACCGGTCATGATGATCTCGCCCTTCTCAGCGCCGTACATATCAGAGAAAGCCTTCATGTATTCGATGCAGCCCTGTAAGTGTCTTCCGACTCTCATGTCAAGGGGCGCGCCGTTCTCGTCGTAGGGGATGTAGAGGTAACCGAGCTCATGTGCCTTTAAGTAGTATTTGTCCTTACCGGTGATGATCAGGTCCTCGCCGGTCTTACCGTGGAGACGTCCCTGGGACGGATTGCCGGTCTCCATCAGAAGTGCCAGGGTGTTGGTGTGATCGCCCAGCTCTCTGTGGGTCAGTCCGCGCAGGGTAACCGGAGAGGGCTCAAGGGACATGTTCACGCCGGCCATCTGGAGCTCCAGGACGCCCATGGAAGCCATAGCGGTGGCTCTCTCGTGGGCAACCGTCGCGTTTACGGTCGGGTACTCGGGGGACGCCTCGTGGAGGTCCATCTCCATGTCGATGTCCAGGGTGTTGATCATGTTGGTGATCGCGTAGGAGATCTGCTCCGTCAGCGTACCGTCCTTCACACCGGGATAAGTACGGTTGATGTTTCTCATCTCACTTCCGGAAAGAGTCTGGCCGGAGCTGTGAGTGTATACGTCCGGATCCGGCCACTGGTCGATGGGATTGGACGCACGGGAACCGAACACGAACTCGCGGGTTCCGCTCTTGGTGTCAATATGGAAGAAATGGGGGGACGCCTCCTGCGCATCGTTGTGCGTGAATGCGCTGTTGTCGGTTCTCGGGATCACGTAGACCGTACCCGCCTCCACCTTTCCGCTCTCGATCATGGTAACAGCCGCCATGTGTCCGGACGGCTCATTGGGATGGGTGCCTCCCAGTACCAGGAAGGAGCCGCCCTCCTTCTCGCCCTCCATCACATAGACAGTGGTGTCGCCAAAGGTTCCCTTTAAGTTTTCATTGTAATCGCTCAGCTGGAACGTGCCCGTCACGCCGGGGCCGGGAATGATGACCTCCTGGTAATGCCGGAAATCATAGAAATCCTTTCCCGCAATACCGGCCACCGCCAGGCTCACCACGGCGCAGACTGCCGTCACCAGATTTTTATGTGTCTTAAAAAATTCCATCGTCGTCCTCCTTATTTAATCATCAGAACACGCAGCAGAAGGGGGACCATAATCATGCAGCCGCTGATCTTCATCGACGGAGCATCCTCCTTATACATGTCAATCGCAGTAAAAATAAGGAACAAAAGTGCAATTCCTCTGTAGATCCATGTCATCATCATAATTGTCGTCCCTCCTTAGAATAATGCTGCAAGCGGTTTTGAGAAGTAAATGAATATCATGCCGTACACCAGCATAACGCCCATCGGGACGAGGCAGCGTTTCAGCACCTTCACGTAGTCCTTCACACCGGTCACCTGTGCCGCGAAGATTCCGGCCAGAGCAGTCGGAGGCATCATGTCGCCCAGAGATGCGATGAAGGACAGGCCTGCGATGGTAAATACCGTGTCCATGTTGAGGAAGGCCAGGGAGAACGGAACACCCAGCACGGAAGCCGCACCGAAGGAAGACACCGCTCCGAATAACGGGATGGAAACGCCGGCCGCCAGAAGACGAAGGCTCTCCGGAAGTCCCAGGCAGGTCAATACGATGAAGCCGCGCACGCCGGTCAGAGTCATGATCTGGATGAACATACCTACGCCCATCAGAATGCTCATAACGGGAAGGGCGCTGTTGATCGCCTCGGAAATCACCTCAAACGGGCTCACCTTGCGTCCGGTGAACAGGCCTACCGCCGCACTGATAAGGAACATGAGCGGCATTCCGATATCCGGGATCACCTTGAAGATCTTGGTCAAAGCCATTAAGACTACCAGCACAACCAGCGGAAGGTAAATCCGGATGCCGTACTTTTCAGCAACCTCGGTGTTTAAGTGGGGCGCTACCTTCTCGTAGCTTAAGCCCTTCGTCTGCTTCAGTCCCAGGAACAGAGCAGAGAAGATGGCGATCGGGATGGTGAGCATCAGAAGCGGAACGCTGAAGCCCACGAACGGAACGTCGATACCGCCGCCGATGATCATGGCCGGCAGGTTGACCGGCGGGGCCACCATTCCCATAAGGCCGCCCATGGCGATAAGCGCCGCGGCGGAAACGGCATCCATACCCATGATGAGCAATACCGGAGCCATGATGCTTCCTGCGGAAAGCACAGCCGCGGTGGAAGATCCGGTGATCATACCGGGGAACATAACGACCAGCATGATGAGGATCAGAAGGATCGCCGGGTGTTTATAGAACTTTTTAACGATAACTGCGCTCAGCGCGTCCAGGGTTCCGGACTTCTCGACCACTTTCATGAACATCATCGCCGTGCCGATTACAAGAATTGTGTCCACGTAGGAAAAGGTTCCCTCTACCAGATGACGGATCGGGATACCCTGTCCTCCTGCAATAGCGCCGGCTATCGAGGAGATCAGCAGGGACACGCCTACCGGAAGCTTTGCGAGAAAGCATCCCAGCATGAAGACGCCAACCATTACTAAAAATATGATTAATTCGTGACTCACTTTTTTCTCCTTCCTGTCTTATAAAAAACGGGGCCGGGGAAAACCGGCCCCATCTGACAGACTGTCAATTATTTTCCAAAAATAGTCTTAAGAGGCTCGACTGCTCCAACCTGGTTGTCAATGAACGCGGTCGGAATGTTGTTCTGCGTCACAATGCCTTTCATCAGACCGTCGCCATCGCCCTCAGAAACGATGATTGCCGCATCAGATGCTGCCAGTGCGTCCGGAATGAATTTGTCGGAAAGAGTACCGCGTCTTGCGCTGCCGCCGATGTGAAGGGAAACGATGGTTATGCCGTCCTCCTCAGCCTTGGCAATCACGCTCTTTACTCTGTCTAACTCCTGGTTCTCATCTACGCCTGCGGCGCCCAGGCCCTTGGAGCTTCCGCCGATGGCCAGAACAAGGGTCTTGTAGCCGGCTAAATCGTCAGCGGTCATGGTTGCGTTTAAGTCGCTCTCGATCTCACATTTCGTTAAAAGGGTCTGCACAACGTTCACGTCTGCACTCTGGCCTACGCTGGTCAGGATGATCGGGCCCTCGGCGATCGCCTCGGTGATTCCTGCCACATCGCCGGATGCCGCTGCATCCGCTGCGCCATCCTCAGCAGCAGCTGCTGTGGTGGCTGCCGGAGCCTGGGTCTCTGCGCTGCTTCCGCCTCCGCAGGCAGTCAGGGAACCTGCTGCCATGGAAAGGCACATTGCCAGTACAACTAATTTCTTTCTCATTTTTCATTTCCTCCTGAATTTCAATCTTTTATTTGTGTTTTTTAATATCCAAGGGCTTTTCCGTCACGTCTCGGGTCTGCGGCTCCGGATAAGGTTCCGTCCTCATTGTACATAACGCCCTGTACGCCTCCGAAGAAGGTATCCCACTCGCCCTGGACAGAAACGGTATGTCCCATGGCTTCAAGCGCTGCAACGGTCTCGTCGGTAACTCCTCCCGGTGCTGCCAGCTCATAGCAGACGCCGTCGTCACTGCCATTGTCAAAGATACGTCCATTGTTGATCGCATCCTGCAGAGTCATTCCGCTGTCGATGACACGGGAAATCACCTGTACGATGGTCGGGAAGATACGGATTCCGCCAGGAGTTCCCAGGGTCATGAACGGAGAGCCATCCTCATTTAATACAACGGTCGGGCTCATGGAGCTGAGCGGATGCTTGCCGCCCTCCACACAGTTCGCGGACTCCGGATCGGTGGAGAAATCATGCATCTGATCGTTTAAGATGAAGCCGTAACCCGGGATTGCAACAGCGCTTCCGAAGAAGCACTCGATGGTCTGGGTAACGGTTACGATGTTGCCTTCCTTATCCGCCACGGAGAAGGAGGTGGTGGAGTTTCCTTCGTACTCCGCCGGATATCCCTTATCCCAGTCCTGGCTCTGATCGGTGATCTTGTCAGCGATGGTCTTCGCATAGTCCTTGCTGGTCAGACCTTTGATCGGAACGTTCTCAACGAAGTCCGTATCTGCCATGTACTCTGCGCGGTCTGCGAACGCTGCCTTGAAGGCCTCGGAGAACACGTGCACGTACTCGGGAGAGTTAACTTCCATGGAAGCAATGTCAAAGTTCTCAAGCACATTTAAAATCTGAATTAAATGGGTTCCTCCGGATGAAGGCGGCGGGCAGGAGATAATCTCATAGCCTCTGTAGGTGGATTTCACCGGCTCACGAAGGTTTACCTTGTAGTTTGCCAGATCTTCCTTGGTCATCACGCCCTCGTACTTCTCGATCTCTGCGATGATGGCGTCTGCGATCTCACCGTTGTAGAACACGTCTGCACCCTGCTCCGCAATCAGCGTAAGAGACTTAGCCAGATCCGGATTTCTTAAAACGTCGCCGTTCTGATAGGGAAGTCCGTCCTCGCGCAGGTAGTAGCTTCCAAGTACCGGATAATCGCCGGTCATGTCTGCGTAGTGATCTGTGATCTGCTGGGACTGATAGGTACTTACCAGATATCCCTGGGTGGCCAGGTCGATGGCCGGCTGCATGATCTCCTGACGGGTCACGTTGCCGGAACCGAAGTTCTCGATGGCGTACTCCATACCTGCAACCTCGCCGGGAACGCCGATGGCCAGTCCGCCTCTCTGGTTCGCCGTGCCGTTATTCTTCACGTTGCCTTCCTCGTCCAGCCAGGTGTAAGCGTCCTGGGCCGCGGGAGCTACTTCGCGGTAGTCGATGAAGCTGTCCTGTCCGTCAGCCGTATGTACCAGCATGAAACCGCCGCCGCCGAGGCCGGATGCCTGGGGCTCCACAACACCCAGTGCATAGGAAACGGCCACCGCCGCGTCAACGGCGTTTCCGCCCTGCTCCAGAACCTGGAGACCTGCCTGGGTCGCATATACGTTTGCAGAGGTAACCACGCCGTTCTCGCCGTGTCCCTCGCGGTCATCACGCTTGGTCTGGCCGTTCTCATCCACCGGGGACCACACCTGCTCCACCGGAGCCGGGCCGTCGTCCTCAGCTGCCTCAGTCTCGGCTTCCGTCTGCGCCTCAGTGGCCACTGCAGCCTCGGTGGCCGCAGTGGTCGCCGCCGGCTGGGAAGCAGAGCTGCAGGCGGTAAGCGTAAACACCATTCCAAGAGCAAGCAGCTTTGTCAAACTTTTTCTCATTTTCTTCTCCTCCTACTTGTTTTCCATTTCGCAGATCCCGGAGCTTTAAGAAAGCCCGCAGTAGGTGAGCACAAAATCCGTCACCTCAAGATGCTTTTCGATGCGCACCTCCATCTCATCACCGCGAAAGGTCTCCACCGTGATCACGGGAATCCCCAGTTCGTCGGTGACCGTGCGGTTGATGCTCCCCGAAGGGGGCGAGCCGTAGAGCGTGAACGCCGTCTGCATCAGCAGCTCCAGCACCATATCTCCGATGCCGTCCAGCGACTGGCAGATGAGAGAATCACCGAGCGCGTCCTTTCCGTCCTCCGCCGCACGGGCCTCGTGGAGGTCCAGCACCACCGCCGGCTGCTTTTCTTCAATGTCGCCGTAGATGGCCGCCGCGATCCGCTCCGCGTCCCAGCCTTCGGGATCTCCCGGAAAGTTGCGGTTTAAATCCCGCTCCTCCTCAGTCTTTCTCTGATCGTTCTCAGCGCCGTAGCCGTTGGCCGTGCTTAGAATATAGAGCGTGCCTCTCTCAATCCTGCTGCGCTTTAATCTCTCCGCGGCCAGGATACCGGCTGTCTCATCCCCGTGTATTCCCGCCACGACGTAGACCGCCGGGCCCTCATCCTTTCCCCTGATCTCACAGACTTCCGTCTCCAGTGAGGTTCCCTCCAGAAGAAAATATGTGGTCCGGTTCCGGCCCGCCGCCGCGTACCAGAGTCCGGCTGCAGCCAGAAGGGCCGCTGCACAGGGCAGCAGGATGCGTCTTATCATAGCTCCTCTTCCTGTCTGTCGAAATGTTATGATACAATCATATTGGATTTGACTTTTTGTGTCTATTTTTTCTCATTTTTCTCTCTAAATCGGGAGAAAATTTGTGCTATTATAATAATGGAGGAGTAAAAGCATAAGAATTATGGAAATCTTTATTTTCTTTTTTGCAGTGATTCTGCTGTACTTACTAATAGAAAATTGCATCAACCAGGCCTGCCTCAGAACCTTCCGGGCGGTCATACACGTGAACGGCATCCGGGGCAAGACATCCACCTGCCGCTACATCGACGCGGGACTCCGGGCCAGATACAGGGTGTTCACCAAAACCACCGGCACCGACGCCATGATGATCCACACCGACGGAAGCGAGACGCCGGTGAAGCGCTTAGGGCCGGCCAACATCCACGAGCAGATCCGCATGATCCGCCGGGCCAGAAAAGAGGGCGCCGAGATCCTCATTCTGGAGTGCATGGCCGTGAACCCGGAGCTTCAGAAGATCGCCCAGGAGCAGATCGTAAAGAGCGATATCACAGTCATCACCAACGTGCGCTACGACCACATTTTCGAGATGGGGGACACCCTGGAGGAGATCGCCGCATCCCTCTCCGCCACCATCCCCGAAAACGGCACACTCTACACCGCCGACCCGCAGGCCGCAAAGCTGTACCAGTCCATCTGCGAGAGAAAGCACTGCCGCCTGGAGCTCTGCCCGCCCGAGGGCACCGCCGCCGAGAATATCGGGATCGCCGCGGCCGTCTGCCGGGACTTAGGCGTCGGCGAGGAAGAATTTAAGGAGGGCATCCGCCGCGTGCACTTCGATTTCGGCACGCAGAAGCTCTACCCGATGAAAAACCGGGCCGGGGAAGAATTTTCCTTTCTCTGCCTGTTCTCCGCCAACGACCCCCTGTCCACGAAAAACAATGTGGAGGCGGAGCGCAGGAACCACAGAGAGCTCTATTTTCTCTACAATCACCGGGAGGACCGGCCGGACCGGGCGCTGCTTTTCGCCCGCCACTTCTTCCCGCACTATAAAGACTGCACCGTGTTCATCTCCGGCCGCGGCGCATCACTGCCGAAGCGGCTGTTTTCAAAGGACGGCCCCGCCCGCATTGTCACCGTAAAAGACACGGGTTTCCTGGCGGACATTCCCGCCGGCTCCCTGGTGGTGGGCGTCGGAAACATCAAGGGAATGGGCTACCGGCTCATCAAAGCACTGGACGAAGGGAGTTTTACCTATGAATGACATCCTGTTTCTGGGGATTATCCTCAGCCTGATCTTCGCGGAATTTACGGACCTGTCGCCGGGCGGCATCATCGTGCCCGCCTATTTCGCCATGTACGCCTACGACTGGAAGCGGCTTGCCGGCACCGTGATTCTCTCCCTGCTCTGCGTCGCCGTCTTAAGGCTCTTCTCCAAATACATGATCCTCTACGGGCGCAGACGGTACGCGGTCTACTTAATGACAGGCATTCTCTTAAAATACGCGGCCGGACTAATCGGCGGAGGCGCCCTCGTCTCCATCGGCAGTCTGATTCCCGGCATCCTGGGGCGCGAGATGGAGCGCCAGAAAATTGCTCCGACGCTGATCTCCCTGGCCCTCGTCACCCTGTTCATCCGCCTCGTCTACATACTTGTGAGGTAAGCCTATGAAAATGCTTTACACATTCCGCCGTTTTCTGATCGTCCTCCTGTTTCTGCTCCTCTCCCTGATTGTCCTGGAGAGCACAAAAACACTGACTCTCAAGGAGGACCACGAGGCCATGGCGGAGGCCGCGCGGCGCACCGACGCCGCATTTAAGGCCATCAAAGCGGAGCGTCTTTCACGGGGCCACGTCCTCTCCCTCAAGGACGACCCCAACCAGACCGGGATGGTAGGAGCCTCCTACACTGAAATTACCACCACCCTGGGAAGCCTGGAATCCAAACGCTCCGCGGCCAACCCCAACACCGCCGCCATGGTGTACGACATGCTGATGCAGTGCGGCGTCCGGGAAGGCGATACGGTGGCCGTCAACTTATCCAGCTCCTTCCCGGCCTTAAACGTGGCCATCCTCTGCGCCCTGGACACCTGCGGCGCAAAGGGCGTCATCATCAACTCCGTCGGCGCCTCCACCTACGGCGCCAACCTGCCGGACTACACCTACCTGGACATGGAGCAGACGCTCCTGGCAGCCGGGCTCATAGGAAACCACACCCGGTGGTTTTCCCTAGGCGGCGCCGACGATATCGGAAAGGAGATGCCCGCAGAGCTAAAGGCGGAGATCGTCTCCCGCCTGGAGAGCTTCGGCCTCTCCTTCCTGTACTACGAGGATATAGACGAAAATATCGCCACCCGCAGGCGGATCTATCTCTCCGGCGACGCCCCCGTCTGCTTCATCAATGCCGGAGGAAACCTGCTCTCCTTCGCGGGAGGCGAGGAAATGATCTCCGCAAAGAACGGACTGATTTTTCCTGACTCCCCCGGCCGGCTCTCCAGCGCCCGCGCGCCGGAGGACACCGCGGCAGACGGGCGCACCCTGGGCCTTATCCCTCTGTTTGAGCGGGACGGCGTGCCGGTGATCCATCTGCTCAACATGAAATCCCTGCTCCCCGCCTGGGGCCTTCCCTTCGATCCCTATCCCATGCCGGAGCCGGGCGAGGGAGACGTCTACTACGACTGGGAGTACAGTCTCCCGCTGGCCGCCGGATGTCTCATCCTGGCGCTCGCGCTTCTTTCGTGGGCCGCGGCCTCCCTTCCGCGCAAAAAAAGACCGCTGTGACCGATCCGGCCGCAGCGGCATTTTCATTCTATGATCTTTTACATCTTCCAGCGGTAGAGCGTCCTGGGACGCCCCATATCCCCGTAGGAGCACTCCTGCTCCACCAGCCCCTCCTTCGCCAGGTACTGAAGATACCGGTATAACGTCTTTTTCTTGATCTGCGTAATCTCCTCCAGGCGGTCGATATCCTCAAACTCCGGGCACTGTCTCATACTCTCCTCGATCTTTCCCAGCGTCACCCGGCTGATGCCCTTGTCGTGATTTTCATAATACTGGCTTTTCTCGTGGTACTGCAGATGCACCTTGATCCGTGAGATCAGATCCAGCGCCTTGATGGGCTTTAACGAGTAGTCGTCAGCCCCGGCGTCCATGAACCTCGAGACGATCTGCTCCTTCTCCTCGATGGTCAGCACGATGATCGGCGTCTTCGGAAGCTTTTTCCGGATCTTCTTCACCGCGGTGATGCCGTCCACCCCCGGCATGTGGTAGTCCACCAGAATCAGGTCGATGCGCTCATTTTTTATGAAGCGCTCCGCCTCCTCGTAGCCGGCTGCCAGAAGCGGCACCCAGTCCTGGAATCTGCATATCTGCTCCAATGTATACAGAATATCCCTGTTATCGTCAATGGCCAGAATCGTTTTCCTGTTCTCCATACTCGTCTTTCCCCTCTCTGAGACAGATCGTAGCCCTCGTATATTTTCCCTTTTCACTCTCCAGCCACACGCTGCCCCCGTGGTTCTCCACCACCTGTTTGGCGAACCCCAGGCCCAGCCCTGTGGAATGGCGTCCCGAATAGCCTATATCCCATATACAGGCCATATTTTCCTTCTCGATGCCGGAGCCATTGTCCAGCACCGTGATGTAGATAAATCTCTCCCTGCGTTCCACCGTAATCGAGATTTTCCCCGTCTCCTTGTCCACGGCGTTATACGCGTTGTTTATCAGATTGATGATCGCCCTGGACAGGCGGATCTTATTCCCCATGATCACCGCCTCCTGGCAGCGGTTCTCGTATGTAAGCATCTCCTTGGGCACCTGGATGGACACCTGGGCCAGCACGATCTGCATGAGCTCGGCAGTCTGTATCTCGGAGCGCCGGTTCTCGTACAGAATCTCCGAGATCATCATGTCCATGGAGGTGAGCGAGGAGGAAATCTTCTGCAGATACTCCTTGAGCAGCGCATTCTCCTCCATCATCTCCGCCAGGCTGGCCAGCCCGTGGGCCGTGGTCAGCGGACTCTTTAAGTCGTGCACCAGGCTCTGCACCTCGCTGGCATTTCTCATCTTCAGCGCCTCGATCTGCGTGTCGTAAAGCTCCTTTTCCACGATGCGGTTATGCTCATTGGAAATGCGCAGCTTGTGCTCCTTATTTAAAAGCTGCACCTGTATCATGGCGGCGATGAAGAACGCCAGGCACATACAGCAGGCAAACAAAAACAGAGTGTCCCCCTCGTCCATGATCTGCGCAGCCACCTTCACGTCCATGGAAATCTCCCCGCGCCCGAAGCCGTAGGGGGTCAGCGACGGAATCACATCCAGCCACTGGATACTCATGAGCAGCGATCCCACCAGCACCAGCTTGTTAAGCATGCTGACGGAGAACAGATTCATGTAGGACAGAAGAAGCACAAAACCGATAATAAGGAGCACCGGGATACCCAGGTCATAGCGAATCCCATGAACCCGGTAAATCAGGTCATATATGAGAACAATGAGGGACAGTGTGATCACCACATTGAGAGAAAACCGTTTGCGCCCATTGATGCGGATGCGGACCGCCTCATTCATCAGAAACGCCCCCAGATAATGGGGCACGGTGCGGACAACATTCATGGCCACCAGCTTTATCGCGGAGACGAGAAGCAGAAAGCAGCTGTCATTCATCATCGCACTGCTCCGTGAAGCATAGATGCCCAGCCATGATTCGCGGATAATCCACGGTCCCATCACACTGAAAGCCGCCAGGATCCCTCCCTGCACCAGCAGCCTCAAATTGCACTCCACACTGAATTTTTTCTCCATACTCCGCCTCCCCCCGGAAAGCCGGTTCCTATCCATATAGTATAAATGAATTGTCCGGTTATTTCAATGCCTGTTTGTCCCCGAACCAATCGCCCCTCCCCCACATAGACTAGACTAAAAAATGACTGTCATGCGGAGGTATCATATGACGCCAAAACTTGAGGTGTCGGGGCTTGGCTACTCCTATCACACCATGGAAGGCGAGACCCCGGCCCTTTCTGATATATCCTTTTCCATAGAAGCCGGAGAATTTCTGGCGGTGGTGGGTCCCTCCGGCTGCGGGAAATCCACGCTCCTCTCCCTCTTGAGCGGTCTTTTAAAGGCTGAAACCGGGGAGATCCGGATCGACGGACGCCCCCTGTCTGAAAGCCGTTCCGACATCGGGTACATGCTCCAGCGGGATCACCTCTTCGAGTGGCGCTCCATCCTGTCCAACGTATCCCTGGGCCTGGAGATACAGCGAAAAAAGGATGCCGCCCACATCGGCCGCGTCCATGAGCTTCTCGATCTCTACGGCCTTAAGGGCTTTAAGTCCTCCCGCCCCTCGGAGCTCTCCGGCGGGATGCGCCAGCGGGCCGCGCTGATCCGCACCCTGGCGCTGGATCCGGACATTCTGATGCTCGACGAGCCCTTCTCCGCTCTGGACTACCAGACACGGCTGGAGGTCTGCGACGACATCAGCTCCATCATAAAAGAAAACAAAAAAACAGCCATTCTTGTGACCCACGACCTCTCGGAGGCCGTCAGCACCGCCGACCGCATCCTGGTTCTCACCAGGCGTCCCGGGCGGGTGAAGGCCGTGATCGAGACCCCGTTCTCCGACCCCGGCCTGCGGCCCATCGAGCGGCGGAGCACAGCGGAATTTTCCGGGTATTTCAACCGTCTGTGGGAAGAGCTGCGGGACGAACCCGCCAATCGGAGGTGATATGTATGGATGAAACGATGAAAATGACTTCGGCGCAGCGGGAATACCTTTCCAGGCAGAAAAAGCGGCGGCAGGCCGTGGCTCTCTGCCGGTTTTTCCTCCTTATTCTCCTTCTGGCCCTCTGGGAGCTGGGCGCCTTCACCGGGGTCATCGACTCCTTTATCTTCAGCTCCCCGTCCCGGGTGGCGGCCTGCTTCCTCGATATGGCCGCGGACGGGAGCATTTTCATGCACACGGGGGTGACCGTGCTGGAGACCATCGCAAGCTTTCTCATCGTCGTGGTCTGCGGCCTGGGGGCAGCGCTGATTTTGTGGTCACTGCCCGGTGTCTCCGCGGTGCTGGAGCCCTATCTGGTCATGCTCAACAGCCTGCCCAAATCCGCCCTGGCCCCGATTCTCATCGTGTGGCTGGGCAGCAATATGCGCACGATCATCGTGGCCGCCGTATCGGTGGCCGTCTTCGGCTCCATCATCACGCTGCACAACGGATTTCTGCAGACGGACCAGGAGCAGATCAAACTCATCTACTCCCTGGGCGGCTCAAAGAGGGATGTGCTCACAAAGCTTCTGCTCCCCGCCGCAGTCCCGCTCATCTTAAGCAACATGAAGGTGAACGTGGGGCTCTGCCTGGTGGGCGTGATCATCGGGGAATTTCTGGCCGCGCAGGCCGGTCTCGGGTATCTGATCATCTACGGCAGCCAGGTGTTCAAGCTGGATATGGTGATGATGAGTATTGTGATCCTGTGCCTGCTGTCCGCGGTTCTCTACCAGGGGATCGCAGAGCTCGAAAAGCGCGTGGGCGGCTTCAGGAAGCTTTAGACGGAAATGTGAAAAAGGAGGCTCCGCCTGTCCGCCATACGGCGGCCAGGGGAACCTCCTTCCTGGATGTTTTCTCTTTCATCGGGTCTCTGACTTTAGTTCAGATTGTAAAGCTTGGAGATATTGTCCAGCTCCTGCTCCAGAGTCTGCTCGCCGTGAGCCTCCTCGCGGCTGCCCTCCCCGTTCTCGTTAAGGTTGTAGAGATGGGAAATGTTGTTTAACTCCTTCATAATATCTTTTTTATCCTGATTTGACATAATAATCACCTTTCTCTTTCACATATGATCTTGTTTTCGCCTGCTGTCCCTCAAAGCGTTTTGCCTTGATTGGTTCCCAGTATAGCCGTCTGCCGTGGGAAAGTCAATACGCTCTCCGGCGTTTCGGCACTATTCTGCGCACTATATACCGGCGATAATAACAGTCGTAAACAGGCGATTATATGCTTCGTCAAAAGGACGAAATCCATACAGCCAGACTATCATTTTTGTGCAGGACGCCGACATCAAAAAAGGAGGTGTTGTCACCTCCTTTTTGAGTTTATGAATTATTTGTCAGCTTCGATATACTTTTTGTTGATATCTTTCCACATCTCTACGTCAACGCCCTTCCAGCAAAGCTTATCCGGGTTGTAGTAGGGATCCTTCTTCGCCTTCATCTGCTCCTCGTAGTCCTTGTAAAGAGCAAATACCTTCGGAGAAAGTAAGAGAACTACCAGCATGTTGATCCAGGTACAGCTGCCCAGTGCCAGGTCGGAAAGGTTCCATGCCAGACCGGACTCGATGTTACCCCAGATGAAGATCAGGATCGGCATACCGATCTGAACGATTCTGGTAACCATCTTACGGGTATTCTCCCTATCTTTGCCCTGGAACAGGTACAGGATAGCCGTCTCAGACTCGTAGAAGTAGCTGATCAGGCAGGTGAAGGAGAACAGTGCCAGCATAACTGCAACGAACAGAGGAGCGATGCTGCCCATGACGGTGCGGCATGCGTACTGAACGAAGATAACGCCGTTGGTTCCGGCTGCTGCTAACTCTGCCATCTCCGGAGCGCCGCTTCCTACGTAACCGAACTGGGTGTTGAAGCAGTCGGTGAGAAGCATCATAAGACCGGATGCGGTACATACGATAACAGTATCCAGCCAAACGCCTGCTGCGTTCGCCATACCCTGTTTGATCGGGTGGCTGGTCTCTGCTGCTGCTGCGGTCGGGGAGGACTCACCCATACCGGATGCGGAGGAGAATGTACCTCTCTTAACACCCTGAAGGATCGCCGTACCGATGGTACCGCCGAATATTGCATTCATACCGAACGCGTTGGTGATAACGTTGGAGATAACCGCCGGGATCTGGCCAATGTTTACAACAAGGATAATAACCGTAGCGATCAGGTAGATGCCTACCATGAACGGAACGATCAGAGAAGCAACTGCACCGATTCTCTTGATACCGCCAAGGATAACCAGTGCGGTAACGCCTGCAACTACAAGTGCGCTCACCCACATCGGGATGCCAGCTGCGTTTCTGAAGCCATCACAGATGGTGTATGTAGCGGCTGCCGGCATGAAGCAGGAAACGCCGATACCAAAGATAATAGCAAAGAATGTGCCATACCACTTCCAGCCAAGGCCTCTCTCTGCGCAGTACGCGCCTCCGCCTCGATACTGTCCGTCGATACGGGTCTTGTAAAGTACGCCCAGCGTACACTCTGCGAAACAGATCGCTGAGTTGGTCATACCTGCAAGAATCATCCAGAACAGTGCGCCAGGACCGCCCATATAAAGAGCGACGGCCACACCGGCCACGTTACCGGTACCGACACGCATCGCCATCGTCGTACAGAAGGATGCGAATGCGGAGATACCTGCATCGGAATCGCCCTTATCAAGGATACGGCTCCACATGTCTTTGAAGTGTACAAACTGGAACCCTTTCAGACCGATGGTCATATAAAGACCCCCACCAACGATCAGAACCAGCATTCCGACACCCCAGATAGGCCCATTCAAAATGCCAACAATGTTGTTAATACTTTCGACCATAAAATTTCCCCCTTTTATGTTTTGTTTTGGTCGCGCGCCGACCGAGCAGCGAATTTTTTTCCAAAAAAATCCGTTCTCTTAGATGCAATTATACTATATTGATATTTTAAAATCAACATAATTTATGCATTTTTTCTAGAACTTAGTACAAGTCCCAGTTCATTTCTTATAAAACAGGGTGGGGGAAAGGGCGGTTAGCCTATCAAATATATACGACAATTAACGCACCTGCGCGTCCGTCCGTATCACCATCCCCCACTCCGCCTGGCTCCCGTTCTCCCAGGTGCAGTCCAGCGTGAGCCCCCGCAGCACCGCCCCCTTCTCGTAATCTTTAAGGCTCGAGCTGAGCAGCGCGGCCATATGGCCGTTCACCTCAATCTCCCAGACTCCCGGAGCGGCCCCGTCCGCCGGCGCAAGCTCTCTCGTGTCCGTCGCCTGTTCACCGTAGCGCATCCCGCCGTTCTCATTCAGAATATAATCCTCAAGCGTCACCCGGTCCGGCACGCTTCCTTCCGAAAATACCACCTGCAGACAGCTCCCCAGCGGCACATAGGGAAGCTCCTCCAGGCTTTCCGCCGACTCTATAATCGAAGACACCGGCTCCGCGCCGCAGGCCACCATGGTTCCGCTGTTTCCATCTTCATCACCTGTCACCCAGGTGCTCCCGCCCGACGCACAGGGAATTGCCACCGTCTCCCCGTCAACCTCCACCGTCACCGTGCACTGGGGAAGCCCACTGGCCTGCAGCTCTTCCTGCACGCGGCTCTCTGCCAGCTCCTCACGCGGAGCGGCAGCCAGCGCGGTGGGGGACTCCGCACCTGCTCCCGCGTTCGGTTCGGAGCGAATCTCCAGCTCCGTTCCCGCGCTCTGCCCCACGTCGGCGGCACACCCCGTAAGCGCCCACATCACCAGGGCCGCCGCCCCGGCGCAGAACGCCCCTCTTTTCCGGGCCGCCCTTCGTTTCTTATCTCCTCTGGTCTTTGCCGTTCCAGCCATTTTCTCTCTCCTTTCCTATGAATCTGTCATCCGATATCCACATTATACCACCCGCCCATTCCCCATACTTTACTTTTTCCTAAAGAAATACTTATCTGTTTCCAAACATACAGCTGCAAAGTCTTAAATCTTTCTAAATGGTATTGTCCCCATGCGCGTATCCATGCTATCATACAGATACTCATTTTCATAAAAACTGACAGAAAGGACCATCACATGAGAGTTAAAAATTACCTGCTGACCGCCGCTGTCGCTGTCTCCATGACCGCAGCCCCGGTTCTGGGGCCGCTCACCGCCTGGGCAGGCTCTGCCCCGCTCACCTCAGAGGCAATACGGACCGGCGCACCGGCACAGAACGGCGCGGCTTCACAGAACGACCGCTTATACCCCGAGAAAAAGCACGCGGGTCTGAATTATTCAGAGCTTTCCTACACAGGCTGCGACTTCCAGGCCATCCGCGACCTTCTGGACCGGTTCTCCGCCGCCGCAGGAAGCGGACAGGCCAGCGATCCGGCCGGGGCAGTCTCCCTCTACGGCCAGATCCTGGATGCCTACGACGAGGCTGCCACCCAGTACGCACTTTTACAGATAAAATATTACACCGACGTCTCCAATGAGGAGTACAGCTCCCAGATGGAGGAGGCGGAGCTGGGGCTCAACGAGATCAGCGACCAGATTCTGCTGACTTTCAAAAACGCCCTGGACGGCCCCTGCGGCGACGCCCTGCGCGCCGGTATGAGCGATCTCCATCTGGAAACCATCACAGGCTATGAGGCCATGACCGACCGCGAGCTGGAGCTGACCGCCGAGGAAATCAGACTGGTCCAGCAGTACGATCAGGCCATGATGGAAGACTGCGAGATCACCTACAACGGCGAGGCGTGGACGGAGGACAAGCTGGAGGAGACACCTCCCGAAGACGACAGCGACGTCAACACCATTCTCACCCTTATTTTAAAGAAGCGCAGCGAGACCGTCGTTCCCATTTTCAAGGAACTGGTCAGCGTGCGCACGGAGATTGCCCGTGAGAATGGCTACGACAACTATGTGGACTACGCCTACGAGGAGCTCTACAACCGAGATTTCACCCCCGGCGAGGTGCGAGCGCTCTACCCGGTGATAAAGGATGAGATCTCCCCGCTTTACATGCAGGCGCAGCTTTTGTTCTACACCATGGAAAGCGACGACGAAGCCCTTAACCAGCTGACCCCCGGCGAAGAAATCCTGGACACGATCGAGCCTTATATCGGTCAGGTCCACCCTGCGCTGACGGAGGCCTTCGACTACATGAGAGAGCATCATCTCTACGACATCGAGAAATCCGACACGAAGATGTCCATGGGCTTCACCACCGCCCTGTACTCCACGGGCGACGCGTTCATATATAACCAGCCCTATGGCTACTATCAGGACTACTGGACCATGATCCACGAGTTCGGCCACTACAACGCCGCTTACCACGCCGCAGAGCGCTGCCTCTACGAGCCGGCCACCCTGGACGTGGCAGAGATCCATTCCCAGGGACTGGAGGTTCTGTTCTTCGACTACATGGACGATATGTTCGGCGAGAACGGGAAGGTTCTGGAGATGAGCAGCATCACCAACATGCTGTACGCCATCACTGACGGCTTCAAGTACGATGAGTTCCAGCAGACCGTCTACAGCAATCCGGATATGACCGCGGACGAGATCAATGAGCTGGCCCGCCGCCTGGAAATGGAGTACTCCGGTCTCGGTACGCTGGGTATGGATGAGGTGTTCGAGGACGCCGACCTCTACCTGTATACCTGGATCATGGTGAACCACACGTTCCAGAGCCCGCTCTACTATATCAGCTACGCCACCTCCGCCATGTCCGCACTGGACATCTGGGGCGAATCCCTCTCCGACCGCGCATCCGCCGTGGAGAAATACATGGCGCTCACAGCAATGGGATTCAACTCCTCCTACAAGGAAGCCCTCGAGGAAAGCGGTCTGCGCGATATGCTGGACGCAGAGAACATCGAGGCTCTGTCCTCAGAAATTTACACGGCAATCAGGGAGATCTCCTCCGAATCCGGAGACATTCCGGATGAGTTTTCCGGCGGCCAGACGGCCGGGGAAGGGAATGCGCCGGAGCCTGACGATGAGGCCGCCGCAGACGGACAGGACCGTGAAGCCACCGCCGGCCAGCCCGGCAATCCGGACGGTCTGGATCCCGCCGCCTACGCAGGAATCGCCGCCGTCCTCATCCTGTGCATCGCCGCAGGACTGGTGTGGAAAAAGCGGAACAAAGAAGAATAAACCGAAGAAGGCCCCGGACAGTCGTAAGAAACTGTCCGGGGCCTTCTCAAGTGCCCGGAGATGGTGGGATTTGAACCCACGCGCCGGTTGCCCGACCTGCCGCATTTCGAGTGCGGTCCCTTCAACCTCTTGGGTACATCTCCAATCTATGTTATATTCCCGGAACTCCGGGAACAGAACAAGCAAATCAAAATTCTGAACTATCTTCCAAAATATGCGTCGATTCCGTTGGCGATCCCCTGGGCCAGCTTATCCTGGTAGGCCTCGTCGGCCAGGTTCTTATCCTCCTCGGGATTGCTTAAAAATCCCATCTCCACCACGCTGACCGGTATCTCGCACCAGTTAATGTCGCTGATGGCATCCGTCTCCTGGACGCCGCGGTTCCTGGCTCCCGTCGCAGCACAGATGCTGTCGGTCACCAGCTTTGAGAGCGCGTAGCTGGAATTGTGAAGCTCCCCGTTGTAGGGATTGCCGGACGTCTGACACATGGACAGCACGCCGGTGACGCTGCTGTTGTCTAAGGAATTGCCATGAATGCGGACAAACACGGACGCGCCGCTCTCATTGGCCATCTGGGCCCGCTCGGCGCTGCTGATATTCACATCGTTGGACTCGCGGATCATCACCACCTGGTATCCGCGCGCCTCAAGCTCCGCCTTCACCTTCTGGGAGACCGCCAGCGTCAGCTCGCACTCCTTAAGCCCCGTGGAAACGCCTGTGGCTCCGTCCTCCACCTTCGCTTTCATGGTGGACGCGCCCGGTCCGATGGGCTCCTTCTCTGTGTCGGCCTTCGCCTGATGTCCCGGATCGATGGCTACGATGATTCCGTTGGAAGCTGCCGCCTGTTCCGGTTCCTCCCCGGCCGCCGCCACAGCTGCTCCCCCGGCATCCGCCTCGGCTGCCGCCGGCTCATCGCCCGCAGAGACATACTCAGATGACACATAACAGACCGCGTCCCCGTAAATCACACGGGTCCATCCGTCGCTGTAGCCGGTACGCCTGAGCGTATCTCCGGCGTTGAGCTGCGTCACAATCTCTGCGCCGGCATCGCACTCGCGCCGCACGTTGACCAGATCCGAGGTCACGGTGACCGTATCATCCACATCCACAAATCCGTCCGACATGGAAAGCCCCCGCTCCTTTGAGCCGCTGAGGGCCCTGGACACCTCCGCATCTGCGTCCGCCCCCTCCGGAAGGGAATCCGTCTCCGGAGCAGACGCCGTCTCCGACTGCAACTCATCTGCCTGCTCCCGGACCGCCGCAGGGGTCTCCTCCTCCTGGACGGAAACCTCTGTGCCGCTCTCCGGCAGCTCTATCATCTCGTATTTTTTGCTCTGACATCCGGTCAGAACACCGATGCACAAAATCAGACAAATGATAGTATACAACATTCGCAGATGTTTTGCAATCTTTATCATAAGATATTTCCTCCTCCAACGACAAAGTCCCCGTCGTAGAACACGACGGCCTGTCCCGGCGTGATGGCCCGCTGGGGCTCGTCAAACCGGCACTGCACGATGCCGTTTTCTGTCTCCTCGATGGTGCAGGGCGCACCTTTATGGCTGTAGCGGATCTTGGCGGTCACACGCAGCTTCTCCCCGTGAAGGCCGTCAATGGCCATCCAGTTCAGCCGGCTGCAGCGAAGGGTATCGGAGAACACCTCGCCGGCGCCGCCGATGACCACCTCGTTGGTCTCCGGGCGTATCTCTGTCACGAACACCGGGTGACCCATGGAGAGCCCCAGGCCCTTGCGCTGGCCCACGGTGTAGTGGGTGATGCCCTTGTGACGGCCCAGGACATTTCCGTCCATGTCCACAAAATTCCCTGCCGGAAGCTCCTTGTCCGTATTTTCATCAATAAATTTCGCGTAGTCATTGTCCGGGATGAAGCAGATCTCCTGGCTGTCCGGCTTGGACGCCACCTTCAGGGAAATCTTCTTTGCCAGCTCACGAATCTGCTCCTTGGTGTAGGCTCCCACCGGCATCAGCGTGCGGGCAAGCTGCTCCTGCGTCAGATTGTAGAGCGCGTAGGTCTGATCCTTGGCCTGGGTCGCCGATTTTTTCAGCGCATAGCGGCCGTTCAGCAGGCGCCCGATCTGCGCGTAATGGCCGGTGGCGATGTAATCCGCCCCGATGTCCATGCTGCGCTTTAACAGGGCCTCCCATTTCACATAGCGGTTGCAGGCGATGCAGGGATTGGGCGTGCGCCCGTGGACGTACTCGTCCACGAAATAATCCATCACATGCTCCTTAAACTCACGCTTGAAATTCATCACGTAGTAGGGAATGCCCAGATCCGCCGCCACTCTCCTGGCATCGTCCACGGCGCTTAAGCCGCAGCATCCGCCGTTCTCTTCTGCTGTCCCGTCGGGCTCGTCCTGCCAGATCTGCATGGTAACGCCGATGACATGATAGCCCTGCTCTTTTAAAAGGTAGGCCGCCACGGAGGAGTCCACTCCTCCTGACATGCCCACAACAACTGTCTTCTGCTTCATAAAACTAGTATTCTTCCTCGACTTCTTCCTCGCCGATATCGCTCTTGGGTTTCTCCAGTCCCTCGATCTTGATGCCGTTCTTCTCCGCATAGTCCCAGAGGGCCGCGTGAATGGCCTCCTCGGCCAATAAGGAACAGTGTACCTTAACCGGGGGCAGTCCGTCAAGTGCTTCCATCACGGCCTTGTTGGTCACCTGCATGGCTTCCTGGACGGATTTTCCCTTTACCATCTCCGTCGCCATGCTGCTGGTGGCCACCGCTGCGCCGCAGCCGAAGGTCTTGAACTTCACGTCGCGGATGATCTGGTTCTCGTCGATGTCCAGGTAAATCCGCATGATATCTCCGCATTTTGCATTTCCCACCGTACCCATGCCGCTGGCATTCTCAATCTCGCCCACGTTTCTGGGGTTCTGGAAATGGTCCATCACTTTCTCTGTATACATATATCTTACTCTCCTGTCTCTGTCGTTTTCTACTGTGCTTCTCCGTGCTTCTTCATATAATCCTCATAGAGCGGGGACATGGAGCGCAGTCTCTCCACGATCCGTTTGATGCTCTCCACCACGAAATCCATCTCCTCCTTCGTGTTGGTCTCGCTGAGCGTGAGGCGTAAGGATCCGTGGGCGATCTCGTGGGGCAGGCCGATGGCCAGCAGCACGTGGGACGGATCCAGGGAGCCGGACGTGCACGCGGAGCCGCTGGAACCGCAGATTCCATCCATGTCCAGCATGATGAGAAGGGACTCTCCCTCGATAAACTGGAACGCGAAATTGGCATTGTTGGAAAGCCTCTCGGTGGGATGTCCGTTCAGACGGGTGAACGGCACTTCCTTTAACACGCGGCCGATCAGATAGTCTCTGAGCTTCGCCTCTTTCTCTTTATTCTCCTCTAAATTTGCCATGGCGATCTCCGCGGCCTTTCCCAGCCCCACGATGCCGGGGACGTTCTCGGTGCCGCCGCGGCGCTTTCTCTCCTGGGCGCCGCCGTGGATGAAGGAGCGGATCTTCACGCCCGTGCGGATATAGAGGAAGCCCACGCCCTTGGGGCCGTTTAACTTGTGGCCGCTGGCGCTGAGCATGTCGATATTTAACTCATCCACGTTAATGGGCTCGTGGCCGAAGGCCTGCACCGCATCGGTGTGGAACAAAATTCCGTGCTCCTTCGCGATGGCTCCGATCTCCTTTACAGGCTGGATGGTGCCGATCTCGTTGTTGGCAAACATCACGGATATCAGAATGGTGTCGGGGCGGATGGCCTTCCTAAGCTCATCCAGCTTCACCGTGCCGAACTCATCCACGTCCAGATAGGTGACCTCAAATCCGTGCTTTTCCAGGTATTCGCAGGTGTGCAGGATCGCGTGGTGCTCGATCTTCGTGGTGATGATGTGCTTTCCCTTCGCCTGGTACGCCTCGGCGGTGGCCTTCAGCGCCCAGTTGTCGGACTCGCTTCCTCCTCCTGTGAAATATATCTCCTGCGGCTTCGCTCCCAGCGCGCCCGCGATAGTCTCCCTGGCCGCCGTGATGGCCTGCTTCGCCGGGGATGCAAATTCGTAGACGGAGGACGGGTTGCCGTAGAGCTCCGTGAAATACGGGAGCATGGCCTCCACCACCTCCGGGCGAACTCTGGTAGTCGCCGCATTGTCCAGATAAATCGTCTGTTTCATGTTAAATCCGCCTTTCCTGTTCTTGTAGTTTTCTGTAGAACTAAAGTTAAAAGCTTCATCTACGACTACTATTATATAGTATATTCCCCAAAACTCAAGTAGGAATAACCGGTGTACGCAGAAATATAATGATAGTGATTCCCTCTTTCCGGAGTAAAAATGAACAAACACCCTATCCTCATGGGAACTCTGATTCTGACGGTCACCGGCTTTTTAAGCCGTATTCTCGGCTTTTTCTACCGTATTTTCCTGTCGCGCGCCATCGGGGCGGAAGGACTGGGGCTGTATCAGATGATCTTTCCGGTTCACGGGATCGCCTTCGCGCTGTGCGCCGGCTCCATCCAGACCGCCATCTCCCAGCTGGTGGCCTCCGGCGCCCGCCGCGGGCGGGAGGCGCTCCGCACAGGACTTTTCATCTCGCTCTCCATTGCCGCAGCGCTGACCGCATCCATCTTCTGTTTTCACGACGCCCTGGCAGAGTATTTCCTGCTGGAGCCGGCCTGCGGTCCGCTTCTGCCGGTCATGGCCCTGTCCATTCCGTTCTGTGCGGTTCACGCGTGTATCTGCGGCTACTACTATGGGCTCAGGAAGGCCAGGGTGCCCGCCGTCTCCCAGCTGGTGGAACAGGTCATACGGATTTTTTTTGTATTTCTTGTGGCGGATATATATTCTGAGCAGGGGAAGGAGGTCACGGTGGCGCTGGCCGTCTGGGCCATGGTGATCGGCGAGGCGGCCTCGGCGGTCTACAGCCTTCTGATCTACGGGCTGACCGCGGGAAATGAAAAAGGCGGTCCCTCCCCGGATCCGGCAGGAAACCGCCCGCCTGGCTTTTCCGCCATGGCCCCCGCCCTGATGGCCCTGGCGTTCCCGCTCATGGGAAACCGCCTGGTGCTCAATCTCCTGCAGAGCCTGGAAGCGGTTTTCATCCCCGACCGTCTGAACATGTTCGGCCTCACGGGCAGCGAGGCGTTAAGCGTCTACGGCGTGCTCACGGGAATGGCTCTCCCCTTCATCCTGTTCCCCTCCGCCATCACCAACTCGCTGTCGGTCATGCTGCTCCCGGCGGTGGCCGAGGCCCAGGCGCTGGGAAACGGCGCGCGCATCCGCAGAACCATCGCCATGGCGCTGCGCTACAGCCTGTATATGGGAATCCTCTGCATCGGCGTGTTCACCATCTTCGGGGATTCCCTGGGCAGAATCGTGTTCCACAACGCGTCGGCGGGCGATTTCATCACCACTCTGGCCTGGCTCTGCCCCTTCATGTACCTGGCCACCACCATGGGAAGCGTGTTAAACGGTCTGGGGGAGACGCGGCTCACCTTCGTGCACAACGTGCTGGCCCTGCTTCTCAGGCTGGCCTTCGTCGTATTCCTGATTCCGCAGCACGGGATCCTGGCTTACCTCTGGGGGATGCTGGCCAGCGAGCTGTTTCTGGCTCTGCTGCACATGTCTGCCCTGGGAAAACAGGTGGGCTTTCCTCTGGATGCGGTCAGCATGATCGTGAAACCGGGCGTCTGCCTGGTGATTTCGGTGGGAATTTTGTACGCTCTCGCGCCTGCATGGCGGGACTTAAGCCGGGCCGTGGAAGTGGAATTTGTGGTGCCCGGCGTGCAGATTGCGGTGCTGACGGCGGTGTACGGCGGGCTGCTGGGACTGCTTCACCGGCCGGAGCCCTCTGAGCCGTAGGGAACAAAAAAGACACGGGGCAAATCATCCCCGTGTCTCCGGTTCTAATCAGACAGAATCGGCAAATTCCTCGTATTATCCATATATCAGTCAAACAGTCTGGCCGAGTCGTACGCGACCAGCATCTCCATGTAGATGCGCATAAGTTTTTTCTTTCTCTCCGGCAGATAGCGGAACAGGGAAATGAAATTTCTCTCCTCCTCAGACAGTCTGTGGAATGCTCTCACAGCGGGATCGGAAGTGACGACGATCTTGTGATCCGCCTCCTTTTCAAGGACGCCGGATATCAGCAGCTCTTCGATGGAAACCTCCAGGGCGCCGCACATTCTGAACAGATCCAGAAGCTCCGGGGCTGTCCTGCCGTCCAGCATGTCCTGTACTTCAGATTCTGGTTTTTCCAGCACTCCGGCTAACGCCTCCCTGGAAACGCCCTTGATTTCACATAACCTTGCCACCCGCTCACTGATCTTCCTGATTTCTTCACCAGGATTATACATCCTATCCACTCCCATCTGTATTTTTATTATTTACCTCATGCAATACCGGCATGCCGCGCCGGTGCGCCGCGTGCTTTCTATGAGAATATACCACTTTTTGCCATGATGCACAACTACATATTGGGAAAATTTGCCCGTTATTCAAAATGTATCATATTTTTAATGGCGCCTTTATTCCAGAATGTAGGGTGTCACCTGGTAAACATAGAAATTCAGCCAGTTGGTGAACAGTGTGTTGGACATATTTCTCCAGGTCAGAGCGGGAACGGAGAACGGATCATTGTCCTCGTAGTAATTGCAGGGAAGTTCCGGGTCGAGGCCCTTGTTCACGTCCCTGTGATACTCGTTGTTGAGCGTCATGCGGTCATACTCCGGATGGCCCTGGATAAACACCTGGCGGCCGTCCCGGCTCACCACCAGGAAGATCCCCGCCTCGTCGGATTCCGCCAGAATCTCAAGCTCCGGGTGCTTTAAAATGTCCTCACGGCGCACCTCCGTGTACCTGGAATGGGGTGCGTTGAAATAGTCGTCGAAGCCCCGCACCAGCGGCACGCCCCTCGCCAGCAGGCGGTGGCGGTAGATGCCGGAGAGCTTCTTTGCCCTCTGGTACTTGGGAATCCCGTAGTGGTAGTAGAGCCCCGCCTGGGCTCCCCAGCAGGAGTGCAGCGTGGAGGTCACATGCATCTTGCTCCACTCCATGATTTCGCAGACCTCCGGCCAGTAATCCACGTCCTCATACTCATAATTTTCCACCGGCGCGCCCGTGATGATCATGCCGTCAAAACGGCGTTTTTTGATCTCATCGAAGGTGATGTAAAATTTATTGAGATGGCTGGCCGACGTGTTCTTCGACACGTGGGAGGACAGCATCAGAAAGGTGATGTCTACCTGGATCGGCGTGTTGGACAGAGCCCGCAGAAGCTGGGTCTCCGTGTCCTCCTTAATCGGCATCAGATTTAAAATCAGTATCTCCAGCGGACGGATGTCCTGGCTCATGGCCCGGTCCTCGTCCATCATAAATATATTTTCCGACTCCAGGATCGCCTTGGCCGGCAGATCCTTCTGTATTTTGATCGGCATACTTCTCTCCCCTTTTTCCTCCGGCCTAGGCCTGAATCATTTTTAAGAAATCCTCCTCCGAGAGGATCCCGATCCCCAGCTCCCTGGCCTTTTTATTTTTAGACGATGACGATGTCACATCGTTGTTGATGAGATAGCTGGTCTTCGCGGTCACGGACCCGGTCACCCTGCCGCCCAGCTCCTCGATCTTTGCCTGCAGCTCCTTGCGGTTGGAAAAATGCTCCAGCGACCCGGTGATCACGAATGTCTTTCCCTCCAGCGCTCCATTCCCGCCGGACCAGTCCTCCTTCTCGATCACAAGCTCCTCCAGAAGGTGATCCACTCTCCGGACGTTCTCCCCGTCGGCAAAATACCCGATGAAACTGTCCGCCAGCACGTCCCCGATGCCGTCCACGGCCACCAGGGCGTCCTTGTCAGCATGGCGCATGGCCTCGAAGTCCCCCTTAAATTCCCTGGTCAGCATCTTCGCGTTGGCCAGCCCGATGCCGGGGATTCCCAGCCCGTAGATCACGCGGGGAAGCGTGGTGTTTCTCCCCTTCTCCAGCGCCGCCTGGAGGTTTTCGTAGGACTTCTCGCCGAAGCCCTCCATCTCCACGATGGTCTCGCGGTGGCGGTCCAGGTGGAAAATGTCGGCGTACTCGTGGATGAAACCGGCTCCGATGAATTTCTCCAGCGTCGCCTCCGACAGCCCGTCGATATTCAGCGCGTCGCGGCTCACCAGGAGTGCAAACCGCTTCACATGCTTAGCCTGACAGGCCGGGTTGGTGCAGTAGAGGGATCGCACGTCGTTCACCTGGCGGATCTCCGTCCTTCCCTGGCAGACCGGACACTCCGAAGGAATGCGGACCGTGCCGCTGCGGGTCAGATTCTCAGCGATCTGGGGAATGATCATGTTGGCTTTGTAGACCGTGATCCGGTCGCCCTCGCCAAGCTTCAGCGACTCCAGAATGCTTATGTTGTGCACACTGGCGCGGCTGACCGTGGTGCCCTCCAGCTCCACCGGCTCGAACACCGCCACCGGGTTGATGAGCCCGGTGCGCGACGGACTCCACTCGATGTAGGAGAGCGTGGTCTCCTGCACCTCGTCGGCCCACTTAAACGCGATGGAATCCCGGGGAAATTTGGCGGTCCTTCCCAGGGCCTGGCCGTACTCGATGTCGTCGTATAAAAGCACCAGGCCGTCCGACGGAACCTCGTTGTTCACGATATTCTCAGAAAACTCTCTGACCAGCTCCTCGATGTTTTCCGATGTGGCTGTCTTATATTCTACCACCGAAAATCCCATGGACGCAAGCCATTTGAACTGCTCCTCGCGGCTGTTTTTAAAATCCACGTCCTCCGCCTTCACCAGGGAGAACGCGTAGAAGTTCACGTCGCGCTTTGCGGTGATCTCGCTGTTCAGCTGGCGCACGGAGCCGCTGCAGAGGTTGCGGGGGTTCTTGTAGCGGGCGTCCACGTCCTCGATCTCCTGGTTGATGCGCTCGAAGTCGGCGTATTTGATGACGGCCTCGCCGCGCAGCACTAGCTCGCCCTTGTAGGCGATGGTCAGCGGCAGGTTCACGAATGTCCGCGCGTTGCCGGTGATGACCTCGCCGATCTCGCCGTTTCCGCGGGTCACGGCCTTATAGAGCGCGCCGTCCCGGTAGGTTAAAACGATGGTCAGCCCGTCCAGCTTCCAGGACAGAAGTCCCTTCTGATCTCCCAGCCACTCCTTTAACTCTTCCACGCTCTTGGTCTTGTTTAAGGACAGCATGGGGCGCTCGTGGGGCTCCTTGGGAAGCGCGCTCAAAATCTCATAGCCCACGTTCTGCGTGGGACTGTTTGCAAAAATGACTCCCGTCTCCGCCTCCAGGGCCGCCAGCTCATCGTACAGCCCGTCGTACTCGCGGTTGCTCATGAGCTCGCGGCTCTCCTGGTAGTAGGCTTTGCCGGCCTCGTTCAGTGTCTTTATCAGCTCCTTCATGCGAAGGATTTTATGTTCCATGGTGACCGCTCCTTCCTTCTCTCTCTTTTTGCGCCGCATACGGAAGGCTGGAGGATGCGGACAGCTCCTTTAAAAGCTCCCCGTACTCCCTGCCGGAAACTTCCCGGTACTCTCCCGTCTTCAAGCCTCCCAGCCGGATGTTCATGATCCGCACCCGCTTAAGGCGCTCCACCTTAAAGCCGTGGGCCTCGCACATGCGGCGGATCTGGCGGTTAAGGCCCTGGGTCAGCACGATGCGAAACTCGCGGACCCCTGTTTTTTCCGCCCGGCACGGGCGGGTCGTCACATCCAGTTCTTTTAAGTATACGCCGGCGGACATGCTCTCGATAAACGTCTCCGTCACCGGCTGATCGGTTTTCACCAGATACTCTTTCTCGTGGCGGTTTCCGGCGCGCATGATGCGGTTGACCAGATCGCCCTGGTTCGTCATCAAAAGAAGGCCCTCGGAATCCTTGTCCAGGCGTCCCACCGGGTAGATGCGGACGGGATAACCAATAAATTCCACGATGTTCTCCGCCCGGTCCTTGTCGGAGGTGGTGCAGACGACACCGCGGGGCTTGTTGACTGCCAGAAGCACCGGCGCGTCTTTTTCGCCCACCGGAATCCCATCGCAGACGACGGACTGCCCCTCAGTGATTTTCATGCCGACAGCGGCAGGCGTGCCGTCCACAGTGACCTTTCCCGCCTCAATCAGACGGTCGGCCTCCCGGCGGGAGCAGACGCCGGCGTCGCTTAAGTATTTATTCAGGCGTATCTCGGCCACAGCGGTTCCTCCTTTTATTTTTATAATATCTCCATTTTATGTTTTTCCCGGCCGCTCTCTCTTTTGAACGTCAGCCTCAAACCTCCTCCGCGATGGATTCTTTCACGCGGAACAAAGCATTCTCCAGCTCATCCCTCGTCTTTTTTCTGTACCGCCCCCATGTGAGCACGGTGCTGGAGAACAGCACCACCAGAACCAGCCGCAAAGGATGGCTGAATCCAAACCACACAAAAAGCCCATAGATGACCAGAGCCGACAGCAGGGACGCGCCTCCGTAGACAGCAGCGGCAAAACGCCTCACAAAGCGGTCCGTAAGCCCCATGAGATAGGCATTCCAGGCAGTCTTATTCTCTTTTAAGGCAGCCCCTTTGACGGCAAAAGACAGGAGTACAAGCACCAGGGAAATTCCCTTGGTTAAAAGGATTTTCACCCCGACGATCAGCACAAACAGAATTAGTTTTATCACAGCTTCAGCTCCTTCGATGCCATATATAGCAGCATTTATAATAGTGGATTCCCGGGGGAAAGTCAAGCTTGCCTTACCCCGCAGCGATCTCCACTCTCTTCCCGCTAAACGCCACGCCGTAGCGGAAGATTGTCCTGTCCGCCTCCAAAAATTATGAGAAAATTATACTCGTTTAAAAGAATAATATCAACGCCATTCGGAACAATGTTCAGAATAATATCAGAAATTTTTGATATCATTCCGAACAATCTTTCTATAAATAAAACAACCTGCGGCCGCAAAGATTTCTCCTTGCCTCCGCAGGTCTCCTTTTCCCGCTTAATGAATAAACATCGCATCCCCAAAGCTGAAGAACCGGTACCGCTCCTTCACCGCCTCCCCGTAGGCCGCCAGCACATGCTCACGCCCGGCCAGCGCAGAGACCAGCATCACCAGCGTGGACTCCGGCAGATGAAAATTGGTGATCAGGCAGTCCAGCACCTTGAACTTATAACCCGGGTAGATAAATATATCCGTCCAGCCGCTCCCGGCCTTCACCACGCCGTCCTCCGACGACGCCGATTCGATGGTCCGGCAGCTGGTGGTGCCCACGCAGATCACGCGGCCGCCCTCCCGTCTGGTGCTGTTGATCTTCTCCGCCTCCGATTCCTCCACAATGTAGAACTCCGAGTGCATGTGATGATCCAGGATGTTCTCCACCTTCACCGGCCGGAACGTCCCCAGACCCACGTGGAGCGTCACGTGGGCGATCTTCACGCCCATCTCCTCAATCTGCTTAAGCAGCTCTTTCGTGAAATGCAGGCCCGCCGTGGGCGCTGCGGCAGAGCCGTCGTGCTTTGCGTAGACCGTCTGATAGCGGTTCTTATCCTTGAGCTGATGCGTGATGTAGGGCGGCAGGGGCATCTGTCCCAGCTGGTCTAAAATCTCCTCGAAAATCCCCTCGTACTCGAACTGGATCAGCCGGTTTCCCTCATCCACCACGTCGAGAACCGTCCCCTTCAGGATTCCTCCGCCAAAGGAAATCACGGTGCCCGGCCTCGCCTTCTTCCCCGGCTTCACCAACGTCTCCCAGATATCGTTCTCCCTTCTCTTTAACAGCAGAACCTCGATCTTCGCCTGGGTTCCCTCCCGCTCGCCAAACAGCCGGGCCGGAATCACCTTCGTGTCGTTGATCACCAGGCAGTCCCCCGCCTTCAGATAAGATAAAATATCCTTAAACACCCGGTGCTCCACCTCGCCCGTCTCCTTATCAAGCACCAGAAGCCGGGACGCCGAGCGGTCCTCCAGCGGATCCTGCGCGATCAGCTCCTGCGGCAAATCAAAATAAAAATCCTTTACGTTCATTGTCTCCATCGTTTATTATTCTCCCTGACTTTCCGTCTCGTACGTTTTCCCCTGCTTCAGATACTCCACCATGGCATTCAGCTCCCCGTCGGTCTCAAGCACCTGGGCCAGCTGTCTGTCCACCTGTGAGATCAGAAGATGTACGTCCTCATTGACCTGCGCCTTCTCCAGAAACTCTTCCATTTCAGGCGTCAGCTCTTCATCGTAAATCTTAAAGCTCCCGTCCTCCTGCCGCTGTACGTAAGGGTTCACAAGCCCCGGCGCCCAGCTGTCGGCCAGAAAATATTTTGTCTCGTAGTAGGTGTAGGCGATGTAAAGATCCTCTGCGGGGCCATGCACCGTGTAGCAGGAGATATTTCCATATCCCTCCACATACTGGCAGAGTGCCTCCAGCTCCGCCCTCTGCGCCTCGGCCTGGCTGGTGTCGCCGGAAGTAAAAAGGCTGTTGAGCGTCTCCACATCGCAGTCCAGCTCCGCCCGGAAGTAGGCCTCCATCAGATCATTGATCCCCGGCACCGCATCCCGCTCCAGAATGCTGCCGCCAAAATCCAGGATATATTTGCTGTTGTCCGGCCCGGCGCTTCCGTCCGCGCCGTCTCCGCTCTCCGGATCACCCGGCACCGGCTCCGCGGCACCGCCGTCCATGGCGTCATCCGCCGTCATCCCGTCCGCGCCTGAAGCTGCATCTTTTCCCGGAACCGCATCCGCTCCCGCCTGCGCGGCAGCCGCCCGGCGGGAAGCCGCATCCGCCAGCCACACCGGCAGCCGGCCCGACGCCAGCATGACCACCACGGCAATCACGGCGATAAAAGGCAGGATCAGAAGCATGACGAGACGCCGTCTGCTTCGCACTGCCCGGTCGGAATCCTGGCGCTTTCTGCTTCTCGCCATCGCCTCACCTCCCTTAAAATTCTCCGCTCTATTCTAACAAAATCCCCCCTAAAAAGCAACAATTTAAAAAATAGGGGGTTGAAGTTTTCCGCAAAATATAGTAAACTGACTAAGATGCATCTGTAGCTCAGTGGATAGAGCAGTGGCCTCCGGAGCCGCGTGCGTAGGTTCGATTCCTATCAGATGCATTTTTCCAAATCAGGCGCTTCTGGCGCGTCGGGGGCTCTCCCCCTTGCAATACAATTTCTGCCGTACAAGTATCAGGCAGTTTCTGAGACGTTTTAATTCCCCATAATTAATTATTTTATCCCATTTTAATCTGTATCGTTTTATACTTTTGCTTTTTATATTTATCTGCTTTTATATTTTTATCGCTATGCGTGTTTCCGCCTCTATTCCATGCCCAGGCGGTTAACATAATATATTTTAAAGGAGGTACAAGCTTGCTGTACGAAAACTTTTTAGATTCCATCCGCCTGGAGGTGGAAAAACGTCTCCCGCCCGGCTGCCGGGTTTCCCTGGTGCGGGTGCAGAAGAACAACGGGACACCCTTTGACGGTCTCTCATTCACCGAAAAGGGCTCCCGCTACTCGCCCACCGTGTACTTAGACGCCTTTTACCAGGAGTATCTGCGCGGCATGTCCTTAGAGCACATCGCCCGGCTTCTCATCCAGGCCTATCAGGGCGGACAGCCGGTTCCCACCCGCCAGCTGGAGCAGGCGCTGGATTTTGAAATGGCGAAGACGAACATTGTGTTCCGTCTCATCAACTCCAATGCCAACCGCGACCGGCTTGGCGCGCTCCCGCACCGGGATTTCCTGGATCTGTCCCTGATCTACTGCCTTCTCGTGGATGACAATGAGGACAGACAGATGACTTCCACGGTCACCCTGGAGCAGATGACCGCCTGGGGCATCACGGAGGAGGAGCTCTACCAACTCTCCATGGAAAACACGCCGCGGCTACTGCCCGCCCGCATTGAGAAGCTCTCCGCAGTCATCGAGCGCGTCACCGGCATCCCTGTCACACACCGGGAAAATGACTACGACCTCTCCGTGCTGACCAACCAGAAGGGCCTGGCCGGCGACGGATGCATTCTCTATCCGGGCATATTAAAAGACTTCGCAGACCGGACGAACAATGACGTCGTCATTCTTCCGTCCAGCATCCACGAAGTCCTTCTGCTCGATCTAAGCGAGCCCGTTCATTTCAGCGAACTGAATAAGATGATACAGATGATCAACCGGGCGGAGGTCCCCAGGGAGGACCGTCTCTCCAACCATGTCTATCTCTACTCCAGAACGTCCGACCGAATCACAATCCCGGCAGGCACGTCCGCCTGCGATCTCACTCTCTAATTCACGCGCACAGGAGGCTGCCAAGCTGGAACACAGCCGTGGCCGCCGCCCAGGCCAGAATGAGCTGGAACACGACCATGCCCGCCGTCCACTTCACGGAGCCTGTCTCCCTGCGGATCGTCGCAATCGTCGCAATACACGGGGTGTAGAGCAGGCAGAACACCATCAGCGCGTAGGCGTTTAACCCGGTAAATCCGGCGCCCGCCAGGATATTCCCCAGCTCGGCCATGCCTCCCGCCGAGTTGATGTTCCCGATCCCGTAGAGCACGGAAAAACTGGAAACCACCACCTCTTTCGCGGAGATTCCCGAAATCAGAGCCACGGCGATCTGCCACTGCCCCAGACCTGCCGAGGCCAAAAACGGCACCAGGAACCGTCCGATCATGGCCGCAAAGCTCTCGGAAACATCGGCCATGAACCCGCCGGGTCCCGTATTCAGCACAAACCACAGGATGATGGAGGCCACAAAAATAGTGGTTCCCGCCTTCGTTAAGTAATCTTTCACCTTCTCCCAGACATAGATGGCCACTGTCCTGGCGTTGGGCGTCTTGTACTCGGGCAGTTCGATGAGCAGGATATTGTCATAGCTTCCGTCCGAGGTCTTGTAAACCACCAGCGCTACCAGGATGGCCACCACCAGGCCGATGAGATAGAGGGAGTAGGCCACAAACAGCGCCCGGTCCCCGAAAAACACATCCGCAAACAGCACATAGATGGGCAGTCTGGCGGAGCACGACATAAACGGCGTGATGAGGATTGTCCTCAGCCGGTCCTTCCGGCTCTCCAGCGCGCGGGTGGCCATGATGGCCGGAACCGTGCAGCCAAAGCCCAGCAGCATCGGGAGAAATGCCTTTCCGGAGAGCCCCACCATGCCCATGGTCTCGTTCATCACGTAGGCCACGCGGGACATGTAGCCGCTGTCCTCCAGAAACGCCAGCGCCAGAAACAGGATGAAAATGTTGGGAAGGAACGTGAGGATTCCTCCCACGCCCGCCACGACGCCGTCCACGATCAGGGAAATCAGCCACGGGGCCACGTCCATGGTCTCCAGCGCAGCCAGCGTCTTCGCGGAGAACAGTTCCAGCCCCAGCTCGAAATAGCCCTTCAGGAAATCGCCCACTGTAAATGTCAGGAAGAACACCAGCGCCATAATCCCCAGGAAAATGGGAATCCCAAGAACCGGATGCGTCAGATACCGGTCCACCCGGTCAGTCCACGCGGAGCGCTCCTCCTTGTTAAACAGGCATTCCTTGATAATTTCTTCTATGTAGTCGTATTTTTCATTGATGATCTGCTTTTCATAACTCACATCGGCGATGCCCGCAAGATCCACCGGATGGTCCCGCATGACCTCCTCGTCCCACTCCAGCATCTTCACCGCGTGCCAGCGCATGTTCTCCATCTCGCCGTAGCGGGCGCGCAGGACCTCCTCGGTCTTGGCAATTTTATTTTCCAGACCGCGGGTATAGGTGACCACGACGCCCTGGGGGCCCTCCTCGTAGTGGTGGACCACCGCATGCATCAGCACATCCAGACCGGTCCGCTTCCTCGCCGAGACCGGAACCACCGGCACATGCCCCAGCATCTCCGGCAGGCGGTGAAGATCGATCTCCATCCCCCGCTCTTCCACAATGTCCATCATGTTGAGGGCCACGATCACAGGCTTTTTAAGCTCAAGAAGCTGCAGCGTCAGATAAAGGTTGCGCTCCAGTGAGGAAGCGTCCACCACGTTGATGAGGACATCCACCTCATTTTCCTCGATGCATTTTCTCGTGACGCGCTCCTCGATGGTGTAGGAGGTCAGACTGTAGATGCCCGGCAGGTCGATGACCCGGATGGGCTGTCCCTTGTAGCTGGTTCTTCCCTCCACCCGCTCCACGGTCACGCCGGGCCAGTTGGCCACTTTGAGCTTTGCGCCGGTAAACGCGTTAAAAAGCGTCGTCTTTCCGCAGTTGGGGTTTCCAACGAAGCCGACGCAGATGGGCTTTGCCGTCCCGGAGCCGTGACCGGCCGCCAATTCCCCATGTCCTCCATGTCTAGGCGACTTCTCCATGATCTGTCACCTCCCCGATCTCGATACCGTCGGCAATCTTCTGCCCGATGGCCAGCCGCGTGCCGCGGACCTTGATGATAACGGTACCGCTGCGTTTTTTATTTAAAATAAGAATCCTTGTCTTTTCATTGATCCCCAGGGCCTCCAGGCGCCGGGTGATCTTCTCGTCCACGCGCACCTGCTCCACCAGATACCAGGAGCCGATGCTGCCTTCATAGAGTTTCATGTGGTTCTCCTTATTCTCACTTTTGTACTCTGAAATTGTACTCTTATCGAGAATAATTGTCAATAAACCTAGCCCTCCAGCTCCAGGAGCATTTTCTTCAACTCGATCATCTCGTCGCGCAGTCTGGCGGCCTCCTCGAAATTGAGCTCTGCCGCCGCCTGGTGCATCTTCTTCGTCATCTCCTTGATGAGCTTGCCGAGCTCCTTCGCATCCATGGACTCCGGATCCTTCGTCACCTTGTTCTCAATTCCGTCTGCCGCCTGGGAGATACTGATGAGATCGCGCACCGCCTTCTTGATGGTGGTCGGCGTGATGCCGTGCTCCTCGTTGTATTTCTGCTGGATGCCTCTCCTTCGCTCGGTCTCGCTGATAGCGGCCCGCATGGAATCGGTGATGGTGTCGGCGTACATGATGACATGGCCCTCGGAGTTTCTTGCCGCACGGCCCACAGTCTGTATGAGCGAGGTCTCGGACCGCAGGAATCCCTCCTTGTCCGCATCCAGAATAGCCACCAGCGCGATTTCCGGAATATCCAGTCCCTCCCTCAGGAGGTTAATTCCCACCAGCACATCGAACACGTCCAGACGCATGTCGCGGATAATCTCGGCGCGTTCCAGGGTGTCAATATCGGAGTGCAGGTATTTCACCCGGATTCCCACCTCCCGCATGTAATCGGTCAGATCCTCCGCCATGCGTTTGGTCAGCGTGGTCACTAACACCTTATGCTTTTTGTCGATCTCCTTATTCACCTCAGAGATCAGATCGTCGATCTGTCCCTCCACCGGGCGCACGTCGATCTTCGGATCCAGAAGTCCCGTGGGACGGATGATCTGCTCCGTGCGCAGAAGCTCATGCTCCGCCTCGTAGGCCGAGGGCGTCGCGGACACAAACAGCATCTGATCGATCTTGCTCTCAAACTCGCCGAAGTTTAACGGCCGGTTATCCAGCGCCGAGGGCAGTCTGAACCCGTACTCCACCAGCGTCATCTTCCTGGAGCGGTCGCCGGCATACATGCCGCGGATCTGCGGCAGAGTGATATGCGACTCGTCGATGATGATGAGAAAATCGTCCGGGAAATAGTCGATGAGCGTGCACGGCGGCTCCCCCGGAGCCGATCCCACCAGATGCCTGGAGTAGTTCTCGATGCCGGAACAAAATCCCGTCTCGCGCATCATCTCCACATCGAAGTTGGTCCTCTCCGCGATGCGCTGCGCCTCCAGAAGCTTGTCCTCGCTCTTAAAGTAGGCCACCCGCTCCCGCATCTCCTCCAGAATATTTTTCGCGGCCTGCTCCATCTTTTCCTTAGATACGACATAGTGGGATGCCGGGAAAATGGCCACGTGCCCCAGCTGCGCCTTGATCTCCCCGGTCAGCGTATCGATCTCCGTGATGCGGTCCACCTCGTCGCCGAAAAACTCCACGCGGTACGCGTGCTGGGTCGAATAGGCCGGAAAAATCTCCACGGTATCCCCGCGCACGCGGAAGGAGCCGCGCTTAAAGTCCATGTCGTTGCGGCTGTACTGAATATCGATCAGCTTGTGAATCACCTCGTCCCGGTCCTTGATCATCCCGGGCCGCAGGGAAATAACCATCTCCTTGTAGTCGATGGGGCTGCCCAGCCCATAAATACAGGAGACGGAGGCCACAATGATGACATCGTTCCGCTCCGACAGCGCCGCCGTGGCGGAGTGACGGAGCTTGTCGATCTCGTCGTTGATGGATGAGTCCTTCTCGATGTAGGTGTCGGTGGACGGGACGTAGGCCTCGGGCTGGTAGTAGTCGTAGTAGCTGACGAAATACTCCACCGCGTTTTCCGGGAAAAACTCCTTGAACTCGCCATAGAGCTGGGCGGCGAGGGTTTTGTTATGGGCAATAATCAGCGTCGGCTTCTGGAGCTGCTGGATCACGTTGGCCATGGTGAAGGTCTTGCCGGATCCGGTGACGCCGAGCAGCGTCTGGAACTGGTTGCCCTCCTTAAAGCCTTTGACCAGAGCCTCGATGGCCTGGGGCTGGTCGCCGGTGGGGGCGTATTCGGAATGGAGTTTGAAAATGTTTTGTTCACTTTGCATGAAGAGTACCTCCGGAGTCTGTAGGAAGGAAATTGGTTATTCGTCACTGATTCATCGTTGAATATACTTTTGATCGTCTTATAGTATACCATAAGCAGACCGTTTTTCTCGACTATTTTCTATTATCTATTTGCACAAGACATATCTTCTGATTTCTGGAGCGCACTTTCTCCTGTTCTAAATATTGAACGAGCCCTTCCGCCATCAATTCTTTTAAAGCTTTGGCAAGTGTGGAGGTCACTTTTGTATATCCAAGTTCTCTGGCCAACTCCGAAGTAGAAAGATTCCCATTTTCTTCTAAAGTAATTATTACACATTTTTTCAGTTCTGCCAGACTGCGGCGCTGCTTCTTCTTTTGAATTGCGGTTTTCTCTGTTTGAAGAAATCTTCTATGGACCGGCAAAATTACCGTGAAGTAGGTTCTGTCTTCATCCGTTTCAAACAATGGCATTTCCGAACCATTCATTTCCATAGCCCGAAGAATTGTAGGGATTCCCGTATTACGCCCCTCAACCAATTTTAATTCTTTGAGAATATCTCCAATTCTCCGGTTACGATAGCGGCGGGCTACTAAATGGCGTTTTTTCAGATCATCATTGCTGATCGTGCGGTCCGGTCCAGGCAAGCTGGTAATTTCCATTCTGTCCGGCATGACAGTGACCGTGATCGGTTCACCGATTTGATAGGATTTGTGGTAAACCGCATTAGATAAACTCTCCTCCACGGCTGCATACGGTAAATTAAAAATACGTACCGCTTCTGCCCGATCCGGAAGTTTAATCACCTTTTCCTTAATAATATAGTTTTTAATGTAGCTGAGTGCATCCCGCAGCTGCCGGTCGAGAGGTCCGGAAAAAATCTTTTCCGTCATCCCAATACCGGTAGGATCCGGTCTATCTACAACCTCAATTCGGGCATACGGAAAAAAGTCATCCGGGCGTTCATTAAAAAACATCAGTCCCACATTTAATGGCCGTTTCCATTCTGAGGGACCGCCGATTAAATGCATGGAAAATGCAGTTTCCGCAATCGGCTGAACCAGAGAACGCTCGTATAAATCACTGTTTACCGTGTAAAGAAATTCTGAAATCAGGCTGGATTTCAAATCCTCTATTCTTGCCACAGGATTAGGTCGATCATCATACGGCTGGTTATTCGCCAGCATAAACAATTCTTTTTCTTCCAGCTGATTTGCCCGGATACTATTGGACATTTTTCGAATATAATATGCTTTCTCCGCCCTTACTGATTTTTCTGTTGGGAAAGCGACAGGACATTTATAAGGGCGGTCAGCTCCACCAGGCACCCATAAAACGATAATCTCCTTTCCCTCATACGTAATCTGCTCGACGATAGGAATATAGCGCGGCTCAATCAGATTGCATTTTTGCAGAAGCTCCTTATTGATTCGGTCAACGGAACTTTTATTCAGTCCTCTGACAGGGAATTTCGGCATTCCATCCTCCTCATCGATACCGATAATAATATAACCGCCGCCCCAGTTGTCAAGATCATTTGCAAAAGCACAAATGGAATGCAAAATCGGTTCAGGATTCCAGGCCCCTTTATATTCAATACGCGCACTTTCAATCACACGCCTATTAATTAAATCTGAAATATTAATTGGCAGCGCCATAATAACCTCCCGATATATAAAGCAACTTTTCCATTAACTTACCCCATTAACTTACCCCATTAACTTACCCCATTAACTTACCCCATTACATAAGCATATATTCTTACTTTTCTGATCGTCTTCTGGCAAATTTAAGTATACCACCATTTAACTCACTGCTGCCCACGGCTCCCAAATAGCTGCAGACTCACAACCTCCTGCTCCAGCTTCACACCACGCTCCAGCATATACCTCACCGTCTCCCCATACAGTTCTTTATCCGCCAGATTTTTCAACCGTCTTCTGTCGTTTTCCGTCAATTTCTGAAGACAGCCGTTATACTCCGGGACAACCACTGACAGTTTTGCAGATAGATAATCAGACAGTCACGCACATCCATCTCGTAAAGCACTGGAAGCTCCTTCGATTTCTCGATCAACTCTGTGATACAGTCAAAATACAGGTCGTGGTTTCTGCAGCAAAAGGAGTTGAAAAACGATCGCTGATGCCTTCAAAACTCAATGTAGTTCACCTCGTTGGGATGGATTTTGAGGAGAGGGGATTAGGAATATTTATAAGAAAATTATATCATAGAGGTAAAAGAATGTATAGCCTTTTTAGAACATTTGTTCTCTTTTCTTGTTTCTTCTCGATTTTAACTTTTGAGGATAATACCTAATTATCCATTCTTCATATATTTTAACAAACAATAACTCTGATACTATCTCAAATTATAGCAAAAAAATTTTTCATTTTCCACCATAAACACCCTAATATCACAAGTTTTTCTTTCCTCCCCTCCCCCATTCAACGCCAAAAAAGCCACCCCTTCCAGGCCAGCCCAGTAAAGCAGCATCTTCATCATCCCCTCCTCCAAACTTCTCCCCTTCCCCTCCTACGCCGCCCCTCCAATCCTCATCCGCCTCCGCGGATGCATCTCCCTGAGAATCTCCGCCTGCTTCTCCGCCGCAATATGTATATAGCGCTTATGACAAGCTTGTCATAAGATCTATTATGACAAGCAAGTATTTATGGAAAGAAAAAAGCTCTTGCCTGTATAA
>ERZ894229.61-NODE-61-length-115526-cov-10.1229_pt1 | contig 115526 bp, 122 predicted proteins | sample MGYA00380295_ERZ894229 | MGnify/ENA primary metagenome ERZ894229 (study PRJEB32331, sample SAMN06328479) | human gut metagenome | biome: human gut microbiome; feature: stool | host: Homo sapiens | collected 2014-09-17 ...
AGGAGCAACAGGGACTGATTTAAGCCCCTTCACTCCTATAAAGGAAAAAGTGAAGAGGCCCACAACCTCAAAAGTAAAAAAAATTTATTCTATTTTTTTACGGAGCTTTCTCAAAAGCCGTTTCTTCCGCTTACTCACTGCCTGTTGAGTGACTCCGAGACGGGCTGCCAGTTCACCTTCCGTAATCCCAGAAAAGAACAAAGCATCAATCAACAGCCGTTCCTCCACGTTCAGTTCATCCAATGCCAGATACAGTCTGCGGTTATCTTCAGCCCGGATCATCTCCTCCTCAATTCCCGGAGCCGAGCGGACCACATGATATTCCGCATTCACTCCTTCCTCTTGGAACCGTTCCAGCGACATCTCTATTTGCCGGATGACACGGTTCTGATATCGTTCCGCTTCACGGGCTTTATGATAGGCACAATAAACTTCTCTGCTCACTTCCACACGTTCTCTCTGTACAATAATGGTATAAATCCTTTCTTCCGCCATAGGGCTTGTCCTCCAATTCTTGAAATTTGAAATGAAGAACAAGCCCGGTGGTGAACGGCACCGGATGATATGGACAGAAACACCGAATGCATAAGGACTGGATGATGCGTAATTTTTTGCCTCCTGCTGCCTGTGTCTGTCTTTTTTCTGTTTTAATCGCTGCTCCCTATTCCCTGCTGGGAACAGAGACACAGACTGCCTTTGTTTTAGGCCGATTCTGTTTTTTGTGTTACAGCTGACCTATAATATCGCTGCTTTTAATCAGCAGCGGCAATGAAATCAACCAACGCAAAAAAATCCCCCCAAACATCAGCGGTGCTCAGGGAGATTTATTTTATGACCATGTTAAAAAACCCTCGCAGCACAGCTTTTTTTTGACGGGCTGTCGGGTTAACTGTATGTTAAATAATCCACAATGTCAGCTTAAATGAGATTATAAAATAGGGGAGGGGGATATTTAGGGAATTTTCGGGGAGAATTGGGGGGAGGCTTCGGCACCTTTCGACAAAAATACCGAGAAGCACAGTGTCTCCTCGGTATTTTTCAGAATGATTCATTTTTTGTTTTCATCAACAAAGCGGTATCCAATGCCCCAGACGTTTTTAATATATTCCCGGTTGTAGGCTGTCAGCTTTTTCCGAAGAGTCTTAATCTGGCTTTTTACTGCTTCATCTATATCATATGCATTTTCATTATTCCAGACCAGGCTGTAGAGCTGTTCTTTGCTCAGAACCTGGCCTGCATGGCTTGCCAAACAGAAAAGCAGGTCAAACTCCTTGCGGGTCAACTTTAATTCCTTGCCGTCCAACATCACAATCCTTCGCTCCGGATCAATCAGCAGGTCCATGCCAAACGCTAATGTATAGCAGCGGCTTTTCGGAGCTTTTAAATTGACATATAGATCCATCAAAGATTCTGCCTGTGCCAGGCACTCCTCCAGCTCATATGGTTTTTCCAGATATGCGTGGGCTCCTGCCTGATAGGTTGACAGCTTTGTTTCCCGTCCTGGTTTAGAGGATAAGACTAATACAGGGGTTGTTTTGGTACTCCTTATGATTTTAAGTAATTCCTGCCCATCTGCTTCTGCCAGAGCAATATCCATAATTACAAGACAATATTCCTGTTCCATGAAACGCTTGATTCCATCTGAAACGGAACATGCATAATACGCATCTGTAGTAGCATTTTGGAGAGCATATTTAATCTCACGACAAACATTCAAATCATCATCAATAATAAGGACCTTTTTCTTCATGCTATCCCTCTTTTCTACATATGCGTTTTTCTGATACAGACATACTCACAATTTTTTTGGCAATTCTATATTGGCAGAAAAACTAGTGCTGCATCCAGTCAGAAACCGCACTTCCAGTGCTGAATATTTTGTCAGCCTGCAAGGCGGAGGAAGGAAGCGGAGTGGTTCCTCCGCTGACTGACGACAACGCGGCAGATGGCAAAATAGGCAGTGCTGAAAGTGCGGTTTCTGGCCGGATGCAGCACTAGTATAAAATTATCTCTATGCTTTTTCATCATCGAGTCTGTAGGTCCTCTCTAAAAACTAGACTCAACCGCCGATATCTCATCTGCTTCCTCCTCATTGATGCAATACGCCTTTCTGTCAAGCCGGCCGGTGTAAACAATTGATTTTCCTTCCACCTCAAACTGCAAAACAGGCTGGTCGGTAAGCGGGTAAGCCGTCCCATCCGCTCTGTCCATCACATAAAGCCTGTATTCATCCGCACGATTGATGTAGAGGAAGCGGTGATCCGTCAAAAAGAAAAATTCTGTAATCAGGCCAGGAATGACGCCGTTTTCTCCGGTCTGAACATCATAGGCTGCCACCTCAAGCCGGTCCGTGGTGTAATAAATCTTCTGCCCATCGAAAGCCAGACTCCCCTTCACGGGGCAGGGGCCTTCAATCGTGTCCATACGCCCGGTAAGCAAATCCATGGTTCGGATATCGTTTCCCAGGAGATAAAGCGTATTGCCACTGTGGAAGAACGCCCAAACATCTTCCAGAAAAGCCTGCGTACCCTGTTGGGCCGCAGCATCAAACAGGGTGTTGATTCCGCTGCCCAAAAAGACCTGCTCAAACGAGCTTTGGACGTCCTCGTATACAATACGTTCCTGAAACGTCTCCAAGTCCACTTCTATGAGCAGGATCCGTTCAATCCATTCATACCGGCCGGATTTGTTGTAGTCATTGCGGAAATAGTAAACATATCTCCCATTGCCATAGATGCACCGCCCTATGGTTGACGACAGCAGCAGCGGATCACGCACAAGCCGGCCCCGCTGCCCGGTCCCCTTATCCTCGAAGAGAAGGGTTTCTGCGGTTTCATCAAACCAGACAATGTAACGTTTATTTTCAAATCTGCTGCGGTGCGCCGCATTGTAAATATCGTACCCCGTGTCGCTTCGGTGCCCGTCTGCACCCCCTGTCATGTTTATAATCAGCAACAGGGATAGCACAACCACGGCTCCCCGTCCTTTACCACCCTTCCTGCCATGATTCCATGCGGCAGAGTTCCTTCGGAATATCACATAAAGCATGGCTGCCAGAAGAAACAGTGCAGCGCCAGTGAGAAGTATAATCACCTCACCTGTGATTTCGCAGAATAACACGCTTTCCTGCCGGGGCAAAGGATCTGCCGCCCTCTCGGCGCCACGCAGAAAGACCAACGGGCCTGGCAGGAAACACCAGACTGTCTCGTTTTGAATGGCATAATACGGAAGTAACAGCAAGGCAGAGGACATAATCAGGGTCATTGCATACTTTTGAATCAGAACGGACAGAAACAGGACCAGCGCCGCAAAAAGCAGGCTCCCAAACCACCGGCTTGCGGCCATCCACAGGAAGGCTTTGGTAAGCGTCAGCGCTTTGTACGTGCCTGATAGCAAGGGAGGTTTTGCAGCGGATAGTCTCCATGCGGCAGTCCATACCGCACCCCGTAGAAAGCTGCACGTTGTTTGCCACATAGGGCAGATATCCATTGTCCCTCAGATGATCAGAGAGAAGGCCGGTGAGCATCTTCTCATCATCGACCACCATTATTTTATACGCCATAAAACCGCCTCTTTTCTCTGAGCATAAATGATAAATATCAAAAATCAGTCAAGGTTTTCATTTTCCTATGGCTGCCGGAACTTCACAAAACGAACAGGAATATACGTTATCTCTCAAAATCAATCTGTACTAATTTTTTTCCATTCGGCAGAATACGCTCCAACGTCTTGATTGAGCGGTACTCAATTTCAAGCATTGCCTGTTCCAACGCGTGCTCTTCTATCTGATGATGTACTTGTTCCACCCCGTCGAACGTATGCAGATATGGTGAATCCGACACCCAGTTGCCTTCCAGGTTCAATTGAATTATACATGAAACGTACTTCGGGCTTACATGGTTGATAACGTTCTGGAAACTTTCATATCCAATGTACTCAATTAACAGATTTGCAATCACCAGGTCTGCTTTTGGCAGCTGATTCGTTTCATCTGTTAAATTGATACAAAGACATTCCAGAAGCCCATCCAGTTCCGGGTATCTTAGAATCACTTCTTTTAGATAAGAGGGGTTGATATCAATTCCATATACTTTCTCAAATTTACTTTTTTGAATGTGCTCAAGGCCATTGCCGCCTGCAATACCCAATATCATTACACTGGAGATGGAATAAGCGTCAAACTGGCCTTTCATCATTTCATTCATGGCCTGTAACTGCATAACAGAATCCAGCTTCATATGATTTTCATAATCAGCCAGTGGAATTTCCTCCCATGGATTTTTCATTTGGTTACCTCTTACCGTATAAGTAATTTCTTTGAATCTTTATATGAGGGAACTACCTTAAATCAGGTTCCAGGCCATTCAGCAAAGCGTTACACTGAACGCATCTCTGTTCATAATAACTATACCGATGTCCGCAAGAAGGGCATGTCCACCTTTTGTTGGCCATCGCATACCTCTGTTCAAGAGTGCTGCCCTTGTTTTCCTCAAGAGCTTTCACCGCCTCCCTATGATACGCTAATCCTGTGTGAAATCTTTTTAACTTATCACAGGGATATCGTACACATTCCGTACACAAACCTACCTTTTGCTCTATACTGCATAGCCTTACTTCACAGCCAACGCAATAGATACAGATTTTAGTTTCATCCTCTGCTTTGCATCCCATGCATGGGTGTGCATCCACTCGCTTTTTGATCCTGCTCTTATAAAGAAGATGTGCCCCTTCCTCTGTATTGGAAAAATAATGATCACACGCTCTGCAAAAGATACCACAAGCGCCGATCAACATTTTATTTGTACCATCTTTCATAACTTCCTCCGGCAAATGGTATCAGCTAAAATGGCCACGACCGCTATTGTTCCAAACAATCCCCACGGAATGATCCAGGATATAACTGCAGGCATTTCAAACCGGTAGAATGCCGCTATCCCTAAAATGACAGCTATAACGCTTGTACAGCACCCTACAACACGGCAGAGTCTTTTCTCATTGTATTTTTGCTTTCTCTCTTTTGGCAGCAAATTGTAGCCGGCAATCAAAAAACTGCATTTCCCTAACAGCAAAACAATTGATATGACGCCAAGTATACAAACGATGCTCCAAGGCACCCATATTGATATGTTCATTGATACTACCTGTTCATCATTATCTTTTCAGCTCGTCAAACTGGAATTTAACAAAATCCTTAGCTCTCCTTTTTCCATGTTTCGATAATTTTTTCGGCGATTCGTTCCATAGAAGTAGCCTTGGGAAGTCCTATTATGTCAGGATAGAACAAATAGTCCGAACCACAGCCCGTATTCATTTTTAGCCATTTTAGCCAATATCCTTGCTCACTTTCACTTTTCTTGAGAAATGTCATAACAACTTCTCGAATTTTTTCTTCTGTGACATGCTCTTCTTGAGGGTTAGGCATAAGTGCAGATTTCGCAATTTCTTTGAGTGATGTCACTGCCGAATAACGATGGTAATCTTCAATATTCTGTTGCCTTCCCGTAATTTCGGCAAGTTCCTTTTCAAGCGTCTTAACATCCTTGGTAATTCCCTCACTCGTCATAATTTCATCAGCCTTGCCAATGATTTCCATAACTCTTTCAAGTTTTTGCTCCATAGCCTTTCCTTCTGCAAACTGTCCTTTCATCTGTAAAAATTCTAATTTGTCGAACAATCTTTCCTTGTCTGCCGTTCAAGGCAAGCGTTTTACATAGATCTCCTTTTCCGTGTCAAGCGAAAAGCCGCAGGACAGCAGCAGGCCGCAGGATGCCTTGTTTTCCGGCTCCGGCTGCACCACAATTCTTTTGGCGTCAGGGTGGAGGGCGATCCGGTCTGTCAGTTCCGTCACAATCAGTTTGCCAAGGCCTTTGCGAAGGAAGTCGGGTTCCCCAATCATGTAGTCGATGCTGTAAGACCCACCCAGCGCCGTGTAGCCTCCCCAGGGCTCGTCGCTGTCCTTACAGGCGTAATACTGGCAAAAGCCGACGGGCTGGCCTTCAAGCTCTACAATGAAGTGGTGGATCCAGCAAAAATCGCCGTGCTGCTCCTCAACTTCTTTGATCCAATCCAGCGGATCGTGGTACCACATGGCAACGTGCGGCGTATACAGCCATTTCTTGAAAACGGGCAAATCCGTCTGTTCCATTTTTCTAAGTTGAATCATATTGTTATTCCCAACCTTTCTTATTTTTCAGATCCTTTATAACCCTTTTGCTGTATCAAATATAGCCTGAAGGCCCACAGAGATTGTACCGGAACGCAGGCAGCGTATTTTATGAAATTACTGCTGTTTTCTCGCACTGAGCCGTGAAGAGAACAGCATTGAGACTATGCCAATGACCAAATAGACCCCCGCGTATATGACAAATGCGCCTTCACCCGGATCAAAGGAGATCCATGCGCCAAGCAAAAACAGGGAGGCAGCGATTAAAGGAAGGCTCCACAGTTCTTTGATGTGTTTTCCCGCAAAAACCCCTAAAACAATGGAGTAGATCGGGTCGATGGCGAAAAACAATAGCAGGGTAACCGCCATGCCGGCATCGCTTGGAGCAAAGGTAACCGCGGCCCATGGCAATAAGAGCATCACCGCGACAGAGCCGATCAACCACCCTATTAATTTCTTTTTCATCCTGCGTCCTCCGTGATCTTTACCTCTTCTGACAAATTTAAATCCGTCCGGCAAACTGGGATTGCTTCTGGTGTTTTACTTCACAAATACAGTAGTTAATTCTTTTCATTTAATTTTTTGAAACCACGGTCAAGATAAGCACGCATCTTCTGTTCATCGTTGCATACCTCCCTGAGAAACTCAGAAAACATAATGATGTCATCTATATACTGTGAATACACACAAAAAACATCTTCATCTGAATCAAAATGAAACACATCTTTACCGCTATTATTTTCCTCCCATTCTTCAATAAATCCCGTTGTAAGAGTTTCCCAGTCTTTACTACTTCCTTTAAGTCCCATTTTATGGAACGTATCGGTCTGAAATCCATCACTGATTTTTAGTAAAAGAGATAAGGCATAAGGATGGTGATTCACAAAAAAGAATGGTGCAATATCTTCTGGCTTGGTTCGGATTATAAATGGCGGGCGGGTTTCCGGAGGCCACCACGGAAACCAAGAGAACCAATCCCATTCCTCATCTTTTAGCTGTCCATATTGTTCAAACTTTTTCATTCCTACCTCCCTTTGACAACTTCCGATTTCTCGGAGTATCTTACGCTACGATTGCGCAATAAACAAAACCCTTATCACATGCGCCGGGCATACAAGTCAAACTTGACCTGCCATTCGCCGTCCTCCGTCACCGTAACATCCTGCCAATGGAACCGATCCTCCTCAATCTTGGCAAAGACCCATTTTCTTCGTTCGTCCTCCAAGTTTGTAAGGACGATGATTCCGTCCTGCTTTCTCGCCTCCAGCCGCATAATCCTTCCTGTGTAGCAATAGGCCACATCCCAGGCGTGTGTGTCCGGGTTATAGACCCGAAGGGTCGTTCCGTATTCAAAGCCGGGCAGGACGATCACATCCTGTACCGCCATTCCCTCAAGCACCCATGAGAAATGCCATTCGCCTTTGAGCACCTGGGAAGTGCTGTTGTCTACATAGTCGATGCTCCAGCTGCCGATCAGCTTCCCGAAAAAATCAAATTCTTCGGGCAACGCTTCGTTTTTTGTTCCGCTTGTGAGTACCTGATAAAAACGCTCCATATGTAAATCCTCCTGCTTCTAACAACTATTTTCCGATTTAATCGGTGCTTTTCCTGATTTGCCTGTTACAGATAATTTTCAATTCTGCATTGCTCGTGCAGGGTATCGCCTAACAGCGTAATGGCCTGATGGGGACAATAACTGATGCAGCGATAACACATGGTGCATCGGCTGTGGTGTACCGCCATTTGATTTTCAACCGACAAATTGCCCATGGGACACAGCTTCGCGCATACGCCGCAGCCCACGCATTTTTCAGAGCTGATTTTCAGTTTATCAGAATACTGCTTTGTCTTGTGAGAAAACCACAGTCTTTGCCCAAATAGTCCCGCCATGTGGTATAGGAATGAAAGTCCCTCCCGCGGAGCCTGTCCGCTTTTGAAAGCCTGGGCCGTTTTTTTTATCTTTTCTTCCGCCTGCTTCACTAGGATGCGGTTTTCTTCCTTCGTTTTTTTCAGCAGCTTTTCATCGCCAATGCAATCGGGCATTTTTAAATGTAAGCCGCCAACGATTTCAGCGCCATATTTTTTCAGCAGTCTTGCGGCGCAGCCCGTGCCGTCGCCGCTGAACAAGCCCATGGTTGCAAGAATAAAGACTTTTTTTCCTGAAAAGACGCCCCGATTGTTTTCTAAAAAATCCCTCATGATTTTCGGAAGATTGCTGAAATATATGGGGTATGCCAGAACAATAAAATCCGATTGTGCCATAGCCTGTGCCGCTGATGGGTGTTCGATACCGATACAGGCCGCATCCGGATCCAGGCCATGAACAAATTTCTCAATACAATATCTGGTATTTCCTGTGCCGCTGAAATAAACTCCTACCACCTCAAAATGCTCCTAATAATTTTCTTAATCAACAATTCTCGGTTTTTCTGCCCGACAAGCTGGAATTTAACTTCCTAAACAGCTTATGATTTCTTCGATTTCCATACAAGCGTCCTCAACTCTGATTGCTGTTTCCTCGTTAAAGAAGTTGCTTCCTCTTGCTAATTGGTCAATCAAACCAATTAACGCTTCAACATCACAATTCAAAACAAATCCTTGAGTTTTTCATTTTGGTGTTTCATTTAAAATTTGATTTTTAATATCTAAATATTTCGCTTCATCAAAAGTGTTTTCACATCTTAGCCTTACAAGAAAGCTATCTTCTGCATTTATTAAGTCGCTTAGTTTTGACATAAAAAACCTCCAAATTCAAATTTGTCAACGCTCTGTTTACAACATTCACCTATCAGGCAAATGCAACGCTTACATAGGTTTTAGGTTTTTGTTCAACCGATCGACCATCCATGCGATTCTCTTTTCCCTGCCGGCATCTGTCTTTGCATCAAAATATGCCCGCGTGTAGGTTTTCTTTACAGATAAAGACATCGCCTGAAAATTTGCATAAGCGGGCTCGTACTCTTTTAGCAGCACCGATAAAAAGGCGATCTGTTCCTCTGTCACCGTTGAGGTTTTGGGGGCGTCCCATTGTCCGTTTTTTCGGGCCTCCTCTATTTTCTCCCTGCCCCAATCGGTCATTAGTCCTTGCTCTTCCAAGCTTTTCACCAACGCCTTGTTCTTCTCCGACCACTTGCTGTTCTCCCTGCGTGGAGAAAAATATTTCTTATAGGTTTTGTCGTCGATGCTTTGCATTTGCCCGTCGATCCAGCCAAAGCAGAGGGCTTCTTCAAGCGCTTCGCTTGCCTTGATTGTTTTCGGTCCGCCCGCCTTGCCAAACAGAAGCCAAACGCCGTCTTTGGACAGACAATGATCAGAAAGCCATTGTCGGAATTCTTCTCTATTTGCAAATTCTATGATATCGCTCATTTTGTTTGCTCCTTTATTTCGCCGTAAACCAAGAAGATGGAACTAAATCAGTCTGAAAAAAATTTTGTAATGATGCGTTCCAGCGTCTCGTTGTAGTTACAAGGTAAGTTAGAAATCTGGCTCAAATCGCCAGGATCAAAATGATAAATGATATGTCTAAGTACCTGCCCATATATAAGGCAAATTTTAGCAGAAACCACTTATCGTGCGGATGGGTATGGCATAGAGCGGATAAACTGCTGCACAATTCGGTAAACGCTGTTTCATGAAAAAAGAATAATCAAAAGGTATTTATTATTTAGAACAAAATTAACTTTTAAGCTATAATCAAAACAGCCTTTTCCCGTCTGAAATATCCATACCAAGCGCTTTCGCCCGGCCAGTCTGCTGATAGGGGTTGATCTTTTCCACGATGCCGTCATGCCTGAAAAGAGAGCCTGTATTCTTAAACCAGAAGGTCACCCCCGCCCCCACGCATTGCTCCCGGATGTTCAGCACCCACTCAAAATCACACTCACGGGCTGCCCGCCCCGTTTCACCGCCAACGGTCACATGGTCCACCCCATGAAGATAGGGGGCCAGGTCGATGGCTTCCAGAAGCGGGGCGCAGGCGATAAACCGCCGCTTCAGCGGATAGGATAAAAACAGGGGGAGCCGGGAATCCGCCAGCGCCTGGTTTTCCACCGTGCAGCCGATGTTCACATTGTCATAGCCCTCGTCGCCCCAGTCGGCGGGGAGGGACACGGGGAACCGGTCAATCCGCTTGGTCAGAATCAAAAAATCAATGTCCGTCCGCTCCTTGATCATCGCCCAGACCTCTCCCCGCCACTCGTCCGCTTCGGGGAGGAAAAAGTCGGTGGCAAAGCAGGTGGCGAGGATTTTATCCCCTTTGATATTGTATTCACCCTTTTTGTTTCTCCGAATGGGCCAGTCGAATTTATCCGTTTTCAAAATCGTATTCTGACCATAGCGTTTTGCATACGGACCATAAAAATAACAGTTTGCACAGCCGTTACTTATTGGGTAACAGCCTGTCCACGGTTCCCAGTTCATAGGCAACCTCCTTTGTTCTGAGTAAAAATAGAGGCGGCTTTGGTAAACCAAAGCCGCCCTGTGCCAAACATCAAATTACGACGCATACTGCTTTACGACTTCAAGAGGGTACATGGTACGTTTGGCCACTTCTTCAGCCGACATGCCCTGGGCGAAAAAGCGTTTGATCACCGTAGTCATATCCTCTGCGATCTCCACAATATGCTTGTCCGGGTCATACACCCGGATGTCACGCTGTCCCCATGGATATTCCCTGATTTCATGTACCCACTGCAGACTGGGTAAGCGTTTCAGCTCAGCGTACACCTGATCTAAATCTTCCACTTCAAAATATACCTGGAAGTTATGTGACTGCTCTTTCACGCTATCGGAAGCCATGCCGACAATTTCAGCATACCCCTGCTGCAAAGAAAAGCCCTCAAAGGCTACATGTTCACCAATATCCATAACAGCGTTTTGATGAAGCACGGTTTCATAAAAGCTCTTAGAGGCGGATATATCCTTAACCGCTAAAAGGCAACCTTGATATTTCATGTTTTCAATCCTCCTTCGAGGACATTATATGATAAATCTCCGTTCCGTCATAGTAAAAATCCGACATGGTTTTCACATATTTTTGAGGGCTGACACCGCTGATGGCCTTAAAATCTTTATCAAAATGGGCCTGGTCAAAGTATCCGGCCTGCTGCGACAATGCCGCAAAGAAGCAGGGGGATGTTTGAATGTGTTTCAACACATAATTAAAGCGGGTCAGACGGGCGAAATTTTTCATGCTCATTCCGACCTGTGTAAGAAACAGGCGGTTAAGCTGTCGTTCACTGTAACAGGACTGCAGGGCGACCTCCTTCATTTTTATTTGCCCATGGCTGTTTGAAATCAAGGCGGCGGCAGATTGCAGGGCGTCTGAAACGATGATTTCTTCCATACGCCGGTACAAAATTATGTCGCAGGCATCCACCAGTTCCATTACGGTTTTTGACGACAGAAAAGCTTGATGCAGCGCCCCATAAAGCTCGATGTCAATATCCGCAAGAGGAAGGCGTTTGTCGGCAAACTCCGTCTGATTTTGGCCGGTGATCTGATACAATCCATAGGGTGAAAGCTGGATCAGCAGCAGCATACGATAACCGTTTGGCTCCGCGCCCAGCGGTATGGGCATCGTTGTCGCTCCCCACAGTTCGGCTTTGATGGAAAAACCATTGAACACAAGCGACAGGGTTCCGCAGGCATTCGGCATGAGCGTGTATTGAGGAAGAAACGCATCCTTCTCCGGGAACACGACATTATAATACTGAATATATTTTCTGAGTCCCATATGGGAGGGCAGGACGTTGAATTGCTTATCCTTTTGAAAAATCATAGTTTTCCTCCTGGTATATGTTCACGGCAGCGCTGGCCTCATCTGGCCCGATTCCCGTCCGATGGCTTTGAAGCCAAACATATCAATTCAATTATACCAGGAAACTGCAATCCCTGAAAGCTGCTGTTGAGCTTATACGGTTTCAACTGTTATCCCTCGTGACAGGATTCTCCCCCGCCCATACATCAGTCCACCTCAGATTTCAGTTTTTATGAAATAGGGTCGATCCAGTTCGACGCTGAACCGCCCCCTGATTTTATTTTTTCCTTTTCGGCTTTGGGGCGGGCAGTTCATCACAGGTGGCCCGGATAAATCGCGCTATCCGCTCCCGGTCGTCTACGCTGTCGATAACAAAATGCGGCTTGGCGCCGGTATAGGGGGCGGCCTCCTGGCAGTCCGGATAGAAGGCCGCGCCCGCCTCAGTCTTTTTCACGAAGAACTGGTTGTCGCAAATCACGCCGATCACTTTGCCGTCGCAATAAACGCCGTACTCTCCGAACATTTTCTTATAGGTAATGCTCCCGGCGCCGCCAATTTGATCGCAGACATATTCCACAAAGTCCAGATTTGAAGCCAAAGAAATCACCTGCCCTTCGCCCAGCATCGGCATTGTTCAATGCGCTTTCCGCCGTCGCCCTGCTTTTCGTCATAGGCAAACTGATTGAGCAGAGCGCAGGGGAATTCCCCACACTGCCCGCAGTGCTCATGCCCCTTGGCCTCACAGCAGGCTTTTATAGGGCAGCTGTCGCCCCAAAACGGCTTGTCAATATGTACGCAGCCTTTGCACCCCATTTGCTCCTGTATCCGCATACACCGCACAGGATACCGCATCTTGATTCAATCATAACAAAACCTCCATTTTGTTCTTTATCATAGCATACAAAACACGACAACCAGGCGTCATGTTTTGTGTAGCTATAAGTTCATTCATGTGGAAATGACGATTGCTGTTTTGCACAATACTCAACCGAACAACAGCTTTGTCAAATCTCCTCCAAGGATTTCAGGTGTTGTGAAAATACGACATGCTTTTCATTAAGCCTGATGAATCTTCCGATAAAGGTCTGCTGCCTTCTGCGGGTTCTGGAATGCATCATAGTCATTCCCCGCAAACGTAAAATGCCGCGCAGTAATACTTTCGGGATTTCTGCTGGTAAGCGCCTCAACGAACTCTGTTCCTATATCAGGTTTACATTTCACATATAGCATGTTTCCATCACTCTTAATGACGAAAACACCAGGGTCATAGCCGGGAAGCGCAGACTCTTCATACCAGATGACCGCCATATCCGATATCCGCATGACTCCATGATAAAGTCTGTTTGGCAGCCGCAGCCAGTTTTTAGTCAAAAAACCAACTTTTATAAAGTCCTTCTCTTTCGTGGGCTGGGGAGTCAAAGACAGTAGAAGCGAATCTGACCTACGGCATTCCCTGTAGAATTCCATAATTTCTTCTGTACTGTAGCTGCTGTCTTTGGCGGTCATCTCTGCAACGGAGGCACCGATTTTGGTTATTAGTTTAACGCCGAACCCGGTTAGGACAATACCCAGAAGTATACAGCCGACAGTAACTGCTATCCAGATCATATCGCTTTCATAGATAATATGAAGCAGCAAATGGTTAAGCACTCCCAGAGCCAGCGCCCCAATCCCCAGGATTAAAAGACCGCCCCCCTCGTTTTTCATTTTACTCTTTTTGGTTAGTTCCTCCTCAGACCACAACAGTTCCGTTTCCCATGCTTTTGTCATTGGCGTAATCATATTCATACCCTCTCTCTTCATAATGTTATATGACTTTATTTCAAACGTCCCCCTCATGCCATCTATTCTTTTGAATATTCTTCTTCAAAAAGTTACAGCCTTCAGGAATATTTCTATTTGTTTCAGGTGAATAGGATACAATACCTATCCCATCTATTCTCAGGTGAATGTCTTTTTCTTTGAATTTCATATATTAAACGCAACCTTTTAACTCCCTATTTTCCAGTGCTGCAAACTTGGATTTGAGATTAAGAATGTTCGTCCACATATTGTAGAAACTCCGGTGTCTTTGACCAGTATTTAATACCCCAGTTTTCAAAGTTCCATTCCTCCATGTAATTATTGCACTCAAAATCAATATAATATATTTCTTCGTTACGAACCACAAAATTTGTCGGGAAATAATCAATATTTGTGTGGGCGGCATATAACAAAACACACATACCACGCACCTGTTCGACGTAGATGGATTTCATCTTGTCTTGCAAAATCAACTGGTAAATTGTGTCACCATCAATAAATTCTTTCAAAATACATTCATTTTCAATATCGACGTCAATCATGTAGGGGATTTTTATTCCGATTGCTTTTAACCGCTCATAATCTCTTATTTCCGCTTCAATTTTATTTCCGAATTGATAATAGCTGCAAGGCTCATGATGTATTTGCTTCAAAACATATTTTTTTATCCCATCGTCTGCCAGATAGGAATAGCCTCCTTTCCCTTTTCCCAATAATTTAATTATTTTATATTTTTTCCCATTTACGCTCATTTCTTTATTCATATATGTCCTCCGTAAGTCCCAATTTGGTAAGTTCGCCTTTTCCGCCAAAGACATTCAAAACAGCCCTTTCCCTTCTGAAATATCAATCCCAAGCGCTTTCGCCCGGCCGGTCTGCTGATACGGATTGATTCTTTCCACGATGCCGTCATGCCGGAATAGGGAGCCTGTGTTCTTAAACCAGAAGGTCACGCCCGCCTGCGCGCAATGCTCCCGGATGTTTCGCATCCACTCATAGTCGCACTCACGCGCTGCCCGTCCCGTTTCGCCACCAACGTTTACATGATCCACCCCACCAGAAGCGGGGCGCAGACGACCTCTTTTGTTCTGAGTAAATTTCACGATCGCATACCTCTTCTGAGGGAATTATAGAATAAACTCGCGTTCTGGTATAGTAAAAATCCGACATGTTTTTCAAATAGTCCGGGAGGCCTTTACATACTATTCTTTCTCATCCGTTATTCTTAAAAATTCAACAAATGCAAATATAATAGAGATTACCGTTAAATTCATCTTGATGCCGCCAAGCACAAATCCGATGATAATACCTACTGACACCCAATGCAAAGTCTAAAAAATATTCCCACGCATTTTCAACCTTCTTTGCTTTATAAGTTCTCTATTACAATTTCCGATTTGTCACTCGATTCTACCTGATCAACCGCCTTTCCCGTAAAAGGGAGTTGGCGTTTACCCCTGCCGCAACCGTTCAATGATGCTGGCCTTTGCAATCCCCCGATACAGAAGCGTGGGAATCACCATCGTCAGCAGAAGCAAAAATGGGTACACCGCCAGCATCGGCCAGAAAATGAACTGGTAGGTGAAAAACCAGATCCCGCTGGCGATGGCCCGGACGACGACGGCGGAAAAGAGCGTGCCGATCACAGCCGAGGCAATGATTGTACCAGCGGCATAGTATACCCCCTCCCAGGCGAGCATCCGCTTGAGCTGCTTTCCAGTCATGCCGATGCTCTGCAGCATGGCAAACTCCTTGCGGCGGGTGATAATGCTGGTCAGGACCGAGTTGACAAAGTTTGCGATCCCGATGAAGCCGATGATGATGCTCAGCGCTCCACCGATGGTGACGATCAGGGAGGTCAGGTCGTGGAAGGAACGGATGTAGGTCTCCTTCGAGTCATAGTTCATCCTGGGCTCTACATCCTCCACATAGCTGCTTAGGAATGCCTCCATGTCCGCCTCTGCTCCGTCCTTGACGTTAAAGGGAAAGCTGACCATGTGGGGCTGCCCACAGAGGGGCAGGAACTGTTCGGTGGGCAGATAGAAGCGGGACTCGCCGGTGTTGCGCGTTGTATCGGTGTTTTCGTTGATCCGCACCTTGGCCATCACCGTCAGGTCAATGGTGCCGTCAATGGTGCTGGTCAGCCCGTCCTTCGCCACATGATGGAACCGGAGGGTGTCACCCGGCCGAATGGCCGGATTGTCGACCACGTTTCCATTGTCGTCGCAGACCAGCCCGTAGAGCACATAGCCCCCGCTTTTCAGTGCCTCCCAGTCAATGGTTCCCTCCACCACCTCCATGGATTCCAGCAGGAAGTCGTCCGCGCCGAAAAACTGGACATAGGGGTTTCCCATCTCGTCCTTGTTGTAACTGGAGACGGCCCCACTCTCCGCAGAGAAGGACTCTTCCAGGGTTCTGGTGCTGTACAGGCCGCCGCCGTCCGCAAAGGCATCATGCCGCCTGACAGCCTCCACGAAGGAGGTGGTCAGCTCTGTCCCGCTGGTCTCAAACTTATAATTGAAGTAGTCCACAGTAGAGATGACAAAATCCTTGTTCACGAACTTCGCCACATACTTTTCAATATCAAAGCCGCTGGACAGGGTGAACACGGTGCCCCACAGCACCAGGCTCAGGGTCATAGAGAGGACCACCAGCAGGGTGCGCTTCCGGTTCCGCCCCAAATTGGACAGGGCCATGCGGTGGATCTTCGCGCCGGTTGTGGATTTTTTGGTCGGCGCGGCCTTGCGCCCAAATGCCCCGGCGTCGTTTTCCGTGTAGCGGACCGCCTCAATGGGGGAGACGGAGCCTGCAATTTTCGCCGGCTTGCGGACGCTGATCCACACCGTTAAAAATGCAAATGCGGCCGCACCAATGAAGATGAGAGGGTTGGCGGACACCTTGACGCCTGCGTCGGCGCTGTAAACTGTGCCATCCATCAGGAAAGGCATCAGGGCCTTTCCAATCAGGAAGCCGGCCAGCAGGCCGATGGGGATGCCGATGGCCGAGAGCCGCAGGGACTGCCGGCTGATGAGCCGCTTAATCTGCCGCCCGGTTGTCCCCAGGGTTTTCAGCTGCCCGTAGGACTGAATATCTTGGATAACGGAGATCTGAAAAATGTTGTAGATGATCAGATACCCGGTCACCATGATCAGTAAAATGCCGGCAAGGCCGGACAGGAGCAGGGCGGGGTCCCCGAGAAGGTCGCCGCTCTGGTAGGCGGGGCTTACCCGGGCGATGACATAATTGCCGTCGGACGGGCTGCCGCCCATGGTGTCGCAGGTGTAGCCGGTTTCCGAAAGCAGCTGCTCCAGCTTCGGCTCCACCGCCCCGCCCCCGCGGAACATCACATAAGCCGCCACGATACCCGAATAGTCGTTGTCCTGCGGGTAGGTATAGGCCAGCTTCTCCGCATGGGCGTCCACGAAGGCCTTGGATACGATCAGCCGGCCGATGCCGCCTAATGTGTCTGTCTCCCAGAAGCCACACAGGGTAAAATCGGTGGTGTACTGTGTGCCCTTGATTTCATACTGTAGCGTGACCGTTTGGCCGACCTCTGCCGGTACGCCCAGGGTTTCCAGCGTTCTGGTATCAGCAATGATTTCGTTTTCCGCCTGGGGCCGGCGCCCTGTCGTGGGGGTGTAGCGGGCGAACTCCAGCGCCGTATCGTCCATGTACCACAGGTCGGAGGGCCACTTTTCCATGCCGGAATACTGCAGGCGGTAAGAAACGGCTTTGGTGTAGGCGATTTGATCAATCAGCGGGTGGCCCTTTACGTCCTCATACACCTCGTCGCTGATGTAGTTCAAGACAGCCTGCCCGTCGCCGCCCTGCCTGCGGATATTCTGGTCCTGCACAGTGTCCATCAGCCCGGAGCCCAGTGTAAAAATAGCGGTAAACAGGAGAGTGGTCAGTGCAATGGCAACGCCCGCAATCACATTCCGGCTTTTCCCGGCCCTAAAATAGCGGCTGGATAACCGCTTGATGACGGGGGCGTTGTTGTTGCCAAATAAGATATCCTTCATGTGTCCGCCCTCCTTATCCCGCGATTTTCCCGTCTTCGATCCGGATGATGCGGTCGGCCAGCTGGGCAATTTCATTGTTATGCGTGATCATCACAAGGGTCTGATGGAATTTATGGCTGGTGGTTTTTAGCAATCCCAGAACGTCGCTGCTTGTACGGCTGTCCAGATTGCCGGTGGGCTCGTCGGCCAGGATAATGGCGGGCTTAGCAATGAGCGCCCGGGCAATGGCCACGCGCTGCTGCTGCCCGCCGGAGAGGTTGCTCGGCATACTCTGGAGCTTATCCTCCAGCGCCAGCAGATGCACGATCTCCTCCAGATACTGCCTGTCCGCCTGGTCGCCATCCAGCTCCACGGGCAGGACGATGTTTTCATAGACGTTCAGTACGGGAACCAAATTGTAGTTTTGGAAGACAAAGCCGATGTTGCGCCTGCGGAAGATGGTCAGCGGCTCGTCCTTCATTTGGGACAGCTCTTTATTCCGCACCACAACACTGCCGGAGGTGGGGACATCCAGGCCGCCCATCATATGCAGCAGCGTGGATTTGCCGCTGCCGGAGGTGCCCACAATGGCGGCGAACTCCCCTTGTTCAATGGAGAGGGTCACACCGTCCAGCGCCCTTGTGACGTTGGGCTCAGCTCCGTAATATTTTTTCAAGTCAGTTACTTGTAAGATGCTCATGGTAACTACCATCCTTTCTCGTCGATGGCATGATTATAAAGGGCAAACCTCGCAGAAATGTCACGGCGGCGCCTCCGCGGCCCGTTCAAATCTCACAATCCCGTGATATTTGAAGCGTTCACCGCCGGGGCAGAAACACGGAAAAGGTGGCGCCATGGCCCAGACTGGACGAAACGAGGATATAGCCGCCCTGCATGGTGATGATTTCCCGGGCCAGATACAGGCCGATTCCGATGCCCTCCACATCGCGCACCGTTTCCTCCCGGTAAAACCGCTTGAAAATGGCACCCTGGTTTTGTTCTGCGATTCCAATTCCCGTGTCGGCAATGTCTATTTTCAAGTACATCTCCCGGTCCTCGACTGAGACGCGGATCCTGCCGCCGGCGGGCGTATATTTCACGGCGTTGTCCAAAAGGTTGAACAGTGCCTCGCTGGTCCACTTCCGGTCATGGAATACGAACAGGTTTTCCTTACACCCCACATGAACATGAATCTGCTTCTTCTCCGCGCCCAGCAGAATGCCGCCCAGGGCCACCGCAAGCGTATCATAGATGGGCTGCTCCTTTTTCTCTAAGGAAATAACGCCGGTTTCCAGCCGGGATGTTTTAATCATGGCCTGCATAAGGAAATCCAGCTTGTCCAGCTCTCCTCCAACCGCCTGCAAAAACTCCCTCTGTTTTTCCTCCGGAACCGGCTCCTCCAAAAGCGTGGCGTTCACCATCTTCAAATTGGCGATGGGCATTTTTACCTGATGCGCAATATCGGAGATCAGCTCCTGCAGCTCGGCCCGCTCCTTTGCGATGAAGCGCCGGTTTTCTCCCATCATCTCGTACAGGCGGATCAGGCGGTGATTGATTTTATAGAATAGGCTTTCCTCCTCTGCCAGCTCCGGAAGTTCGACATCTCCCGCCGTCATTGCATCCAGCAGTGCGCACAGGCGGTTTGAGAAAACGATCAGCTTTCCGCGCAGGGCGGCAATCAAGAAAGCGGCGCAAGATAAAACCAGCAGGAGGAACACAAGCGTGCACCAGACCGCCGCCATATTTTCTGTCAGCCGGTACAACACTGCGATAAAGGACGCGGACAGCAGCAAAAGGACGGCGCCTGCCCCGGCGCAGATTTGATTGACGGAGGGTTTTTGAAAGGTCATTTATTCATCCCTCCAATCCACAGATAGCCCATGCCATATACCGTTTTAATATATTGATACCCATTTCCCTCGATCTTGCCCCGGATACGGCTGATAGCCGAGGTCAGGGCGTGCTCGTCCACATAATTCTCGTCCGCATCCCATAGCTTCTCCAATAACACCTGCCGCGTGAGTACAATCTGCGGGTTCTTCGTCAGCACCTTCAGCAGCCGGTACTCCAGCGGCGTAAAGGAAACGGGCTGGTCCGACAGGGCGGCGCTCAGCTCCGTAAAGTTGATCAGCAGGTTGCCGTCGTCGAAGCAATCGCCGGCCGACTGCTTCTGCATCCGGGAGAGCAGGGCAGCCACCTTTTTTCGGAACACGCTGATGGGAAAGGGCTTTGTCACATAGTCGTCCGCCCCCAGCTCGAATCCCCGGAGCATGTCGCTCTCCATGTCGTGGGCCGTCAGGAAGATAACGGCGGTATCGGGGCGGCGCTCCTTCAGTTCCCGGCAGAAATCAAATCCATTTCCGTCCGGCAGGTTCACATCCAACACAGCCAGATCATAGTCTCGTTTTTCATAAAGTGCCGCGGCCCCCGCTTTCGTCACAGCGGCGTCTACCGTATACCCGACGGCGGAAAGGTTGTAGCAAAGCGTGTTATTCAAAAGGCGGTCGTCTTCCACCACTAATATCCTCATACAAAATACCTCCCCATTTAATATGATACCAGTAAAATGTCACAGAAACCTCACGGCGGATGCGTATTACCATTTTATTTTACTGTGAAAAGCCAAATCTCTCAATTCCAATTATTTTCCAATGCCTCCATATGTATTTGAAATTGGTATCTGTAAGAGGATTATGTTTTTTCCTTATAACATGTCTGGATGAAAAGTTTTGCAGTCAGCTCCTTTTTACAACGAACGCCGTCAAAATCCCTTATGGGAAATTGGCGGCGTTCGTGTATCTTTAAGATTTTTTATCCGCTGTCATTCTTTAGGCCTGACTACAATACCGTCGCTATTCCCCGGGTCTTTGGGGTTGTAAGTAAAGTCGTCAGACGGAGGAACGGAACTGGCTGGTTCATCGGTGTTGTTTGTTGTGTCAGGCGGAGGTGGGGAACCAGTGGGTTTATTGGCGCTGTCCGTTTTGTCGGACGGAGGATTGGGACTGGCGGTTTTATCTGTAGTATCCGTCTTTTTGGGCGGTGGATTGGAACTGGTGGGTTTATCAGTGCTGTCCGCATTGTCGGTCTGAGGAGTAGAGCTGGCCGGTTCCTCGGTATTTCCCACCTCGCCGGGCAGGGGATCAGAGCTGACCGGTTCGTCACTGCTGTTCGCCTCGTCGGTCATATCGACTTCCACACCGCTGTTCACATTCGATTCCTGATCGTCATTGCCTTTTTGATCGGTGCAGCCGGTAAACAGGATAAGGCAGGACAGCATACAGGCTAAAATAATTGTCATCTTCTTCATTCGGTTTCCCTCTCTTTCATTTGTCCGCGTTTAATCTCCAGCACTACGTCCGCCTGCTTTGCTACCTCAGCGGAATGTGTAACCACCACAACGCATTTTCCAAACGCATGGGCGCTCTCCTTCAAAACCGCCGTGATTTCCTCGGCGGTGTCTGCGTCAAGGTTCCCGGTAGGCTCGTCCGCCAGGATGACCGGTGCGTCGGAAGCCAGCGCCCGGGCAATGGCCACCCGCTGCTGCTGGCCGCCGGAAAGCTTTAGAACATTTCGGGTGATTTCATCCCTGGCCAGTCCCAGCCGCTCCAAAATAGGCCCGGCCTCCAGCTTGGCGGTGAGCTGTGCATTTTCCATCGGCGTCATATAATCGATCAGGTTATAGCTCTGGAAAATCAGGGAGATATGATTTTTGCGGTGGTACTCCAGGCCCTTTGTCCTGATATTCTCACCGTCGAACAGGACGCTGCCCTGGGTTGGCGTATCAAGTCCGCCCAGCAAGGCCAGCAGCGTGGTCTTTCCAGAACCCGACGGGACGAGGATCGCATACAGCTTCCCCGTTTCCAGTTCCGCATTAATTTCAGACAAAACCGCCTTGCCTTTTTCGTAGGCGTAGCAAACATTTTTCAATTCCAAGGTTGGCATGACATCCCCTCCTTTAACTCATTTTTGACAGGATTTCCCGCGGCTTCAGACGCATGACGGTGACAGACGATGCGCTCACGGCAACAATGATGATGACGAGTCCGATCAGGTAGAGTTGGACAAGATTTTCCACCCCTACGGACACCTCAATGCCATTTTCCGCAGGCAGCGGTTTCTGAATCAGATGATCCGCGCCCACATCGACCGCGGCGGCGCCTGCAGTAATATTCCCCTCATCCTCCGGCGCGGTCTGCATACTCTGCTCCAGCAGGTGATTGCCAATCTGTCCCGCCACGGCGTTGCTCGTGACGTAGGAAAAACCAAAGGCCAGCACGGCAATCAGCAGCACTTCGATCAAATACTGGCCGATAATGGCAGACTTTTTAATCCCCACGGACAGGAACACGCCGGTCTCATGGATGCGGGTCTTTGTCCAGAGGGTCAGGATCAAAGCCAGAATGATTGCGCTGACAACGATGATCACCACCAGCAGAGTAATAACGAGCTCATTTAGCGTGGCCAGCGGCGCGGCGGCTTTTTCATAGGTTTCATTATCTGCCTGGATGGTAAAAGCAGTCCAGTCTATTCCGGGCAGGGCCTTCACTTCAGACACTATCTGCGCCATATTCTGCGGATCGTCTATGGTGACGTTGATCGCGGAAAAGCCGTAGTTGATCTCACTGCCCTCGATCTCTACCGACGTCTGCAAATCCACAAAAACCCTGTTTTGGATTTTGTCATAGGTTGTAACGGTCTCTCCAAACTGCTCCACTGTATTGGGGGTAAACAGCCCGATGCTCTCTACCCGTATCTCCTGCCCGGTAAAGGCTTGATCCTCTAAGCTGTAACTGTGTGTGGTGATATAGTCCCCGACTTGCAGGCCGCTCTTTTCCGCCAGATCCTGACTGATGATCGCCGCATGGCTGTCGCCGTCGGATATGTGCCGGCCTTCCGCCAGTGTCAGCGTCCCGGTGGTGAAAAGCTCGTCTTCCTCCGTGCTGCAGACGCCCAATACCTTCGTATGGCTTTTATACTTTGCGTCGGTGGCCACAGTTCCGGCAAACAGGGAAAACTCCGCAAAGGAAGCGAGATGCGCCTGCCTTGCGCTGCAATATTTCACGCCTGGAACGGCCTTGATTGCAGCGATATTGTCCGGGGTCAACTGCACGGTGGAATACTGGATAAAACTTGTGGATGATTTTCCGGTTTCCCCGCCAGCCTCCTCTTTAACATTCTCTTTGACCACATACGGACTGTTCTCCCAATCCACATGAACGTCAAATCTACCGCCCAGGCTCTGCCGCAGGTCAAGCTGCGCCGCCTCTGACGCTTTCCAGATGGAGAGCCCCGTCAGCACAAAGGTCGCCATCACCAGCAGGATGACAAACAGCAGGACGCTTTTGCCTCTTTTTCTTGTGACGTATAAAAACGCCCGCTTGATAAATCCCATATGAAACACCTCCATTTTGTTCGCAGGGATAGCATAGCACGCCAATATGGAGGCAGTATGAAACGAATATGGAATGGACAAGGAATGAAAAAGCCCTCTGATTTCTCAGAGAGCTTCCGATGGTTTTGATAGCTGAATGACAAAGCGCATCCCGGATGGCTCCTCCATGGGGAGAAAGGAGTAGGGCAGCCTCATCGCTCCCAGAAGCATATCCACAATATATAAACCCAGCCCATTCCCGCCGTCTTCGCGGTTTCGGGCATAATCAGGCCGGTAAAAGGGCTCAAAGAGATGCTGCAGGGCGTCGGCCGGTATCGGTGTGCATTCATTCTCAATGACCAGAGCAGACCCGTCAAAATAGATGGAAACCGTTTTGCCCGGATTAGTGTAGGCGACGGCGTTGGCGAGAATGTTGGACACTGCTTTGCTGAATTGCCTGGGAGGAAGCAAGGCAGAGAAGCCGCCTGATAAATCTATATGGAAAACAATGCCGCGGGCTTCTGAAATCTGCTTATACGGCTCGCATAACGCAGTCAGCAGCCTGGGCAGGTCAATTTGAACCGGCGCTTCGTTCTTCTGCGGGCTGCCCGCCTTGGACGCTTCCAGAATCTCCTGGATCATACCCGACAGCTGCTCCGCCATTTCCTTGCACTCCGGCAGATAGTTTTCAGCATCCCGATACTTCCCAACACCCAGAATCATGTTTTCCAGGGTGGCGTTCAGGGCGGTCAAGGGAGTTTTCAATTCGTGGGACGCCGCCCGCATAAAATCCACCTTGCACCGCTCCATCTCCCGCACGCGCTGCTTTTCAATTTCAAGGGTTTCAATGGTGGCCAGCAGGTTTTGGTATAAGCCGTTGATATTGCCCGCCAGCACGCCGATTTCGTCTTCGGCATGTACCTCACATAAAGCGGTTTTATCCATTTGCGCCATCCGCTCAGTCACAGCTGAGATTTGCTTAACGGGGACCGTAATCTGTCTGGAGAACAGCAGGGAGCAGAGGACGGAGACCACAACGCAGCAGAGGAGCGAAATTGGAAGAACCTTTTGGATCATCTGCGTAATATAGGGCGTCAGATTAAACTTACTGGTGACCATCAGATTACTGCTGCCAGGGCCGGGGCTTACGTCTAAGGGCACCTGTGGAGTAAGGAAGTACAGCAGCCCGTGGGCTACCAGCACGATAAACAGCATCAGCCCAAGAGTGTAGAAAAAAGTTTTCGGATAGATTTTCAGATGCTTCATCGGCCCACCTCAAATTTATATCCAATGCCTTTCACCGTAACCAGACAGTCCAGCCGCAGCTTCTTGCGCAGGTTTTTTACATAGGTGTCCACGGTTCGGTCGATGATTGGATTGTCGTCGCCCCACAGCTCGTCCAGGATTTGATTTCTGGTCAGTACGAGGCCCTTATGCTCCACAAAGAGACGCAGCAAATCGATCTCCCTGGGCGTCAAATCGATTTTCCCTTCCCGGTCCCTTGCCGCATAGCCGGAAAAGTCCACGGTAACCTCACCAAACGTCATGGTTTCCGGCATCACGCTTTGTCCGCAGCGCCGTGATCCGCTTGCCCAGCAAAACCATGGAAAAGGGCTTTGTGATATAATCGTCCGCCTGCTCGTCGAAGCTCTGCACCTGCGTGTATTCATCCTCTATGGCGGTGAGCATGAGGACAGGGACAGAGTTTGTGCGTCGGATTTCGTGCAGCACGGCCAGTCCGGTCATTTTAGGGAGCATGATGTCCAGAACCACAAGGTCGGGCTTCTCCTCCTGAAAGCGCCGGATTGCCTCAGCTCCGTCATAGGCCGGGATGGTGTCATGCCCGGCAGATCTTTTCCATCGTGTATCCCTGTTCCTCCAATCCCTGCCGGATATTCTGCAGACAGTAATTAGAAAAGCTTTCCGCTTCGGCCTCGTTTTCATCATGACACGAGAACGCGTACTCCACCTTCACCTTGTATCCGGAAAATGTAAAATCCAGATTGCTGGTGATATTTTGGGAGAGTGTCCTGTCTTTCTCAAACGCACTCCTGATGTCCTCGACGATTTTTTCTTTCATCCCTTCAAACATCAGGCGGTTGCATTCCCCGTCATTAAAACCGGTATGAAATAATACGGCGGTGTTCACTTCATAATCCCCTCGTATTCTTCAAAATACATCGGATCGCCAAACTGAACTCGTTTCGGACATTTCACCGAATAGATTTCTTTTTTCATGAGTCTCATTCCTCCTTCTATAATATCGACAGCATGATGACTGGATGAGTGGAAAGCCATACTCCTCAAACAGGAAGAGTATGGTTCCCGGTCAAGTGAAGTCAACCATACGGACCGTCTTGCATCTTTTCCGGTATTGACTCCCTTTCAAAGCATCCCCTCTGTAACGGCGCACCTTCCTGTTCAGATACCGCCTATTTAGGGAAAGCCCACGCTTCAGCTCTCCTCGGCAGCTATACGGTCCGTTTCCTCTCAACCAGCAATTTCTTTTTTCCTTAGCGGTTCCCTTTCTTGACTTCTGCAATGGCATCGTCCCCTTCTCCCTCCTTTTGTTCATTTTTCAATACAGCATTATACCCTCTTCCTCCAGGAAAGCTATTTTAAAAACCAACAAACAATCGGCGGCTTTCTATTAAAAACTGACAATAAAAATGGGCCGCCGAGTCGTCCCCCAGCAGCCATCTGTTATCCCAATCTATATCAATCTCCTCCCAAACTTCTCCTTAGCCCATTGCCAAGGACCGCAGCAGCCTCTCGATTTGCTTTGTGACAAAACGATCTATATACAAAAAGGATAAACGTTTTTTATGCTGTCTATCCTCTGAATTTTCCCTTTCCATCTGTGAATTCCCCTTTGCCATCTGTGGAAGGCCCAAAAAAACGGGGTAAAAATCGGCCATTTTTCGCTCGATTTTCGCCTCGTTTTTTCGCCAAAAACCACTATATCCTGTGGTTTATTCCCTTATTTTTTCTTCAAACCACAATTCCACATCTGTATTATACACTCGACATGCTCCGTCCCCGGAAACATATCCACCCCCCACGCAGTTTTTGCCTCATACCCCATCTTCCTAAACACCGCCAAATCCCTGGCCAGCGTATCCGGGCCGCATGACACATAGACCACTTTTTCCGGTTTCATCTTAACTACCGCCTGGATAAATTCTTCCGTGCTTCCACTCCTTGGCGGGTCCATAAAGACGACATCAACGTGTTCTCCATTGTCCGCCATCCTGCTCATGAACGCACCGGCATCGTTACAGTAAAACTGCACATTCTTAATCCCATTAATCTTAGCATTCTGAGCTGCGTCCCGCACTGCATCGCGGTTTAATTCCACGCCGATCACCTGGCCTGCCTCCTGGCTTGCCACGATCCCAATCGTACCAATACCGCAGTACGCGTCAATCACCGTTTCTTTCCCCTTAAGTGCGGCCAGCTCCATCGCTTTCCGATAGAGCACCTCTGTCTGTACCGGATTTACCTGATAAAATGATTTAGAAGAGATCCGGAAACGGAATCCGCACAGGATGTCCTCAATATAGCCTTTGCCGTACAGCACATTCTCCCGGTCACCGAGTACCATACTGGTGTCCCTGCCGTTTACATTCTGAACAATCGTCGTAATTTCCGGGTGTTTTTCTCTCAATGCCCGTACAAAATTATTCTTTGAAGGAAATACAGGAGAAGCGGTAACCAGAACGACCATAATTTCACCCGTTGTGAATCCCCGCCGTATCAGGACATGACGAAGGAGACCATATCCCGTGTCCTCATCATACGTTTTAATCTTAAATGACTTTAACATGCCTCTGATGGTTCCAATAATCTCGTCCGCTTTTTGATCCTCAATCAGACAGGACTCTACGGGAACGACACGATGAGTATTCGCCTCGTACACCCCTGAAACAGGATTTCCCTTTTTATCATGGTCAAAAACAGCGTGTACCTTGTTTCTGTAATGGAAAGGATCCTTCATTCCAATAATTGGCTGCACCTTACAATAGGGCTTCAACAGTTCCTCCAGCTTTGTCTGCTTGATCTTCAGCTGTTTTTCATAAGGCATATCCAGAAGCTGACATCCGCCGCAGCGCAGAAACACAGGACATGCAGAAGTATTCTTTCTGACTGGCTGCCTGTCCACTTTAATTCCTTCCCTGCTCTGTAAATTGGAGTTCCCGCCAGAAGCTCTGTTCCTGCCTGTATCGTACTTCGGTTTCTGGCTGTCATTGCCCCAGTTTCCTTTTCCGCCTGCTCTTTGCTCCTTTTTAGGCCCTTTTTTCTGATCCGACGATTTCTCCCCCGAATCCGGCTTTCGTCCCATCTTCCTGCCTGTATTGGACGCTTTATTCTTCTCCTGCCTTGAACTGCTGTCTTTTGCAGCTTTATCATCACGCTTTCCTTTTGTCGCCTTTTCTGTCACTACTCTCGGTCTTTCCGCTTTCAGCCGGTTTTCAATCATTTGATTTTGCCTTCCTTTTTCTTCTTTTATGTTCATGGCGTATTTGGCTCCCTCCAACACTTTCCGCTGCTAAACTGCCAAATATGATAACTTCCTAAATATAATATTCAGCAAAAGCCATGCTATCGTTACAATCAATCGATAACCATTCCCTCTATAGAACTTATTATAATACAAGACGCTGTATAAAACCATCGAAAAAAACATTGCCCCGTCAATCCTGTATCAGTTACAATTCACGGCCCATTTGTCCGTCTCCTCCGTCCGTTCTGCTTACCTCTCTGCTTACACTTGCATTTTTCCCACACTCTAGTATAATAACACCAGGATTCTTATTACTCCTTTGACAGATTTCAAACAGGAAGAGGCACTCCATATGACAAACATTACGCCAGGAGAACGTGTTACCTCCATACCGGACTTTCACTTAGACCGCACCCTATATACCGGACGGCCCGCAAATCCTGCCGGGCGTCCTTATAAAGAGATACGCACTTACGATCTCCTGGACAAGCTGGGAATCGCCTATCAGCGTTTGGATCATGATCCGACCGCTACGATAGAAGCATGCCGTGATATCGATGCGCTTTTAAACACAAATATCTGTAAAAATTTATTTCTGCGCAATGCTCAGAAAAACAGTTTTTATCTTCTCATGATTCCGGGACATAAAAAATTTCGGACGGCAGTCCTGTCAAAACAAATCGGATCAGCCAGACTCTCATTTGCGGAACCGGAATTTATGGAAGAGTATCTGAACATAACGCCTGGCTCTGTCTCTGTTCTGGGCCTGATGAATGATAAAGAAAATCGTGTCCGCCTGCTGATTGACCAGGCTATTCTTGAACAGGAATTTCTCGGCTGTCATCCCTGTATCAATACGTCCAGTTTAAAAATCCGCACCTCGGACATTATCGAAATTTTCTTACCCTGCATCAACCATGCCTACACTCTGGTAGATCTGCCCGACAATCAGAATTAGAAATCCATCCTTATCATTTCACCCATCGTACTGCATGCTGCATAAAAAATGGCCGCGTTTTCAACGCAGCCATTTTTTCTTATCCTTATTCTAATCCTCTTTTTACTTCTCTTCTTCTCGCCTACTCCTCATACCAGGCAATCCGATTTTTCCCCTCCTGTTTCGCCCGGTACATGGCCTGATCGGCTTTGGAAAACAGTTCCTGATACTCTTCGTCCGGCTCCCCGGTGCTTGCGGCGATTCCGATACTCACAGAAATCCGGTGTTCGCCTTCCTTCGTAAAATCCTCTGTGCCGTTTAAAAGCTTCATCGCCCTCGTTTTCGTCTCGCCGCACTCGGAATAGACCACGAATTCATCGCCTCCCACCCGGCCAATCAAATCAGAATCCCGGAAAATTTCACGCAGCAGTTCCCCGATTTTAACGAGAATCTTATCCCCGGCCGGATGGCCGTACTGGTCGTTCACATCCTTGAAATTATCAATATCGATCATATATAAACAGCCGCGGCTGCCTCTTTTTAAGGTTTCTTCCATCATATACTCAAATGCCGTCTTATTATACACGCCGGTTAAACCGTCTCTGGTGGACTGGAAGAGAAGCTGCTCCTCCCGCTCCTTCTGTTTGGTGATATCATCCAGTTTTCCGATCAGACAAACAGGTGTATCCGCCCCGTCGTACTCTGCCCTGACGCGACAGATACACCAGCGGTATTCTTCCATATTCGCTTTCATACGAAACTCAAAGCATCTGTTTTCGCCCTGTGCCGGCGGACGCTTCACGTATTTCTCCAGCACACTCTTTAAAACCGGAATCTCGATCTGACCGGAAGCGTTCGGTGTAAATAGAATCGCTCCGTCCCGGTATCGATACTCAAACAGGACCGTATCGGCAAATTCCCCCAGTCTCCGGTACAATGCTTCCTGCAGCTCCTGCCCGTCCTGCCCCTGGCCACACTCCTGCATTATCTCTTTTTCCCTCCTCACCGGATAAGAAATCACAGTCATCACGGCCATTGCCGCCAAAGATACTACAAACACAGCCGCAATCAAGCCGCCTGCCGCCCCTTTGTACTGCATTCGGCAGCAGCCAAACATTCCTGCCATAATCAGGATATAGATCAGGCCGCATAAAAAAGCCCCGTTTTTCCAGGACCATTTATCCTTCCACTTTTTTAAATATTCTGTCATCGGACATCCTCTCGCCCTATAGGCACGCACTTTCTTTTAACATTCTCTTTCGTTTTTCTAACTTATATAATAACGCTTTTTATCCGTATATGCAACCGATTTTTCTGCCATTATTACGCATATAAAACGGAATGTCGGGAAAGATTATCCTTTATGATTAACCATAGAGGTGATAAGAATGAATGAACAGTTTGTCAGAAACAGAATTACAGAGCTCCGTTTGAAAAAGGATGTCTCGGAATACCAGATGAGTCTGGATCTTGGTAAAAATAAGAGTTACATTCAGGGTATTTCCTCTGGCCGCTCCATGCCTTCCATGAAACAATTCTTCGAAATATGCGATTACCTGGAAATTACGCCGCTGGAATTCTTTGATACAGAAATGGCGGAACCGCCACAGTTCCGCAGGGCCGTGGAGTTGCTGAAAGAACTGGATCAAGAGGATTGGGAAGCGATTATTCCGCTTCTGATGCGGCTTCGTAAAGAAATAACCCAAAAACAGGCGGAACCATAGCGATCGTGAATTCCCGTCAGGAAGACGATGAAAATCTATTTTTCACCGCCCCTGACAGGATCCACACCGCATGGCTCCGCCTTATATCGTTTATATGCTTTTTTATTTACGCCTGCTTATACCGCCCTCGTATTTTCCTTCAGCCATTCAGCCTCTTCCGCTGTCAAATACGGGGATATCTTCTCATATACTGCACTGTGGTAGCTGTTTAAGAGTTCCACATCCCGCTCGTTCATCAGGGATTTATCGAGTGCTTCCAAATCAATCGGCACAAAGGTCAGAAACTCAAATTCCATAAACTGGCCGTATTCGTTCTTCTCTGCCTTCTTGCAGACAATAAGATTTTCCGTACGTACACCGTGGCTGCCTTCAATATATACGCCCGGCTCGTCGGAAGTCACCATGCCTTCTTCCAGTACACAGTTGTCCTGGCGCTCCGGCACCATACGCCAGCGAATACCGTTGGGGCGTTCGTGAACATTTAACAGGTAACCTACTCCGTGGCCGGTTCCGTGGTCAAAGTTCAGTCCTCTGCTCCAGAGCGGCTCTCTCGCCACATAATCCAGGGTAAGTCCTCTGCACCCATATAAGAACTTTACAGCGGCCAGACGCAGCATACTGATGACGCTCAGGGTAAAATGTTCCCGTTCTGCTTCCGTCGTCTCCCCCAGAGAGATCGTTCTCGTCACATCGGTTGTTCCCTCATAATACTGTCCGCCGGAATCTACCAGATAGAGTCCTTTTGGCTCCAGAGTCGTATTGCTCTCCGGCGTCGCGGAATAGTGGCACATCGCCGCATTTGCCCCATAAGCGGATATGGTATGGAACGAAAGTCCCAGATTTCCCTCCTGCTCTGCGCGCAGATTATCCAGGTAATGCTCCGCGTCAAGCTCGGTGATCGTCTGCTTTCCAATATTCTTTTTCAGCCAGCAGATAAACTTCGCCATGGCCACACCGTCTTTGATATGGGCCTTCTTCATATTTTCGATCTCAACCGGATTTTTGACTGCTTTGGCCGGAGCAGTCGGATTCATACGGTCAACAACTGCATTGGATTCATCCAGATTGCTGATGATCGCATAGTTGGTCTTCGCTGTCTCCAGAAGCACCTTCTGGCCCTTTAACTGGCTCACCGCATCGTAAATATCATTGTACGGCCGCACGGTAACGCCCAGCTCTTTTAAATAAGATTTCACTTCGCTGTCCAGAACCGCCTCATTGATAAATAAATAGAACCGTTCCATCGTCACCAATGCATAGGAAAGGACTACGGGATTGCAGACGACGTCATTTCCACGGATATTTAACAGCCACACGATATCATCAAGCGTGGTGAGGACGTGGACCGTGGTCTTCTCCTTCTTCATCGCTTCCCTTAAATCAGCAATCTTATCCGCTGCTGATTTGCCCGCGTAGTTTTCTTTTAAAATCCAGACCGGTTCAGCGGATAACGCCGGACGGTCTTCCCAGATGAGATCCACCAGGTCTTCCTTCCAGGAAAATTTCACGTGCTTGTCTTCCAGAAGTTCTTCCAGCTTCTCTCCCAGCTGGCTGTTGACGACACGGCCGTCGAAACCCAGGGTTCCGTTCTGAGGCATAACCTCTGCCAGATACTCTTCCTCGGTCGGAACGCCCTCCTGACCGGATTTCATGAGGAGCACGCCGGTTCCCTCCAGCTGCTTCGCCGCCTGTACGAAATACCGGCCGTCGGTCCAGAGTCTCGCCTCTGTCTGCGTGATAATCGCCGTACCGGCGGACCCTGTAAAACCAGTGATAAATTTCCTGCATTTAAAATAATCGCCCACGTATTCCGACTCATGAAAATCGGAGGTTGGAATCATGTAAGCGTCAATCTGGCGCTCCGCCATCAGGCTTCGTAATGCTGCAATTCTCTCTTGAATCATAACCTTTCGTCTCCTTTTGCTTCATAATAATTCTCGATTGCCGCCGTTATGCCCTCGCTGTAAGTCGGATGGGCCCTCATGGCAAGCATGAGCTGATCCGCTGTCAGGCCATTTGCGATAGCAGTCGCCATCTCACTGATCATATCAGTGGCCCGCGGACAGACGATCTGAGCGCCGACAATGGTTCCGGAATATTCCTCAAAAATCAGATGAATAAATCCGCTCTGTTCTCTGGTAATGATGGATTTTCCATTACCGCTCATGGAGTAGCGCCCGCAGCGCACCTTCATGTTATGGGCCTTCGCTTCTTCCACCGTAATTCCGACGGAAGCAATCTCCGGCTCGGTATAAATGCATCCCGGCACGACCGGAAGTTCCACAAACATGCCATTCGGAACCACAGAAAGCCGGATAGTGTGATGCACGCCCGCGATCTTTTCAACCACATAAGTACCCTCGGCCGCCGCCACATGAGCCAGCATCTTGCCGGCCGTCACATCGCCGATGGCATAAATGCCGGGTTCACTGGTCCGGAACTCCGAATCCGTCTTAAGACATCCGTCTTCCATGGCAAGGCTGACATCCCGTCCAAAAAGTCCGTCCAGATTCGGCTTTCGGCCTGCTGCCAGGAGAATCTGGCCGGAACGGATCGTCCGCACCTCTCCATCCGCCTCATAAACGCAGATGAGTCCCTGTTCCTCCTCGCGGATTTCCAGGACCTTTGCCTCACACTGGACAGCGATTCCTTTCCGTCTCAGTTCATTTTCCAGGACCTCGGAAACTTCATTGTCCATAGGTCCCAGTAAATGCTCCCGGCTTTCGATGATCGTCACATGGGAGCACAGCGCCTGGAATATCGTTGCGAATTCCACTCCGATCACGCCGCCGCCAATAATTGTGAGACGGTCGTAATTCCAGGTATCAGAAGCCAGCAGCCGGTCACTCGTCAGAACGCCCGGCAGCATCGCTCCCGGAATATCCGGTATCACCGGTTTCGCCCCTGTTGCGATAATAATGTGATCTGCCTCGTAATAGTCTTTACCTGAAGGACTGTTGACCTCCACGGTCCGTCCCCGGCGGATCGTCGCCGTTCCCTCGATATAGTCGACCCCCGCATTTTCAATCGATTCCCGAACTTCCTTCCGGTACTCTTTTACAGAACGTTTCTTATAGTCCTGCATTTTCTTAAAGTCAAAAGAAATGAAATCAGCCGATACTCCAAATACATCACAGCTCTGAAACGCTGCAAACATACTGGAGGCATGAAGCAGAGCCTTCGTCGGAATACACCCCTTATTGACACAGGTCCCGCCCAGTTTTTCCTTCTCTGCAATTGCAGTCTTAAGCCCCAGCCCTGCTGCCTTAAGCGCAGCCGTATAACCGCCGGGCCCGCCGCCTATGATAAAGATATCATAATGTTTTGCCATGCTACTTATTTCCTTCCCTGTATATTTTCATAAAAGTAATGCCACACACCCTTATAACCGGATCAGCCCAAAATGCACACAGGCATTGCGGATTCCATCCGAATCCACGGCATCAGTCACATAATCCGCGGCTTCCTTAAGCTCTTCCATGGCATTTCCCATGGCGATTCCGATGCCTGCCGTCTTCACGATATCGTAATCGTTCATGCTGTCCCCAAACGCCACCGTACTGGAAAGAGGGATATTAAAATAGTCGCAGAGGCGGATCAGCCCCATAGCCTTGCTGGCTGTCTTCTCCACCACATCCGCGCCCCGTTTTTCCGCGAACATGTGCACATTTACCTCGGGGAACCGGGCCCCCATGGCCTTTGCGCCTTTTTCATCTCCAATGTATGCCATTGTCCTGACGTCCAAATCAGGAAGCTTCCACGGGTCCGCAAACCGGCGTCCGCATTCTCCCCACAGATCCGTATCGTGGCGGTTCACCACTTCCGGATGCACGTAGTAATCATACCCGCCCACACTGGCTCCCACGCTGCAGGCTGCATCATCCTGTGCATAGGCAATGATCTGCCTCATCAGTTCCTTATCAAACAGATGCTCGTAAATAATCGTGTCCCCCACCGTAATCTTCGTTCCATTCAAATGAATGATGGCATCCGGCCTGATCTGTTCTTTTAACACGACGCTGAAGCTGGAATCCATGTCGCGGCCGGTGGCCAGCACAATGGTGTAATTCTCCCGGAGCCGTTCCAGGGTCTCCATGGCGCTGTCCGGTATCGTCCAGTCCTTATGGTCCAAAAGTGTCATATCTACATCAAAACTCACGATCGGTTTCATATTCTTTCTCACCTGTCTTTTCTCCATGAATCATATCGTCCTTACCATCATATCTTAAAATATAAAATATTTCAACAAATATACTTTTCAAATCGCAAACTTTCTGCTATAATACCATAGTGACCAGAAACGGAGTATGGCGTAGCTTGGTAGCGCGCTCGGCTGGGGGCCGAGAGGTCGCAGGTTCAAATCCTGTTACTCCGATTCTCGCATAAGTGCTGAATCCCTTGTATTTACAAGGCTTTCGGCACTTTTTTGTTGTAAAAAGACGCCTCATTTTCCATTTTTGAAGCGGCAGTTCGCCTTATACCAGTACGATCCTTTCATTCGTTGTATAAAACAGTTTCGTTGATGAAATTGATCTCTGACCATTCCAAGGCTATCCCTTTTTTATTTTACAATAGGAGTTATTACATATCTCTAATAAGAAATCGGATAGAAAAAATAAAAAACTGCACTTTAGAGAACATGGTACCACTGAAAATTTGAATAGGGACTTCACTCCTCTTCGCTCAGTAAAATTCGATATAAAGCATATGTATGGTCTAAATAAAAGCCAATTTTTTCAGCATGTTTTCTTGAAGCCACTTTTGTATACATACAATCCCAGTATGGAACACTATCATGTTCTAGTAAGTCTGTAATAAAAGCTTCAACGGCAATTTGGCAGTAACCCTTTCGTCTATAGTCTTTTAGCATCTCAATGCCTAATGTATATGTATTACCATAAACAAAATTTGTCAGGCAATAGCTTACAATTATCTCATCACAAACAACACAATACCCAAAAGCATGCTCAAAAAAATGCTCAAGCGAATTCCACCATCGTAAAATTTCATCTTCAACAAAAGCAAAATTTTCTATTCTATTTTGAAAAAATGACTTATCAATCCTATAGACAGTAACACCTTTTTGATCTGATCTCATTTCATGATCTTTCCAACGTTCCAAGTCAAATTTATAGACACACTGCCTTGATTTTATTAATTCTTGTTTATCAAAGATCTGTTCTAATATAGAATCCCACTCTGGTCGATCACCGCTAAATTCAAAATAATTAAGTCCCGATTGCCTTATCCGTTTATCAAGAATATTCATAACAAAATCACATGCATTTTGATTAAACTGATCATTGTCCGGTTCGCCAATAAAATAGAATCCTTCTATCCCGCGCGACCAGAGAAGTGCTGTTTTCGGATTGATTTGCTCATTCACAAATACCCAACCTGGATTAATTCCATTTAATACTGCATTAATTTCAATGTTATCCATTGCTTGTAGACAATATGCTGCATATCTTTAAAATACTTTTTATTCAGATCAAACATTATCATTAATCCTTCCTTTTTATTTGCAACATTTCAACCTTCCGGCTATATTAACGTTTTAACTCCAGGCACAAACACCGGTATACTAATGAATAAAGTTGTATATATTCAAACATCTTCCTATTATCTCATCAAGAGTCATAATTACCAATGAAGTAAATACATCTCGTATCCATTGTCTTTATAAAACCTTCAGCCATTTTTGCTGGTTCTCGCTTTGTGCAGAATCTCGCTAATCAAAGGGCCAAGAGACATTGCCTACGGACATTATATATTAGAATAAGTACCGAGCGTTGACAGGGCTTTCATTCTGTACGGAAAACAATTTGCTGTTTCATTCGCCGTTGGATCTGCAGGAATCTCGTGAACTTCTGGACATTTTGTCCAGAGGCAATCATTTAATTATGATCCAATTTTACTTTTCTTTGTTCACCTTTGCGCATATACACCCGATAACCAAAAGGATCGTAGCAATGGAAAACGATATTGACAGGGATATTACATTTACAACAAAGGGCCCCAACATCATTGCATTTGCAATCAATGATTGGCCTCCGTTAAGGATATGGGCAAGAGCGGTGTTCACAATCAAATCCAGAGCAAAAAGGATGTAGAAGATCGCGGAAGCAGTTAAAAGGCCATTTCTCTTTCTGTTATCGTTTTTCATATTGATTCTCCTCAAAAAATTTTCTAATATTCTTGATTTTTACAGCTGTACCATTTGCAATGCCATCATGGATTTCTCTCTTATCTCTCCCGTTTTCTTAGTTAATGCCGCTGATTCGGTCCCTGTTAAATTTGAAAAATCGGCCTCTAATGCTTTCAATAATCCCATGCCTATAACTGTTTCTCCAGAAATATAACCTAAATATTCTTCTATTTTATACCCGTCAAAATTAAAACCTGATGTAACCATAATTTGTTGAAGCTCGTTTATATGCTCCTGAATCAATATGTCATCTATTTCCTTAGCCGTTAATTCATTAAAGTTACCATCTAAGTATAATAATAAAAAGTCTTTTACTTTTTAATCTAGTTCATTGTTTTCAATAGCATAACTAATATAATTTACATCATCTGGTACATCTTCGAATAATTTCGCATTTTTAATTCTTTGAAGCTATTCCCAGCATTTTAAGCACACTCTGTGTTCATTTAAACTGGGAGATAATGCATAATCTATTATCCAACCGCTTTGTTTCTTTTTACAAATACAACAATTAATTGCCATAACCCCTCCCATATAATCACATTATAAATTTACACTTTATTATATTACAGACTCTTCGACCTGACACTTTCCTAATTATACATCTACAGTCTGCAGTTAAATTAATAGGTAATCGTCACCTGTCCCCATCATAATTAATGCACAACATTTTAAATCCCGTTACTCCAATTCTTCGCAAAATGCCGGAAGGCCTTTCTCATAAAGGCTCCCGGCATTTTCTAATGGGGAAATACAGATCTGATCACTTCTCTATTTTCACATCATAACTTCCGACAAAGTCCTTGTAGGTCACGACCACAGAGTAGATATCATCATCCCTCATAGAGATTTCCCTGTTAGAAGAAATACCGGTTTCAAAAGTCTGCAGCACATTTAACCCTTTGTCAGTCAGAAGCATCTCCATCGTTCCACCAGCACCCTGCACACGTTTTATTTCCCGCTAAGCTCCCTGATCAAATCATTCAGGGTGCATACCCGTCCGTTTTGATCCTCCAGCGAATACGTCTCCTGGTTGGCCTTCTTCGAAAAAAATTTAATCAGCTCCTCGAGGCTGTTCAGCAGAACGCCTTCCACCTCACACTTATGCCAGAATACGCCGGACTTGTTCACCGTAAGAAACGCCTCCTCGTATAAGGTATCGCTCAACGGCGTGCTGGAAAACCCGCACATTTTATCTTCTGTGATGCTCTCTGCCAGATCTTTATTTACGATCTCACCGTTTGTCCCAGTACAGAATTGGTAAAGCTTATCTGTAATCTCCGGAAACCATTCTTCTTCCCAGAATTTTTTAAACTCCTCGCACTCTTTTTTTCTCTTTCTGTTTGCTATATAATATGTAGTTGACATTGGTTTCCTCCCACATTTTATTTCACTGCATATGACAATCCATTAACCAGCTTATAGATTGAAAAACTGCCTGGTATTTCTAAGCGCTGCCTGCTCCACGGCTTCAACGTCTGTATTTTTGACTGCGGCGATCTTTTCTGCCACATACTTTATATTTACCGGAACATTTCGCCGCGGCAGCCCCTTGATATTCAGCGGCGTCAAATAGGGCGCGTCCGTTTCGATCATCAGCCGGTCGAGGGGGATGCTTTTGACGGCCTCCACTACCTCCCTGTTCCTCCTGTCATCACAGATCCAGCCTGTGATTCCGATATAACACCCCAGTTGTAAATACCGGTATGCCGCTCCCCTTGAACCGGTAAAACAATGCACAACGCTTCTCCGGCACAGCTCCTGATGCTGTTTCATCAATTTTATAAAGTCCTGTTCCGCGCTCCGCTCGTGAAGAAAAAGCGGCAGTTCCAGGCTCTCGGCAATGTCGAGAATATCCGAAAAACACCGTTTCTGATTTTCCTTAGTGGAGAACATTCTGTCGTAATCCAGGCCAGCCTCCCCCACAGCGGCCACTATTCCGCGGTTGCGCTGAATCAGCTCCAACAGCTGTTTCTTATAATTCTCGTCCCATCGGTCGGCATTGTGCGGGTGAATTCCGCAGGTGCACCATGCATGCTCAAATCTGCTTTTTTTCAGATAATCGACCGCCGTGCGGTCTGATTTTAGATCCGTTCCCGTCACGATAAAGCCGACACCGGCTGCAAACGAATCGGCTGCAACCGTTTCCCGGTCTGAATCGAACTGCTTTCCCATCAAATTTAATCCTATATCAATATATTTTAACTCCATGTCGTTCCTTTCGGGAATGATGCTGTATCATTCCAATCCTTATCATTTCGTCAAACCGGCGCGGTCATTTCGATATGATTCCCCTCGCTGTCCACAAATTCCGCAACCCAGTTGTCCTTAATTTTCGTCAAAGGAAAGCAAAGTTCCAGGCCCGCCAGCTTCTGATTCAGCAGCTCCAGACTTTCCACTTCGATACTTGGCAGGCAGTTACTTCCATATGTATGTTCCTCCCCCATCATTTTATACGCAAATAATCCCAGCCGGAATCCTCCAATCGCAAAGACACTGTAGATATCATCCTTGATAAGAGGGGGCATTTCAAAGAAATCCTCGTAAAAGTTCAAAGCCCGTTCCATCTCATCCACACACAAATATAGTGAACGTAAATTGTATTTCATATAATTTTCACCTCATATTTTTAAATGGTTCATCACTGCCGCATTCCTGACTCAGCGGAAACAGCTCCTGTTCAATCATCTCTTTAAATGAAACATAATAATTTTCAAAGCATTCAAAACACGCCGCATTCTTCGTGCAGTGAAGGCATTCAAAGGATTTCAGGGAGCCATATTTGTTCAATATAAAACAGCACAGCTGATGGTATGCGCCGCCTAACAGCCAGGTATTGACCCGGAGTAAATCACGCAGGATCTCCTCCTTTGCCTCAATGTCCGCAGGCGTATAAAGGGGGATAAAGATACTCGGATGAATATAACTGTTGGATCCGCTCTCCACCTGGTCGATTTTAGCCATCTTCTCATCATCAGTAATCCGGCCTAAGCCATGATCTTTTGCGATATCCCTCTTGCTGATGATTGTAAAATCACCTTTAAACGCATATTTCTTATAAAGATCGTCGTATCGGTTATTCTTTTTATCATTCATATACAGCAGAACGGATATATAATTCTCAGCGTTAATCAAATTAAACATGTCAAAAAACGCTTCCACGGAGTTCCTGGTATTTCTCCTGACCGGCAGGAAGCCGAAGCAATCCACGTCTACATTGTTCTCTCTCAGATATTTCATATTGGCCTGGAAATTATCTTTTATTAAATAGAACAGCAGATAAATCTCCTCCCGCAGCACATCCGGATACAGCTTCGCCGTCTTCATAACGGCAAAATCCAGATAGTTCATCAGGTTATATTCATCATAAAATACCGGATTAAAAACGTGCATGGAATCCTCCTGTTGTGGACGATATGGTTAATTATACCATAAATATCCATTTTATGGTTACAAATATGTGCGGTAATGTATAAAAGCGTGCACAAATGTTATTTTTACGCCCCAAATCTGTTCCCTCACCCTATATTATCTGCCGCCTGTACGAAAATATAGCGACAAATTATGTAAAATAGGAATCGACAATTCAAACAGAAATGCATATACTGTACTAACTAACGTTCATGAGGTGACCCATGCCGGGCGGATGGTCTTATCAGTCATATCTTACGCCATATGACTCCTTCATATTTTTTAACGCAATCGGAAGACATAACGATTTCTTCTATACTCCCATAGCCGTAGCAACGCAGGTAGTAAATGGAACCAATTACAAATTCATGACAATCGCAGAACCGCAGACGGAAGATTTAAACCCACAGTTTGCTGTCGTAGATATTTATCAGCCACTAAACGGTGAACCGTATGTAACCAGTATAACCATGCTCTAGTTTTTCATTACTGGAGCATTCCTCTTATCCTGAATGGTATACTCAGAACCACCAAAATGAAAAATGCCGGAGTCCTCTAAAAAAGGATTTCCGGTATTTTTTATTTGTATATTCAGACAGTAACTTTTATTCAGAAGCCTTACGCTCATTCCTCTGCAACACCCAACCCGCCGCATACGAATCCGCTTCCGCCGGATACCGGTATTCCATCCGATCTGCCGTTTCCACGGCAACATCCCGGAACAGATCCATGGTTGAAGAAAGCGCCCGTTCTGCATCACCGGTTTCATAATAAGAATAGCAGGACGAAAGCCGCTCTACAATCCAGTCCCCGGCCCATTCATCAAAGAAGCGCCCGCCATGCCAGGTATCGTAATCCGGCCCGTTTATCGCGTGGGCGTGACATTCGACAATCTTAAAAAGAAGGCCTTTCATATAGTTATCAATACAGCTTTTGGCCATCCACAGTTCTCCGCGGAGCAGTTTTTTCTTCGCCCACACGGCGTGATACCAGAAATCATTCACAATATTTGTATAGTCCCGTTCCGATAAAATTACAGGAACCGGTTTATCATCGGCAAGCGGCAAAGCTTCGGCTCCAATCCCGATTTTATCGATTAAAACGCGGTATCCCCGCTTCAGAATATCCAGTTCATTATTCTTCACCGCATACTCCAGGCGCTCACGGGAAAGTATTACAAAGTCAACATCCAGCGCCTCCTCAAACAACACCCTTTTTTCATCGTCGCCGTTCACAGTTCGTTCGTTGAACGTAATATAATACGTTCCGATCGCCTCCAGCCACTCGTTGGATTCCATAAAATAGCGGGAGTCATCCACCGCAATAATGACATCGAGATCGGAAAATTCATCCGCCGGATGATCTGATCTCGCCTGAGAACCGATAATCAGGGCCAAATACACCCGCACATCGCGGTTCCCCCATTGAATCAGCTTTTCAATTAAACCATTGTATCTGCCGGTCCGTTCCTGAATGTCCCCATTGCACTCTTTTTTTCTCAACTCTGATTCCCCCATCTTTCGCATATTATTTTTTCACATTGCAATTTCAGTCAAATTCTCTTCCACAATCCGTATATCTTATCCTCTCACTACACATCCTAACCAGGAGGTGATGAACATGTCCTATATTGCTCCCGCCGTCCAGGCCAAATTCGAGACGCTTTCCATCGATTTGAAAAATGAAATCCTGGATCGGAACGTGCAGATTAACACGATCTACGATCTTATCAACGTTCTGCAGGAAATCGTGAACGAAGGTCAGTAATCATGTGATCCGCACCCAGAATCCGGACCGGAACCCGATAAGCAGTTATCGGCTCCGGTCCGGATTTTTTGTTTTGCCAAATCTATCTCCAGAATACCACAAAACAGGAGGGCCGGCAAGATTTATAAAATCGCCTTGACATTACATAATATGTAACGTTATAATAAAAGTATCATATATTACAAAAAAGCACATAGACGGAAGGAAAACGACACCGCCCCGCACCATCGGAAGATTCTGTTTCTCCCGGTCTGCAAAAAGCGGTCTGCCGTAAAGGAGGATCTTATGTCAGAACGGAAAATGATAACACTCGCCACCCGGAAACAAATGGATATCTATATGAACCCGCAGCGTCAGCGCCTTCTAAAGGCCCTGGAGGTAAGCGGGAAGCCCATGACCCCCAAGCAGCTGTCGAATGTCTTAAAGATATCGGCCTCTTCCGTCTCGCTCCATATCAGGAAGCTGGAGGAGCTGGGCCTGCTGGAGCTGGACCACACGGAATCCATCCATGGCATCCAGGCGAAATACTATAAAAAGCTTCCGGTCTCCGTCTCCATAGGCGGGAATCTGGATGATGATTTAAGGGAAGAGCGCTTCTATCTGTCGGATTATATCATGACGGAACTCTGGAATGGTTTTAAAGACCGCCTAAAGCGGGCGAAAGATAAGTCTGATGTGATGACCACCGGAGATTTTACCAGCGGAGTCGTCCATTTATCGAAAAAAGATGCGGAGGAGCTGTACCACTTAATCCTGGATTTCACCGATGCACACTCGGTTCCGGGCGAAGACACGATTCCCTGGGAATTTGGTCTGGTGGCATATCCCCACAGTCCGCTTTCGGAAGAAAAGGAGGAGCAGCCATCATGAAACGAAGCCACATCCTGTTATTTGGAGCCAATGCCTTCGGTACCGGACTTCTCGCGCCGGTACTCTCCCTCGTGCTCTTAAGCCACGGTGCCACCCTGGAAAACCTGTCGCTGTGCATCGGAATTTTTGCCGTCATGGTCGTCGTGCTGGAACTCCCCAGCGGAATTATGGCGGATTTGATCGGAAGGAAACGAATCTTCTTACTGTCTGCCTGTTTCATGATGGCAAACTACGTCCTCCTTATGTTCAGCAGCCATTTCCTCATGCTGGCCGCCGCGTGTGCCATGCAGGGTATCGGCCGTGCTTTCAGCTCCGGCTCCATCGAGGCTCTGGAGATCGAGACGTATCTCCGGGAGCAGGAGGGCCGAAATCTGGAAAAGATCAACAGCACCATGGCTGTCATCGACAGCGTCGGCCTGGCTCTCGGGTCCATTACCGGCGGTGTCCTGGGATTTCTAGACGGCTCCTATAGCCTTCTCCTGATCCTGGCTCTGGCCATACAGGCGCTTATCCTGTTTCTGGCCGCCTGCTTTGTGAAGGAGCCTGCCCGCGAAAGGAGCCCCCTTTCCCCCGCCCTCCAGTTTAAGGAGCAGCTCCGGGGCCTGTATCACTCCCTCCGAAACAGCCTTTCGGTCATCACCATTGTTCTGATGTCTGCCGCCTACGGGCTGCTTCTCTGTACCGTCGAAGTCTACTGGCAGCCGACGCTCAAGACATTTCTCCCCGAGCAGCTGGGATGGATCTTCGGTGTGGTCACCTGCCTGGGCTACTTAGGCGTCACCATCGGCAGTAAAGCGGCCGAGGCAGCCATGCAGTCCAAAAAAGCAATGCTCACACCGGAAAAGAGCTGGCGTACATACTGGATCCTGCGTTTCCTTCTCGTGTTAAGCGTCGCCGCCCTGGGATTTACCCACTGGGTCTGGCTGTTTCTGGCCCTCTTCGTCCTGGTCTACATTGTGTTGGGCGCCGGGAATCTGATTGAAAATACAGTCTTCCACGAGGCCGTCGGCAATGACCAGCGCGCAAGCATGATGTCGGTTCTCTCCCTTTCCCTGCGGGCTGGAGGGCTGGCCGCCTCCGTACTGGGAAGTCTGATCGTAAGCGGTCTTTCCCTGTCGTATGTCTGGCTTCTGTTCCCTCTGTTTTCAGCACTCACCATTGGCGGAATCATGATTTTCCACTACCGGGCCGGAATGCGCTGCCACGCCGCCGAAGCTGGCTGTTAAACCTACATCACCCCGGTTTCCTCCAGCTTGCGCTCGAAGAAATCGTTCAACCTGATCACCTGTTTTCGCAGAACCACGCCCACAAACAGGGAGATGGGCAGATATAAGAGGACCTTTGCCATATCCTCGCGGTAGGCATTTCCGTAGATACCGCCGACGCACTCCCTCATGGCATTAATGGCGTGTGTAAACGGCAGCATCGGATTGACCATACGGAAGAAATGCGGCGTCACCTCGATCGGGAAGGTTCCCCCTGCCCCGGCCACCTGAATAACGAGCAGGACGACCGCCAGGGCCTTCCCCACATCGCCGAAGGAGATGGTGAGCGTGTAGATGATATTGACAAACACCACGCTCGCCAGCACCGCCGCCAGCACGAATTTCGCCGGCTCCAGGCACTGGATCTTCAGCAGGTAGAGGTCTCCCAGCGACACGATAAGCGCCTGCGCCACACCGAACAACATAAAGATGAAGTACCTTCCAAAGTATTTTTCATACGCCTTTCCGCCATGAATTTTCTCGTCCTCCACAACGCGGCATTTCAAAACAGCCACCAGGACCAGACCGCCCACCCATATGGCGAGAATCGTGTAAAACGGAGTCATGGCCGAACCGTAATTTTCAATGGGATAGATCTGATTCTCCTCCAGATTCACCGGGGATGACAGGAAATCCCCCATGGTCTCCGGATCATTTTTCATGATCTCCACAATCTTGGCCAGCCTCTCGCTCTCCTCCACGGATTCCACCTCATCGATGATGCGGTCCAGTTTTTCCTCACCGGCCGCAATCATGGACGCAGTCTGGTCCAGCGTCTCGATCAGACTGTCAAAGGAACCCGTGGTCTGAGTCAGGGTGCCGTCAATCTGCGGCAGAAGCCCGTTAATACCGACTGCGTAATCGGACGCGGCGGAAATGCTGTCATAAAGACTGTCCAGTCCTGCCGTCAGGGCCGGTTTCACCTGGCTGTGATACTGATCCGTAATCCGCGACCCCTGATCCATCATCTCCTCCAGTGATTTCCTGATCTCCTGTCTGGCGTCCTCCGGAAGCTTCCCCGTCCTTAATACCGTGTCCTCCGCCGTCTCTATCATATGTATCATATTTTTCTGCCTGTCGATCTGGCTGGTAATCATATCGGACAGCACTCCCAGAACCTTTCCCGGTCCAGGAATCTTCTCCTTTAAATTGTTCACCAGATCATAAAGCTTCTGGTTCACATTCAGCAGTGTATTTAATACATCAGAGGCCTTGTTTAATTCCCCTGCTGCCGCGTTCGCATCGTGGTCCCAGCGGTCAATGGCATCGCGGACCGAGCGGTCCACAGAGTCCATCAGGCCATCTTCGATGTCCAGCACATTTCCCACGCTGTCTGTCATGGTGTCGGACAAATCCTCTGAGGTGCGGATGAGACGGCTGGCCTCCGCTCCCGTGTCCTGCCCCGACTTAAGCAGCTCTTTGGAATCCGGAAGCATTGCCTGAACACTGCTTAAAAGACCTTTTCCCGCGGTCAGAGACGATTTTAATGCGCCGACCGAGCTGCCCATCAAAACCAGGTCATTTCTGGCATCCTTCATGGAGGACACCATCTCATCCGCCAGATCCTCCTTCTTCCCTTCCACCGTACCGTAGGTGACGTGAAATGCCTTTCCCAGAGCTTCAGAGGAAGCGCTGATCAGGGATTCATTCACCTGCTGCTGGATGGTGCTGACGCCCTTATCCGTTATTTTCGTGGCGATTGCATTTTTCTTTTCATTCACATAGTACTGAAGCGTCGGCTTCTGAACGTTCGACGTAAAGATGCTGGCCGTCTTCTCGCTGAAGTCCTCCGGAATGATGACACAGGCGTAATAACGGCCCGCCTTCACGCCCTCCACCGCCTGTTCCTCATCCACAAACTGCCATCCAATCTGATCATTTTCATGGAGATTGGAAATAATCATGTCACCGATGTTTACGGTGGTGTCCAGCTGTTCGATCCGTGTCCCCTGATCCAGACTGGCCACAGCCACCCGGAGCCCCTTCGTATTGCCGTAAGGATCCCAGTTCGCCGCGATGTTGAACCACGCATACAGCGACGGCAGTATCATGATTCCCAGCGCTACGATAACCGCCACCGGATTTTTTCCTATGTTCTTTATATCTCTGAGAAATATGGCCCATATCTGCTTCATCTTTCCAAGCCTCCTTGTTTTGCCCTGAAGTGTGTTTAGAAGTGTGTTTATCTTTTTAAACGTAATGGATTATAGCGGTGTGGAAATTAAAAGTCAATAGGCAGATTGGGGGATGTGTCGTATTCCTGTTTCAGAAGAAAATCGCAGGAGAAAAAAAGAATCCCCGCCGCGCATTCCGATCTGCGAGGCGGAGATTCTTTTCTCTGCTTTTTTATCTGCTTTTTATTTCTGTTTATGTATCATTTTTCTTTTTATTCTATTCGTTCTAACGCTGTTTTTCTTCCGTAGCCGCACCGTGAATCAGAGCGTGTTTGAAAAGTGCTCTAACGCATCATCATGAAAGGAAAATTCTGTCCGTTCATGCCGCTGTTCTGATTTCCGCCGCAGCTCTGACCGTTGGTGCAGTTCTGGTTGCCGGAGCAGCTCTGACCGAAGCCGCAGGATCCGTTATCTGCACAACCCTGACCGTAGCCGCAGGATCCGTTGTCCGCACAGCCCTGGCCGTAACCGCAGGATCCGTTACCCGCTAAGTTCTGACCGAGACCGCAGCCCAAGCTGCCTCTGCTGCCCGTACCCGCGCCCAGCTGATTTAACATATTTGCCAAATTGCCGGTCTGTCCGCTGCAGTTAGTCATATAACCATTCATACCATTGCCGCCTCCAACTACCTGGATGGTCGCTGCGTGAGCCGTCATCGGTACACTGGCGATGCTCAGTGCGGTTGCTGCTGCCAGAACAAATAATGGTAACTTTCTCATGATAAAGTCCTCCTTGTATATTACAAAATTGTTACATTTCTGTTACAAAATGTATCATAACATACTGGTACCGCTTTATCACTAGGAGAAAAATGGCAATTTCCCGCTTACTCTGCCAGCTCCAGTTCATCCATGGCGAGCTTTAAGGCTCCCATGATTCCCTGATTGTCATTCAGGCTTGGAAGAACGATGTAGCTGTCCAAATCCTCCAGCTCCTTTGTCTGGATATAGCCGTTTAGCTGGCGCTTCACTTCTTCTCTCACCAACGGCATCATATGCTCCTGATGCATAACGCCTCCGCCCAGAATGATTCTCTGAGGAGACAGGATCACGATGTAATCCACGATGGCCTGGCCGATGTAGAAGGCCTCCATCTCCCATACTTCCTTCCTGTCTGCAAGCTCGATTCCTTTCTTGCCCCAGCGCTCTTCAATGGCTGGTCCCGCAGCCAGACCTTCCAGACAGTTTCTGTGATACGGGCATTTTCCCGCATACGTGTCGTCCGGATGCTTCGCTAAAAGCACATGGCCGCCTTCCGGATGAAGCATGCCGTGGAGCAGCTTTCCGTTGGAAATGATTCCGGCGCCCACTCCGGTTCCGATGGTAAAGTACACGCTGTTTTCCAGCCCCTTTGTGATGCCCCAGGTCGCCTCACCCAGCGCAGAGCCGTTCACATCCGTGTCGAAGCCAACCGGAACCCCCAGCGCCTCTTGGAACGCGCCTACTATATTATAATTGGCCCATTTCAGCTTCGGTGTCGTGGTAATGTATCCGTAGGTCTCTGACTTTCTGTTTAAATCGATGGGACCGAAACAGCCGATTCCCAGCGCTTCGATCTCCTTGTCCTTAAAATATGCAATCAGCTTCGGCATCGTAATCTCCGGTGTCTCCGTCGGAATCGAAACCCGCTCAAATATCTCACCCTGTTCGTTGCCGATGGCGCAAACCATCTTTGTTCCGCCTGCCTCTAATGCTCCAAGTCTCATCTCATTACTCCTCCTGTCTGTATTCTTCCTTTATCTGAATCCCGATGTGCCGCAGCTTCCTACAGAGTCCCTGACTCCGGATTGGAACAGATCACCGACATCTTTCCTTCAAATCTCAATTCTCCCGCTCCTGCCGGAACGATAAAATGCTGTCCCGTTTCCAGCGGAATTCCGTTTACATAGCCTTTGCCGCTGATCACGCTGACATTGGCAAAAAACCGGCTGAATTCCCTTGTAAACACGCCGTCGATCTCATACTTGTCCACAGAATAGAACGGACACGTAATGAGGTGCGTGTGCACAGCCCCCGGTATCTTTTCCGTAAAGGTGTCACAGGAGGCCTCTTTAAACGGCGCCTCGATGGTAGCAATGCTCTGTTCCACGTGCAGCTGCCTCGGTTTTCCATCAGACAGTCTGTCATAGTCGTAGACACGGTATGTAATATCACTGCTCTGCTGGGTCTCCAGAATCAGAGTCCCGCCCTTGATGGCATGGACGCATCCCGGATTGATCTGGAAGAAGTCGCCCTTCTTCACCGGGACCTTGCGGATAAATTCGTCCCACTGATGGCCGCGGATCATGGCTTCCATCTCCTCATGGCTCCCTGCATGGTGGCCGATGACAATCTCCGTCCCCGGGTCACAGTCCAGAATATACCAGCACTCTGTCTTTCCCAGCGATCCGTCCTCATGAACCTTCGCATACTCGTCATCCGGATGAACCTGAATGCTTAAATCCGCCTTTGCATCAATAATCTTGACGAGAAGAGGGAACTGATCTCCCGGATAATTCCCGAAAAGCTCCGGCTTCTCTTCCCACAGGCTGCTCAGCAGCCGTCCGTCATACATACCGCCGGCGATCCGGCAGTCTCCATTCTTATGGGCGCTCACAGCCCAGCATTCGCCTGTCGTATCACTTGGAATCTCATAGCCGAACACGTCGCGAAGCTTCGTGCCTCCCCATATTGCTTCCTTGAACACAGGCTCCATAAACAGCAGTTCCATATGTTTTCCTCCTTATTATGACTCATTATACCACCCCTCAATGGTGTCTGTCATAGTACCATTTTACTCGAATAAAGGAAAAAGGGAAAGAGGAAATTTCAAATATCGTGAAGAAATTGACAAATAAGGTACGCAGACCCTGGCGGGGCTGCGTACCTTATATTTGCACTTCATTTTCTCCTGCTTCCTGCAGTCTCTTACTTCCCGTAAACTTCAATCTGCGTCAGCGCCGGGAACGGAGACGGATCATCTGCCTTGATCAAATTGCTGAGCTTCAACCAGGTGATTCCCTTTTTCTCAATTCTGAACTCATGAGGCTTCACGCTCTTTTCCATATCCACCACTTCCGTGGTGCCGTCAGAAAAGGTAAATGTCGCCTTTACCCACCAGTTATCATGAGGGAAATCGGCTCTCGTAACGAGAACAATCCTGTCAAAATCCACGGGACGGCCGAATTCCAGGGTCATCTCCGCATCATCCTGACGGTTAATTCCCCAGGACTCATACGGCCATTCACCGTGAGATTCGTTGGAAACCACGCCGTCAATGGCATTGCGCGCTGCGAACACCGCTTCGCCGCGTGTCTCCACATTCGCATACACATGGGGATAACATCCCGGATCGCCGTGCTGGTCCATCACGTTCTTCGCAAGATTACGGTAAGCCGCGGTCTCATACGCCTCCGCTGTTCTCATGGTCAGATAGTGTTTCTCCCCGGCAAATGATTTTGGATTATAGGAAACCTTCTTCTCATCAAATGGGATCCCATAAACCACTTCGGGCTTCGTGATATAAACAAGCGCCTCGTCCATGGTGTCATCCACACGAACCACGTAGTGCTGGTTCACTGCGTCTGTCGTAAATGTAATGGTATCTCCTTCGCAGTACGTGCCCTCGTAAACGAGAACGGCCCGTTCTTCACCGCAGACAGAGCTTTTTACCGCGCCATTTTCATCTTTTATGGTAATCGATACTTTCGCCATCGTCTATTCCTCCTGTTCAAAATAATCTTTATATTCCATATCGATCTGGTGTTTCATGCGTTTCATGCTGTAATAGAGATGTTCCTTCAGGGAACGCTCCAGCCCGGCAATATCCTTTTTCTCCAGCAGTTCAAAGAGCTCCGTATGCTCCCGTATGATCCTGGTAAAATCCGTCTCTGTAACGAAATCCAGCATACGGAACCGGGTATAGTGAAGCTGCTGCGCCTGAATCATATCCCAGAGCTTCATCTTGTCCGTGGCCCGGAACCAGATGGCGTGCATCTCTGCATCCATGCGGTAGAACTGTTCCGGCTCGAATCCCTTCTCCTGAATGAGGGCCTGCTGCTTTCTGATCATGTAGCGGACCTCCTCCATCCACAGCGGAGTCGCAATGTCCACAAAATCCCGCATAACCATGGTCTCCACCGCCACGCGCATATAGATCATCTGTTTGATATTGCTCAAATTTAAAAGCGTTACCTGAGTGCCGGAATAGGGCACGGAAATGACGAACCCCTGCTCCTGCAGTCTTCTGACCGCTTCTCTCACAGGCGTCCTCGAAACGCCGAAACGCTCGCAGATCTCATTCTCACTGATCATCTGCCCCGGTTTCAGCTCCAGGTCCAGTATCTCCCGCTTTAACGTCTCAAAAACGAGCTCCCCGCGGTTTTTATAGGCTTTCGTCTTCTCTTCCATGGCACCTCTCCGTCATCATTTCTAAAAAACATGCCATGAGCTCTGCCGAAAACAGAATCATGGCATGAATATTCGTTCTTTTATAACCAGGCTTAAGTACACCGGGTGCTCATAGTATAGCATAACCTCTATTTGCGGTCAATTGCCGGCTATGCAGCGTTACCGTTCCCGCCGGTCCCTGTTTCCAGTCATTTACTGCGGCTGCTTGCCGATATAAGCCAGGATACCGCCGTCTACGTAGAGAACGTGTCCGTTGATGAAATCAGATGCATCGGAAGCTAAGAATACTGCCGGTGCAGCAAGGTCTTCCGCTTCTCCCCAGCGTCCTGCCGGTGTCTTGGAAATGATAAACTGGTCAAATGGGTGTCTGGAGCCATCCGGCTGTGCCTCACGTAACGGAGCAGTCTGAGGAGTCGCTATGTAGCCAGGTCCAATGCCGTTACACTGAATGTTGAATTCACCGTATTCAGACGCAATATTCCTGGTCAGCATCTTTAAGCCGCCCTTTGCCGCCGCATAAGCGGATACAGTCTCACGTCCAAGCTCAGACATCATGGAGCAGATGTTGATGATCTTGCCGTGTCCCTTCTTGATCATAGACGGAATAACTGCCTTGGAAACGATAAATGGAGCATTTAAATCAACGTCAATCACCTGTCTGAACTGCTCAGCGGTCATATCGCACATCGGGATACGCTTGATAATACCGGCATTGTTCACAAGTATATCAATCACGCCGACTTCGCTCTCGATACGGGCTACCATCTCATTCACAGCAGCCTCATTGGTTACGTCACATACGTAGCCGTGAGCATCGATTCCCTCTTCTTTATAAGAAGCAATTCCCTTATCTACTAATTCCTGCTTGATATCGTTAAACACGATCGTTGCGCCGGCTGCAGCCATTCCCTTTGCCATTGCAAAACCAATTCCGTAGGAAGCACCTGTAATCAGTGCAACTTTTCCGTCCAGCGAAAACTTGTCTGTTAAGTAATCCATGTTCATGATTTGTTTCTCCTTTACTTATTTCTTTTTTGGTCTGGTCAGTTATTCCGTCATCCCGGTCTGTTTTTAAAAATGTATTCAAACCTTTAAATTTGTATACAACCTCAATGACTTGTATATAGACTAGCATAATGTATTCAGTTTTACAATGTGCAATATCACCAAACTATATTCCCTTTTTTTGTCATTATTTTTTCTTATCCGGATGATCGGCTCTTGAAAACCTGCGTGTGTCTGAAAATTGCTTTTCGTCAGCTGTAAGTCACACGTTGTGGGAAATTGAGTCCCAATGGAGGATGTGCAGCGGGCTGCGCTGACTGTATAGGGGCTTAATATGCTGCGAAGCGGAGTGGGCAGCAGGTGGAATGGATTTTCAGATATGCGCTGGGGAAACGCAGGAAAAAAGCTTCTATGAAACGGCTCATTTCTGCGTTTCATAAAAGCTTTTCTGTTTTTGGCTTTTGGCTTTTGGCTTTTCTTTTTTCTTTTTACTGTTTCCACCGGCACTCAACGTGCCGGCGGATCTTATCGTGTCAGCGAATATCCATTTTTACGAGGTGATTAGCGGCAGCCACATCCGCATCCGCCTTCAGCAGCGGTGCCAGGAGCCGTAATCGGCATTACGTTGTTATTATTGCCTGCCCAGAAGCCATCTCTGAAGCCGGTCTCATAACCTGCGTTAAAGCCTGCAGCATAGCCGCGGCGGAACTGGCAGTTAGCCCAGTCATTCGGTCTGCATGAGCAGGAATTATTATTGTTATTATTGTTATTTCCGCATCCACAGCTCCAGGAACCGCATCCACAATTACATCCACAATTTACATTACATCTATTATTACAACAACACATATGATTGATCTCCTTTAATTTATCAGGTTTGTACTATATCATATGCGAATATACCTTAGATGTGCATAATCGGAAAATTCACTGCTGCTTACAGGATAGCCAAAACTCAGACACGGAACATGATTCTGTTTTTGAACTCCTGTGCCTTCCCCTCGTTCCAGTCGTGAACCGGTCTGTAATAACCGGCAATTCTGCTGTAGACCGCGGCGCGGCCTCCGCATTTGGGACACACGTTCTGCCTTCCCGGCAGATATCCGCAGGACTGGCAGATAGAGTAGATCGGCGACAGCGTATAATAAGGAATATCATGACCGGTCGTTATGTCGTGCAGAAGATCCCGCGCCTTCTTCCAGTCGTCAAACTCGCGTTCCATATAAACATGGAACACAGTTCCTGCCGTATAAAGCGGCTGCAGCTGATCCTGATTCGCCAGAGCATCTTCCAGGGAACCATCGTAGTCCGCAGGCAGCTTCGTACTGTTCGTATAATACGGTGCATCTCCTTCGTGCCCCGCCGTCCTGATACCAGGAAATTTTTCCTTATCCAGCATGGCGAAACGGTAGGTAGCCGACTCAGCCGGCGTCGCCTCAAGACCGTAGAGATCCCCGTATTCCAGCTGGTATCCCACGATCTTTTCCTTCATATGATTTAACATGGCAGCGGCAAACTGTCTCGTCTTCTCCGATTCCATGCCCTCTCCCAGCCACGGTGCATTCAGGCCGGCCTCATTCATCCCGATAATGCCGATGGACGAAAGATGGTTGCTGAAATCAGACAGATAGCAGGCCGTATATGGGTACAGGCCGTTCTTCAGTAAATTGGAGATTACCTCACGCTTCGTCCGCAGGGAACGCGCCGCCAGATCCATCTTCTCATCCAGTTTCTCATAGAACTCCGCCTCGTTCTTCGACTGATATGCAATCCTCGGCAAATTAATCGTAACCACTCCGATCGATCCCGTATGTTCCCCATATCCGAAGAAACCGCCTGCTTTGCTGCGCAGCTCATGTAAATCAGGAGTTACCCCGTCATAGGAAATTCTCACATCTCCCGGTGTCAGTCCGCTGCGGACGTAATTCGTAAAATATGGCGTACCGTAATGGGAAGCCAGCGAAAACAAAAGCCGGTTTCTCTCATTATCAGACCAGTCGAAGTCCGGAGTCAGCCCATAGGACGGGATCGGATACTGAAAACCGAGTCCGCTGGCATCGCCCTCCAGCATAGTCTCCAGAAATGCCCGGTCCACCATATCCAGTTCCGCCTGGCACTCCCCATAGGTGAAATCCATCTCCTGTCCACCCACGATGGCCTTCTGCGATGCCATATCCTCCGGAACCATCAAATCCAGGGAAATATGGGAAAATGGTGCCTGAGTCCCCCATCTGCTCGGCGTATTTACGCCAAAGACAAAGGCCTCCATACACTTTTTCACCCGGTCATACGAGAGGTTGTCCGCCTTGACAAAGGGCGCCAGATACGTATCAAAAGAGGAAAATGACTGGGATGCCGCCCATTCATTCTGCATTATTCCCAGGAAATTGACCATCTGATTGCAGAGCGTGGCCAGATGCTTCGCCGGAGATGCTGTAATCTTTCCGGTAATTCCGCCGAGCCCGTCCATCAGAAGCCTCTTTAAAGACCATCCACAGCTATAACCGGTCAGCATGGACAGGTCATGAATATGAAGATCACCGCCTATATAAGCCTCGGCGATTTCCTTATCATAGATTTCCGTCAGCCAGTAATTGGTCGTAACTGCGCCTGAGTTATTTAAAATCAGACCGCCCACGGAGTATGTAACCGTAGAGTTCTCCTTCACCCGCCAGTCTTCCACCTTCACATAGTTGTCCACCACATCTTTATAATCCAGCGTTGTCTTACCGAGATTCCTGATCTTCTCCCGCTGCTTCCTGTATAATATGTATGCCTTCGCCACGTCCGTATAGCCGGCTTCCTCCAGCACCTTCTCCACGCTGTCCTGGATATCCTCGACCGCAATCTGGTCGCCCTTCATCTTCCCCTGAAAATCAGACGTCACTCTGATCGACAGCAGTTCCACAATATCTTCCGTATAAAATTTCCCCGTTGCCTTAAACGCCTTCCTTATAGCTTCGGAGATCTTTTCCAGATGAAATTCCACGATTGCCCCATCACGTTTTGCTACTAAAATCATGCCTGTCCCCTCTTTCCTTGTGTCTCATTTGCTCTTACAATACTCTTACAAATATACCAGATTTCCCGTGAAGTCACAACATGCAATAAGCTGAAATACTGTATACACAATATCTTGAGTAAAGGTTTCAACTGCTAACCTGATACTTGTCCCATTCAAATGTACACATTTTTTTCATAATTTCATCAAAAATTCTTCACATATCCCATGTATAGTAATACATGTAACAGAGAAAAACCAAACAAAACTTTTTTTCATACTCTGGCCGGCAAGAATCCCCCTCTTGCCGGCCCCTCCCTTTTTATCAGCAATTATTCTTTACATCAAAGCTGGGATTGAAAGCATAAAAATTCTTACTGTCTAAATTATCCTGGGTAATCCGCAGCGCCTCTCCAAATCTCTGGAAATGCACCACTTCTCTTTCCCTTAAGTAACGGATCGGGTCACAGACCTCCGGATCCTTCACTACGCGCAGAATATTGTCGTAGGTGCTCCGGGCCTTCTGTTCCGCCGCCATATCCTCTACCAGATCGGTAATCGGATCGCCTTTCGACTGAAACTCACAGGCATTAAACGGAATTCCTCCCGCAGACTGCGGCCAGATACCCGTGGTGTGATCAATGTAATAAGGACCAAAGCCAGATTCCACAATCTGCTCCGGCGTTAAGTTCCTGGTGAGCTGATGAACGATCGTCGCTACAATCTCAAGATGAGCGAGTTCCTCTGTTCCGATATCCGTGAGGAGTCCCTTGCACTCCTTATATGGCATGGCGTAGCGCTGGGATAAGTAGCGCATGGAGGCACCCATTTCGCCGTCTGGCCCACCATACTGACTCATAATAAACGTCGCCATCTTCGGATTCGGTGTTGTAATATTTACCGGATACTGTAATCTCTTTTCATATCTCCACATCAGCCGCACTCTCCTTCCCAAGGCCACGGATTGTTGACCCAGGTCCAGTAATTATCGGACCGGACTTCGTCAAACATCAGCGGGCCGCACTGAGCCTCATAGGCATCCATTGCCTGTTTCCGTAAATCTGATACATATTGGTAGTAATTCAGCGCATCCTGATCACTGGGATGAGTATCCAAATAGAGAATCACATCGTCCATAGCGAAGCTCGCCTCATAGACTGCTTGAAGCAGAGCGCTGCAGTTCATATCGGTATTTGCCATTATCTGCACCTCCCCATGGAAAACGGTTTATCCAGATCCGGGAAAATTGTCCCTCTGTTCATTGCTTTTTCAACCGGATAGACCTGCTGCCAGCGCTGCCACGGAACGTATGCCATGCCTACCGGAAACTGATCGATATCACAGGATGAATTCATAGAACCGGAATTCGTCGGCATTTCTGGGCGAACGGCTGATTCACGGCCTGACATTACCTCCCGGCGAGCGACCGTACCTGAGTCCATCGGTGCATTCGACTGCGGCATTGCGCCACGGCTCATTGGCATTTCCGGCTGTGGCATAGCTCCACGCCCCATCGGCATCTCTGGCTGCGGCATAACTCCACGCCCCATCGGCATCTCTGGCTGCATCATCGATCCGCGTCCCATCGGCATCTCTGGCTGCATCATCGATCCGCGTCCCATCGGCATTTCCGGCTGCATCATCGATCCACGCCCCATCGGCATATTCGGCTGCATTGCTGGTCCACGACCCATCGGCATATTCGGCGGCATCGCCGGCCCTGGTCCCATCGGCATCTCCGAACGCATGTTAGGTCCACATCCTGCCGGGATATTCGGCGGCATCTCCGGCCCTGGTCCCATTGGCATATTTGGCTGTGTCGCTCCTCCACGCCCCATCGGCATCTCCGGAGGCATCGCTGGCCCCGGCCCCATCGGCATATTCGGCTGCGTCGCTCCTCCACGCCCCATTGGCATTTCCGGCGGCATCTCCGGCCCTGGTCCCATTGGCATATTCGGCTGCGTCGCTCCTCTACGCCCCATCGGCATTTCCGGCGGCATCTCCGGCCCCGGCCCCATCGGCATATTCGGCTGCGTCGCTCCTCCACGCCCCATCGGCATTTCCGGCGGCATCGCCGAATCGTGGCGAACGGCCGGGCCGGATCCCAGAGGAAGATCCGGGCGGATCACCGGGCCTGGGCCCATTGGAACATCCTGACGGCCTTTAGCGCCCTGCGGCACTGGCTGGCAGCCAGGACATCTTTGTTTCGTATAACAATCCATAGGATGAAATACTCCTTTCAATATGATGAGTTTCTAATATCAATTTATGAAAGGAAGGCTTTCTTGTGCAGGGCCAACGCATATTTTTCCATTTTGTTCAAATTGTGAGCCGTGACAGGGGCACTCATAACGCCCGTCCATCCGATTATATACAAGCCTGCAGCCGAGATGAGGACACCGGGGAACCTTTGGCATAGCGCCACTCATGAGTCCGGCCGCAGAATAACCGGCATGGGAAAGAAATGTGGCTGCCGCCGCTTTGGGCCTGAACCGCTGCGGAGTAAATACCTCATCATACGGCGTCCTTCTTCCCATAATCTGCGCTGTCACGATCCTGGCCGCAGCCATTGACGTCGTCATGCCCCATTTTCCAAATCCCGTTGCCACGTACCAGTCCGCAAGCACGCCGGAGAAATGGCCGATGTAAGGCACACTGTCCACACTCATACAGTCTTCGGCCGACCATCTTCCGTATTCCTCCGTGTCCGGATAAAAATGTTCTCTCAACCGCCGCATCTCTTCGTAAGGATTCTTTTTCGGACACTTTCCAGTCCGATGGCTTCCATGGCCCAAAAGAAGCGTATCCCCCGCGCTCCGAAAGGAATAGGAGTTTTTATCAATCCCCAGATACATTCCCTCCAGCTCCTTTACAGGCCCCAGTGCCATCACGTAGCTCTTTTCCTGATACATCCGCAGAAAATAGAAGCCCGGAATATTCACAAATGGAAAATGACACGCAAAGACAATGTGAGCCGCCTTTACCACCCCTCTGTTCGTAATAATCTCATGCCCCTTCACCTCACGGACAGTCGTCCGCTCATAGACCGTTAAATCCCCGGAGAGCGCTTCGATGAACTCCAGCGGGTGAAATTGTGCCTGATCTGCAAAACGCACCGCCCCGTGAACAGGAAACGGAAGCTCTGTCTCCCGGACAAAGGAAGCCGGTATGCCGCATCGGGCAGCACAGTCCGCCTCCTGCCTCAGAATTTCCGACTCATTAACCGAAAATAAATAGGCATCCTTCTTCTCAAAGTGGCATGCTATGCGGTATCTGTCAATTAACTTCTCATAATCCCGAATAGCCTGCTGGTTCGCCATGGCGTAAGCGGCGGCATGCTTCTCCCCCATGGTGTTTACAAGCTTCTGGTAAATCAGGTTATGCTGGGAGGTAATCTTCGCGGTCGTATATCCCGACTGGCCGCTTCCGATCCGGTTGGCCTCCAGCACAATCACTTCTTTTCCCTGTTCCTTCAGATAATGGGCCGCCAGAATACCAAAGAGTCCGGCTCCGATTACTGCAACCTCTGTTTTCTTATTACCGGGAAGCGGATTTCTTCCGGGTATTTTCGTTGTCTGTGTCCAGATTGATTTCATATTTTCACCTCACGATTATCATTCCCCGATATCCTGAAATTTACTTCTTCCTTTTCTCCTTCACCGGTATTTCTATTGACAAACCCAGAACAGTTTGATATAGTTCTAAAAAGAACAGTTCATTTTGAAACCAATTACAACTGTTACTCTATCAGTCAAATACTCCGTTGCAAGCGGCAGGGTATTTGACCCACGCGGCAGTCGCCAAATGCTCGAGCTAACAGCCAAATGCTCATTCAAACAGCCTGGCACCCGGCTGGCTGCTCGCGGAAATCCAAAGAAAAAGAGGTGAATCATATGGAGACACGCGATATTTTATCCGGAGCTAAGTCCTTTCACAAGATTTACAATCAGGTCATTCAGACCGCGGCCGCACAGCACCATTTATCGCTGATGGATGCCGACATTATTCTGTTTCTCTACAATAATCCGGATTACGACACAGCAAAGGACATCTCCTATTTCCGCATGCTGGCGAAATCAGGAGTATCGGCTTCCGTAGAGTCGCTGACCAGCCTGGGATACTTAGAGAGTCACGAGGACACCGCCGACCGCAGGAAAATTCATTTAAAGCTGACAGACTCCGCCGCCCCTGTCGCCCGGGATTTAAAACGGACGCAGGAGGATTTCTTCGAACGGCTGAACCGCGGGATTTCAGAGGAAGAACGGCAGATGTTCTCGGATCTTTTAAAACGGATGATGGATAATCTAAAACAAACGTAATCAAATCCCCCGCAGCAAGCAGCGGAGGCATGAAACTTGAACCGCCGTGAGCAACAGGGTATTTGAACTGCTATAACCAACAGAGTATTTGAATCGCCATGACCAGCAGAGTATTTGAACCGCCATGACCAGCAGAGTATTTGAGCCGCCATGACCAGCAGAGTATTTGAGCCGCCATGACCAACAGGGTATTTGAACCGCCATGACCAGCAAAGTATTTGCCCCCCACAGCCGCCGCCAAAAACTCATGCAGCCATCGCACTTAGCTCGTTGCCCGCGGGAATAAACAAGAAAACAAAAGAAAAGAAGGTCTTACCATGCTAGTAAAAATCATTGTATGTCTCTTTGCAGGCCTCGGAGCCGGCTTCGGCACAGGCTTTGCCGGAATGAGCGCAGCGGCCGTCATCAGCCCCATGCTCATCACATTTTTAGGAGTCCCTGCCTATCAGGCGATCGGCATCGCTCTGGCCAGCGATGTTCTCGCCAGCGCCGTATCGGCCTACACCTACGGAAAACACAAAAACCTCGATATCCAAAACGGTATCGTGATGATGGCTGCGGTCTTAATCTTCACCCTGATCGGAAGCTACATCTCCTCCCTGGTTCCCAATCACGCCATGGGGAACGCTTCCGTCTTCCTCACCATGCTTCTTGGCATTAAATTCATAGTGAGGCCGGTTCTCACGACCAAAGACGCACAGGAATCCAAGACCATGCGGCAAAAGCTGATCCAGTCCATACTGAGCGGCATTGTGGTCGGTTTCATCTGCGGATTTATCGGCGCAGGCGGCGGTATGATGATGCTTCTGCTGCTGACGAGCGTGCTGGGATATGAATTAAAGACCGCCGTCGGAACCAGCGTATTTATCATGACGTTCACGGCTTTGACCGGGTCCCTCTCCCATTTTGCCATCGGCGGCATGCCGGATCTGTTCCTGCTTGTACTCTGTATCGTGTTTACCTTCCTGTTTGCCCGAATCGCCGCCGTTTTCGCAAACAAAGCAGATCCAAAACTTTTAAACCGGTTGACCGGCGTTATTTTGTTTCTGCTGGGAGCTGTCATGCTTCTCGTAAAGTAGGTTCGATATTTACCGAAATCTTCCTTGATTTCACGCCTGTTTTATACTACAATGAAGTTAATAATTGCAAAAACAGGAGGCAGACCACATGAGTTGGTTTCAAAAGAAGACAATCCCCACTCCGTCACCGGCGGAATCTGAGCCCGTGATCACTGAAAGGGCGGAAGAAAGCAAGTTGGAACGTGACGCATGCTACCGGCATCTGTCGGAAGTCATGGATACACCCTCAGACCGCGGAGTTGTATTAAAAGTATACATAGAGAATTTCAAACGACTGAATCAGGTATTCGGTTACGATTACTGTGAGAACCTTTTAAGCCAGATTCTCGCCTATTTAAAAGAAAAGACAGGAAAACCTGTTTATCACTACATCGGTGTGGAATACATCATGATCCTCGACCAGTATTCACAGGGACAGGCATCCGATCTTGCAGAAGAGATCGCCGAACAGTTTGATCACGCCTGGAAAGTGAACGGAACGGACTGCCTCTGTTCCGTACAGATGGGTATGTGCTCCTATCCCGGACACGCCGCGACGCCGGACGAGCTGTTAAAATGTCTCGACCTGGCAGTCTTAAGAGCGGAAGAAGGCGGACCGAACCAGGCCATTATGTTCGACAGTACGCTTCAGAAGCAGCTGCTTCGCCGCCACACCATCGCATTATACTTAAAGACCGCCATTGAAAAAGAAGAGATTGAGGTCCGTTACCGCCCGACGCTTAATATGGAGACCGGAAAGTTCAGCCGCGCAGAGTTTTATATGCGCATCTTCATCAAGGGGCTGGGGCTCATCGGAGCCAGCGAGGTTCTTCCGATCGCTGAAGACTCCGGCCAGATCCGCTCCCTCGAATATTTCGCCCTGGATAAAGTGGGCCAGTGTATCGCAAAGCTCACCGAGTCAGGCAAGGAATTCGATTCCATCGCTCTCCCGATATCTTCTATCCTCTTTTTGCAGGAAGATTTTCTGGATGAGGTCAGACGCGTCATCGATACCTACCAGATCCCCAAGGGCAAGCTTGCTATCGAGATCCAGGAAAGCGCCCTAACCACAGCATACTTAAACATCAACATCATGCTGCAGGAACTGTCCGACATGGGCGTAGAGCTGGTGTTAAACGAATTCGGTTCCGGATATTCCGGCGTAGCCACCATCCTGGAGCTTCCGGTCAACACGCTGAAGCTGGAACGTTTATTCGTATGGCAGCTGGAGACGAACCCGAAGTCGCGCTGCGTGATCGAGGGACTGATCCACATCGCCAAGGATCTGGATTTAAACATCATCGCAGAAGGTGTGGAAACCGAGAATCAGGTGAATATCCTGACGAACGCCGGATGCGACTACCAGCAGGGCTTTTACTACTCCCCGACTCTGGAGCAGGACACGCTGCTTAAAGTGATCGACAATACCTTTGCCGATTCCATCTCTCTGCTAAACGAAGAGAAAGAAAAAATGACAAGAGCATAAACACACGTAAAAAACGCCTGCCGCCGGGAAACACCAGTTACAAAAGTAACCGTTCCCGCCGACAGGCGTTTTACACTCTGGTACTATTTCCGTTTACTCTCCTGTGCCATTACTCACTTCCTGCCGCAGCACGTAAACGCCATATATCCTTGCTTCCTGCCTGTGATTCCCTTTCACAATTCCTATCCCAGCACCAGCCGTGCCTTCTCTCCCGCGTTCCGGCAGGCCTGTGCCGCCTGACTGCATTCCTGGGACTTATCGTAGTAATAGCGAATAATGTCCTTTCTGGTGATGATTCCGATGAAGTTCTTCTGGTCATCTACCACGGGAACAAAGTTCTGGTTCAGCGCCTTGTCGATTAAATCTTCCATGTTGGAGTTGGCATATACCGGACGGTTGTCCAGTCTCCGGTCGATCGCCGCCACGGTTACGCGCTCGGCCTCCTTTAAGCTTAAATTAAACTTATTCTTGATTCCCCAGAGCATATCGCCCTCTGTGATGGTTCCAATATATCTTCCCGTTCTGCTGATAATCGGTACCGCGGAGTACTTGTGATACTCCATCTTCTCAAGGGCCTGCCGCAGAGTCTCGTCCTCATAAATATATGCCACTTCACACTTTGGTGTTAAAAAAAACAATATGTTCATAGCCGCACTCCCGTCACATTATTTTCGTCTTTATTATAGCATATTACCTTAGTTCACATATGAACAAATTATTATTTTTTTATAACATTTTAGTAGTAACAGTTCAGCCCTCACTTCCGGCTGTCGCGGTCCTTCCCGGCGCTTTCGTTTCCCGGACCTTTCCTGTTCCGGTTTCGGGCATAAGCATTTCTAAATGTGCAGGATTTTTCTAAAAACCAGTGAAAATCCCCAAACTCGCTGCGCTCAAACAGGTGGGGATTTCCCCTGAACGAAAAATTCTGCGCATTAAGAACTGCTAATGCCCTGCAAAGTCACAGGAAGGGTCCGGGAAACGAAAGCGCCGGGAAGGACCGCGACAGCCGGAAACGAGGGCTGAACTGTTACTTTTAGTAGCCCAGATCCTCGTTGATAAACACGACTTCCGCCTCCACACCGTTACAGGGGCGATCCTGGATGACGGTCGCTCTGCAGATGCGTTCCGGACTGTCACAGTCGTAGCAGCGGTCCCCTCCATTCGCCGCACAGGGCGTCTTCCTGTTCAGACGCAGCGCATTTTTCGGCGCCGCCACGTTCTTTGCACGCATGAGTGCACTGTGCATATCGGGCGAAATCTTGTTTCTGCCTACCAGATAGTACACCTTCTGAGGCCCGTAGATCGTCATGGAGACACGGTTGCCAGTCCCGTCGATATTGACAATCTCTCCGGTCTCGGATACCCCGTTGGCACTGCAGATATAGATCTCTGCCTGCTTCGCCTTCTTAAGCGTCTCTGCCCCTGGCTCCAGCCAGTGCCAGGTCAGCGCACACTCCCCGTCCAGAGCCTCATTCAGTTTTATCTCCTGCAGCGTCACACTGCCTCCCAGTGCCACCGCCTTCCCCTTCACCATCTCTTTTATGTAGGAAGCCGCTTCCTCCCCTGTCTCGAAATATGCAGTATGAAATCCATGCTTTTCAAAATTCTTCTTCAGTATATCGTAATTCATTATTTTTCTCCTTTCCCCAACGGCCACACATAAACATACCACTCGCAAACCTCATTTTTATTATACCACATCCCTACCTCCATTTACACAAAAAAAACAGAACAGAAAACTTCAATAAGCCTTCTGCCCTGCCTTCTTTTCTTCACCGTATGGTACAGTCCGGTCCGCACGCTCTCACTGCATGAAATCCAGCGGATCTACCGGATGATTCTCGTGCTCCAGCTCGAAGTATAAGTTCGCGCCTTCAATCGAATAATATTTCGTAGGTTCGGCCACATAGCCCAGAACGTCGCCCTGAGCGACATATTCATTTTCCACTACCTGCAGTTCCTTTAACTGGCCGCAGACAGCCGTATAGTCATTTCCCATATTGAGAATGACGTAATTGCCCAGTTCTTCATTAGAACCGATCTCCTGGATTTTTGCGTTTGCAGGTGCTACAACCGGTGTGCTCACGGCGCCCTGAATGACGATGCCCGGATTACATTTATACTGATCAAGAGTCGGGAAATAGATGGTGGACTCCATGCTGTAATCCAGAATGACATTTCCTGATACCGGCCATGCCATCTTTGTTGCATCGTTAAAATTGAGGACAAGCGCTGCGGCCGCCTCTTTTTCCGCTCCGGCCTTAACCGCCGGGGTTTCTGCTTCTGTCTCTGCTTTCGCTGTAGCCTTGGCGGAATCAGCAACCTGTGTATCCGCATCCAGATTCTGCTCAGCGTTGGAATCACCGGCAACTGCTACCTGGTTTTCCTGTGGTATCGTCTCTTCTGCAATGACACCCTTCTGGTCCGGAACTTCAAGATATGGACTCTGGCCATCATTGTTTCCTCTTTGAATGGTAATGACTCCTGCCGCAGCAACTATAGTCAGCAGGCCTAAAACCAACAGGACAAGGAATACTTTATCCTTGAACAATTGACTCATTTTCTCTTTCACGTTTATCACCTCGGTAATATTCTTACCAAAGGAGAAAGAGTTATTCAGAAATCAGAACAATATTTTTATAAAAAAATCCTAGAATCTCTTCCGCGGTCTTTCCCTCTTCCGCCATACACTTCGCACCGTACTGGCTGAGCCCGTAACCGTGGCCCACGCCCTGGCAGACCGCCCGGATTCCGCCGTCATACTCCTCCAGCGTATAAGACGGAGACGGCAGCCCCAGCGCATACTGGACCTCCTCTCCGGTATACACCTTTGTACCGATCTGAATCTGTCCCACATAACCGCCGTCGTCGCGGACGATGATCTGAATGGACTGGGGAAGCTGGCCTGCATCAACAGGCACGCTGTCGGCGATCTGATTAATTCTGCCAGCAAAATCTTCCTTGCTCCAGGTCATCATGGTCAGGTAGCCTTCCGCCTCCACATCGCGTTTGCTGGCCACCGCCTGCAAATACGGATGGCTCTCATCTCCGGTTCTCGTCATCCCGGTGCTGGCCCGGTGAAACAGCGGCTCAATGAGCTTGCCATCATAGGTGATCACCTCGCCCGCTGTCGAGCGCACGGCCTCTTCCACCGCCTGAAAATACGTCACAAAGGACTCGCTTCCCCACATGGCCTCCATCTGCTTCTCCTCCAGATATTCCATATGAAGCTCCGATTCCTTCACCTCGTCCTGACCGTTCATCTTCTGGTAAATAAACGTCCTGGCGATCACAGCCTGCGCCCGCAGCGCTTCCTTCCCATACTCCGCCGGAATCTGCTTTGCCACGACTCCGGGCAGATACTCTTCCACGTCCATATAGGATTCCCCGTTTTTCCGGTCCAGAATCACCTTTTTTCCGCTGGTAATGAGCGATACCTGCTTCTTTTCCTCGATTCTGCCTGTCCATGCCAGGGTTATTATATATGGAAGCAGCAATGCCATGACGCATATCATTACAACTTTTTTTGCCACCAAAAACCTCCGCAAGTTCCTTTAAAAAATTCTATGCGGACAATTCTCGTTTATGCAGAAACGTTCCTTTTCCTTCCCACTCCATGTAATTCCCACAAACACGGAGCACTGTTCCCCCAGAGAGGTTACAGCGGTTTCCAAAGGCATACTGCTGAGATACACCGTTTTCGCCCCGGCCTGGTAAAAGGCTTCTGAAAATGCCTTTGCCTCCACCTCCGTCAGTTCCTCCGGCACGCACACTGCAATCCGCGGCTTTTTTATGGAGATACCGATCAGACGCTTCACAAATGAGTGATCATATCCCAGAGCCCGGTGTAAATAAAAACGGAACATATTTGAAGACAATGTAAAATAGGCAACGATTCCTCCAGCACAATACCTCTGTTTTTCACGTAAATCGTTATTTTCGACGGTTCAAATCCCCGTTTTCCGACTGTACTCTCTGTCATATTCTCCCCCGCTTTCCTCTTTTAAATCAAATCCCCGCCGCAGACGGCACTCAAAAACAAAACGGTGGGAAAATGCCGCCCGCTGTTCCGTCCTGCCGACGGCGCTTCTCGCTGCATTTTCCCACCGTAATTCTCTTAAGCGCTTATTCTGCACTGCCTTACTGATTTGCTTCTATTTCTACCTTCACCTTTTCCAGATGCCAGATATCGTTTACATACTCCTCGATCGTACGGTCTGAGGTGAATTTACCGCTGCAGGCCACATTCAGAATAGCCGCTTTTGCCCACCAGGACTCATTGCGGTAAGCCTGATCGACCTTCTGCTGCGCTTCCGCGTAGGACGGGAAGTCCTTTAAGATGAAGTACGTATCTGCGCGGTCGCTGCTCTGCGTATTCAGCAGAGAATTATAAATGTCACGGAACAGCTCAGGATCCTGCGGAGCGAAGTAGCCGTTGATCAGCTGCATCAGGACGCGGCGGATCTGGTAATTATTGTTAAAAATCTCCATCGGATTATATCCGCCCTTGTTCTCGTAGCCGATCACCTCGTCTGAGGTCATACCGAAGATAAAGGCATTCTCAGCTCCAACCTCTTCCACGATCTCCACATTGGCGCCGTCCATGGTTCCCAGTGTCAGCGCACCGTTTAACATAAACTTCATATTTCCGGTACCGGATGCTTCCTTGCTGGCCGTGGAAATCTGCTCGCTGACGTCGGCCGCCGCGAAAATGATCTCCGCGTTGGACACCTTATAGTCCTCGATGAACACCACCTTGATCTTTCCGTCGATGGATTTGTCGTTATTGATTACATCTGCCACGGAATTGATCAGCTTAATGGTCAGCTTCGCCCTCTTATATCCGGCCGCCGCCTTGGCGCCAAAGATAAAGGTTCTCGGAACCATATCCAGGTTGGGATTATCCTTCAGCTGGTTGTATAAATAGATCACGTGAAGAATATTCATCAGCTGGCGCTTATACTCGTGAAGACGCTTTACCTGCACATCGAAGATGGAACGCGGGTCCACGTCGATTCCGTTGTGTTCCTTAATGTATTTGGCCAGGCGGACCTTGTTCTGGTACTTGATGTCCATGAACTCCTGCTGGCACTTCGGATCATCTGCGTATACCGCCAGACGGTGGATATGAGGCAGATTGGTGATCCATTCGCTTCCGATCTTTCCAGTCACCCATTCAGCTAACAGTGGGTTGCCGTGAAGCAGGAAACGCCTCTGTGTGATGCCGTTGGTCTTATTATTGAATTTCTGCGGCATCATCTCATAGAAGTCACGCAGCTCTTCCTTCTTTAATATCTCGGTGTGCAGCCTTGCAACGCCGTTGACGGAGAATCCGCCGACGATAGCTAAGTTGGCCATGCGCACCTGGCCGTCGTAAATGATGGCCATCTTGCGGATCTTATCCTGGTTGCCCGGATACATCTGCTGGATCTGCTCCACAAAGCGGCGGTTGATCTCCTCCACGATCTGGTAGATTCTCGGCAGCAGTCTGGAAAACAGCTCGATCGGCCATTTTTCCAGAGCCTCGGACATGATGGTGTGATTCGTGTAAGCACACGTCTTCGTCGTCACAGCCCATGCCTCATCCCAGGTCAGGTTAAACTCATCCAACAGGATACGCATTAATTCCGGCACAGCCACGGTCGGATGGGTATCGTTTAACTGGAACACTGTCTTCTCGAAGAATTTATGGATATCCTCATGCTTTTCCATATACTTCTTAACCGCTCTCTGAACGCTGGCGGAAATGAAGAAGTACTGCTGTTTTAAGCGGAGTTCCTTTCCTGCGTAGTGGTTGTCGTTAGGATACAGAACCTCGACAATGGTTTTCGCTAAGTTTTCCTGCTCCACTGCCTTCTGGTAGTCGCCCTTGTCGAAGGAATCCAGACTGAAGGTATTGATTGCCTCCGCATCCCAGATTCGCAGCGTATTCACCACATTGTTGCCGTAGCCGACGATCGGCATGTCGTAGGGGACGGCGCGGACGGACTGATATCCCTCCTGAACGAAATGCTCTCTGCCGTTCTCCCAGACAGTTCTCACGTAACCGCCGAATTTTACCTCCGTCGCATACTCGGCGCGGCGTACCTCGAACGGATAGCCGTTCTTTAACCAGTCATCCGGAACTTCCATCTGATATCCGTTTTCAATCTTCTGCTTGAACATACCGTAACGGTAACGGATGCCGCAGCCGTATGCCGGATAGCCCAGCGTCGCCAGGGAATCTAAGAAGCAGGCGGCAAGACGGCCGAGGCCGCCGTTGCCGAGAGCCGGATCCGGCTCCTGATCCTCGATGGCGTTTAAGTCGAAGCCAAGTTCATCTAAAACTTCCTTCACTTCCGGCAGCGCCATGATATTGATGATATTGTTTCCAAGGGCACGGCCCATTAAAAACTCCATGGAGAGATAGTACAGGGTTTTCGCATCCTGCTTCTCATACTCCTTGTGGGTTGCAATCCACTCATCGATGATGACATCCTTTACTGCGTAGGCAACTGCCTGGAACGCCTGCTCCGGAGTAGCCTCATCGATCGTCTTGCGGAATACGTTTTTTACGTTATAAATAACGCTTTTCTTAAAGGTTTCTTTATCAAATCCCATACTCATTGTGAATGACCTCCTATCGGTTATTTCAATCTGAGAGAATCCTCGCTTCGTATTACTGAACTTTTTCAACGCCCAGAGTGACATTTTCACCATTGATGTTCCAATCCTTCGTATATCCCGCTGCCTTACCCAGTGTGATGCCTTCTGCGAGGACCTCGCTCTTTATTTCTTCGCCGTGCGCGCCAAAGATTCCGGCAATCTTCTCATTGCCTTCGCTGGTGATGAGGATATGGTCCATAACCTCAAAGCCGGCTTCCTTACGCATCGTCTGAATCTTGCTGATCAACTCGCGGACAAAGCCTTCCTCGATCAGTTTTGGTGTCAGGTTCGTGTCAAGCACAACCGTAACGGTATTATCACCTTCCGATACGTAGCCCTCCATCTGAGCCGTATCGATCAGTAAATCTTCCTTCGTCAGAACCACCTCACTGCCGTCAAAGTCGAACGTGAGGGCGCCCTTTTCATTCAAAGTATCCATGGCGGTGTTGCCGTCCACCTCGGAAAGGGCCTTTCTGATGTTGTTTAACTGTTTTCCATATTTCGGTCCGACAGTCTTTAACTGCGGCTTAAAGCTGTAGCTGGTGAAATCACGGACATCGTCTGTAAAGACAACTGTCTTTACATTCAGCTCATCCTCGATGATCTCCTGATAGAATACGGAGAGCTCATGAGGCGCCTTCACGAACATCCGGCCGATCGGCTGGCGGTTCTTGATATTCGCCGTATTTCTGGCCGCACGGCCCATGACTACGATCTTTAAGACCTCGTCCATGTTGTCTTCCAGCTTCTCATCGATGCAGGATTCATCCGCTTCCGGATAATCGCATAAATGGATGCTCTCCGGAGCCGTCTTATCGATATTGCACACCAGATTCTGGTAGATCTGCTCCGTCATAAACGGAATCAGCGGTGCAGCCACCTTGCTGACGGTCACAAGCGCAGTGTAAAGGGTCATATAGGCATTAATCTTATCCTGTTCCATGCCCTTTGCCCAGAAACGCTCACGGCTTCTTCTCACATACCAGTTGCTCATGTCATCCACAAACTCCTGAAGTGCTCTGGCCGCCTCCGGGATCTGGTAATTGCCCAGATTGGTGTCCACGGTCTTGATTAAAGTATTTAACTTCGACAGAAGCCATTTATCCATAACCGGAAGCTTATCGTATTCCAGTTTGTATTTTGTTGCATCAAATTCGTCAATATTTGCATAGAGAACAAAGAAAGCGTACGTATTCCATAAAGTACCCATAAACTTGCGCTGGCCTTCCATGACAGCCTTGCCATGGAAACGGTTCGGCAGCCACGGCGCGCTGTTGATATAGAAATACCAGCGGATGGCGTCTGCGCCGAATTCATCCAGAGCCTGGAACGGATCAACCGCGTTGCCCTTGGACTTCGACATCTTCTGTCCATTCTCATCCTGCACGTGGCCCAGAACGATAACGTTCTTATATGGCGCCTTGTTAAAGATCAGGGTCGAGATAGCCAGCAGAGAATAGAACCAGCCTCTCGTCTGATCCACAGCCTCGGAGATGAAATCCGCCGGGAACTGCTGCTCAAACAGCTCTTTATTCTCAAATGGATAGTGGTGCTGCGCAAATGGCATGGAACCGGAATCGAACCAGCAGTCGATTACCTCCGGAACTCTCTTCATCTGCTTCCCGCACTTCGGGCAGGTGATGGTCACCGCGTCGATGTATGGGCGGTGAAGTTCGATTGTCTCGGGGCAGTCAGGAGACATGGACTTTAATTCCTCGATACTTCCGATAGAATGCTGATGGCCGCACTCACACTCCCATACGTTTAAAGGAGTGCCCCAATAACGGTTCCGGCTGATGCCCCAGTCCTGAACATTCTCCAGCCAGTCGCCGAAGCGTCCCTTACCGATGCTCTCCGGGATCCAGTTGATGGTGTTGTTGTTGCGGATTAAGTCTTCCTTCACCTCAGTCATCTTGATGAACCAGGATTCTCTCGCATAATAGATGAGAGGCGTGTCACATCTCCAGCAATGCGGATAGCTGTGCTCAAATACCGGTGCGGAGAACAGTAAGCCCCGCTCTTCCAGATCCTTTAAAACCAGCGGATCGGCCTTCTTACAGAAGGTGCCCGCCCATTTCGTCTCCTTCGTCATCTCGCCCTTGGAATCCACCAGCTGAACGAAAGGAAGATCGTATTTCTTACCAACCTTGGAGTCATCTTCACCGAATGCCGGAGCGATATGAACGACTCCGGTACCGTCTGTCAGCGTTACGTACGTATCGCAGGTCACATAGAATGCCTTCTTCGCCGGATGCACGAAATCAAACAGCGGCTCGTACTCCTTGAACTCCAGATCCTTTCCGGTGCAGCGCTCCAGTACAGTGTATTCACTATTCAGAACCGTATCACACAAAGCTTCCGCAAGATAATACGTATATTCTCCGTTTTTCACCTTCACATAGGACTCGTTAGGATTCACACAGAGCGCCACGTTGGAAGGAAGCGTCCACGGTGTGGTCGTCCACGCCAGTATATAAGCATCCTCGCCCTTCACCTTGAATCTGGCGATAGCGGAGCGTTCTTTCACATCCTTGTAGCCCTGTGCCACCTCGTGGCTGGACAGCGGCGTTCCGCAGCGCGGACAGTAGGGAACGATCTTAAAGCCTTTGTATAACAGGCCCTTTTCCCAGATCTGCTTCAAAGCCCACCACTCGGACTCGATATAGTAGTTCTCATAGGTAACGTACGGATCATCCATATCAGCCCAGAAGCCGACGGTCTTGGAGAAATCCTCCCACATGCCCTTGTACTTCCATACACTTTCCTTGCAGTGCTTGATAAATGGCTCGAGACCGTATTCCTCGATCTGCTCCTTGCCGTCCAGCCCCAGCATCTTCTCCACTTCCAGTTCGACTGGAAGTCCGTGGGTATCCCATCCGGCCTTTCTCGGCACGTCGCATCCCTTCATGGTACGGTATCTCGGGATCATATCCTTGATAACACGGGTGAAGACATGGCCGATATGAGGCTTTCCGTTGGCGGTTGGAGGGCCGTCATAGAAGGTATAGGTTTCAGCCTTTTTTCTGTTATCGATGCTCTTCTGGAAAATCTCGTGATCTTCCCAGAATTTTTCAACTTCTTTTTCTCTCGCTACAAAATTTAGATCTGTAGGAACTTTGTTATACATCTCTTTTGACCTCCTTTATAAATAAGCTTCCTAATGAAAAAAAGACCCTCGTCCCGTAATCAGGACGAAGGCCGTGCTTCGCTAAACCACCTATTACAGCATACTGACATATGCGTTCCCTGTAACGTAGGAACCACGTCCTGGCTTACCGCTTATACAGCTTTCAGCCGGAGACTCCAGAGTGATATTCGGTCCCATGACTACTCTCACCAGGCTTTCACCCTCCCCGGCTCGCTTTGGATTTCCCACGGTCCTACTGTCTCTTTCATCGTCTTTCTTCCTATAATATAATGGCAGGTTATGCCTTATATGTCCTCTCATTATAGATTTTATGGGAGGAAATGTCAAGTAAAAGACGAAATTTCGGGCATCTGTCGCGTATTTTCGTCATTCTGCCCCGTAACGGGCCCACTCCCCATTGGTCCCTATTACTTTTTGATACCATCCGAACGACTTCTTCCTCATCCTCTTTCCCGTTCCATTGCCTTCGTCGTCCAGATCCACATGGATAAAGCCGTATCGCTTCTTCATCTGTCCGCTGCCTGCGCTCACCAAATCGATGGGCGCCCACGCCGTGTAGCCGAGTAAATCCACGCCGTCCAGCTCTGCGGCATCCATCATGGCGCATATATGCCGCTTTAAATAATCGATCCGGCAGTCATCTGCAACGTTTCCGTTTTCGTCGGGAAAATCCTGTGCTCCCAGCCCATTTTCCACGATAAACAGCGGTTTCTCATACCTGTCATAGATCTGGTTTAAGGTAATCCGAAGTCCCAGGGGATCGATCGGCCAGCCCCATTCGCTGTACGTCAGATACGGATTTTTCGCAGAGGCAAACAGATTGCCCTCCGCCGATTCCGCGCTGTCTGCCGTAGAGACACAGCGGCTGTTATAATAGGAAAAGGAGATAAAGTCCACCGTTCCCTTCTTCAATATCCTCTCGTCCCCGTCTTCCATCACAGGCATAAGGCCCTCCCGCTCAAGCGCTCTCCCTGCATAGGCCGGATACTCCCCTCTGGCCTGCACATCGACGAAAAAATAGTTCTCGCGGTCCTTTTTCAGTGCTTCCCACACGTCCTCCGGCCTGCAGCTGTACGGATAGACGCTCCCCGCCGCAAACATACAGCCGACTCTGTTCTCCGGATTGATTTCGTGTGCCATCTGCACCGCCAGGGCGCTGGCAATCAGTTCATGATGAGCGGCCTGGTATTTCAGTTTTTCCCTCTCGTCCCCGTCCTGAAACAGAAGTCCCGCGCCCAGGAATGGAGCGTGCAGAATCATATTGATCTCGTTAAAGGTCAGCCAGTACCGCACCAGCTCCCGGTAGCGGACAAACAGGGTGCGGCAGAGTTTCAAATAGAAGCCGATCATCTCCCTGCTCCGCCATCCGCCGTACTTCTCGATCAAATGCACCGGACAGTCGAAGTGACAGATGGTCACCAGCGGCTCAATGCCGTATTCGTGACACGTCCGGAACACCTCCTCATAGAACCGCAGTCCCGCCTCGTTTGGCTCCTCTTCCTCCCCTCCGGGAAATATCCTCGTCCATGCAATGCTCATGCGGTAGACTTTAAAGCCCATCTCGCCGAAGAGGCGTATGTCCTCCCGGAAATGGTGAAACATATCAATGGCCTCGTGAGAGGGATACCGGTGCTCCCCGTCGCAGACAAGCGATACGTGCTCTCCCCGTATTACTGCTTCACGGTCCGGTCCTGCCGGGCACACGTCCACATTTGAGAGCCCTCTTCCGTCCTCCTGCCAGCCGCCCTCGCACTGGTTTGCCGCAGTGGCGCCTCCCCAGAGAAAATCTTTACTCAGTCCCATTTTCCGATCTCCTTTCCGGCTATTTAACGATCCGTAAAAGCGGTTCCTGATACGCCACCGCGTCATCGGCCTTCACAACGGCTTCCACCGACTGGTAGTTCCCATAATTACTGATCAGAACCGGCGTCTCCAGCAGGAACCCTGCCTCCCGGATTAACTCCATATCGAACCGCATCAGCGGCTGCCCCGCCTTCACACGGTCGCCCTGCTTCGCCGCAGCCTCAAAGCCCTTTCCATCCAACTGCACCGTATCCAGTCCGATGTGGATCAGAATCTCCGTCCCTTCGTCCGACAGAATTCCAATCGCATGGAGCGTCGGGAAAATGGTCACAACCGTTCCGTCCACCGGTGACACCACCAGACCTTCCTCCGGAAGAACAGCAATCCCCTTTCCAAGGATTCCGGAGGCAAACGCACTGTCCTTTACGTCTTTTAAATCAATAACAGCGCCCTTCATGGGACTCATGATGGTCAGGAACTCATGAGATGCGAATTCTGGAATATTGTCAGCCGTTCCCTGGTCTGCACTGCCACTTTCCATTCTGCCATCCTCAGCAGAGTCCTCTTTCTCCTCATCTTTATAGACAATCATTGTCATGACAAACGCGATTACTATGGTCAGAAGGGCCCCGGTCACAGCCACGATTAAGTTGCCCATGGAACCGTCCGGCTCCACCATTGCCGGAAACTCGAAGATTCCCATTCCGCCCATCATAAATTTTCTAAAATTGAAGAATCCGTAGAAGCCTCCGCCGATTCCGCCTGCAATACAGCTGATGATAAATGGCTTCTTAAGGGGCAGTGTAATTCCGTAGATCGCAGGCTCCGTCACTCCAAAAATACCGGAAATACAATTCGGAAGCGCCATTTCCTTCAGTTTTCTGTCCTTTGTCTTGATGAAAATAGCCAGAACCACGGCCGATGTCGCAAAGGTACAGGCAAAGAACGGCATCATCACGTTGTCGTAGCCCATGGTCATGATATTGTTGATATAGACCGGAATAAATCCCCAGTGCAGGCCGAAGATAACCAGAATCTGCCAGGTAAATCCGACAATGGCTCCTGCCAGCATAGGTGAAAAGCTTCTGATTGTAAGTACTGTCTCCGCGATAATCGTGGATGCAAAGGTGGCAACCGGACCGATAACCAGAAATCCCGCCGGAAGCGCCACTAAAAGCGTCAGCATCGGCACAAAGAAAAACTTGACCAGATCGGGTACAAACTTATTGAACAGCTTCTCGCATTTCGACGCAAAGTATACGATAAAAATAACAGGAATCACCGTGGAGGTATAATCCATGGAGATTACCGGAAGCCCAAAGAATGTGATATACACAGGCGATTCAAAGAGCGTCCCCTCAAACAGCGTGTAGAGCGGAGCCATAGAAGCGGAAATACTTCCCGCCTGAATCGCCGGATAGCACATGATCGCGCCGATCGCCAGCCCCAGCATGGGCTTTAAACCAAACTTCTTCGCGGAGGTATAGCCCAGGAACAGCGGAAGAAAGGTAAACAGCGCGTCCCCCACCGCATTGATGATTAAGTATCCGCCGCATGTGTCGGGATATAATCCCAGCACCGCAAACAGCGTGTTCAGCCCCTTCACCATACCACAGGCCGCCATAATTCCTAGAATCGGCTGGAAAATACCGGAGATCGTATCCACAAACCGGTCAAACAGCTTCTCTTTCTTCTCCGGCTTTGCCGTCTCCTCCCCTTTCTCCAGATCGAGAAGCGGGCAGACATCCTCATAGACCTCTCCCACGTGATTTCCGATCACCACCTGATACTGGCCGCCGCTCTTCATGACTGTGACCACGCCTTCCATGTTCTTTAACGCTTCATCATTGGCCGCGGCTTCGTCCGCCAGCTTAAAACGCAGTCTCGTAATGCAGTGGGTAAGTCCGGTAACATTGTCTCTGCCTCCCACGTATTTGACAATCTCTCTTGCCAGTTCTTCATATTTTCCCATTTCATTTCCTCCATCTTTCTATTGATTACCGCGAGCAACGAGTCAGGCGCACGCGCTTGCGGATCCATCTGACGACTGCCGCGAGGGTCAAATACCCCACCCCTCACGGTGCTGCATATTTGATACCCCATCACTTGCTTCAGGGTATGTGACTTTGAAATCTGAAGGTCGAGCCAACTGAATGTAACTGCCCTTAATGAAATATCACGCTATGTCTTATGGGTTTTCCTCCTTTCCTTCCTTTTATGAATCATGCCCGCGGTTTCCGCGAGACAGAAACGATCCTTGCAATGTGAATACTCAGATAAAGAATCTCTTCTTCACTCAGCGTATATTGGTATTTATCCCCGATAAAATCGGCAATCCTCCTGCCGCACTGGTAAGCTTCCTGATACTGCGCCCGGATCACCTCCGCCAGCGCCGCCACCTCCTGGTCCTCATACGTTTTTCCGGAAAACATCCGCTCCGCGAAAAATTTCAAATGCGTAATGAAGCGGTGGTAATAGACAGATTCCGCGTCCAGCCTGATTTTACAGGTCATGCGGACGATTGTCTCGATTTCCTGCATGACAGTGGTGATCTCATGGACCGTCTTCTGCTTTAAATTCATCTGCGCGTTCACAATATGAAGGGCAATAAAGCCCGCTTCATCTTCCTCCAGCTTTACATGAAACCGCTCCTTCACACAGCGCAACGCATAGAGTCCCGTATCATACTCCGCGGGATAATACCGCCTGATATCCCACAAAAGCACATTTTTCACATCGATTCCCTGTTTCTTCCGCTCCACCGCCATGTATATATGATCGCATAGCGGAATGATGACATTCGTGCTGATCTTACTGTTCACATGAACTCTGGCATAGGAGAGAACATCGTCCGCCAGCTTCACGTGTTCCACAGGAATCTCCTGAAGCAGCTCCTTCAGCTGCTCCCTCTGCCCGGCGTCCTCCAGAGAAAAAATCTTTTCGATCTTCTGCTCCTCCACCTCGGAGCCTTCCTTTTTCTGAAACCCAAGTCCGCATCCCACCAGTATCTTCTCGCGCCCTTTTTCGTCCTCCGCAATGACTGCATTGTTGTTCAGTCTCTTCTTAAAGATCATCGAAATCCCCCTTCCGATTCATTTTAGAAATAAAAAAGACCTTGCATCATCAATAAGAATGGCTGCTGCCACTCAAATCCGATCATACAAGGTCAAGCTTGCCCGAAGCAATAACTATCCTTAAGTCAAAGATATATGAAAAAGCATAATTTGTCAAGCGTTTTTTTCAGTTTCATCTGACCAGTTTTTTTCAGACCGCAAACAAGTCACCCAGTGCCTCGCTCATCGTCGGATGCGTATAAATCTGGTCCCTCAATACCGTGTAGTCCGCATCGAGATCCATGGCCAGCTTCACGATATTGATCATCTCATAAGATTCCTCACAGAACAGCATTGCGCCTAATATCTTATTCGTCTTCGCATCAATCACTGCCTTTAAGAGACCTTTGGTTCTGTTTAAGACAGCAGCCTTTGGAATCGCGGCCGCCGGCAGTTTGGCGATCTTCACATCCAGACCGGCCCCCCGCGCTTCCTGCTCATTCATACCGACCCTTGAGAAGGATGGTTCAATGAACACGCTGTACGGAATATGGCTTCTCTTGCCCGCATTCGCATCATATGCCCCGCCGTGAAGGCTGGACCACACAATCCTGAAATCATCCAGGGAAACGTAGGTGAACTGAAGTCCTCCGGCCACATCTCCCATGGCCCAGATATTCGGAGCCGTCGTCTTATAGCCGTCATCTACCTTTACGCCGCCGCGGGCCGTCAATTCCACGCCTGCCGCTTCCAGATTTAATCCTGCCGTGTTAGGTCTTCTTCCTGTAGCGACCAGAATCGCGTCCGCCTCCAGATCTCCCTCTTTTCCATCGACAGAGTAATGGACGTAAGACCAGTCCCCTTCTTTCCGGATCCCGGAAATAGCCGCGCCAATCACAAATTTAACGCCCTTTTCTTCCAGAACCTTCTGAATCTCGGCCGCGATATCTTCATCCTCTCTCGGAATCAGGCGTGCCTCGTTCTGAATGACCGTCACCTCAGAGCCAAATCCGGAATACATGGACGAAAATTCCAGCCCGATATAGCCGCCGCCAATGATGACCAGCTTCTTTGGAAGCTTCTCCAGATCCATAAATGTCTCACTTAAATAAACCTGGGAATTGCCTTCTATTCCCTCAATCGGCGGCACAAACGGAGCGCTTCCCGTATTGATAAAAATCTGATCTCCCTCTAAAGTAAACGCCTCCGAACCGTCTGCCGGCACTACATTTACCTTTGTATTGGAAAGGAAGCTGGCAGTTCCGTTATAAATGGTCACCGCTTCCAGATGATTCAGCTTGTCAAAATTCTTTTTTCGAAGCAGGGAAGTAACGCGTCTCTTTTCCTCAACAGCTGTCCTGTATAATTCCGCCTTTTCCTCAAAAGAGATCTCTCCCTTTGCTTCCGTCATCTGGGAACTTCTCACCAGAGACTTGGATGGAATACATCCCACATTGATGCAGGTACCGCCATACATTTTATCCGATTTCTCAATCAGCGCTACCGCTTTTCCCTCACCGGCCAGCTTTCCCGCCAGAGTCTTACCGCCTTTGCCAAATCCTATAATAACCGCATCATACTTTTTCATCTCGAAACTTCCTTTCTTATCACCATTTTTTATTTTTCATCACCAGACACGGTCTCATAGGGCCAGTCCTTAATACCGCCTATATCAATAATATTCTTATAACCAAGGCCCAACAGCTTCTCCGCGGCGTTTTTGCTTCTCACGCCGCTTCGGCAGTAGACCATAATCTTCGCATCCAGATCCGGAAGCTCCTCCGGCATCTCCTCTCCGATGTCTTCCACCGGAATGTTAATCGCATCGCCAATCCGGCTGTCCGCATACTCCTCCGGAGTTCTTACATCCACCACGATGAGCGCATCGTCCGAATCCATAACTTCCTTTGCCTCTTCCGGCTTAAACTTAACATACTGTGAAGCCTGGGCCTCCGCACCGGCCTCCGCTTTCTGCGCCGCCGTCTTCTGTGTCTCCTTGCCGGAAGCATTCCCCTGGCCGCCCGAACACGCCGTCAGTGCTAAAACCGCTGCGGCGATTCCCGCCGTAATCAAATATTTCCCTTTTATCATCTCATCCGCTCCATTCTGTAACTTTTTTTGTTTCAGTTCTTATACTGTAATAATATCAGTTACAGTTAGTTCTGTCAAGCGTTTTTTTACATCTTTCTTCAATCTTTTTTTCATAACTGCGCAGTCCCACTGCGGCAGCCGTCTGCACGCAAATAGAAACGGGTACCGACTCATTCACATGAACTTCGATACCCGTTCCTAGACTACTTCATCCATTGGACTTTACCCTCACTTTTTGTTTTGTCACTGATACTTGTGTACCTGGATGCTCTATATTAAATTTTTTTACCTTCGCCACTCCATTACCGGGCCTCATCTATCATCTGGTTTATCTCTGCATCGTCATTTTCATTCTTCTATATGTTAGTAAGCTACATATGTGGAAACCTTTGTTCGGACGAATCATACTTTCTCGTCATACGACTCATACGATGAATTTTCCTTTGCAGTTTATAACGAAATATAGGCATATGTAAAAGATATATAGATTTTTTCCTGCTACTTCATCCATGCTTTCGCATTTATTCATCATAGAAGGAATGGCTTTTCACTGTGGCCGAATGGTTTTTCCTATTGTCCGCTTCCTAATTGGAAATCAGACGAGACTTATGTTTTCGGTGGAATCTACCTCCTTTTCTTTCTATTTTTTATCCTTCCCGCTTCCTGTTCCCGGGAGGTTTCTCTATATCTTGTATCTCTTTCCTTTGATAGCTTTATTATATAGTATCTCTCTTCATTTTGCAAGACTCTTTATAAAAAATTAATAAATTATTTCGTAATTGTCAAATTGTATATAATTATTCGAAATATTTATCATTTTATTTGTCTTACTCCATTTGTTATAGTTATTCTTCTCTATTATTCTGATATCATAGATTGTTATATTTTTATCAATCACGTTGCGTTTTTGTAAAGTTATGGTATAATGTCCAAAAAGGACAGAGTCCCCGGGCCTTACGGTCCCAATTGCTCCGCCCCCACATTAAACGTTCAGAAGGAGAACACATATGAGCCAGCGCAATTTAACCTTATTAACGGATCTATACGAGTTAACCATGATGCAGGGCTATTTTAAAGAAAAGGATGCCAATGAGACCGTAATCTTCGACGCATTTTACCGCACAAATCCGGGCGGCAACGGTTATGCGATCTGTGCCGGTCTGGAGCAGGTAATTGAATATATCAAAGATCTTCATTTCGAAGAGGACGATGTGGACTATCTGCGTTCCACGGGACTGTTCGGCGAAGACTTTCTGGAGTATTTACGCCACTTTAAATTCTCAGGCGACATTTACGCCATACCGGAAGGCACTGTCGTCTTCCCGCGTGAACCGCTGGTAAAAGTGATTGCTCCTATTATGGAGGCGCAGCTCGTTGAGACGGCGCTGTTAAATATCATCAATCATCAGAGCCTGATCGCCACAAAGGCAGCGCGCGTCGTATATGCAGCCGGCGGCGACGGTGTCATGGAATTCGGACTTCGCCGGGCTCAGGGGCCGGATGCCGGTATCTACGGCGCAAGGGCGGCCATGATTGCAGGCTGTATCGGGACCTCCAACGTTCTGTGCGGTAAGATGTTCAACGTCCCGGTCAAGGGAACTCATGCCCACAGCTGGATCATGAGCTTTCCGGATGAACTGACCGCATTCCGCACCTATGCCAGGCTGTATCCTTCCGCCTGCATCCTGCTGGTGGACACCTATGACACGCTAAAATCCGGTGTTCCTAATGCCATCAAGGTATTTCAGGAAATGAAAGAGGCCGGAATCCCACTGACCTTCTACGGAATTCGTCTCGACAGCGGCGATCTTGCCTATTTATCCAAGAAAGCGAAAAAGATGCTGGATGATGCCGGATTCCCAGACGCAGTCATTTCCGCCTCCAACGATCTGGACGAGTCTCTGATCAACAGCTTAAAGATCCAGGGCGCTGCCATCAACTCCTGGGGAGTCGGCACGAATCTGATCACCTCCAAGGACTGCCCGTCCTTCGGCGGCGTATATAAGCTGGCTGCCATATTAGATAAGAAGAGCGGAAAATTTGTGCCAAAGATCAAGTTATCCGAAAATGCCGAGAAGATTACCAACCCGGGCAATAAAGGCATCAAGCGTATTTACAGCAGGGAAACCGGAAAAATCATTGCCGATTTAATCTGCCTCGAGGGCGAAAAATATGATGAAAATAATTCACTGCTGCTCTTCGATCCCATCGAGACCTGGAAAAAGACGCACCTGGCTCCCAACACCTATCATCTCCGTGATCTGATGGTTCCGGTATTTAAAGATGGAGAATGCGTTTACGAATCCCCCGCGGTCATGGACATTCAGGCGTACTGCAAGAAAGAACTGGACACGCTCTGGGATGAATCCCGCCGTCTTGTGAACCCTCACGAGGTGCATGTGGACCTCTCCAATGAGCTGTGGCACATGAAAAATCAGCTTCTGGACAGCTATCATTTTTCAGAATAACGAAAAAAGTTAACCTTTGTTATAGTTTCTGTGGTTGACATCGGTTATAATAGAAGTAATATGACAAAGGAGGTTGTTTTTTATGAGTATGGGGCAGGAAACCAAAATTCGCGCCAGAGACAATGATAAGCTGGCTTTAAAAGTAACAAAAGGACATTTTTCATCCGACCGTTTTCACATTAACTACTACATTGACATGACCACATTGAAGATGCGTCAGGAGGAAGCTGAGCAGGTTGCCAAATCCATGGTGAAGAGATACGTAAACCGTGTTGATTTATCAGGGCTGATCGGCGTAGGAGCGGAAGAGCTCAAGCATTATTCCAAAGCGTTTGCTTCCAAGACTCCAATCGATACCATCATCTGTATGGATGGCTGTGAGGTAATCGGCGCCTATGTAGCAAAGGAATTATCCGAGCTCGGCGTTACCACCACGAATATCCACAAGACTACTTATATCGTGACTCCGGAATTCGATTCCGCCGGACAGATGGTCGTTCGTGACAACATCAAGCATATGCTGAAGGATAAACACGTATTAGTCGTTCTCGCTACCGCGATGTCCGGCCGTACTATTTTAAAGAGCATTCGCTGCATTGAATCCTACGGCGGCATTCTGGAAGGCATCTCCGTTATCTTCGCCGCAGTCAATGAGATCGACGGATATCCGGTTAATGCGGTATTCGATTCTTCCGATCTTCCCGACTTCCGTCTCTCCGAGCCGGAGAACTGTCCGGATTGTAAGAACGGAATCAAGCTGGATGCGATTGTAAACAGCTACGGTTATACAAAACTGGATTAATTGAAGTAAATGAGTTAAAATAACCCCGGGCCACGGCAGGAATACCTGCCGTGGCCCGGGGTGTTTATGGAGTGGAGTCTTAATCGTCATCGCGTTCATCTTCAGAATTTTGGTGTTCATCGTCATCGTCGCTGTCTTCATCATCTTTCGATTTGGAATCGTCGTCGTCAGAGTCCCGGGCATTTGATTTTCGGTCTTCCGAGTCCTTGCCTTCGGAATTCCTATTGGCCGAATCCCCGTGGTCGGAATCTTTACCTGCTGAATTCTTATCAACGGAAGCCCGGGCATCCGAATCTTTGTCGTCGGAATCCTTATCATCTGTATCTCGGGTGTTCTTATTCTTATTCTTATTCTTATTGCGTGAATCTTTATTATCTGAATCATGGTCATCCGAATGTTGATCAGCCGGACTCTTATCATCTGAATCATGGTCATCCGAGTCTTTATCAGCCAAATCCTCATCGTCTGAATCATGGTCATCCGAATCTTTATCGGTCAAATCCCCATCGTCTGAATCATGGTCATCCGAGTCTTTATCGGCCAAATCCCCATCGTCTGAATCATGGTCATCCGAATCTTTATCGGTCAAATCATTATCGTCCGAATCATGATCATCTGTATCTCCATCATCAGAATCTCGATCGCCGTATTTCTCTTTTCTCATTTCTTCTTTATACTCATTCCAGTCTTCCTCATCCATCTGGAGCCATGCCGGTTTTTCCTTTTCACGATCAAAGATAATGCGGTAAAGTTCTTCCATGGACATCTTTGACAAAGTTTTTTCATCGAGATCCGGATAAGCCGCTGTCATCATACGGATAAACTGTAGTTTACCACTGGAAATGTGATAATTTTGGGCTGTCTGATTCAATGCCTGATCCTTTTTCTTTTCCTGTGTCACTATACGGACCGTTTTTTTACTCTCCTCGGCTGTTTTTCTGATACAGTCGCTTAACTGGCTCTGGAGCTGGCTTACACGGTTCGGATTCTTATTTTCTACTGAAATTAAAACAGTTCTCCGATCATCTGTCAGATACTCTTTTTCTTCCATAATCCGGTATAAATCCTTAACCGCATCTTCAACGTTCCAATCCTTGTACGTATGTCCTTCTGCCGCCTGAGCTGCGTCCTCGTTCAGGGGTGTAAAGGAAAGGACTCTGTCTTTTTTATTTATTTTCAATTCAAAGCTTGGATTCACGTCCATGTCTACAATACTGTCTACCAGTATGTTTTCATAGGAGTATACGCCGCCGATACCCGCTGCAAAAAAGAATAGCAGGCAGCCACATACGGCTGACACATGCCGCACCTGTGCCGGACTGCACAATTTGTGGAACCAGCTGTTTTTCAATGGCTCCTGCCTGGTGGCGGTGTCCATCTGTTCCATTTTTACCACTGGTGTATCCATTATTTTTTGCAGGGAAGGCTGAGGAAGCTGGTCTACTGCCCGGTTCAGCGATTTTTTGATTTGTGGTGTCTCAATTTTTTTACTCATCGCCCGTACTCCTTTCCTTCCAGATATCGTCTCAATTTTTTTAGCGTCCGCTGGTAGCAGGACAAGACCGTGGACAGCGGAAGCCCCAGATTCACAGCAATCTCTCTGTGTCGGATTCCCCCCACCAGGTGAAGCAAAAGAATCTGCCGCTCCCGCTCTGTTAAAATATTCATGGCTGTCTCTAAAACCAGTCTGTCTGTGATTTCTGTCACATAAGAATATTCCATCGTGTCTTCCATCTCAAATGCTTCTTCTGATAAAAAGCGGGAATTCCGCCTGAATAAGTCCATGGCGAGATTTCGGGCGATCGTAAAAAGCCACGCCATCGGCTTCCCCTGTTTCTGATACAGATGCGCGGATGCCCGTACTTTTAAATAGGTGTCCTGTACAACATCCTGAGTATCATACGGATTTTTAACGATCGCCAGGACGTAACTGTACAGTACACGCTCCGTCAGGGTATAGAATTCCTCAAGCGCGGACCGGTCATCCTGCCCAATCCGCACGATCAGATTCTCATCTATAATAAGCCGTTGTGTGTGTCTCTCCGGCTCCCCTCCCACTACCATGAAAAATATCATACTCACTTCTCCTCACCGCACACCAGTATTGAAATCATGGAATACTATATCAGCCATCTGCTATTCTTAGGCTATTCCCGCGCTCCCTTTATCAGACTTTTCTGTTCAAAATTGTGTCAATATTTATTTTTGAGGCCGCCGCTGCCTTCGATCTATATCACCTTTCACGAAGGTAACAGCGGTTTCGTTATCATGGCAGCTTCGCTATTATAATGGTCGTCATAAGTCTTAATGGTCATCGTCATCATATTGGTCGCTTTCAGCCTTTACGGCCAGCGTCTTCATATTGATTGCCATCAGCCTTTACGGCCAGCGTCTTCATATTGATTGCCATCAACCTTTACGGCCAGCGTTTTCATAGTGATTGCCATCAGCCTTTACGGCCAGCGTTTTCTTAGTGATTGCCATCAACCTTCACGGCCAGCGTCTTCATATTGATTGCCATCAACCTTTACGGCCAGCGTTATCATATTGGTCATTATCATGGTCGTCATCAACCTTCACGGCCAGTGTCTTCATGTTGGTCATGGTCGTCATCACGATCATCGTCATCTTCATGATCATCGTCATCATCACGATCATCGTCATCGTAACGATCATCTTCATCGTAACGATCATCTTCATCGTAACGATCATCGTCATCGTAACGATCATCATCATCGTAACGATCATCATACTTCCCGCCTGCCGCCTCACTCTCCTCCATCCGATCCAGCTCATCCTCCAGCCATTCAAGCCTATCGCTTCGGTACCAGTCATTGGCGTGGTCAAGCTTATCTTCCAGGGCATCCAGAGAGATTCCCTCGTCCTTTGCGTAAGCCACCAGATCGCTGATCCGCATATTCGCCAGCTGATTGGCCGTCACACTGTCATCCTTTGCCAAAATCTTTTCGATCAGGGCCATACGTCCGGCGGATATGTGGTGTTCCTCCGCCAGCTTCTTTAATTCCTTCGTCAGGCTTACATGCTGATCCAGAACACGGCCTTCGATCTGACATTCCTCCAGATAGTCTGCAAGATGGTGGTTCACATTTTTAACCGTGGTTTCTGAGGCCGAACCGGACTTTACGGTCAGCAGGATATCATTTTTGTCCTTGTTGGTAAAATATCCCGCGTGGTCCAGCAGATCGACCACATCTTCCAGGACGTTGTCCAGGTTCCTGTCCTCCATGCGATACTCCTGTAACAATTTTTTTCCGTCTTCGTTCGTCCCCTTTAAAGAAACGACCTGATTCAGCCTGTTCGCCTTCAATTCGATGCTCGGGTTAATATCAAATGCCAGATACTGGCTGGGAGCCCCCAGATAAAGCCCCAATCCTCCTAAAGTTACCGTTGCCGCTGCCGCTATGGCCGCCATAAAATTTTTCTTCATGTCTTTACTCCTTTCGTGTAAAACTGGTTTTTTCTTCCTTTTCATCCTTACAACGGAGCAGACTTACATTTTATCGCAGCCATCTGAAAACTTTTTAAATATTTTTTATTCCCCAGTCTCTTCCCAATCTTCCGGGTTTGGCGTGACCAGATTTTTCGCTTCATAAAGCCCGCACTGAACCATGTGCTCCCGGACCACCTCCAGGACATGGCAGTAGCAAAGCGAAAGCTGACGGGCAAATGCCTCTGCCTCCCCCTCAAGCAGACAATCCATTGCCTTCCGGCACCGCCGGTTCAGTTCATTGGATTGTGTGGAACCATCGCTGTAAAAACTATAGTAATATCCCCAGTGGAGCAGCCCGCTCACCTCCTGCAATATCACCTGAAATGGTCTCAGGGAAAGGTGCTCTGCCATGGAATGCATAATCAGATCCAGCGGAACCGCTCCGGTCTGCTCTATTTTTTCCAGCAGGCCTCTGGCTTCCCCTTTCATCGATTCGGCAGTAAGCATGGCAGCAGGCCAGACCGCGACAGCCATAAACTGAAGCCCGCTCAAATAAAGCAGCGTATCATTTTTAAATACCTTGTTCTTCATGCACTGCACGGTTGCATCGTCATTGAACAGCGTCACCTGTGTTCCCTTAACGTTGTATGTATGGCAGAATCCACATTTATTCAGCATGGCCACCGCTTTCCTGATCGTAGAGACAGAAACTTTGTATTCTTCGGCCAGTGCGGCCTCAGAAGGCAGAAACGTCCCATCCCGATAGGTTCCCACTCCAATTTTATCAATCAAATCACGGGTAATCTGCATGTAATAATGGTCCCGTCCCTTTTCCGGGCTCCAGTAATAATAGCTTTGCCCCTCTTCCGCCGGAAATGGAACCATAACCGACAGTTCTTCCATATACTGCTTAACATCGCCTGCGATCGCGTGATACATTGTCTGAAAGCACCGGCGCACTTCCTTCGGATCACCTGTATTGACCGCCTCCAGCATCCACAGCGGATCCTTATACGCCCTGTATGAAGCCGAAAATGCCGGAGACTTCCGGAATTCAAGGAAAAATGGGACCCGTGCGCAGATCTCAAGGCTCGTAAACACATCCCGAAACAGCAGGTTGTCCGAAGCATCCAAAAGATTATGCAGCGCCGCCGATGAAGCCTTCCAACGGACAGTAATCTCTTTTTTGCTGCTTTGTTTTAGCTGCCGAAAGCTCAGGCTCACCTTCTCCCCGCCGCAGGATACCATGGAAAATGCGAAAAGCCGCGGCATAATCAGCTCCATCGTCTTATAGACCTCCAGAATCGTATGCCTCCGCTCCAGCACGGATCTTATGGCATGTTCCTTCTGCACCTCACAGTCCGGCTGATACGCCACGATTGAGGGCCTCCTCTCTTCGGTATGGATAAGCCCCTCTTTTTTCAATGCGGCCAGAACATCCTTTACCGTCCGGATCCCCACATGGTAATTTTCGCAGAGCTGGCTCATGGATGGCAGCGGATCTCCATATTTTAAGTATCCTGTCATGATCTGCTCTCTGAGATTTTTATATAAATATTCAAATAGTGTCCTCTTCTCTTCCATCTTATCTACCTTTCATAATGCCTCTTCCCAGAACCGTTTTTCTTCTCCCTGGCCTGCCTCATAATTCACAAAACCACTTTCATTATATCACATTTTCTCTCCATACTATATGCTAACGTACACAAATATTATATTGATTTCTCAAATAGGGTAAATTAAAATAAAACGGAGTATAACTATCACAATGTTCTTTATAAATGGAGACAATATAGATGAAAATACGAGAACAGAAAAAACCTGATTTTCACAATCCCTTTTTCAGGAAAGGCCTGCAAATCGGAGTCCTGTCCGTAGGGATTCTTCTGGTTTTTACAATTTTAATCGGAAATGCAGCTGATCTGCGCATAGCCTTAAATCAAAGCACACAAAAATACTTAGACGACGTAACCGTACAGACCGCCCGCGATATCCACGACGCCCTGACCAATAAAATGACGAGCCTCGTCACAATATCCGATACGGCTTCCCATCTGGATGAGGAGTGTACCGGGGAAGAACAACTGGTGGAATTTTTACACAGAAAAGCGCAGATCCTGGAGTTTGACCCATTGATTCTGCTGCACAGGGATGGCACCATCATTTCCTCTGACGGCGACTCCGCTCCTCCCTGGATCGCTTCCGCAGACTTCTTTCAGATTGACGGCGTTCTCGCCTCCTTTGAGGGGGAGGTAAAGGCGAATTACATAGGGGGACAAAGTATTTTTTACTCGGTCCCAATATCCAGGAAAGGCCAGATCGACGAAGTTCTCATCGGTGTGAGAAGCAAGGAGAATATGCAGGCCATGATTTCCACTAAGAACTTTGACGGCGAGATGCTCAGCTGCATCATCAACAGCACTGGACAGGTGGTAATTTCACCCACAGACTTAAAGCCATTTCTGCGGCTGGATGATATTTTCAGGGAGAATAAGGATAAGAAGGTCATAGATGAAATTCACCGAATGCAGGAAAACATGAAAAGCAACCAAAACGGGATCTTGAAATTTACGGCAGTTACGAAGGAAAATCTGATCCTGTCCTACAATTCACTCGGTGTGAATGACTGGTTTCTGCTGACGCTCATACCTGCGAATTTTCTGTCCAGCGGCGCGGAGCGCTATATTTTGCAGTCATTTGTCATCATTGGACTGACCATACTGCTCTTCTCCCTGTTCCTGTTTTCGGTATACCGTTTCTACCACATTCACAGGAAACAGCTGGAACGTCTGGCCTTTGTGGACCCGCTTACCGGAGGTCCCAACAATGCGGCATTTCAACTGAAATACACGGAACTGGCCAAAACTATGGCTCCCGATACGTATTCCATCCTGCTGGTAAATGTCAATGGCTTTAAGCTCATCAACGAACGCCTGGGCATACCGACCGGAAACCGGATTCTGGCCTACTTATACCAGGTCCTGGAACGCCAGCTCCGGCCTGAGGACGACGAATTTGCCGCCCGTGTGGAATCGGATCACTTCTTCCTGTGTCTGAAAGAACACGAACCGGAGAGACTTCAGAACCGTCTGGATGAGATGATCCGGGAAATCAACGCCTTTCGCAGCACGGATCTGCCCGCCTGCCACATGACGTTTCGGCAGGGAGCCTGTGTGGTGGATGACCCCAGTCTGGAGATCACGCTTCTGCAGGACCGCGCCAGACTGGCATGCCAGAGCCAGACTGCCGAACACAGGGAAAAATGCGCCTTTTACGACAACAGCCTGACCGAGCGCATGAAGATGGAACAGGAGCTAAATGATTTATTTGACAGTTCCATAAAAAATCATGATTTTAAAGTGTATTTACAGCCGAAGATCCGGCTGGAGACTAATCGGGCGGAAGGCGCCGAGGCGCTGGTGCGCTGGATACATCCGGAAAAGGGTGTGATCTATCCCTCGGATTTCATACCTCTGTTCGAGATGAACGGAAAAATATGCAGCCTGGATTTCTATATCTTTACACAGGTCTGTCAAACGCTGCACGCCTGGATCGCAAGCGGAAAAATTCCGATCCCTGTTTCCGTTAATTTATCGCGCCAGCATTTCCTGGAATATAATTTTTTGAAGAAATTTGCAGATATTGCAAAAGAATACGAGATACCGCCGGGAATGATCGAGTTTGAGCTGACGGAATCCATCTTCTTTGACAACCGCCAGATTAATGTAGTAAAGGAAATGATCCGCCAGATGCATCAGCTTGGATTTTTATGTTCCCTGGACGATTTTGGATCGGGATTCTCCTCGCTGGGACTGCTCAAGGAATTTGATGTGGATACGATCAAGCTGGACCGTTCCTTCTTTGTCAATATGGCTGGTGAAAAGGCGAAAGATGTGATTGCATGCCTCATCGAGCTGTCTAAAAAATTGAAGGTACACACAGTGGCAGAGGGAATTGAGACAGATGAGATGGTCGAATACCTCCGTATGATCAAATGCGACATGGTGCAGGGGTATATTTTTTCCAGACCGATTCCCATTTCAGAATTTGAAGAGCGTTACATATGACGGCAGCGCAGCTTTCTGATCGAACTGCCTGTCCCTTAGGATCGAATTAATATGAAGCGCGTTCTGTTCATATTCTGGTCATAATCTTTTTACATCCCGGTCAAACTATCTTCATATTTACCGGATATACTTATAACATAAGAGAAAGATGCTTATGCCTTACATCAGATAAAATTTTTTTCATAATCGCCGGTATTCTTACAGAAGGATACCGGCTCCTCCCTTTTATGGGGCTTTTTTATGTCTTACATCTGCTTTCGGACGATTTTATATTCATCGGCAAACTGATAATGAGAACAGCCGCCGCTGTCGCCTCTTAAAAAGCGGATCATCTCATCTTCGTCCAAATCCATATCACATACGTAACATTCGTAATCCTCGTCGTATGTATAATACATACAGCTTTCACAGTTCTTTCCTGACATCTCGTACATCTCCCCTTTATATTGATTCATCTCTATTGATTCATTTTCGTTGGTCCATTTCCCTTGCTTCATCTGCCACGATCCGTCTTAATTAAATTTTGCAGCCATCGAATCACCGTACTGTCTAAGATCCATGCGGCCGCAAAGGACAGAATCGCAGTCAGCAGCGTCGCACAGACAATGCGCGGAACGTAAAAATGTCTCACCACGGTTTGATCCACCAGCAATTCAGCTGCGGCCTTTAAAATCAGATAGTGGGCCAGATAAGCCGAATAGCTGTGGCGGCTCATCCAGACAGCGGCTGTTCTGGCAGCCTTGCATTTTAAATTGCCATAGCGCTCAAACAGTAAGAACACTGCCGCCGACATGGCGATCATGGTAGGCGCCAGATCGTGAATTCCCGGTACAAAGCCAGGCGTAAACCTTTTTTGCAGCAGTGTCAGAGCCAGCCCTACGATTCCTGCAAGGGCAAACCACTTAAAGTCCTCCCGTTTGAACAGCCTCTTCAGCGCATATCCCAGGACATAGTAGATCAGCCAGCCTTTAAACACCATATAATCGAGAATCTGATCCAGTCCGATGCCAAATCCGCCGGCATAGTTGGTCAGTGTCTGGACTCCAAGGATGAGCAGAATAAAATATTTCAGTTCCTTATCATTCATCGCCTTCATCATACGGGCCAGAAACGGCGTACAGAGGTAGAGCGCTATGATCACATACATAAACCACATATGGTCCGCCATAGGCACTGTACCACTGAAAAAATCCCGCAGGAATTCCACCGGATACTCCCACCAGGATAAGACCTCCTGGCTGCGGCTGACATAGAACAGATAGTAAAGGACCGAGAAAAAGAAAAACGGGATAACGATGACTTTTACCCGTTTCTTATAAAATTGCGTGATATCTCCGGTCGCCGAATCCAGAAGGAACAGACCGCTGAGCATAAAATATATTCCGACAAAGCAGAGCAGAAGCGGCTGCATGACTGCTGCAAACCACCACTGTTTATCATTGACAGAGACAGCCGGTATGGCGTGGACCATAATGATCGCCAGCACCGCCACCGCCCTTAGAAAATCGTATTTTATCTCGCGTTCTTTCAAACTGATTCCTCCATTTCAATATCAAGTCAACATCAAGTGCTCCCAGTACTGCGCAGCGCAATGCAGTATTAGTATACCATAAACAGTATTTTCGTGAAAGACCTCATCAGATTGTTTCCTGCATCCGGCGAGGGCCAGGCCATGAACCGGCTCAGCCCTCCTCTCCTGTAAATGTATTGCCTGTTTAGGGAATTGCCTCTGTTCACAGCATTTCGTAAAGTCTGGTCCGCAGCGTCTCCACACGGCGTATGGCTTCACTCACGTTGTCCGACGCCTCCCTGATTTTTGCCTGGACCATCCAGTCTATGATCAATCCATCAAAGAAATAGTCGGCAAAATTAAGAAATTCCCCAATATCGATTTTGAAATCTGCCGGTATATCAATATCCATCAGTTCCCTGCGCAGGCTTCTTAAGCTGCGTCTTGCTTCCTCCAGAGACGTTCTAGCATCATCGATCCTGGAGTGCTTGATCCAGGTAGTAAACATTCCGCCTCCCAGCATATCCCAGATTCCCCAGCTGCCTGCACTTGATAGCGCGGTTTCGGCCTGTCTCAGATTCATGAGCACACGGTTTGCGGCGGCGATCGCCTCTTCTACTTCCTGTTTTCTTCTCTCTTCTTCCATACTGATTCTCCTTCCTGTCTGACGACAACTAAAAGTTTTCGTGCGTGGCTGGAACTTCCTTTATGAAGAAAAGAAAAAGACTCTTACCGTGGTAGTTCCTGCCACAATAAAAGTCTTGCACATTTCATTTTATACGGGTGCTTATAAAAACACCAAGAAGACGATTTAAAATCCATCGGATGATGGTTCGCTACTCCCTTTTATTGAAAGATAATATATCATATTTTTACAATTTTGTCAACTAATTCAGGTTTCGTTCAGCGCTTCTATTCAGCGTTTCTTTCAGCGTTTCTTTCAGCACCATAACTTTCTCTCCATGGACATCGGTCTCTCCGTTAAATTGGAATCCGAATTTCTCATAGAGATGGATTGCACCCTGATTTTCTTCGACTACGCTTAAGTAAATCTTCTTTCTGTGGTATTCGCTTCTCAGCTTCTCGATCATCATCGGGAGTACGATGTGGCCATAGCCATGGCCCTGATAATCCCGGTCGATCAGCAGCCGGTCCAGCCAGACACGGCCAAATGGCAGATACTGCCAGAAATAACCGTACATGGAGAAGCCTACCAGCTGTTCTCCGTCATAGATGCCTACCGGACGCCAGCATTTCTCTTCCGATGCCTCCTTTAAGCATTGTTCGGGACTTTCCACAAATCCCTTCTGTGTTTCGTGAATTTTGAGAGCCAGTACCGCCTCACGGTTCTTGTCATTTACCGGCTCAACATGGATATACATGATTCCCCTTCTTTCTTTATTTTGGCTTTGCCTTTTCCTATCATAAACTATCTGGTAACCCAATAGTCAATAGCTTTTGCCTGTTTTCTGCTTTCGGTATCTACCAGCTGCGTACTCCCTGTATGTGCAGAAAGCGGGATTTCACGTATAAATAGGAATCAAGAGGGCGCATATAAGCGTCAAAGCTGTGCGCCGCCACGTAAATGCGGCCGTCCGTGACTGCGACGATTACCGGACTGTGATAAAAACCGTTGGCATTGCCCAGTTGTACAAGATCTCCCGGCTGTACACCGTCCTGACCGGTTTCTGCCGCGTACGGACCAACCGATTTGTTATTTACCAGAAAATTGTAAAGATACTGCACTCCCGTCCAGCTCGGCGTCCTGTCAGTGCTGCTGTTATAATACCAGCCCATCACCGGCGTATAGTTCATGACCCCGCTCCCCGCGTAAATGCACTGTGAGGCGAAATTCGTGCAGTCTCCTCCAAAATGCTCAAAGTCCAAATACCGTGGATTTCTGCCCATGGCCCATTTCTTTGCATATTCCAGTGCCGCGTCCCGCCGATAGCCTGTTTCTTTCATATTCTTTTACCCGATTTTGATCTTTACAATATAATATGAAACATAATATGAAACGAGTAACGAAAAGTCCTCAAACAGGGGATTCGATTATACGGAGGACCTGGGTGTTTCCATAGCGGTATTGCCTGTTATCATGAAATATAAAAAAAACACAGGAGGCAGAATCATCTGCCCCTGTGCTTCTCCTTCCGTTTCTGCTGTTTTAATTCGAATCTGGCTTCCTTTTCCGCTTCTTTCTGCTCGCGGGTCCGGATCTTCCGTTCCTCCTTCAGCTGCTCATGCTGCAGGCTTAAGGCCTGCTGCGACTTCGTTCCGATGCCGGAGACCGCCGTCTGCATCCTGGCCTCCCGCTGCCTGCGCTTCGGGTTGGTATGTTCTTTTTTTGCCTCAGCTTTCACGGCCGGACTGAATCGCAGCCGATAATAATTCTTAAGGAGCCAGTCATATACCTCGTAATCCTTCGGCTCTATACCGAAGGTGATCTTGCATACTTCCATCGTTCCGTCCGAAATCCGTTCCACGACTCCGATCCAGAACGGGTCCTCAAAAAATACCCGAAAGGTCAGCGATACTTTGTCCATAATGATATCCTCCTTATATGATTCAAAATAGACAAAGAACGGACGACCTAAGGAGGAAGGTTACTGACAGCGGTTTCACGAATATTGTCCGCTGCGCCCGGACTACCTACCGGGCTGTGTTTTTATCTTTGTGTTTCGATTTTACCACACTTTATCATATCTTTTCAAGAGCTCTTTTAAACCGGTCTCCCACTCTAGCCCAAGGTCATAAACGCATATCTTACAACAAACACAAACGAAATCATCAGCGTCAAAGCCTTCACTTCCCGCCTTCTGCCTGTCATGAGATTCATCAGACAGTAGGTAATCAGTCCGAATGCGACACCATTGGCGATCGAATATGTAAATGGCATAAATACGATTGTACAGAAGGCCGGCAGTGCGTTACTCATGTCGCTGAAATCCACATCTCTGATGTTACCGAGCATCAGAATCCCCACGAAAATCAGTGCCGGGGCAGTGGCCGCCGCCGGAACAATGCTGACAATCGGTGCAAAGAGAATGGCTCCCAGGAACATCAGAGCGGTTACAAGGCTCGTCATACCCGTTCTTCCGCCTTCCGCGATACCAGCGCTGGATTCCACCACAGTGGTAACGGTGGAGGTTCCTACCATTGCGCCTGCCAATGTCGAGACCGCATCTGACATTAAGGCCTGCTTCATCCGGATTACTTCGCCGTTTTCATCAATCATCCCCGACTGTTTAGCCGCTCCGAGAAGTGTCCCAATGGAGTCAAACATGTTGACCAGGGAGAAGCTGATGACCAGCATCGTTACCGTAAACAGCGTTTCCACAAAGTTTGTTCCGGCAAACAGGCCGGCAAAATCCATCTTTAAAAATGATACTTCCGCGAAATCCTGGAATTTCACTCCAAGATTCATATCTAAATTTGAAAGATGCGTAATACCAAGCGGGATTCCAATCAGGGTTGCCGCTATAATTCCCAGAAGAATGGAACCTTTTACCTTTCTCGCATGCAGAATTCCCATGATGACCAGACCAACCAGTGCCACCAGCGCGCCATTGATCAAAACCATATCCGCGCCGCTTCTCCATTTGGAAAAGTCAACCAGGCTTACGAGTGTGGCCGGATTGGAAATGACGATTCCTGCATTCTTCAGTCCGATAATTGTAATAAACAGACCGATACCAGGGGTAATCGCTGTTTTAACCGCGTCGGGAATTGATCTGATTATCGCCTCTCGCAGACCGATTGCGGTAATAACGATGAAAAAAATACCGGATATAAATACGATAACCAGCGCCTGTCCATACGTATATCCCATTCCCAGCACCACGGTGTATGCAAAAAATGCATTTAATCCCATGCCCGGCGCCTGAGCAAACGGAACCCTTGCATACAATGCACAAAGGATCGTACCAATAAACGCTCCGATACAGGTACCGATAAAGACGCCGTTGGCAATCTTCTGCGCCATCGCTGCATCTCCCATAATCAAGTATGGGTCGGATAAAATCTGTGGGTTCAGAATAAGGATATAGGCTATTGTGATAAATGTTGTGATTCCTGCAAGTACTTCCGTTTTAACGCTTGAATGACTCTGGGATATCCCAAAAAACCTGTCTGCGAATCCTGTTTTTCGTTCCAATAATATGTCCTCCATCTTCCTTTAAATAAACTGCCTGTTAAGACTGCCTGCTTTGCTATCCTGTAGTCTATATTTTAAAGGTTTACGATTGTCGCTCCCTTCCACCAACAAACATGAAATTACCAAAAAAAGAGTCAACTACATAAACTATGTAGTCAACTCTTTACGGTAGTTGGTAGAGACTCTGAGCCAATTCTCAGGATATACATAATGAATAGCACCAATATTTAATCACAAAATTTATTATATACGCTAAAAGTTTTTTAGTCTATTCGCCTTTTTATCAATAAATCTTTATTTTTTTGTGCATTATGTATATTTTGTTATTCTTTTAAACCGCTTTCTTCATCATAAATAATTATCCAGAAATTACCCGCCCGCATTCACTGCATCGATGGTCGTGGAGAGAGATTACACCTCCGCAGGCCGCACAGGTATAGCGTTTCCGCTCATTTTCCAGAAATAATTCTATGCCGTTTTCCTTCACAAACAGGGACTGTTCTATGAGGCTGACGCCATAGCGTTTGCGATAGCTTCTGTCCAGATCCCGGATCCTTCTGCATGGAAAATCGCTGCATTCATAGCAGTAGGATAGCTCTCTTTCAGCTGCACAGTTCTTTCGCAGACAGGTCCGGCAGTGTCCGGGCTTGCTCTCATCGGTTCCCAGGCAGCCTCCGCAGGCCTTCTTAGTACTGCAGTGTGTAAAACACACCATACAGTTCATTCCGCATGGTGCAAACAGCTGACTGCCGATTGCTTCAGGCATCTTCAATAAAAACCGCCTCCTTTTCCTGAACTGCAGACTCCTGTGTTATTATAATGTTATTATAGTGCCATAACTATGCTTAAAATGGGTTCTCTGCGTAATTCTAATAAACAATCATACGGTCCATGCATCCATACTCCGCTGCGTTCCTAAGTTCTGCTGCAAAATCCTTCCTGTCGCAGGACAGATAGGAAAACAGGGCTCTGTCCCCCTCCGGGCCGCCTGCCAGCTGCTCCATCAGCTGACCTATGGCTTCCTCGAGTTTCTGTGGTTCACAGTTCTTCACATGGCTGCAAAACCGCTCCGTATCGTCTGCCGCCACCGTATCCCCGGACAGCTTTTTCCCCATCATCATATGAATCACCAGATTCCGCATAATGACAGAAGCCACATTCAGAATTAGATCCTCGTAATCCCCATGGTAGTGTTCCAGGACCGCCTTCCCGTACGCTTCCGGAAACTTGCTTAAGAATCTCTGTTCCAGGAGAACACAGGATAAATAAAAGTAGATGGCGTCTATTCCCTTTCGCTTCCCGACAGGCCGTAAAATCGGGTAATCCAGAGTGAGCAGATGATCCTGGGGCCGGAATCTGGCATCGTAATGGACAAAGAATTCCGGCATCCCTTTGATGACCGTATCCTCATAACAGCGGTTACCGAAGGACCGAAAATTCGCAATGATCTGATCGTAGACCTTCTTGGCCCTGGCGGTCTTCTCCAGAACCACCTCGTACCCCTGCTGGTAAAACCTCCATAAATCCGTGTCTGAAGCGGTGGCTACGCTGTTTTTTCCTGCCTTCACCGCTTCATATTCTGCTTCACGCAGGCAGTAAAGCACCGCTCCCATCAGCTGCTGTGCCGTCTCATAGGTGACGGAGGTGCTGGAAAGACTGGTATACTTTTCCGTAAGTTTTCCGACAACAGGCAGCAGTTCTTCCATCGTATAGTCCATGTCCGCCTCCTAACTGAGCAGGTCAAAGAGTGTCTCCAAAAAGAGATCCCTGTCCCAACGTGCTTCCTGTGAAAATTTCTCGTACTCTCCCTTTCCACCGTCCTCCACGTAATCCCGGTATCCGGCGCGAATCGCCCTCGCAAAACGTTCCAGGCACGTTTCCTCCAGATAGGCGACGGAACCGTAACAGACACCGTCAAACTGTTCTTTCATAAATGTCAGCAGTTCCTCATCCGTTAAGTTGTCTTCTGATTCGTTCTTATAGAGATAGAAGATTTCCTGCAGCTCCGCAATCACATCAGCATAGTTTTCCTGCTGCAAATAGGGAGAATCACAGAAAGTCTCTATGATCTCCGGCAATACCCCCTTTCCGAATTCGACCCGCATCTGCGTTCTCAGGGAATCACGCCGGCCTGCCATCAGTCTCCCAGCATCTTCCTCAGTGAGTGTGAGTCCGAAGGACTTTGTCTTCTCGTTGCAAGCCAGCACTCTTTCCAGTTCCTGCTTCCGCTGTACTGTTTCCATCAGTTCATACCAGTTCTCCTGCATCTCTTTTCCTCCCCGTATTTGGTAAGTACTGATTCTACGCCTTTCAGACTTTCATTACAAGTCTTGAAAAAAAGAGATTTTTGTGGTATGATATAGATGTGGAAAAAGCGATTTCCGTTTAGGATCGCCGGAGTCCACATTTTTTTTGCTTTTTTATGGAGAAAATTATCCTTTCAGAAAAGGTACGGCACCGCTTTTTATAAATTCTTTGATCGCAGCGCTGTCCGGCAGGTGCATCATATGATGGCGTGTCAAAGGCAGCAGCAAAAGTCCTGTCACCGTATAACTCCCCCAAAAATCCTTCAGCCAGACAGACCCCTTCCGGTCCAGTAAGCCCCCCTCACTGACCAGCCGGTCCAAATATTCGGACTCAGGTTTCCGTTTTAAGTCGCTCGGGGTAAGTGATTTGATCACGGCACAGGTCTGACAGCCTACCGCATTGCGGTAATTGATCAGCTCCTGTTTCTTGACGTGCCGGCTGAAACTGATTATTTCGCTGTCGCTCATAACATTACCGGTGTCTTTGACAGTCACATTCATACGATCCAGCCAATCATCATCAAAAATCTGAGACTGTCTGGCAATCAGAAGATTGCTGACCAGATCTTCGATTCGGGCTATATGCCATAAATGCCAGGCTATGGTTTCATCTTTCTCAGTCGGCATCACACTGTAATCCTCATCTGCCAGGCCCTCCAGCACATGATCGCAAAACGTGGGGCTGCTGCTTCCCGAAACCACCCCCGTATGTGTGACCGCATGAAGGTCAAGTGCCAATTCCATAGCCGGTTCAAAGGTCTTTTTCGCCTTTAGCAATCTGCGCAGCCTGTCTGCCTGAAGTTCATAATCTGCTGCAATATCAGACATATCATCGGTCTCCTTTTTCTTTTCTCAGACCAGGGCAAGTGTGAATTGATCTGCGTTTTGCGCAGCACGTTACACTTTCTTCCTGTATTTCTCGAAGCTTTTCTCTGATAAAATCTCGTTCGTCACAAATTTCCCGTCATAGAATAAGGAGTATGTTGTAAATGGGCTTGGCGCGCGCCTTGCAGCTTCCCGGGATTCCAGCTTTACTGTCTTGATCTCAATGCCCTGAGTCCTGGCGTATTCCGCCAGAATCGGAATGTATTTCGACGTGTGGGGACATTGCGCTGTGTAGTACAGAACCCATCCCTTTTCATCGGTCTCACCGGTCTTTGCACACTCTAAAAAGCGCGGCAGGGGTGTCCCGTCTTCAAATGGGAGTGCCATAAGCTCAAAGTACGGCGCGGCTGTATCGGCTGTCACAAATCCTTTATGCTTTAAGTAGGAACCATCCGACAGAAACGGCATCTTCTTCTTAGAGGAAAGTATAACAAGCCCCTTCTTCCCGTTCGCCCTGGCCTCAGCGATACAGTGCTCCAGCAGCTGGCTGCTATAGCCCTGTCCTTTATACTGGCCGGAAACCCACAGACAATCGATATAGTAGTATCCATCTGCATCGACAGGCACCCAGGCGTACTCCGCCGGCAGGTACTCGATAAATACCTTTCCGCGCACATCCAGTTTTTCGAACACAAGTCCCTCTTTCAGCCGTTCCTTCAGCCACGCCTTCTTGGAGGCCACGCAGGTCTCTCCCTTTTTATCCGATATGGCACAGCAGATGTGCTCTTCTTCGATATTCTCCAAAGTAACCCGTTTGAATTCCATACTCATCATTCCCTCTCCTGTTGTTCAATCCTCTTTCAATCCTATATAGACATGGATCTCCGCCTCTTCGCCGGTCATCCCGTGATACTCTTCAAAATCAGCCTGAAACGTACGATTCAAGTTCATACTCCACAGTTCCATCCAGAACTGAACCAGGGCCTGCTGCACATCTCCCCTGACTACAAACTTCGCATATCTGCCTGCCGGGATCGTGCGGATCCTTAAGTTCTCCGGAAGCCCGGCATCATCCGCCACCTCACAGGCTGCCGTCATATCATAATCGCCGTTCTCATCGCTCTCGTAGTCTGAATAAATTCCGAGGACGCAGCCTCTTCTGTCTGCGGGGATACTGTCGTAAACCCCTTTCGCATAAAAACTTTCCCACAGCCCGCCTATGACGCTTCCCATATCAGGCGCATGGTTATTCGTCCTTGCTGTTATTCCTGCCGCCTTCTTCTCAGGCAGTGTCACGATTTCGTAATTCATCCGGTTGTCCTCTTTTCCACCACTTCTGTGGTTTTCTCATGTACGTTTACAGGATAACACTTTAATCACGACAACTGTATGTCATCATTAACGGTAAATACGACAAATTTTCTCTGCCATGGCGGCAAATTCCACCCGGAGTTCTTCCGGTTCCACCAGTTCCACACGGTCTCCCATGCTGAGCAGCCAGCTAAATACGCTTCCGGGATCGGAAAAGCAGGAGCTGAATACCAGTTTTCCGTCTTCCCTCTCCTGAAAGCTCTCCAGCCCGCTCTCCTCAATCAGCCGCCACTTCATATCTGCCTCGCAGACCGCTGTGACGGAAATCCGCGGCGGAAATGCCTTGTCCGGTGACATATCATACGCAGGAACCTTCCGCTCCTCAAAGCGCTCATCCAGCGCCTTCAACTCCAGCATCCGGTTTAACTTGAACAGCCGGTAATCCTCACGATCGGTACAGTATCCCCACACATACCAGGAGGACCACTGAAAGACCAGAAGATACGGCTCCAGCTTCCTTCTGCTCTCGCCGGAAGGACCAAAGTACGCAAAGGTGATGTATTCTCTTGCGCCGATCGCCGCCTGAATCAGTTCGATCTTCGGCGCAAGACAGGATTTGTACCAGGACGATAAATCAATCAGGATATGACTGTTTGAGGTCAGAATCGAAGAATTCCCCATGGCCAGCTTGTCCATAAGCTGCTGGTATTTGTTGGTGCCGGATACGCTGTCCAGACTGCGAAGTCCGGTTAAAATCGACTGCATCTCCGATGAAGTCAGTACAGTCCGGTCGATCCGGTACCCCTCCATGATGGAAATCCCTCCATTGGGCCCCTGTGTGGTTACGAGCGGAATGCCTGCTTTGCAGATATCTTCGATATCCCGGTTGATCGTTCGCCGTGATACTTCAAACTTCCCGGCAAGGTATGGCGCCGTCACCTTTTCCTGCTGCAAAAGGATGGACAGGATTCCGATTAGTCGGTCAATTTTCATAAACGCCTCCTGTTACTCATGATAGGTCAATCTTCCCAATTGCGCTCACTCGCCCAGCGCCGCCTTCAGATCATTAAAATACTGCTCCTGCTGCTTCTTTAGGTAACCTGGGACAAACGGCTTCATAATCCACTTCTTCACGTCCACCCGCTCTGTAAAATCCGCTTCACAGCCTTCGTCCGTCCGGCGGAACAGACCGGTCCACGTACCTGTCATATTGGCGTTGTCCATGGTAAATTCATACCGGTACGGCGGCTCGAACCGGGTGATCACAAACGTGGTCGGAAAGCCCTCCTTCGTGTATTCCACAAACGTTTTCCCAGGCTCCAGTACATCGATTCTCTGAAGATCACTGCGCCAGCTGCAGTCGCTTAGATCTGTCACAACCTCCCATACCTGCTCGATCCTGCTCTTTAATACTGCCTTTTTCTTTGATTCTGTCATACCCTTCTCCTTCAAGCCTTCTTTTCGCTGCTTTTTCTCTATTATAGCAAATAAACAGGACATCTGTATGTCGTGATTATTTATTAGAAAATATTTTTTATTTTATGATTTCGCCCCATTTATGATAATTTCCCGGAGAATTTCGGAGGCCCTGCCGGAACTGCCTTTGCAGACGGACAGAAAAATCCGGACAGGATCCATTTTTAGTTCACCTGATACCGCAATATTTTGCCGTTCTGACAGGACGCTGGCGGGAAGAAGGGAAATCCCCATTCCCAGCTCGACGGAGCGGAGTATGGCCTCGACCGTGTCCATCTCGATGATCCGTGGAGCAGGCACACCATGGGATTGAAACCATGCAAGCAGACGGGCGCGGTAAGGGCACGCAGCTATTTTATTTACTATGGCCGGCATCTGAATCATCTCCCGTTCCGCGCAGCCGAATGGGGCGATGATACAGAGTGTTTCCTGAAAGGATGCCAGTGTCTCCATCTCCTCTGTCACGTACTGCGCCTCCAGAAAGGCACAGTCAGCCTTTCCTTCGGCCAGATATTGGGCCAGATGATCCTGACTGTCCGTGACCACAGAGAGATTCATTTCCGGAAGCTGTTCCTGAAATGCGGTCAGCCACAGCGGCAGTCTGGATATCGACAGCGTATGAGCCGCTCCGATCCGAAATGTTTTGCGGTCCCTGATTTGGGCCGCTGCTCTGTCGATCCGGTCAAGGATATCTTCTGAGGCGATTAACAGGCGCTCCCCTTCCGCGGTCAGAGTGACCCCTTTGCTGTGCCGGATTAGCAGAACGGCGTTTAACTCTTCCTCCAGTTTCTTGATTCTTGCCGTCACATTCGACTGTACGTATCCCAGCTGACCGGCCGCCTTCGAGATGGAGCCTGCGCGGGCAACCTCCCGGAATATTCTGAGTTCCTGACTTTCCATAGCTCCCTCCATCATTTAAAATGATACCAGACATCATTACCAACTATTATACACGACGGCGGCAGTTCTGTATAATTAAATAGTAAAAACATCACCGCCGGGCCCGGCACTGAATGATACAGAAAGAAGGAGCTTCCTATGATTGCAATGCAGTATCAAATAGCGCTGCCGGATCATTACGACATGAATCTCATACGCCAGCGCGTGAGACATAACGGGACGAAGACAGATGGTTTTGAAGATTTGCTGTTTAAGGCTTATCTGATACGGGAAAATCAAGGCGGATCAGAAGGCGGCAACGAATATTCCCCGCTGTATCTCTGGAAGGACAGTCCCGGAATGATCCATTTTATATGGGATGGGTACTACGATAATATTGTGTCCTCGTTTGGGAGACAGCGCATAAAACTGGGAATTCCCGTTTTTGTGGAACTTGAAAAAGAATTTTTAACTTCGCGGTTTATGCTGGAAACAGAACAGGTTCTTCCAGCGTCCCGGAAAATGGTGCGGCCGCATTTTTCCGCAGTTGGAAATGGCTGTACCGGGAAGGTGCTGCTCTGTGATCCGGAACAATGGGTGCAGAAGGAGTATTCTTTTTTCGGCAAAAAACCGGACTCGTCTGTAGAAGGAACGGTTTATGAAGTGCTCCATCTGTCGGTGTGACAGCAATGCTATTATTTTTTTACAGTCTGCCGCGGCCATTGACAACTGGAAGTCCGCTGCCTTATACTGTTAGATAATCATTGATTGATCACGGGGGATTTACGATTGGAAAGAATACTGATTATCGGCGGCAATGGCTGCGGAAAAACCACCCTTTCAAATAAGCTGGCGAATAAGTTAAGCCTGCCTTTGATCCATCTGGACGCACTGTATTGGAACGATAACTGGAAGCCTGTGTCCGATGAAGAATTTGACCGGCTTTTGATGTCGGAACTGGTTCAGCCCAGATGGATTATCGACGGCAATATTTCGCGCACAATCCCGCTCCGGCTGCAGTACTGTGACGCCGTCATTTTCATGGATTTTTCCCGGATCACATGTCTGAGCGGAGTAGTTGGACGATTTGTGAAAAACTATGGTAAAAGCCGCACGGATATGGGAGGAAACTGCCCGGAAAAACTGAATGCGGAAAAGATACGTTTTATTAAGAGTGTTTGGACTCATCACAAAGAAACCCGCAGGCGTTTCTATGATATGATGAGCGAAGCAGATGATGTGAGAATCATCATATTAAAAAACCGGCGGGAAACAGATCAGTTTCTGTCGGAATTATAAACGTTTAGTTATGATAAATTAAAACCCCCGTATTTCCGGTTATGCATGGAAATACGGGGGTTTTGCGGCTTGCGCGGCATAACTGACAGCTTCTTTTTATGCCCTTTTTCCCATCTTATCAGGCAGGCGGTTAAAGACGATCATAACCGCCACCAGCGCGGCAACCGCAAAGAGCAGCGCAGCAGGACTCTTCGTCACTCCCGCGATAATATAGGCGGCAAATGCTATGATTCCGTTTACCACCGCATACGGCAGCTGCGTCCTGATGTGTTCCACCAGATCACACTCCGCGCCGGTTGAGGAGAGAATCGTAGTGTCTGAAATAGGGGAACAGTGGTCGCCGAACAGTCCGCCGGATAAGACCGCGCCCACCGCGATGGCAAACGGTATACCGAACGCCTGTGCCATGGGAATCGCCAGCGGCATCATGATCGCAAAGGTTCCCCAGGAGCTCCCTGTGGAGAATGACACAAACGCGCCAAACAGGAAGATGCAGGCTGGTACCAGAGCCGCGGAAAAGCGCATGGCCTGGAGGAATTCCACGATAAATTCCGCGGTTCCAAGACCACTGATCATTTTCCCCAGAGACCAGGCCAGAATCAGGGTGACCGCTACATCCGTCATGCCCTTCATGCCTTCCACATACACCTTGAAGGTATCCTTAAACCGCATAACCTTAAAAATACAGATAAATGCCATCAGCACAATTGCACCGAAGAAGTACCCCATAGTCAGGGCAACCCGGAACTCATTGCCGTCCACCTTCTTAAACGGGAAACCGGCCGGGGCCAGCGTGCCGAACAGCGTCACAAACACCACAAGTATCGGCAGAATCACCATAACCGGTTTTGCGTTCTTCCGGGAATATCCCGTTTCCGCGCTGCCCTTCTCCTCGTCCTCCTGCATGAAGGAAAACGTCTCGTTGGACTTCCCGGCACGGAGTTCCGCCTTCTTCATCTGGGAAAAATCCAGCTTCGTAAAGGCAACCAGCGGAATCATGATAATTGCCAGAATTGCGTAAATCTGAAATGGAATCGCCTGAACAAACGTCGTATAGTCGGAATCCATTACTCCCAGATTGTCAAATTCGGACTGGATCAGACCCATAATATAGACGCCCCATCCGATAAACGGAATCAGAATGGCTACCGGCGAGGAGGTCGAATCCAGAATCCAGGCAAGCTTTTCTCTGGAAATCTTCAGTTTGTCAAACAGGGGGCGAAACACCGGCCCTACCAGAAGCGGTGTGCCCAGATCTGAGAAAAAGATTACGATGCCGCCCGCCCAGGCGCAGAGCTGGGCCTTCAGCTTCGTATTCACGTAGCGGTAGACACTCTGGCTGAATGCCTGGGCACCTCCCGATTTCTCCATCAGCTTGATGAAGCCGCCGATAAAGATGATCAGGACAATCACTCCCGCGTTATAGCTGTCCGTCAGCTGTACGAATAAATAATCTCCAATCATCGATTTCACAGCCAGAAACGGATTCCCGTGGCTGAAAATCATCACGCCTGCAAAACCGCCGCAAAAAAGGGACAGGATTACATTCTTGCTCTTAATTGCCAGTATGACCGCAATAATGGGCGGAAGCAGGCTTAAAATACCGTAATTCATTACTTTCCTCCTGAGTATCTTACGAAGGCCTAACCCGATTTCTGATGAGCCTTCGATTTATTATTATGCATTCCCATGTATAAATACCAGATAATATTATCCGATACGGAGGAATTTTACAAGCATTATCTTGCTGAACAGGTATACTTTTTTCCATTTCCCGCCAGTCTCCCTTATCTGTCAAGGGAAAGATCGAAGATCGTCACACTTTCTCCGGCCTCTATCCGCTCCGTTCCCGCTGAAATGTCCACCAGACAGTTACAGCCCGCCATGGAACTGAGGATCCCGGAAGCGTGTTTTTTGACCTCGGGAATCCAGACCTCCCCGTTCTCGAAACGGCCCCTTAAAAAACGGCGGGATAGGCTGGATTTTAAGAATCCCCGGGATAGGATGGCTTTCCTCATCCGGGGGGCATAGAAGGAATCCCCCGTCATGGATTCAAACGCAGGCCGGCACAGGAGTTCAAAGTCTGCCAGTGCTCCAAAGGGATTTCCGGAAAGGCTGATCACCGGAGTTCCGTTTAATACGGAGCCGATGGTGGGCATTCCCGGCTTCATGAGGATTTTCCAGAACAGCCTTCTGGCCCCGGCCATGGCGAGGGCCTGGTGCATGATATCCCGCTTTCCGACAGACACACCGCCTGTCGTTATGACCAGATCCACTTTTTGGCACGCATCGCCAAGCGCTTCTGCCATCTCAGCCTCGCTGTCCGGGACACGGCGGCAGACGGGGACCTCGATCCCCAGCTCTCTTAAACGGACAGCCAGGAAATATAAGTTGCTGTCGTATATTTTCCCCGGCTGCAAGGGCTGGCCCGGCTCCGTCAGTTCATCGCCGGAGGCCAGCACAGCCGCCCGGATCTTCCGGTAAACCGTTACCTCGCAAAGCCCCAGCCCGGCCAGAATTCCCGCTTCCACATAGGTCAGGCGTGTGCCCCTCTTAAGGACCGCAGTGCCCGCCTGAATATCTTCACCGCGAAAGCAGTAATTGCCATGCCGCTGACAGCCCTGAAAGACCGCCACGCACGTCTCCCCGTAATCGGTCTTTTCCTGATAAATACAGCAGTCCGCACCCGCAGGAATCGGAGCGCCCGTCATAATACGGGCGGCCTGGCCGGAGCCTACGGCGCGCGTGGGCCAGCTGCCGGCGTCGATCTCCTCCACTACCTCTAAATAAACCGGATTTTCGCTTGATGCATCCGTGATATCGCAGCTTCGGCAGGCATAGCCATCTACCGGCGAACGGTCAAAGGGCGGCTGGTCCCTCTTTGCATACACGTCATCCGCCAGAATTCTCCCTGTACAGTCGAGCACCGAACACCGTTCGGTCTCCGCTATGATACTGCAGTGATCCAAAAGCAGCTGGACTGCCCGTTCCAATGTCACCCGCTCTTCTCCTTCGCTTCCCGTTTTCCTGGTATCCATCTCTCTTCCCATCCTGTCATTCGATTTCTTTTTGTTTTCCCTTAGATCTGACGGAAGAGGCGCGCCGGGAAGCGCGCCTCAAATCCTGTTACACCTGCTTCTTCGCAGGGGAGCAGAGCAATTTCATGAATCCGAACAGCACCATCCCGATGATGGCCGTCGTTAAGTAAATCTGCACTCCGGCGATCTGTTTTACCACATAGCCCAGAGTCTCCTGGCCCGCTCCCGTGAAGAACGCGGCCGCCTTATTGGAGGCTACGATACCGATTGCCATGGGGAACGTGAGTCCCGCAAATCCCGGCGCAAACGGCACGGCAAAGAAGGACGGAAGCTTCACGATAATGAACACCAGGGATAAAAATACGCAGAGGAAAAGGACGCTCACCAGGATCATACTCGGCTCCGCAGCCAGATTCAAATAGCTGGCAAGACAGAGGCTGCAGGGGGCCAGCACGATGGCCTGGGTATGCCAGACGGCCGGTTTCACTTCCTTCGCCGCCAGTCTCCAGATCATAAACGGGATAGTTACCGTATAGATACAGAGTCCCCAGATTAATACTGCTTTCGCCATAACCGGCGGAAGCATGGCGGCGCCGACCACCGTGGAAACCATAATTCCGTTAAAGGTGACAAACCAGCTTGGAACGAAGGTATCCAGCTTCACGCCATGGAAGACATTATTGAACAGGAACACGGCGATGTGAACCGCGTGGATACAGACAGCGGCGATTAAAACCACTCTGGCCGCACCGGGAAACCAGTCCTTATAGTAGCTGCACAGAATCATGGTAACCATGGTGATACCTGCATAGAGACTGGCCGGGACCGTATTTTTATACTCTCCTTTTACTATGGAAGGATAAAGGACAATCTTTGCAATGTAAAACAGAAGCACAACGGTGGAGGCCCACATGGTCACGTGGCGGATCCAGTCGTATCCGAGTCCCTGATAGATGTTGCTTAAGGTGGCGGCGCCCAGCATGGTGGCTACAACCGGAATCGGCATATTTTTCAAACGTTCTTTCATAGATTACGTCTCCTCATAATAGAATTCAAAGTTTTCCTTTGTATGGAAGAAATCGGAATAGTCGATCTCAAACAGCGGTTTCTTTACCCGTGACACATCAATTCTTTTGGCAATCAGCTGGGTCAGTACGCCGCCGTAGGACAAGTCTCCCTGAAGAATTGCGCCGTATATTTTCCCATTTTTATGAATGATTTTCCGGTACCGCTCTCCGTTGTCCTCCATGACTACGGTATACGTCTCATCCGGTATCTCCGGAACTCCCAGGGACATGGTGGGAATTCCCAGGAAATTCATCGTGGATTTGCTTGCAAAGAAGTCCTCCATGGAGGTCTGAACGCCTGCCATGTTATCCGCTGCGGTCATGCCCTGCTTCACCGCAGCCGGCCAGATGGGGGAACGCCCCGTCACGTCGCCCGCGCCGTAAATGTCCGGCACACTGGTCTTGCCGTGGTGGTCGATCACCAGTCCGAACCGGTCCATTTCCACTCCGGTATCCTTTAGAAATTCGACGTTGGGACGCACGCCGGCGGTGACCACAACCATGTCACAGGGGATTTCCGTCCCATCGGTCAGCAGCAGGGAAGTGACTTCTCCGCCGTCTCCCATGCGCACTTCCTTTACGCCCCGGCCCAGATAAAACTGGATGCCTTCTTTCTCCATGGCCTCCTCGTACGTTTTCGCACTGCGGCGGTCCAGCTGCTTCGCCAGTATATGGTCCTCCATCTCTACCAGCGTCACCCGTCTGCCGCCATGGAGAAATCCCACCGCTGCGTCGATGCCTACCAGGCCGCCGCCCATGACAACGATGTGCTCTGCCTTCGCCGCCTCGTCCCGAATCTGCTCCACCTCGTCTAAATTATGAAATCCAAAGACGCCCTTTGCCTCTCTCAAGCCTTCTACAGGCGGAAGGAAGGTATGGGAACCGGTCGCAATTAAAAGACGGTCGTAGGAAAGCTCTGTTCCGTCGGACAGAACCACCTTTTTTTCTGCTTCCCGAAGCGCAGAACAGACAACGCCCTTTCTCCAGTCCACCCGGTACTTTGTCTCAAAATCGGACTCTGCGAAGCAAAGCTCCTCCTTCGTCCTGATTCCTCCCAGATAATGGTGAAGAATGCATCTGGAATAAACGGCGTCATCCTTTGATACCAGCACGATCTCCGCCTCCGGACAGTGTTTTCTAAGCTGCCGCACGCCGTTGACTCCGGCTGCGGAAGCGCCTAATACCACGTATCTCATCCCTTCACCTCCTCCAGAGTAATCGCTCCCATGGGACAGATTTCCACACACATCGGCGCGGGGGAACCATCCTGGGTACGGTGGACACACATGTTGCATTTCATAATTTCCTTATGCTCGACCCGGTCGCTCTTCAGCACGCCGTAGGGACAGGCCATGATGCACATGTAACAGCTGGCGCATTTTTCCTTATCGTATTCCACAAACCCGGTATCGGGATTCTTGTGCATGGCTCCCGTCATACAGGTGTATACACATTCCGGCTTTTCGCAGTGGCGGCAGAAAATGGGTGCGCATTTTGACTCGCTGTCGATCACCACCCGGTTTCTGGCGTCGCAGCTCTCATGGCTGACGACACAGGCTGTCACACACGTCAGACAGCCGATGCAGCGGCTTCTGTCAATTTTTATCCGGTACATCCGCGTTACCTCCTTCCATTTTCTCAAACCAGACTGGCGTCGCCTTGTAGGATGGCTCCTTCGAATACGGGTCGTAGACGGAAGGCGTCAGCTTATTGCACTCAATATAGTGGATCGGGGCGTACAGCTCTTTTTCCCGCACCTGATCCGAGATCCGCACCTGAAAACCGGCCTTTTCTCCGTTGACGGAGTGGACCAGGATGCGGTCATTTTCCTCCAGACCATACGCGGCGGCCGTCCCGGGATTCATAAAGAGATACGCTTCCCTGGCCGATACGTCGCCGATGAACTGAACCTCACTGGTTCTCGACTGGGTATGCCACTGGCCGACCGAGCCTCTTCCGGTGTTGAACAGGTACGGATACTCCTCCGTGAGCGGCAGAGGATTTTCCATGGGCGCCTCAAATTTGAACTGGGCTTTCCTGCTGGGAGTGAAGAAATTGCCGTCCTCATACAGGCGTCGTTCATCGTCCTCCAGCGCCTCTCCCTCCCGAAACGGCCACTGGACTCCGTTGGAATTCTCCAGCATCTCCCATGTGACGCCGGTAATGTCGCCCGGCATTCCTTTGGAACACTTCTTCATCAGTTCGAAACAGTCCTTCGGCGTCTCCCAGCCCTTCAGCAGACCGCCCATTCCCAGCGCCTTACCCACGCCAAATATGGCTTCGTAGTCCGTGATCTCATTCTCCTTCTTCGCAAGGCAGGGGCGCATGGCGGAAAGGCGGCGCTCCAGATTGATATAGGTGCCTTCCTTCTTGATTCCCGGAACTACGGGGAAGAAGACCGTGCACTCCTCGGCGCTCTCGATGGTGTCGTAGATATCCTGAACCACAAACAGCTCCAGCTTCTTCACCGCGCTTGCAAATGTCTCGTTGTTGGTCCAGCTGTGGCGCGGATTGGTGCAGAGAATCCACAGCCCCTTGATCCGTCCTTCATTGATGCCCTCGATGATCTGGTTATAGGTCGCCGTCGGCTTCTCAGCCAGCACACTCTCGTCCACACCAAGCGCTTCCGCCACCTTAGCCCGTCTGGCCGGATTCGTGAAATCACCGCCGGCGTAGAGAACCGCCGTATTGCTGTAGGACCTGGAGCCCATGGCGTTGCACTGGCCCGTGATGGAATTGGCCCCGGTTCCCGGACGGCCGATATTGCCTGTCATCAGCGCCAGATTGATGATGGCCTGTGCGGTGCGGACCGCCTCATAGCCCTGGTTCACGCCCATGGTCCACCAGAAGGAGACCCGCTTTCCTTCGTGAATCAGCTGCGCCAGCTCCAGAATCTGCTCCGGGGAAAGTCCCGCGGTCTCCTGAGCCTGGTCCAGGGTAAATGGTTTCACAAATTCTTTGAATTCCCCGTAGCCTTCCGTGTGTGCCTCGATGTAGTTCTGATCGATCCAGCCTTTTTCGATGAGAACGTTGGCCAGCGTATAGAGAAGATATAAGTCTCCCCTGCATTTTACCGGGTACCAGTAATCCGCGTTCATGGCTGTCTCCGATTTTCTCGGGTCGATGACAATCACCTTTTTATCGGGATTCTGGCGCACCCGTTTCCAGAGGATGGGATGGGCAACGACCGGATTGGCCCCGATGAAGATAATCGTATCGGAAAGCTCCAGATCCTTAAGTGTGTATCCCGGGGCATCGAAGCCGTAGCTCTGCTTGTGGGCCACGACCGCGGTCGCCATGCAGAGACGGGTATTGCCGTCCACATTGGACTTTAAGTAATTTCTCATGACGTGGCCGAAAATGGCAAATTCCTCCATGGTCAGCTGGCCGGTACTGATGCCCGCCACGCTTTCCCGGCCGTATTTTGCCTGAAGCTCCTGTAACTGATCCGCCACATACTGAAAACCCTCGTCCCAGGAAACTTCCTTCATGGAACCGTCCGCCTGCCGGATCTTCGGAAGCGGCGAGGTCTTCACCACAGTCTGCTGTTTATCCAGGGACAGTCCCTTGATGCAGCAGAAGCCGTCGTTGACCGGGTACCCCTTTGTCGGAAGCACCCTGACGATCTTCTCGTCCTCCACGTAAAAATCCAGGTTGCAGTCCAGGGCACAGTAGTTGCAGGTTGATTGTACTTTTTTCATGCGTTCCTTCCTTCCCGTCAATCATTGATCCCGCTGCACAGCCGTTGTGACAGCCTGTCAGCGCCATGCATCGATTCTTCTTTTTTCGTTAATATTTTAACTATAGCAGAAATGTACAAAAAACGCCGTGATTTTCATCACGGCTGTTTAAAATAATTGCTCAAATTCTCCAGGTTGGGAATCCAGAAATGATTCTTTTCCATAAGGATCAGGCCCGAGTCACAGAGTTTCTTCACCTGCCTCGATACCGTTTCCCGCTTGGAGCCCAGCATTTCGGAAAGATAGGTGATGCTTAACTGCATTTCGATGGAGATCCCTCTCTCCGTCTCCTTCCCGTAATCTCTGGCCAGCATGTAGAGCTTGGCGGCGAGGCGTTTTTCTCCCTTCAGCGCGTTGGTGGTGTTCTTCATCTGGCGGTACAGGCGGCGGATTCTTATGGCCATGGAATTAAAGGCGGCCTTTGTCAGCTCGCCATCCCGCGCCATCACATGCCACAGCCTGTCCTTCGGAAGGACGAGAACACGGGAGTCCTCCCGGACCTCGCAGTTGATGGAAGCCGGAATATCCTCGAACAGGACTTCATTCAGAAGGTTTCCCGGGCCGTAGACGAATATCACTTTCTTTTCCCCCAGAGTGTTCAGCTTATAGAGCGAAACCATTCCCTCCAGAAGGATATAGAAGCAGGTCAGATCTTCCCGGTCGTAGAACACGTGCTGCCCCTTCTCATACCGCTTCATATAAGCGAAGGAAGCGATCTCCGTCCGGCTGGCCGGGCTGGCACATCTCAAAATATTGGATATTTCAAATGCTTCATCCATGGTCATACGGCATGTCCTCCGCTGTTGTGATGGGCTTTTGCGGCTTTGGGGCTGCCGCTGTTATCCGGGTCTGCGGAGTCGAGAAAATGAATGATTACTTCTAATATAGCATCCAGATTGTTTGAAGCGATCGTTTCTGGTACTCTGCAATGTTCTGGCGTTTCTGTCCTGGCCGCAGATTCATCCATATCCGGTTCCCATCCTCCGTCTGTCACATAGGCCAGCACGGTCGAACGGTCACAGACGGGCTTTCTCGAGACCTCCTGCCGCAGCACTTCGATCTTTGGATAATCCGACTGCTTCTGCCCCTCCAGTAAAATTAAATCCGCCTCCGGAAAGAAGGAAAAGAAGGCGTCTGCCTGTAAACCCGGCTGTTCCTTTACCATGGAAAACTTACTGCCGGAGTACACCACCGTGCCATACGCGCCGGCCTGCTTCATGCGAAAGCTGTCCGTTCCCGGCACATCCGCCTCAAACTCGTGACCATCGTGTTTGATTACCGCAGCACGGATTCCCCTGGAAGCCAGCAACGAAACCAGCCGCTCGAGAAGCGTTGTCTTTCCTGTATTCTTGCTTCCGCTCACCGCCAGCACGGGACAGACTGTCCGTTCCAGTCTTCCGTAGGCATCACGGTCGTTGACGTTTAAAAACCAGCGGTCCGGGAGGTGTTCCCGGCCGGTTTCCAGAACGAGGCACGAGATTCGGGAGAGGAATTCCATCATGCGGTAGTTTCCTTCTCCGATGCATCCGTCAAGCGCAGTCAGACACGTTCTGGAGTAAAAACCACAAAGCGGCTGGATCCGGCCATCGCGCGTCTTCCAGATCACCGCATCGTATTCCGGCGTCCACCGTTCCATCAGGCGGCGTCCCATCTCAGCCCGGATCAGAGGCATGTCACACGGCACAAACAGAAGGCCGTCCGCGTCCGTCTCTAAAAAGCAGGAGCGGATGCCGCCCATGGGACCGATGTGTCCCTGTTGTCCATCGACCGGAATATCCAAAATTGCAGTGCAGTTATCAGGAATTCCGGTTGGATTCCCGTAAATTCCCGTGGACAGGAAAAATGGCAGCCCCAGGCCTGACAGCTCCTCCATAATCTGCCCGGCAAAGCTCCTTCCGTGATAGTCCAGATCGGCCTTATTGACGTACCCCATGCGGCGGCCGGAGCCGCCGGAGAGGATGACGATACCACAGTTCTCTTTCATCCGCTGCCACCTCGTTTACTTAATCGTATCTTTTTATCATATCACAGAATAAAACGGGTTGCAAATGAGAAAAAGGCAGATGGAAGCCAAACAGGTCATTTCGGTCGTCTGCCATTTACAATCCTGTTCAAAAGGAGTAAGCTAACAACATCAGGAGGTGTTTTCCATGAACGAAAAAGCAAAGAAGTATGTAACTATGTTTCGGCAGGTCAAGATCGCATCAGCCGCGACGGTGGATGCCGGGGGCCATCCGCAGAGCCGGATCATCAATATCATGATCGCCAATGATGACGGAATGTACATCGTAACCTCAAAAGGCAAGCCTTTTTATAAGCAGCTGGCCGCCAGCGGTGAGATTGCCTTAAGCGCCATGTGCCCGGAATGCCAGTCGCTGAAATTCACGGGACGCCTGCGCCTTGCAGATAAGAAATGGGTGGACGAGGTATTTCTCCAGAATCCGGGCATGAATGAGGTCTATCCGGGTGACAGCCGTTATATACTTGATGCATTTCTGATTTATGCGGGCAGCGGGGAATGGTTTGATCTGCTTCACTATCCAATCAACCGGGAAAGCTTCTCCTACGGAGGGGCGGATGAGGAAGTGAGCGGATTTTCCATCACTGACGCATGTATCGGATGCGGGCGGTGCGCGGAGGCATGTCCGCAACAATGCATCACGCCGGGGGAGCCTTATCAGATTGCGGGAGACCATTGTCTCCGGTGCGGGTTGTGTCAGGAGACCTGCCCTGTGGGGGCGGTAATTAATCTGAACGACTGATCAAACACTCAGCTGCGGAAAGACAGGTTCCTCCTGATATTTGTTATTTTGTTTCTATCTTGCATCGTTTATCCTGGCTGCAGCGGGAGGAACTCTATTTGGAAGTCAGTTTTAATGAGTGTTTTGAGCAGCCGGTAATCCACAGGCGGGATGTTATTTATGCAGACAGCGATTGGTTTATCATTCCTAACAGGGCCTATGCATTTCACATTCATTTTATAAAGGAATTAGGGAAATTTTCCGGGAACGGGCGATACCGGACCGGGCTTATCGAAACTGCGGATGATGGGAAATGGAAGATTGTCCTTACGGTTGGGGAAGTAAAAAAACTACGGCAGTGGTACCGGATGCAAAAATCGAATGCGGCCACTGCCGAAGGATCTATGTGAGAAAAAAAGATATGTGAAATAAATTTGCGTGGAAAGCGGTCTGTGTCCCGTCCTCTTTCTTTTCATATTTCATGGAAAATCCACCAGCTGCCGATAACACGCGGTATTCGCAGTCGAACAGCTGTATCCGTGAATTCCTCTCCACTCCTACGTCGTCGTTGTCACCCGGTCCCAGTCTGCGATTCCATCGGCCTGCACCAGCCAGTTGAGCGCATAATGCCATTCGAAAACAATATCACTGCACAGCATCGGAACCTCCTTGTGGTGGACTCTCGCATCGACGCAGGCCCAGTCATACCGCAGCACCAGATCCTGCATGTCGAGAATCTCGTCCCTGCTGCGAAGCACCGTTGCTTCCATCAGGCTGTCAAAGGTATGGTTCCACATGACAGCCCCAAGCTCAGAGGCATCGCAAATTTCTGTCGGTTCCTTCAACTCCATCATGGACAGTGCCCACAAAAGTACAGAGCAGCACTCGTACCGCCATCCAAACCGGTTATGGAGCGCCGGATCCTTGTCCGGATTTTCGAGATAGTCCCGCTCTTCCGGTGAGAGCCAATCCGAAATCTGATAGCGTTCCTCCATCTGTGCGATCTCTTCCGCCGCCATTTCCCTGCAGTTTTCAAACTGGCCGCTGGTATAAATCTCAGACTGGACACAAGCGGTAAAAATACAGGCAAGGCGATGAATGATCACTTCCTTGTCCGGAATTTTACATTCCGATTCGAACACCGACGCCTTTAAATGCTCAAGAAAGTGAATCCCCTTCTCCTTTAAAATGGCGATGGAACGCATTTTCCGTTCTCTGTCTGCCTCTTCCTCATTTACCTCACGATCCAGAATCGTGGTGCTGGCCTGCGGATAAAACTCTTCAAAATCACTCTTTCCGTCAATCGACAGCAGCAGGCGGCCATCCCAGTGATACAGATACATATTGGGATACAGCACAAAGGCGCTGAGCTCTTCCGCCATGCCATAAATGGAGTGTATGATACCGTTTGTCCTGTCGCTGTCCCCGTCGATTTCGAACCGGATTCCTATGATACAATTAAACAGACGCATCTGGCAGAGGGCCGCTTCCTTCACCTCCTCTTTCTCAAGAGGGGCCTGGGAAAAGAAATTGGCCATTCCATTGGACTGCACCTTCGTCTCCTCGGCGTCCGTTACCAGGTGGAAAACCGCTGCGGTGCCATCCTTAAAACGAATCTGAAATTCATCTTCGTCCGTATAAAAGATCCTGTCCATCACATCAGCAAACAGACGGCATGCAATATCCGGCACGGCCTTCCCGTCTTTTCTGCAGGCATACAGTGTCAGGACTGCTTCCTGCGTCTTTGGTTCTTCCTTTTTAGGCTGAGCCTTCTTTCCAAACAGTTTCATGGTATTATCCTTTCTATATCTGGTACAACGCTTGATTCCATTGGCAGAGCGTAAACGTATAATCCAGAGGGAAAATCATCAAAATGAAGGATCTCCTGTATCTGAAATCCGCATTTCTCCATTACCTTTCGTGAACCGTAATTTTCTTCCACCACATAAGCTTTCAGAGCTCTGATTCCCTGTTCCTGTGCAAATGTCTTCAGCAGTTCCACCGCGGCGGTATTGTATCCCTTGTTCCAGAATCTCTGAAAACTGAACAGAGACACCGAATACTCTCCGCAGTTCTCCTCATCCTGTTTCAGGGCGGCGACTCCTACCGGTTCTTTGCTGTCTGCAATTCGTATGAGAAAGCCGTAATTTCCTCCTTCCGTATAATGCCGGATGAGTTCTTCTGCCTCCTCCGGCTTCTCATGGGTATCAAAACGCATATATTTTACGATCTCCGGGTCGGAAGTCATGGAAAATACCGTATCCCTGTCTTCTTCCCTTAATTTATCCAGCCAAATGTTCTTTTCCAAAGTCTGTCAAACCTCCAATTTCCATTCTCTATGGCTATTTTACCATAAAAAGTGAGAATTGGAATCCTATATCAGTGAACATACTCATGTATAAATACACGAGCTTCCTGTTTCAGCGCCAATTGCCCT
>ERZ894229.62-NODE-62-length-114117-cov-29.2945_pt1 | contig 114117 bp, 110 predicted proteins | sample MGYA00380295_ERZ894229 | MGnify/ENA primary metagenome ERZ894229 (study PRJEB32331, sample SAMN06328479) | human gut metagenome | biome: human gut microbiome; feature: stool | host: Homo sapiens | collected 2014-09-17 ...
CCCCCTTAAGTAGATTTTGGTTATTTACCTTGTCTACTTAAGGGGAATCATATCAAGCGCGGCTCCCTTTTTTATGTGATTCCTTTCTCATCGTACCAGCGTCTTCCAATATCCTTTCTCACCACATCTTTGAAAATAAATCCCCAGTTAGAGCAAACGGGCAAAGCTCCGCCTCCAGCTTTTCTTCTGTGGGCATGGCCGCCATAAAAGGCATACTCATCGCTTCTCCCTCTGAACTCCGTGAGATATCGCTGGACAGCATTCTGGAATTGCTGCCTGTCACGTAATCTCTGTATATTTTTTGAGGAGGTGAGATTTGCCGCACCGCCAGATCCCTGCCTCCATAAAATGAAAATTTCCGCCTATACAGGCTTTTTTGTTCAATTATTACGGCTCTTCTACTTGATTTTCGTAAGAGTTTATTGAACATTATAGCCCATAAAGACGGAAATATTCATTCTATTTCTTATGAATTTATAATCTCCGCTTCGCCCTCTCTCAGCTCGTCCATCTTCTCGTTATGGACGCCGAAGACTTTGGCGCAGAACAGGAGCAGTGCAATGCCGATTGCCGAGAGAACCGCACCTGTAAGCGTGCAGCCCATGGACACCGCCAGGCTGGGCGTCAGTGCGATGATGAACACCTCTACAACGGACTGGATCGTGTAGGAGTAGCCGTAGTCGTTTAAGGTTCCGCTCTTTGCCTCCGGATCCACAATTCGAAGAAGCGTAACACCAATTGCCACCACGCCGGTGATCCACCCAAAAATGAAGATGGAACGCTCAAACCAGAAGTTGTGGAACAGTTTCCGCCCGATGAAGAATACAAATATATACGGGGTGATGATTCCCAGGATGCACAGCACCACGATAGGCCACAGAAACTCCATGACCACGGTGATGGAAATGGAGGCCACACCAAATCCCACCAGATAATCAGTGACCATACTTCCGATACGCCCCTCCACATGCTCATCCACACTGTCCTTAAATGGGGTATGATTTAAAAATGTCTGCAGAAGCACACCGAAAATCATAGTCAGGCACATAACCGGAAGCTCAATATCCGGCAAGAACTGCTTATACCAGTCGTAAAATGTATATCCGGCCCAGGTGGCGATGAGCGTCAGCGCCAGATGCCAGGCCAGCGGATCCATGGACATGGGATTGATGGTCTCCTCTCCCATGGAAATACGCTTTCCTGCCGGGACGATACCAGTCCTGCAGTCCTCGGGAAGGCTTTTCGCGTCCTTCACAAAACGAGTGCAGCCGCGGCGGGTCGCATAGTTGATGGTAGCCACACCGAGGAAAATTCCAGTCAGAAGTCCCAGCGTCGCGAAGGTCTGTCCGATGATTACGCCGTCCTCGCGACCTAAAAGGTTATTTAAGGCAGTTCCAATGGTGGAGGCGTATCCATGTCCTCCGCAGAAGCCCGACGGCAGAAGCAGCGAGATCTCCGGAAATACTCCGGGGAACAGCACCATGATAAGTGCTCCGCCGATCAGAAGAGCGGATCCGAAGCAGATAAACTCCGCCGCCATGTTTACGCAGAAGGAGTCTCCCACCTCCCGGAAAATTTTACCGACAGAAATTTTCTCCTTCTTTCCCAGAAACAGGCCCGCAAACAGCACACACACCAGCATGTACGCGTAAGAGCCGATGCTGCCGCTCCAGGGAATGATATTGAGGAACTGCGGCCCCGCCAGCAGGCCCATAAGGCCTGCCAGCAGAGACGAAGGTATAAAGAAATTCTGCAAGAATTTAATTTTTGCCCTCATAAATTGGGCGATGATCAGCAATACAGACATGTATGCAAAGTCCATGACGAACGACATATATGTGTATTCCATAATGAATTTCCTCCTGTCCGGATCGGGAACCTACTGTTCAATCTCCCCAAAGATCTCGTCCTTCGCCCCCTCGATCGTCAGATCGTATTTTTTATGATTCACGATCAGGATTCCCAGGGACGCCGCCGCGCCGATCATAATGAGCGCCGCGAACATGCCGCCGAAGTTGGCGATGATCTTCACGCCGTTGACGCCGACGCTGGCGATCATGATGTAGCCCACGGCCATGGGGATCACGCCCCACACGAATTTCAGCCAGTTGGGCGCATCGGGGTTATCCGGGCTGATGCCGCGGGTGGAAATGCCTGCCATGGCGATCATGTTGGAGTTGCAGGCCGTAACCGTGGAGAGGAAAATAAGGATAACAAACAGCGGGATCACGATGGCGCTGAGCGGAAGTGCTCCCAGCATATCATAGGCCACATTCTCCGTGCCTGCCGTGTAGGAAGCGCACAAATCCGCCGCTCCGGAGGTCTCGATCCAGAGGGAGGTGCCGCTCACCAGCATCATCCACACGGCGCTGACGGTAGCACACACGCCGATATACATGCCCAGCATATGTTTCACCTTGCGGCCATAGGCGATACGGCCCATGAACGCGCCGGAGGTGGGAGCCCAGGACATCCAGCTGAACCAGTAGAAGGTGGTCCACCACTGCGGCCACTGGCTGTCCGCCGACTGTCCGGTGATCAGGATTCTCTCAATAAAGGTTCCCGCAAATCCGCCCAGAGACTCGGTGGAAAGGTTGAACAGGAACGAGGCGTTGGAGAACACCAGAAGGAAAATGAGGAAAATCGCAAATCCGTACACGTTGATATTGGAGATCTTGGTCATGGCCTTCTGGATGCCGGAGATGGCGGTGGCGATGGACACCGCACCCACGATGATTCCCACCATGAGCCAGAGTCTCGGGTCAGAGGGCATTCCGGTGATCTTGGAAATTCCGCCAGCCACGTTCATAAATGCCTGCGCCACGGAACCTGCCATTCCGGCTCCGATGGAGAACAGGGTGATGGCGTCGATGATCTGCATGACCATCGGCCTGTAGGCGCGCCTGCCTAAAAGCGGGGCCATCTCGCTGGAGATGGAGAACGGCTTCTTCGCGTTGTAGTACATGAACGCAAACACCACTGCCGGAACCGTGTAGATCGCATAGGGGACGATGGTCCAGTGCAGGAACATGGTCTCCATGGAGAATTTAAGCGCCTCGGGAGTCTTCGGGTCAATTCCGTAGATCTCCGTGGGCGGGGACATATAGTGCGCGATGGGCTCCGCCGGTCCCCAGAACAGGACGCCGGCCGCCATGGTAGTGGTCAGCGCCACCGTGAACCACGCGAAATTGGACATCTCCGGCTTTGCGTCCTCGCCGCCGATTCTCACGTCGCCGAATTTAGAGAACATAGCGACAACGGCCACGCCGGTGATGAACAGGGCCAGAATGCTGGCCGCCCAGCCGAAGTTTTTGATAATAGCGTTGTTTATGGTATCTATCATGCCGAGAAAATGCTCCTGGCTCACCATGCTCACCGCCACGATGATGCAGAGAATGATGAACGGCGGAAAGAAAGTCATCGGCCGAAGTTTGATTGCGTCTTTCTTGCTTGTCTCTCCCATTATTTACCCTCCCATTTTTCTAAAATACCGGCGTAATCTTCCGGATGGCGGTCGATCAGCACCGTGTTAAAGTCTCTCTCCTTCTCGATCTGCCCCAGATCGATCTCTCCGTAGAGGATCCCCTCCTCCTCCACGCCGAAGCTTTGAAGAACGCGCCCCACCGGATCGACAATCTGGCTTTTGCCGGCGAATATCTCCTCGCCGGACGCCCCGCATCGGTTAACCGCGGCCACGTACACCAGATTGTCGAGGGCCCGGCAGGCCAGGTTCAAATCCCACCATTCCTTGAAATAGTGGCTGGCTCTCCAGGCCGACGGAACCAGAATCAGCTGGGCGCCCCCAAGCGCCAGCAGGCGGCTGGTCTCCGGGAAACACACATCGTAGCAGATCAGCACGCCGATTCTGCCCAGCTTCGTCTCCCAGACGGGATACTGGTCTCCGCGCTTAAAATAGGCTCTCTCGTCGCCCACTGGGTGGGTCTTCGAGTAGGTTCCCACGATCTCTCCCTCGTCGTCGATAAGAACCGCGGTGTTTTCCACCTCCCCGCCGTTCCCGTAGAGGATCGGCGCCAGGAGATGGATGCCAAGCTCCTTTGCCAGAGCCCGCATTCTCTCTGTGGTCGGCCCGTCAAGCGGCTCCGCCATGCATTTCATGCCGAGAATATCGGTTCCTAAGTAGCCCCCATTAAACACCTCCGGCAGGCAGACTAACGCTGCGCCGTTTCCGGCAGCCTCCCGCACCAGCCGCTCCGCCTTCTCCATATTTGCAGCCTTGTCACCGAACACGCAGTCCATCTGAATAAGGGCAATTGTATATTTGTCCATTTGCAGCCCCTCCGTAAAAATCTAAAAAGGGCGCTCAAAGTTCTGGTTGCTTCGAGCGCCGTCTCTGTGTGTCTATATTTTAGATGTGCGCCTTAAAGAAGTCATTCATCGCTGCGCAGAGTCCCTGCAGCTTCGGATCCTCGTCGAACATCCACTCGTTGTGCTTGCCTTCCACAAAATACAGAGTCTTCGGCTCGTTGGCCAGCTTGTAGGCATCGTCGGCTTCCTCCCTGTCGTGAAGCTCGTTGTACTTTCCGTGGCCTACGAATACGGCACAGTCGGGAGCCAGCTTCGGCAGGATATCCTGCACGTTGAAGCGGACAAAGGACTCAGCGATGACGCTGGACATGGGGGTCGGGAACGGCTCATTGTAGTCCTCGCCGATGGTTTCCTCCAGACCGCCGTTTAAATCTTTCAGGGTGTGATCCACATAGAAATCACCGGACTCGTCGATGTTCGGGTAGAACTCGTAGGGATGACGGAGAACGGGATCACCGGTGCTGACGCGGATCCATTTATCCTCCTCCAGCGCACGGAGCATCTTGTTGTACTTGTCGTTGCCCATACCCATTCTCATCCAGCGGCGGCCGTCGGTGAAGGAGTTTAAGGTGGCAACCACTTTCACGGTCTTGTCTCTGTAGGCTGCGTTCACACATACCGCTCCGCCTACGCCCCAGCCAATCAGGCCGATGTGCTCAGAATCCACCTCAGGCTGATGCTTGAAGAAGGTAACAGCGTTGTTCACGTCGTCCACTTCCATCTCCAGGGTGGTGTATTTATCCATGCCGCTGATGCCGCCGGAGGGCTTGAATCCGCGGTAGTCAAAGCCCATGCACACAAATCCATACTTTGTCATCTGGCGGGCAAACATGGCCGGATATACTTTGTTGAGTCCGGTCCATCCGGAGTTTGCGATGATGCCCGGGCGTTTCTCGCCTTCCTTGTAATCATCGGGCAGATAGATAGTGCCGATCATCTTTGTGCCTTCGCTGTAAAATGTGACCTCTCTCGTCTTCATTTTTCTTCTCCTCTTTTCTTTTTTATGAGACTTGTTTCCGGGAACCACATCCCGTTTGATGGGCTCATTATATACCGCGAAAAGGAATATTTCAACCTTTTATTTGTAAAAATAATATTTTTAATCCTTTTAAACAAATCATCGGCTCCGTTTTTGTGCACTTTTTCGCCTATTTGGTTGTTTACATTCTGTTTTTTAGATGTTATATTGATTTTAAGATATTATTTTAGAATTTTCATTCCTTTTTATGATTTCTTTCATTCCTCGGTTGGAACATTTACCGTTCTTTCGCCCGGATTGACTAATAAATGCCGATAGAGTATAACTTATGATAGATACTTACAGCTTTGCTTTATCTGAGAATAAGAATACACAGAAAAAAAGAGGTCTGATTATGGAAAATAATATCATTGACAAAATCATCCAGATCAAAGACGTGCTGCCGAAGAAACAGCGCATGCTATGCAATTACCTGGCGATCAACTACGTGGATGCCGGGATGATGACCGTGGCGGAGCTGGCCCAGCAGTCCGGCGTCGGAACCACCACCGTGATGCGTCTGATGAAGACGCTGGGGTATGAGAACTACTCAGATTTCAAGCATGATCTCTTTAATATCTCAATCATGAGAAATTCTTCCTCCTACCGGGGAATCAAGCAGAGCATCAGCGCGGCGATCCAGAGTCCTTCCTCCAGCATCGTCGATACGCTCTGGATGGAGACAACCCACACGATCGAGAATATCATCACCCCAAAGAATATCCAGCAGATCGAGAAGGCCGTGGAAATGATGATCGGCGCATCGACGATCCATTTTCTGGGGCTGCGCTCCTCGCGGATGGCGGCGGACTATCTGGAGTCCACCATCGGCCGCTTCTACCCGAAGACCAGACAGCTGAGCAAGGAACCGGATTTCCTCATGGACCGGGTTCTGCGCCTGGATACGGACAGCGTGCTCGTGGTATTTTCCGTCTGGCCCTGCACCAAGGCCACCATTGACGCCGCCGACGTGGCGAACCAGCGGGGGATCCCGGTCATCCTCATCACCAACACGATGCTGAACCCCATCGCCAGATACGCACAGGTGGTCATCGATACCAACTCCGTGAACAGCAGCTGCGGCAACATGGCGACCATGTTCGTGACCGAGGCCCTGATCGCCGAGATGGGCCGGCAGACCGCGCCGGAATCCACCCACACACTGGAGATGCTGGAGAGCCAGCTGGACGAGCTGGACGTGTTCATACGGGAGCGCGCCCTGTAAAAGCAGTTACCTCCTTCCTCTTTGAGAGATATTTGAGATCGGAAACCCCGTCTCCCCGGCTCGTCCGGGCGTATCTTTCAAAGAGGATTTTTTATGTTCAGAGAAATGGCAAGAGAACTGATTGTGGGCGCCTACGACCTGCACACCCACACCACCCCGTCCGCCTTCCCGCGGGCGCTCAACGACCTGGAGCTGGTCCGCGAGGCGGACGCCCTGGGAATGGCCGGCGTGATGATCAAGGCCCACTACGGCTCCACCTCCACCCGCGCCGCGCTGGTAAACTTAATCAGCGGCTGCAGATGCCAGGCCTACGGCGGCCTGGTACTCAACTGGCCCACCGGGGGCCTCAATCCCTACTCGGTGGAAAACGCGTTAAAGACCGGGGCCTCCATCATATGGATGCCCACCCGGGACTCCAAAAACTGCCTGGCCTACGGCGACATGCCCGGCGATTTCTTCACCCGCCCAGGCATCACCATTCTGGATGAGGACGGAAACCTGCTGCCCGTGGTCCGCGAGATCATGGACATCGTGAAAAAATACGATGGCTGGCTGGCCACCGGCCACTTAAGCACCGAGGAATCCATCCTACTCTGCCGCGAGGGGCGGAAGGAACATGTCAACATGATTCTGACGCACCCGGAATGGGACCGCACGAAGGTTCCCGGCTCCGTGCAGGCGGATCTGGCCTCCATCGGCGTGCTGATCGAGAAAAACTGGCTGAATATCGCGGAAGGCTCCGTCTCCCGGGAGGAGATGGCAAAGAACATCCGCCTGGCCGGGCCGGAGCATACCTATCTGGCCACAGACCGCGGGCAGGCCGGGGCCGAGCACCCGGCGGAGGGAATGCTCCGCTTTATCGAGACACTTCTAGAGCTGGGATTTTCCAGGGAAGAGATCGACTGGATGACAAAAAAAGTGCCGCAGAGAATCGCGGCACAGGGATAGGGAATGATGGCCGCGGATTTTCGCATCTTTTGTCGAAATCCGCGGTCTGTTTTGCGAAACAACAGCAATACTTCGCATTTCTGCAAAGTGCCGTTATTTCCATATATTTCATGGTAAAATAAGGATGCAACTCTTTATACCTCCAGGCCGGGCAGGAATAAATTCCCGGTCCTGGAGGCTTTTCTGTGGCTTTTGCTCTTATGCCTCGCGAAGCCCTGTGGACTCCGCATGGGCCTTCAGTTTTCCATCCTCCAGGTCGATGACGATGCAGTCTCCGGCGCGGACGCCGTCGGCCAGAATCAGCCGCGCCGCCAGAGTCTCCACATTTTTCTGCAGATATCTCTTTAACGGACGGGCGCCGTACACCGGATCGTAGCCGTTGTCCACGATAAACCCGCTGGCCGCATCAGTGAGACGGATGGAGAGCTCCCTGTCCGCCAGACGCTTATTCACGTCGGCCACCAGAAGCCTGATGATTCCGGCGATGTCGGACTTCATCAGCGGCTTAAAGAGGATCGTCTCGTCCAGACGGTTTAAGAACTCCGGACGGAAGTGATTTCTCAGATCCGCCATGACCATGTCGGCGGCTTCCGGGCGGATGTTTCCGTTCTCATCGATTCCGTCCAGAAGGTACTGGGAGCCGATGTTGGAGGTCATGATCAGGATGGTATTCTTAAAGTCCACGGTCTTGCCTGTGGAGTCGGTGATACGGCCGTCGTCCAGCACCTGCAAAAGCACGTTGAACACATCCGGGTGGGCCTTCTCCACCTCGTCAAACAGCACCACGGAGTAGGGCTTTCTCCTCACGGCCTCGGTGAGCTGTCCGCCCTCGTCGTACCCCACATATCCGGGAGGCGCTCCGATGAGACGGGACACGGAATGTTTCTCCATATACTCGCTCATATCGATACGGACCATGTTGTTCTCGTCGTCGAACAGGCTCTCGGCCAGGGCCTTGGCAAGCTCGGTTTTTCCGACGCCGGTGGGGCCCAGGAACAGGAAGGAGCCGATGGGCTTCGAGGGATCCTTGATGCCCGCCTTGGAGCGGATGATTGCCTCCGTCACCTTCTCGACGCCCTCGTCCTGGCCGATGACGCGCTTGTGGAGCAGCTCATCCATGTGGAGGGTCTTGCTCCTCTCGCTCTCGGTCAGCTTCGCCACCGGGATGCCGGTCCACTTGGAAATGATTCTGGCAATTTCCTCGTCGGTGACGCTCTCGTGCACCAGGCTTAAATCCTGGTTTTTGACCTTCTCTTCCTCCTCAGCCAGCTGCTTCTGCAGCTCCGGCAGCCTGCCGTACTGGAGCTCAGCGGCCTTGTTTAAATCGTATCTCTGCTGGGCGGCCTGGATCTCGCCGTTTAAGTGCTCGATCTCCTCACGCAGCTTGGAGAGCCGGTCCACGGAGGACTTCTCGTTCTCCCACTGGGCCTTCTGGGCCGCGAAGGTGTCTTTCAGCTCGGCCAGCTCCTTCTGCAGGTCGGCCAGACGGTCCTGGCTCAAATGGTCGGTCTCTTTCTTTAAAGCCGCCTCCTCGATCTCCATCTGCATGATCTTTCTGGACAGCTCGTCGAGCTCGGTGGGCATGGAATCCAGCTCAGTCTTGATGAGCGCGCAGGCCTCGTCCACCAGGTCGATGGCCTTATCCGGCAGGAAACGGTCGGAAATGTACCGGTCGGAGAGAACCGCCGCGGATACCAGCGCGTTATCCAGAATCTTCACACCGTGGTAGACCTCGTAGCGGTCCTTGAGTCCTCTCAAGATGGAGATGGTGTCCTCCACTGTGGGCTCATCCACAGTCACAGGCTGGAAACGGCGCTCCAGCGCCGGATCCTTCTCAATGTATTTTCTGTACTCGTCCAGGGTGGTGGCTCCGATACAGTGGAGCTCGCCTCTGGCCAGCATGGGCTTTAACATATTTCCGGCGTCCATGGAGCCCTCGGTCTTTCCGGCTCCCACGATGGTGTGAAGCTCGTCGATGAACAGGATGATCTGTCCCTCGCTCTTTTTAACCTCCTCGAGGACGGCTTTCAGACGCTCCTCGAACTCACCTCGGTACTTGGCTCCGGCCACCAGGGATCCCATGTCCAGGGCAAAGAGCTTCTTGTCTTTCAGTCCCTCCGGCACGTCACCGCGGACGATTCTCTGAGCCAGCCCCTCCACGACGGCGGTCTTGCCGACGCCGGGCTCACCGATGAGCACCGGGTTGTTTTTCGTCTTTCTGGACAGAATGCGGACCACATTGCGGATCTCGCTGTCACGGCCGATGACCGGATCCAGCTTCTGGGCTCTCGCCCGCTCCACCAGGTCGTAGCCGTACTTTTCCAGCGTGTCGTAGGTGGCCTCCGGGTTGTCGCTGACCACCCGCTGGTTGCCGCGGACCGTGGAGAGAGCCTGCAAAAAGCGCTCCCTCGTGATGTTATAGAGCGTGAAGAGCTCCTTCACGGCGCGGTTGGGCTGCTTTACGAGGGCCAGGAACAGATGCTCCACGGAGACGTACTCATCCCCCATGGCCTTTGCCTCGTCCTCAGCACTGATGAGCACCTTGTTTAAGTCGGCGCTGATGTATACCTGGCCGCCTCCCGACACCTTCGGGAGCTTCCCGATGGCCACCTCGGTCTCGTTTGTAAACTGCTCGCCGGAAATGCCCATCTTCGTGATGAGCTTTAAGATCAGGCTGTCCTCGATGGTCAACAGGCTATATAAAAAATGCTCCTGGTCAATCTGCTGATTGCCGTACTCGTAGGCGAACTTTTCGCATTTCTGAACGGCTTCTATGGATTTCTGGGTGAATTTGTTGATGTTCATGCAATCACTCCTCTCTTTTTCTTGTTCTAGTCGTAATATAACACGCGTTGTTAGCAGTGTCAAGAGGTGAGTGCTAATATTTTTTAAATTTTTTTGCAAACCCTTGATTTTACTGGGTTTGCAGGGGGCCGAATTTTCTGTGAAACTGGTTTTTTGGGGGTACCACACCATTACTACACCATTTTTTATTAAATTATATGCGCAAAAAGGCTCTCCCAATTATGGGAGAGCACAAATACAAATCATCTCTGCCATTCATCGGAAAGAATATCGACCGCAATCTCCCTCGCCTTCGTGCTGGTCACGTCTGCGCCCGGGGTCTCACCCAGATACACGCAGAAATACATTCTCTGACCCGCACTGTCGGCAAAGCCGGTGAACCAGGCGTCCACCGTGACGCCGTTTGCCTTCCCCATGCCCGTTTTTCCGTAAATCCGCAGTTCCGGTTTCTCTCCTAAGGCTGTGTTCGCGGCGGGAGTATTATCTTCCACAGTGGTGTTCTCGGCGAGCGTATTCTCTTCTACAGCTGTATCCCCGGCAAGCGTATTCTCTTTCGCAGACAGTCCCTCGAGAAACATAATCTCTTTTAAGGCCTCCACCGTCTCCGCGGAATACTCCGAGCGGCTGCCGAAGATCCGTTCCAGCACCTGCACCTGCTCCATCGGGGAGATTTTTAAGGACGATTCGATCCAGAATCCGGTGAGTGCACGGTTATTGTTGTTTGTGTTCTGGCGGCCTTCCCAGTCGGAAATGTCGCAGTTTCCATACTGCAGCCGGTCCAGCTCCTCCTGCATCCGCTCCGGGCCGATGTCGTCGATAAGTGCCCGGAAATACCAGACACAGGAGGTCCGGAATGCGTCGGCAAAGCCAATATCCCGGTTCCAATCGCTATTCCAGAAGGTTTCCCCGCTCCACGGGCGGACGGAATTTTCCAGATCCAGTACACCTCTTTCCAGCGCGGTCAGCGAGGAAATGATCTTGAACGTGGAACAGGGGGAACGCCTGGTGTCCGCCAATTCCTCATTGTAGACCTGGCAGGTGTTTTCCTCCGGGTCATAGAGGACGACGGCGCCGTTCAGATCGCCGAAGTAAGAAGACCAGTCACGGAGCAGGATGGCAGGAGAGGCGGTCGGCGGAACGGCAGGAGAGGCGGCCGGCCGAGTTCCTGAGGCATCAGACGCAGCATCCAAAGCAGATGTCGAACCAGGGGCAATTGGATCGTCGGATGCAGGCACAGATTCGTCCATGGAAAAATCGGAACTCGCCAGAGAGCTGTGTCCGTCCGCAGATGATTCCGCCGCTCCGCCAGTCAGAGACGGCGTCAACTCCGTATCTTCCCCGCCCGCGCACCCGGACAGCGTCAGAAATGCCGCGGACGCCAGAGCCAGCGCCGCGGCAGACAAAATATGTTTTTTCTTAATGTTTTTTCTCATACACATCTGTTACAAACTCCTGTGAATCACGTCCAGCATCGCATCCAGCTCCTCCACAGCCAGCTGCCCCGGCGCGGAGGCCTTCTTCGCGGCTCCGAAAGTCAGCGCGGAGCCGAAGATTTCTCCGCAGATACGGCTCACAGCGCCAATTCCGGACATGGACATGGTGATGATGGGGCGGTCGGCATAGGTTCTGACCATTTCCTCCGTGGCGGCCAGAAGCTCCAGCACGTCGCTTTTTGTGCGCGGCATCACGGCCAGTTTCGGGACATCGCCGCCGATTTCCTGCATACGGCGCAGGCGGCGAAGCATCTCCCCGCGCTCCGGCGTCTTGTCAAAATCGTGGTTGGATGCCACCACAAGCCCTCCACGGGCGTGGATTTCACGGATCAGGTTCTCGGCAAACCCGCTGCCGGATGCGTCTCCCTCTGCGATGGAGACGCCATCCATCCGTGTCCCGTCTGGCTCCCAGAACGCCTCCACATCGATGAGATCCGCATTTCCGCTGGCCGCGACGGCCAGATTGAGCGCGGCATAGTCTTCCCGCCGGATGGGGCGCTTACCGCCCTCCTTCGCGGTGCGGAAGGTGAAAAGGAGCGCGGTCTCTCCCAGAGCTTCGCGCAGTTTTTCGAGCACCGAGAGAACGGCCTCCGTGTCCGTCACCTCCTCGAACCAGTCGGCGCGCCATTCCACCATGTCGAGGGGCAGGCCGGAAAAGCTTCCCGCTTCCTCGAGAATTTCTTTCTCAGTTGTTCCCACGATGGGGACGCAGATTTTCGGGCGGCCTTCGCCGAAAAGGGTGTTTCTTATCTTTAATGGGGGCATTTTTCTTCTCCTGTTCTTCAAAATATGTACGGTATATTTACATTATGTTTATCATACACCTTGATCTGCGGTTTGAAAAGATTTCATTTAGAACTTCTTCCATTCTCAAAGTGGGAAAAAGAAAATGATTGTTGAAAAACACATTCATCATTGGTATTCTATTTACAGATAAACATTCACAACCACAAAAAGCAGGATAGTATTTTTACAATGAAGAAAAAACTTACAATAGATGAACAGATAATAGATCTTGAGGAAAAAGGTGTTACCTTTAATATAATGAATGACGATGAAGCAAAAATTTTTCTTCGTTATAACAATTATTATTTTAAGTTAAAATCATACGCAAGTAATTATCCAATAAATCCCAAAAACAATAAATATGTAAATTTGGAATTTGCTTATCTGGTAGAACTATCAAAAATTGATATGTATTTCAGAAAAATTATTTTGGGAATGTGTCTTGACGTGGAACATATTCTAAAAACGAGGATGCTATACGATATTACTCGCAATGAAAAAGAAGATGGATATAAAATAGTTAAAAAATACTTTTGGGCATATCCCTATACAGAAACAGAGATAGTACAAAAGGCAAATTCATATAATTTCACGTCAAATCTGGCTGAAAAACATATAGCCGACAAAGAGTATTCCTTATGGAATTTGGTTGAACTTTTGTCTTTTGGTAAATTCGTAGAATTATATACTCTTTATTATCAAGAATACAAAACTCCAAATTATAGCGATTATCTCCAATCCATAAAGTTTTTAAGAAATGCAGCAGCGCATAGCAATTGTTTACTTAGTTCTATTATGAAACCTAGAGGGAATAAAAAATTTAGAAAGACAAATCAATTGACAAATGCGTTGGCAAAAGCCAAAAAGGAAATAAGCGAACATTCTCGTACCAAATATATGTCTTATCCAGCATTTCATGATTTTGTTGCTCTTCTTTTTGTGTATAATGATCTTTTAAAAGAGACGGCCAATCGTACAATGCGAAATAAAACTATGGATGAATTGTTCCATTTCTTTTGTGAAGAAGATGGAAGAGTATTAATGCATAGAGACTATTTTACAAAAAATCAAGTCCTAACTGAAGCGTACAAATTTGTTTCAAATGTCATACAATATATAAAAAAGCAAAATAATAATCCTAAACATACATGGTATCTAAAAATTTAGCATAAAATGTATTGACATTAACGAGAAATTTAAGTATCATTCATCTATAGAACAAAAATCCTCGAGATTTTTATCAGAAATGGTGCTTGCACCAAGTCTGGGTTTGCATAAAAGAGGGTGTCCCAAAAGTCATGAAATGACTTGAAGGGGCACCCTCTTATTACTTGCCCTGTTTGTATTTTTTCCTGTCAGACATATGTTTTGCCGCAAGCGAACTGCCATGTCTCAGCCCGTCCGCCATTAACTCCATAAAAAACGAATCTTTTTCCTCGCAAAGATTCTCAAGCTGTTTGATACGCTTGCGATTTTGCTTGTTTTCCTGTTCTAACAGAGAGATTTTCTTTTTATCGCTCTTTGACCCAAATATGCCCATACAATTTATCCTCCATTATTCCACTATTTCTGTGAGAGCAGCAATGATGTTGGCTTCTAAAGTTTGCTGTTGAGAAGCGGTCAGTTCATCAGAGGTACGCACCAATACAGTACCTACCACGGTATGAGAACCTGATGCAAAAATACCACCGTCAAAGCTAGCAAGGTACTCATTACGAGCGATAGCGTCCTCTACATTGGCATAGACCTCTATGCTTCCACCGGCATCAGTTCCTTTTTCGATAAGAGAAGTACCATATACTTCACTCTGATTCACTAAATCACTCGAAAAATAAACCTGAGCAGTATAGCCACCTGCTTTATTCAAGTTGCCATTCGGATCGTTATCCTCTGTAACGGCGGAAATATCAACAATATTCTCAACTTTCTTCAAGCACTCAATAACATATGCTTCAGTAGGAGCATCAACTAGCGCATACTGCTTGACACTTTTTTCAAGAGCAAATTTTTTCTCAGTGAGATTTGATAAAACGCTACTATAATCAAGGGAATCTAACTGTTGCGTTGCAGCCACTATCTCATCTTCAGTTACAGGCATTTCCATGATGGCTTGTTTAGCCGATTTTGCCTCAGAAATAGCAGTCTCCAGTGTAGGAATGAGGGTTTCATCCAAAGCTGGCTTGCCTTCTGCAACAAGTGCTTCTGCTTCGGAAATAGCAGCGTCCAAGTCGCTGTTTTTTTGCTCGGCAGAACTTCTGGCGGAATCAAAAGCGTTAATAGCTTCTATCATTGCCTTACATTCATCTACACGCTCAGCAGTATCTTTATAATTTTCATAATCCTCAATGCTTTCGTACAACTCTAAAGCAGCTTGGTAATCTCCAGCCTCCTGCAACTTGACTGCCTCATTGTAATCGCCACTTTTACAGCCTGTTAAAGATACGGCAATAACAGTTGACACCAAAAAGAGTATGATTTTCTTCTTCATAGGTTCCTCTCCTTCTATCTATAAAAAAGCGCGTAGCCGAAGCTACGCACCGAAAAACGTAGCTGGCTCTGTTGCGACACAGTTCACTCCAAAGCAGGAAATGACAGCCAAGCATACATTTTTACCAAAAGTATGCCTGCCTCAGAGTTTATTAAACTGTGTCGCACTAATATAATAGCATAACCGAAAGAAAAGATACAGTAGTTTTCTTGAAATTTAATGAGTTTTATGTCGATGAATGGCAAAACCAGCCGAGCCAGTCAACGGTCAAGATGAACGGCGCATTTCATGCGCCGCCGTTGACAGCCTCGTCCGTCTTTGCTAAAGGGTAATCAAGGCAGGAAAGCCCTAAAATGGTTTCCCGCCCATTTCAATTTTGAGGAAAGAAACGCTTCAAAATCAGAAAAAGAGTGGCCAAGCACTTTGAGGGATTGGCCGCCTTGTCCACCCATTCAGCAGGACGGCGGGCGGCGGTCAAGGCCGGGTGTAAACCCGTTCATTTCAGCCTTGACGGTTGCCCGCTGTCCTGCTACTTTTCCGGGAGTGTGGCCACAACTTCGGGACACTTTGTCCACAAGTCGGAGCGTAGGACGAGGGACGGGGGCTTTCATATACGCCCTGTCTGCTGATGAAACCAGTCCTGCGCTTGCGGCTCCACGCCACGCAATCACAGCCCTGTTTTCCTGCCGTTTCAAATCCCCTTGCCCTCCTCGGCGGCAACGGCATTTTCACGGCAACGCCGACAGAGCGTATAACACACTACACTTTGCAAGCAAAGTCGTGTGCCAAATGGGGGCTTTGCCCCCTTTGGAAACCCCCACAAGAAAAGGCAGTACGCTACCCCTCCACGGGGCGCATACCGCCTTTTCTTGTTATCCAGCCCTCCGGCTGTATCGGTTGAGCAAAAGTCTGCGTGGGTTTGGTGTGGTATCTTTATCTAAGTGAAACTCCTCTTTCCCAACGGCTTACTGCCTTATCTGTTACATTCAGCCTTTTTGCCAGCTCTGCCTGAGTAAGCTGGTTTTCTTTTCTTATTTTTGCAATAAAGTCTCCAAGTTCTTTTGCTTCCATTGCCATGTTCCTCCTCGTATTATGATAATCACAGCATAGCAAGCTAATATCAAATTTAAAACCGATGAATACTTTACTTAATCAAATATGCTCTCTACGATTCGTTGAGTTTTGAAAATACAAATGAAACATTCCAGCCCCACTCACTCATTCTCCAGAATCTCCACCGCTCTCCCCTCCGCCGAGGACGTGGCGGCGGCAAACACGGCCCGCATGGCCGCCAGTACATCGCAGCCGCTGACGGAGGGCTCGCGGTTCTGCTCCAGCGCATCGATAAACTCGTCGATCACCCCGGAGTTTGTCTGGCGGTCGTTTGTCTGAATCCGGCCGATGTCCAAAAACTTCCGCCCGCCGCTGCGGTCTATAATCTCAATGGAATGTTCCGGGCTGTGGTATATTTTCATGATGCCCTCCGTCCCGTACAATACAGTGGAATTGTCCTCCTCCCCGCAGTATGTCCAGCTGGCCGTCATGGTTCCGGTGATTCCGTTGTTCATGCGGTAAATACAGAAAGCGTTGTCGTCCACGGCTATGGGGGTTCCCGACGGATCCTTTTTATCCAGGGTGACCAGGCGGGCAGTTACCTCCGTTACACAGCCTCCCGTGAGGAACTGGATCAGGTCGGTTTTATGGACGCCCAGATCCGCCATGACTCCCATGACCGCCCGCTCCCGGTCGAAAAACCAGCTTCCGTTTCCGGCATCCACGCTCCAGTTTTCCGGGCCGCTGTGGCCGAAGGCGGTGCGGAAGGTGAGGATTTTCCCGATGGCTCCCTGCGAAATGAGCTCTTTCGCCTTCACGTGCGCCCCCGCAAAGCGCTGGTTCATTCCGATCATCAGCCGGCGGTTATTTTTCCTGGCCGCCTCCACCATCCGCTCGCACTCGCCGATGGTGACCGCCATGGGCTTCTCGCAGAGCACGTGCTTTCCCGCCTCCAGAGCACGGATGGTCACAGCGGCATGGGTATTGTTCGCCGTGCACACGCTGACCGCGTCAATCTGGGGATCCTCCAGAAGCTCCTCCAGAGCGCCGTAGGCCGTGCCGCCGTATTGCTCCGCCATCCGGGACGCACGTTCACCGTTCAGATCGTAATATCCCACCAGCCTTGCCCCTGGATTTTCTGCGTATTCCGGCAGATGGCGCACCTGGGAAATCTTTCCGCAGCCGATCACACCTATTCCTATCATATAGCCGTCTCCTCTCCTGTACGGCAGCGCTTCTTTCCTACTCTTCCCCCCAGACCTCCTTCGCCATGTAGAACGCCGCCCAGGCCGTGGGCCAGCCCGCGTAGAATGCGGCGTGGGTCAGAATCTCGGCGATCTCCTCCTTCGTGATGCCGTTCTTCTTCGCCGACTCCAGATGATACTTGAAAGAGCTGTCCGTCAGCCCCTGGGACATCAGCGCCACCACGGTCACCAGGCTGCGGTCCCGCAAAGAGAGCTCGCTCTCCCGGCTCCACACCTCGCCGAACAGCACGTCGTCGTTAAGCTCTGCAAATTTGGGGGCGAACTCGCCCAGAACATTTCTGCCTGCCGTCTGTTTTACTGCCATTTTACATGTCCTCCTGATCTTTTTCAATCTATGTTTCTTTCAATTCTGTTTTTGAGTAATTCTCTTGTCTATTTTAACTTGCCATAATCTTCGTCGCTCACCGGCTCCAGCCACTCATTTTTCGTCTCCTCTCCGGGAACCTCCACGGCCAGGTGGCAGAACCAGCTGTCCGGCGCGGCCCCGTGCCAGTGCTTGACGCCGGCGGGGATCACCACCACGTCGCCGGGATGCAGCTCTCTGGCCGGCTTCTCCCACTCCTGGTAGTAGCCGCGGCCCGCGGTGCATAAAAGGATCTGTCCGCCGCCGCTTTTTGCCTGGTGAATGTGCCAGTTATTCCGGCAGCCGGGCTCAAAGGTCACGTTGCCGATGGGCACGCCCTGGGTGGTGAGCATGTTTAAATAGCTCTGGCCTTTGAAAAACTGGGCGAATGCCACGTTTTCCCCGCCCATGGGGAATATTATTTTTTCTGCAAATTCTTCACGTGTCATAGTTCAACTTCCTCCTTCTGATTTCTGACAGCACTGATTTACAGTCTTTTTTCAACCTTTCAATCTTACTGTTCGATTTCTTATTGTTCTGCGATCAGCGCCTCCGTCACCCGCTCCAATTCCTCACGGATAGAAATGTGCTGCGGGCAGGCGGCCTCGCATGCTCCGCACTTGATGCACTGATCGGCGCGCTTCTTTCCGTGGCCGCCGACCAGCCAGTTCTCCTGGTGGAGCGCCGCGGGTTTGCTGCCGTAGAGCGTCAGATAATTCATGGCTGTAAACGAGCCGGAAATGCCGATGTCCATGGGACAGACCTTCGCGCAGTAGTTGCAGGTGGTACAGGGAATCAGCGGGATGCGGTTCATCTCCTCCTGCGCCGCCTCAAGCGTGCTCTTCTGCTCCTCTGTGAGGCCGGCAAAATCCTTCATGTAGGACAGGTTATCCTCCATCTGCTCGATGTTGCTCATGCCGGAGAGCACGGTGATCACGCCCTCTAAGCCGGCCGCAAAGCGGATAGCCCAGGACGCGTTGGAGGCGTCGGGATCAGCCTTCTTTAAAATCTCCTCCACAGATTTCGGCGGCGTGGCCAGCATTCCGCCCTTGACCGGCTCCATGATGATAACCGGTTTTCCGTGCTTTCTCGCCACCTCGTAGCAGGCTCTGGACTGGATCGCCGGGTTCTCCCAGTCGGCGTAGTTAATCTGCAGCTGCACGAACTCCATTTCCGGATGGGCCTCTAAAATGGCCTCCAGCTCCTCCGGCGTGGAGTGGAAGGAAAATCCTACATGCTTGATCAGTCCCTCGGCTTTCTTCTCCTGCACCCAGCTCCACATGTCGAAGTCGTCAAAAAACTTTGTGCGGCTCTCGCCCAGATTGTGAAGCAGGTAGAAGTCGAAGTATCCGGCCCCCGTCTGCTTTAAGGAAACGTCGAACTGCGCGATGGCTTCCTCCCTGGTCTTGCAGTTGATCCAGGCAGCATTTTTGGTGGCCAGCTGGTAGGACTCTCTCGGGTAGCGCTCCACCAGCGCCTGGCGGATGGCGTCCTCGCTTCCGGCATAGGCCCAGGCGGTGTCAAAATAAGTAAAGCCCGCCTTCATAAACAAATCCACCATCTTCTTCGTCTGCTCGATGTCGATGACTCCCTCCTCCTTCTGCGGAAGGCGCATGAGGCCGAAGCCCAATTTCTTAATCTCTTCTCCTAAATGCGGCATTCTTTTTCCTCCTTTAAAATCCACTTTTTAACTTCCTTTTCTGCCTGCGCGGCGCGGGAGCCGGTGATGGCCAGGCCGGGCCGCACGTCGGCGCCGGGGCACAGACGTCTGATATCGCGGACGCTGTCTCCCAGGCCGCTGCCCTCGTGGGTACAGAATGGAAGTATCGTCTTTCCCGCGAAATCAAAATGCTCCAGCAGTGTGAACATGGCCATGGGCATGGTTCCCCAGTAGTTGGGGTAGCCCAGATAAATTTTTTCAAAGCTCTCCATATGTTCCGGATACTTCTTTAACTCCGGGCGGGCGTCCCGCTTTTTATCGTTCTTTGCCTCCTCGATACAGGCGGAGTAATCGTCGGAATACGGAACCACAGGCTCCGCCTCGAAAAGCTCCGCTCCGGTCAGCTTCTGTATCATCTCGGCCACGATCTCCGTATTACCCTTCTCCAGATTCCGGATATCGCCGGCCACGTAGTTGCCTCCGGTTCTGGAAAAATAAATGATGAGCGATGACATTTTACCGCCTCCTTCCCTTCTATGATGGTTTTATCTTACACCGCCGGCGGTTGACAGGGAATCGCCGGAAGGTTAAAATAGCATTAACTAAAAGTTTATACAAAGAGCAGACGGGAGGTGTGCGGATGTATAACAGTCTGCTGGAAACGTTTATCACGGCCGCGGACTGCGGGAGCTTGAGCAAGGCCGCAGAGAAGCTGTTTCTCTCGCCCACGGCGGTCATGAAGCAGTTAAATCTTCTGGAAAACCATCTGAATCTGAAACTGATTGAGCGGACCAACCACGGCGTCCGGCTGACGGAGTGCGGGGAGTCCATTTACAGGGACGCGAAGTTTATGATCTCCTACTCGCAGAAGGCGGTGGAGCGGGCGCGGGAGATCGCGGGAAAGAAGTGCCAGGTGATCCGGGTGGGGACGTCCATGTTAAATCCCTGCAAGCCGTTTATGGACATCTGGTTCAAGCTGAGCGACCGGTTTCCGAACTTTAAGATCCAGATTGTGCCGTTTGAGGACGACCACCGGGGGATTCTGTCGGTCATCGAGCGGATCGGGACGGATTTTGACTTTATCATCGGAGTCTGCGACTCGGCCATGTGGCTGGACCGGTGCAATTTTCTGAAACTGGGAGCCGCCAGAAAATGTATCGCCGTCCCCATGGGGCACCGACTGGCCGCGCGCAGGCGGCTGAAAATTTCTGATCTCCACGGGGAGACTCTGATGATGGTGCGGCGCGGGGACTCGCCGACCAACGACCGGCTCCGGGATTTTCTGGAGCGGGAGCATCCGCAGATCTGCATCGAGGACACGGAGCAGTTCTACGACATCTCGGTGTTTAACCGCTGCGCCCAGACGGGGAAGGTTCTTTTAAATCTGGAATGCTGGAAGGACGTACATCCGTCGCTGGTGACGGTTCCGGTGGAGTGGGACTATGCGATTCCGTATGGGATTTTGTATCCGATGAAGGCGGAGGGGGAGATTCTGGGGTTTTTGGGGGAGATTGAAGGACATTTTTCCTCCGAGAAGAAATAGAATGTGTGCCGCGCAGAGACTGCGGACATATATAATAATACCCTCCCGCGTATGCAGCCATCCGCGGAAGGGCGTTCCAAAAATACAGGTATGAGCTGTATTTGAGGACAAAAGTTATATAGTCATCCCCAGAAACTTCGGGAGCATCAGACTGATATCCGGCACATAAGCCACCAGGAGCGTGATCGCGAACATCAGCACGATATAGGGCCACAGCTTCAGCGTGATAGGCGCGATGGATTTCTCCCCCGCGATCTGGTTCGCCACGTAAAGCGTCCCTGCAAATGGCGGCGTCACCATGCCGACGGCGATATTCATAATCATAAATGCGCCCACTGCCACCGAGCTCATCCCCAGCGACTGTGTGATCGGAATGATAATGGGGCAGGTCAGCAATATGATGGACGTGGGGTCAATGAGACACCCCAGGATAAACAGCAGAATATTGATCACTGTCAGAAGGGCGATCTTGCTGCTGAATCCCGCCAGCACCGCCTCCGCAATAGTTTTCGCCAGACCGCTGCTGGACACGAACCAGGCCATGGCGGTGGCGACGCAGACGATGGTCAGCATGGAGCTGACGCGGACGCTGATCTCACAGAGGCTGCGCCAGATCTGCTTCGCCGACAGATTCCTGTAGATGAAGCAGCCGACAACCAGTGCGTACACGCAGGACACGGCCGCCGCCTCGGTGGGCGTGAAAAATCCGCCGTAGATACCACCCAGAATAATGACCGGCATGCCCAGGGCAAAAATGGCATCCCAGAAGGTAGTAACCGCCTCTCTCACCGTCAGTTTCTCCTTCGTCGGTGTCTCCACATGCCCAAACCTGAATCCATGCATGATACAGAAGGCTATACACAGGATGATCCCCGGAATCACGCCCGCCATGAACAGCGAGCCCACCGACACAGACGCCGTAGTGGCGAACACCACCATGGGGATACTGGGCGGGATGATGATTCCCAGCGAGGCCGAGGACGCCGTAACAGCCGCAGCCTCCGTGCCGCTGTAGCCCGCCTTCTTCATCGGATCGATCATGATTCCCCCGATGGCCGCCGAGGTAGCCGGCGCGGAGCCGGAGATGGCTCCGAAGAAGGCGCACGAGATGGATGTAATGCAGGCCGATGGGGCCGGCAGCTTCCGGAACAGCATTTTCATAAAACGCACCAGCCGCTCCGAGATCCCGCTGATCTCCATCAGTTCCCCCGACAGCGTGAACAGCGGAAGAGCCAGCAGCGGGAAGCTGTCGATGGACGTAAACATTTTCTGGGTGATGGCCGGCAGGGCCGCCGTGTCGCCGGCGGTCAGCATGGCCAGTATGGTGGCAAGCCCCACGGACACCGCGATGGGTGTGCCGAAGATGAGGAAGAATAAAAGCGTCGCCACCAGGACAATACCGAAGAACATCTATGCCTCCCCCTTTCCGCCAGGCTTTCTAAGCTCCAGCCAGGTGAGCGCAATGTAGTGCAGCTCCAGAATCAGACAGCCCAGTGGAACGCTGCTGTACATAAACCACATGGGCAGCTTGAGCGACGGGCTCGTCTGATGGATCTGTGCCTGGTGGAGCACCAGGTCTGCGCCGTAAACCACGGCGAATATACAGAACGCAGTCATTAAAACCAGCCTTATCACGGCAAACACTTTCTGTCCTGTGACCGACAAATGCTCTGTCACCAGGTCGATGCTGAACATCTCTCCCCTGAAGGCGCTGAGCCCCGCCAGGAGAAACACAAACCATATCATCAGATACCTGGCCGCCTCATCGCTCCAGGACATATTATAAAGACCAGTGTAGCGCCCCACGGTGGCGAAGAATACAACCACCAGCATCAGAAGCAGGAGCGCGCCGCCGATTCCTTTTTCCAGTTTAAGGAACGCTTCGCAAAACCGTTTCATCGCATCTCCTTTCCAGGCCGGACTACTGGCCTCCAAGCGCATTTACCAGATCCATGTCCAACTGATCCTTATACTCGTCGATGACAAACTGGGAAGCAGCCTTCCACTCGTCCAGATCGACGCCGGTCACGATACCGCCGTTAGCCTCCCACTCCGTATATCCGGCCGCTTCTTCCTCCTGGGCCAGCTTTCTCTCATAGTCCCTGGCCTGGGCGTCGGCCTCGAGAATCATCTGCTGATACTCGGGATCCAGGCTCTCAAAAAAGTCCTTGTTAATCATGCTGACGGTGGCGCTGTATACATGGTGGGTCTGCGTGCAGTATTTGACCGCCTCATAGTATTTGCCTGCCGCAGTGACGCCGATGGGGTTGTCGTGTCCATCGATGGTTCCCTGCTGGAGCGCCGTGAACACCTCGCTGATGGACATGGGGGTGGCGTATGCGCCCAGTCCGTTGAACAGGGAGATATAGATATCATTCTCCATCACCCGGATCTTCATTCCCTTAAGATCCTCCGGATGTGCGATTTCCTTTTTTCCATTGTATAAATCTCTGAATCCCAGCTCCCAGAAGCTTAGGCCCTTGATGCCGCTGTTCTCCAGTGTCGCCAGCACCTCCTGTCCCTCCTCCCCGTCCAGGACGCTGTAAGCCGTCTCGCGGTCCGTCACGATATAGGGGAGATCCAGCGGGAAAAATGCATCGGAAAAATTGGCCACGGTTCCGGTGGCGATATTGCACATCTCAAAAGTGCCAAGCCCCACGCCCTCAACGGTCTCCCGGTCGCCGCCGAGAATGCTGCCGCCGCAGGGCTCCACCTGGATCTTTCCTTCACTCATCTCGTCCAGAAGCTGGGCAAAGTAGGCGACTCCCTCTCCCAAGCTGGAATCCTCGGTGGTGCCATAGCCCACCCGTATGCGGATCACGTCGCCGTCCGTCTCTGCCGCCGTCGTCTCCTCGCCGCCCTCCAAAGCCGCCACGGTCTGGTCCGCCAGACTTCCGCTCTGACCGCCGCACGCAGTCAGACAAAAAACACCTGCCAATACTCCTGTCAACCATGCTGATCGTCTCATAAACAACACTTCTCCTTCCTTCTCATCGGTCTTTCGTCTACGGCCGGTGCAGGCTTCCGTCTGTCACGCGGAACTGCGTCCAGCCGATCACTTCTTTTCTGTAGGGAAACTTCTCCGCCGCCTTCTCGTCAAACTCCACGCCGAAGCCCGGCCGCTCATTCACATAGGCGTAGCCCTCTCTCATCTCCGGCATACCGTTAAACACCTTGAAAATGTTCTCGCCGTAGTCGGGCCACTCCTGGATGCCGAAATTAGGGCTGGCCAGTCCCAGATGCATCTGCGCCGTGAAGCCCACCGGATTCATGTCCGTGGGGCCGTGCCAGGCGGTTTTCACATCGTAAAGCTCGCAGAAATGAGCGCATTTCACCGTGGGCGTCATCCCGCCCACCATGCTCATATGGATCCGTATGTAATCGATGGAGCGGGATGCCACAGCCTCCCTCCACTCCAGCGGATGGGTGCACAGCTCTCCGTAAGCCTGCGGTGTGGAGACCATTTTTTTAAGCTCCCCGTAGGCCTGCACCTGCTCGGGAGAGAATAAGTCCTCCAGAAAATAGAGCTTCATGGGCTCCAGCTCCTTCGCCAGGCAGATGCCGTCGCTGATGGAAATTCTCTCGTGCACGTCGTGGATAAACTCGGGTTCAAAGCCCATCTTCTCCCGCGCGTGCTCGAAAAGTCCCACCGTCTCCCGCATATAGGCATGAGGATCCTGGTAAAACCCGTCCTTCGCCCCGTCCGGTTTCCACTCCCTCTGCATCTGGGGATACCCGTTCATGGGCATGTACTGCAGACGGATATGGTGAAAGCCTTCCTCCCACAGTCTCTGCGCCTTGTCGAGAATCTCCTCTCTGCTTCCGCCGTTGGCGTACCGGTAGAGCGTGAGTGCCTCCCGGCATTTTCCGCCCAGAAGCTGATAGACCGGCATACTTGCCATCTTTCCCTTGATGTCCCAGAGTGCGATGTCTATTCCTGCGACCGCATTGTTTATCACAGGACCATTTCTCCAATACGCATTTTGATACATCAGATTCCACAGCTCCTGGATTTCAGAAGCCTCCCGGCCCACAACCAGCGGCTTTAAATGCTCGTCGATCAGCGTTTTCACTGCCTGGCAGCGCTGCGTAAACGTGGCACAGCCGAGACCATAAAGCCCTGGCTCGTCCGTCTCCACCTTTACCACCACCAGATTGATCCCATCCGGGCAGGTGATAAACGTCTTTACGTCTCTGATTTTAGGCAACGCCTTGTACCTCCTTGAAAAATGATTTATAAAAATGCGATTGGCCAATCTGCATAATTATCCGTTGCTCTGATCGTAATGTCCGGCAAAGAAGTGCTCCACGCGCTCCCTCTGTCTCTCCATAAACTTATTCTGCTCCTTCATTGCGTCGCCAGAGCTGCCGCTCAGCGCCAGAAGAAGATTCTCGTGATGTTTCAGACAGTCATCGAAGTGCCTGCGCATCTTCGCCTCGTCGGGGTAGTCCCGGAGCAGCAGTTTGTTGGTCTCCAGAAGAACCCTGTAATAGTCTTCCCTGAAAATCTTTAATATCTGTATAAATCTGGAATTTCCACCGGCCACCACGATGGCGCAGTGGTAATTCAGATCGTATTTCGTCAGTTCCACATAATCCAGCTTCTGCGCGGCCCGCACCATGCCCTCATAGGCATCCTCGATGTGGGTCATATCCACAGGTTTCCCGCTGCGCACAATGCTCTGCACGGCGCTGCGCTCCAGGACTTCGCGGAGTTCATTAATCTCCCGGTACTCCACCGCATTCAAATCCAGTGTGTCCTTGAAATTCGTAAAATCAAACAGGTCGTCGTTGGAGCAGACGAAGGTTCCCTTCCCCTTCCGGGACTCCACAAGCCCGATGGACTTGAGTCTCTGGATAGCCGCGCGCACGGAAATCCTGCTGACGTTCAACTGCACACAGAGCTCGTTCTCCGACGGAAGCTTCTCTCCGCTCTTCCACACATTTGTCTTGATGTTGTCTAACAGCTGTCTGTAGACAAGATCGTCGATTCGTTCCTGGGTAATTGGCTGCATAATTACTCTCCTTTGTGTAATGTATAAAATTTTTAAATCCATCCGCCTCCCCGCGCCTCATACTCGCCGGGCGGCGGCATGTTTTGATGCTGACGGCAGTTTTGTTTTGGTGCGACTGCCGGTTATTGTCGTACAGACATACACAGGAGAAGGAACAGCCCCGGCGGGTTGCATGGTCGGTCAGTTCTCTCTGGGGTGATCGCAGAGGCGTTGTGTTCTCCTGTATGTTGTATGCTGTAATACAAGTATAAACAATCTATTTTCCCTTTTCAAGTGCTTTGCAAAACTTCTCAATATAAGTCAAATTTAAGAATCCCATGGACTATTCGGATCGCAGTTGCTCGATCTCCTCCGCTTTGTGTTCTTTCAGAAATTTTGTCAGTATCCCATTCTCAATACAGGTATCCACCGCCTGCTGTACTGCGTACTCTAACGTGGTAATTTTTAATGCTTCCGGGTCGGCGTAGGAAGTGCCATTCAACGCGTTATAGAGAGTCAGAAATTCTGCTTTGTCCTTGAAAATCATCCGGAACAGCCGGTCCTTGTAGGCGCGGGTCGGCTGCGGCGGTTTGGATCCGTAGATTTTCCGCATTTGATTCATCTGTCATGTCCCCTTTCTGTGGTGAGAGAGGACTTTTCAAACGTTTTTTGAAACGCAAAAAAATCCCCTCTGCTGATTGATATGGAATTTCAGCATTGAAAATTTCTAAGACGTTTCTTGAAATGCCTGCGCGGCAAGAATAAAGATTGGCAAACTGCCAAAAGAAGTTAGAAATATAATGCTTAGGGATATTATACCACCTGACGGATGATTTGTCACCGGGTATTTTCCTGGTGCTCATGCCCGCTCTCCAATTTCCGCTTTTGCTGTCGGACGGAGACGTGATCTCATCCGTTCCGTCCTCCGCAGAGCGGGCATCATCATGTGTATGGCCGCACTTGTTCCCCCGGCCTGCGGGCCGGGTTCTCACCTCTTCTTCCACCCCGCCAGAAACCTCTTCTGATACTTAAGCGACGCATAGTCCGTCACCCGTTTCAGACAGATGGCGTCGCCCGCGCCGCCGATCACACCCACCAGCGGGAGGCCCTGGATAAATTTCATGTAGAGAAGCTCCTCCGACAGTGCCTGCGAGGTGGTCTCCACCTGCTCCCCAAGCATGTCCTCATCCACCTCCAGCTCTCCCTTATACAGGAGCTGATCGACGGCGGCATTTTTCTCCCGGACGGCCTCGCCGTCCTCCAGCGCAGTCTCGATCAGTTTCAGAATAAAGTACCTCTCCTCCCTGGTCTCGTACCCGAACCCGTAGGCCAGGGCGATCTGGTACACGCTCTTTAGTATCATCCCGAGAAACAGCGGGATATCCGGCACGCCGATGCCCAGAACGCCCAGCCCCACGCCTTCCACGGCAGAGATGGCCACGTTCACCCGGTTCCCGCCTCTGGCGGTCTTTGAAAACGCCCGCAGTGTCCGGCGGTCCTTCTTCACCCTGGCGGCAAACTCCCGGATTTTGTAGTCCTCCAGGCCCTTCTCCGGCGAGTACGTTTTCTCGATCACCGCGCTGCCCTTTGAAAATACCAGCCAGAAGCCCTTGCAGAAGGCGGCGTCCAGAACTCCCTGCAGCTTGTCCGGCACCTTGTCCGCCAGAAGGCTGTTAAGCTTTGACTCTCTGGGTATCTCATGTTTCTTTAAGTATTTTTCTTCCTTCTTTATCAGACTGTCCCACTCTTTCTCCCAGGCCGATTTTCCCATGCGCGTGTTCCTTTCTTCAATATTTTATAAGAATATCCGTGTAGTTTAACGCCGGATCCTGCAGAATGTTGTCCAGAAACGAGCTGGTTTCCGTGGTGAACTCTATATCCATCCACAGCTCATAGGCCGGGTCCGCCTTCGCCTCGCCGATGACCTTATACATGGTTCCCGCGTAATAATTCTCGCAGACTGCCGCGTAGTAGAGCGCCATCCGGTAGACCTCATCCCCGGTCAGATACACGTCCCCGGACTGCACCTTGGCCGACAGCTCGCGGTAGGCCTTCTCCCAGTTAACCTCCCACATGTAGTGCCGCGCGTAGCTCTCAAAATCCAGCAGCTCCGGATTCTTCATGCCTCTGTCCTTCGCCCAGCCTTCCACGTCCACCTGCCTGCTGTAATAGTGTATGTCCCCATTCCGCAAAATATCAATGACTCCGTACTGGAACGGTTCCATCAGAAGCGAGCCTGTGACCACCTCGCTGACGCCGCTCTCCTCCCGGTAGTGCTGAATGTGAAGGTGCCCGCTTAAATGCAGCTTCACATCGTTGTCGGAGAGAAGTCCCAGAAGAGATTCGCTGTGCATGATCGTGCAGTTGTCGAAAAATGCCTTGCTGACGCCGCTCTGATCCAGGAGATTGTGGTGGGTCACCGGGATCGTGCGGACGCCCGTTTCCCAGGATTTTTCCAGGACGCCCTCCACCCACTCGTAGGTCTCATTTTCCAGCGCGCCGCCCACCAGGTTCACCGGGTCGTACTGGCAGCTGTCCAGCATCAGAAACTGGAAGTAGTCGTCCAGCTTATAGACGTAGCTCAGAGAATAACCATCCCTCTCCTTCGCCTCCAGATAGCCGTAATCCTCGTAAATCTGCGCGAACTCACCGGCGGTGACGCTGGCTGTCGGGTAAATGGTGTCCTCCCGGTATCCCTTGGCCGCGCCGTTGTTGATGTCGTGATTTCCAGGAATGACCAGAACCTGGATCCCCTCGTCCTCCAGGGAGCCCAGCTTCTCGGCAAACTCCTGGTGGCTCAGCTTCTCTCCCTCCATGGTCAGGTCTCCGCTGACAATCAGAAAATCGGGACGGATTTCCGATACTTCATCAAAAAATGCGTCCGTGATCTCCCACAGATACGGGAGCACACGGCCGTCGCTCTCCTCCGCCATCTCCATGAAGCTCTCGCACTTCCCGTCGGCCAGCTGATCGGCCAGGTAGTGAACGTCCGTGGCAATCACCACGCGGGACTGCACATTTTTATCCCGCACAGAGAGCGCGCCGGGGCCAGAGGAGTCGGGGCCGGCGATGCCTTCGCCGGGGCCGGAATTTCCGATGCCGGAGCCATTGGAACCCCCGCGGCCGTCACTGTCCAAATCGCCATGTTCTCCATTCCCCGCCGGATCGGACGCATCCCCGGAGCCAGAACCTCCGCCGGAACTCCCGTCTCCAAACCAGTTTTCCAGCGCCTCATAGTCGATCTGCGGCATGGTCTCCTTCTCAAGCGGGCGGCTGGTCTCGGGCTCACGCCCGGCATCCCTTTCCGCTCCGTATGAGCCATCCGGCTCACCCGCCGTCTCGCCACCCTGTCCGGATTCCTTCCCGGAACCACTGACAAAAAACGCCGCGGACGTTCCTTCGCAGCCGGAAAGAAGCGCCGCACAGAGCGCCGCCGCGGCTGCCGTACACAAAAGCTTCCTGCCGCCTCTTTCCCGTTTCTTCATACCATCATCTTCCTATCCCTGTTTCTATTCGCAAAAATCGTGGTCTACCTTTACGACCGCCGAATAATTTCCCCATGTCTCCGTGACGGCCGTCTCGATCTTCTCCCGCACCTGGGCGTCCGTCATGCCGTAGCCGAAGGGCACCACCACGTCGAAGATCAGCTTCGTCCGGGCCGGGCCGTTGACCATGCGGAAATCGTGCATCGTGAATTTCGGATCGATCTCCCAGACCAGCTTCGCCACCTGCTCCCTGGTGCGCTTCACCAGCTCGTCGTTGACCGCAATGGGATCCATGTGAATCACGGCCTCGCAGCCCAGCTTCTCGTTCAGCTCCGTCTCCACCTCGTCGATGACCTCGTGAAGCTCGAAGATATCCCCGTCCCCCGGCACCTCGCCGTGGAGAGAAATCATAATCCGCCCGGGGCCATAGTCGTGCACCACCAGATCGTGAATCCCTATGATCTCCTTGTGGGCCATGGTGATATCGCGGATCTGCCGGATCAGCTCCGGATCCGGGGCCTGCCCCAGAAGAGGACTCAAGGTATCCCGCGCCGCGCCGTAGCCGGCATAGAGGATGAACAGGGCCACCAGCGCGCCGCACCAGCCGTCCACATTTACCCCCGCCGTGCGCATGATCACCATGGACAGAAATACCACCGTGGTCGCCACCGCGTCGCTCAAGCTGTCCGCCGCCGTGGCGCGCATGGCCGATGAATCGATCTTCTTTCCGATGGAGCGGTTATAAAACGCCATATATAATTTGACCGCCACCGACGCCAGCAGAATGCCCCCGGTTAAAAGCCCGGTGTCCACCGGCTCCGGATGAATGATCTTCTCCGCCGACGTTTTCAAGAGCTCCACTCCCATGAGCAGAATCGCCAGAGACACGCAGAAGCCCGACACATATTCGATGCGCCCGTGGCCGAAAGGGTGGTCCTTGTCCGGCTTCATGCCGGCAAACTTAAATCCCACCAGTGTCATCAAAGACGAGCCCGCGTCCGACAGGTTGTTGAACGCGTCGGCGGTGACGGCGATGGAGCCGCTGAGACGCCCGGCCAGGTATTTACCGGCAAACAGAAGAATATTTAATCCTATGCCCACCAGGCTGCACAGCATACCGTATGCACGGCGCACGGCGGCCCGGTCCTGATGCGCGCTCCCGGCATCCCCGTCCCCTTTCGTCTCCGGCTCCCCGGCTTCCTGGGGGCCGTCGATCGCTCCTTTTATAAATATTTTTGCAAGAATCCTTATCATACTGCTGTCATCTCTCTCTTTATTTCTTCACAAACACATAGTTGGCCGGATCGGAAAGACTTTCCTCGTAGGAAAATCCCAGCCGGTCAAATCCTTTCGCGGCCTCCGGCCCGCTGCCGCCGGTCTCCGCCAGGTAGCGCACCATCTCGCCGCGGGCCATCTTGGCCTCCGTGGCCTTGGTCTTAAGTTTCCCTGTCTTTTCGTCCCGCTCAGCGAACACGCAGGTGACGAAACGCACCTCCGGCTCTAAGTATTTCTCCACCGCCCGGCTGTACTCTTTGGAGGCCAGGTTGAGGATTTCTTTATCCTCACACACCAGCTCCCGGTAAATTTTATCGCCCCAGAAACTGTAAAGATCGCTGACCGGCGCATCCGCCCCGAATTTCGCCTGCATCTCCAGGCGGTAGGGCATGATCCCGTCGGACGGCCTCAGAATCCCGTAGAACCCGCTCAAAATCCGCAGGTTCCGGCAGACGTACTGCCACTGCGCCGCAGAGAACACCTGCGGGGCCATGTACTGGTACTGGATCCCCACATACGCCAGCAGAGCCGGCGTAGGGCCGCCAGCTCTTTGCATGTCTCTGTAGCGTATGAAATTCTCGTGGGTAATGGAGTCGTTGGCCTTGAAAATCGCCTTAAGCTCCGGCTCCGTGCAGGATTTTAACTTTTTTAAAAGCGTCTCCGCCTCATTTATGTAAACCGGAACGGTCTCCGCCGCCATCCAGTCATCCGCAGCCCGCATTTTCTTCGCGGGCGACACAATTATTTTCATAAAACCGTCCCCAGAAATTCCAGAATTTCCCCTGCGTTTTTCTCCGGCTTCACCTTGTCGTAACCCTTTAAAATCACGCCGTCGCTGCCGATCACATAGGTCGTCCGCACCACGCCCATGCTCACCTTTCCGTAGAGCTTTTTCTCCTGCCACACGTCATAGGCCTGGATCGCTTTAAGCTCCGGGTCGGAGAGCAGCGTGAACGGAAGGTTCTGTTTCAGCGCAAAATTGCCGTGGGACTTCACACTGTCCTTGCTGATGCCGATGACCGGCACGCCCAGCTTCTCATAGTCCGCGTAGGCGTCGCGAAACGCGCAGGCCTGCTTCGTGCAGCCCGGCGTGGAATCCTTGGGATAAAAATAGACTACCACCGGCGTTCCCTTTCCCAGAAAACTGTCCAGCGAAACTTCATTTCCGTCCTTATCCGGAAGCGTAAACTCCGGCGCCTTCATTCCTGCCTCTAACATACTTGTCCTCCTATCAGTTCTTCCTTCTCCCGCCGGGAAAGCTTCTTGATGGCGGCCTCCCGCCGCATGGCCTCCTCGCGGGTCTCAAACTCCTCGTAGTAGACCAGGGACACGGGCCCCCGGCCTTTCGTGTATTTTGCGCCCCGGCCCTCGTTGTGGGCCTTCACCCTGGCCTCCAGATGGTTGGTCCACCCGCAGTACAACGTGCCGTCGGCGCATTTTAAAATATAGGTATAGTTCATCGTCTCGTCCGTCCTGGATTATGTAAACGGCAACAACGCCTTGCAATCGCGCTATCGCCGCCCCGGAAGCACGCCTTCCGAATCTATCTAAAGCATCGGCCGGATGCGAATTATCACAGTTCTCATCGGCTATACTCTATTATATGGATTTTCCCCCGAAATGCAACGCTCGATGCAGGAAAACTTTTACTCTCCCGCCCTCCTCCGGCTGTCAAAATACACGAACCGGTCGATGGCGTCCAGTATATCGGCGAAGTCTTCCCGCGGCGCCAGATCGATGTATTTTTTCAGAAGCTCCGTCTCTTCTTTTTTGTACCGCCCGTAAAATATATCATATACATTGTGGCCTCTCATATGTATCTTAAATTCTTCCATATGGGCTTTCAAATCATTTTTTGAGAGGAAATCCCTTCCCAGGACGCTCTGCAGCGCTTTTCCGCTCCTCAGCCGGTGCAGGTACTCGTTCCATTTTTCCCAGAGAATGTCATAAAACTGCTCCTCAGACTCCACCACGCCCAGCTTCGCCATCACTGCCGGATTGAGGAAATAATTCTCGAAGGAATAGTATTTCAGAATCAGCACATTTTCCTCCCGCACCCGCGGCAGGCGGTCGATGTCGGCCTTGTCCCGCTCGTCGTAATAACGGCAGAGCTGCCTTTTTAGCTCCGCCGCGTCCTTGCCGTCGCCGTCGCGGATCATCAGAAACTGGTCCTTGATGTAGAGCTGATTGATGTATTTTAAGTTGGCGTAGGTTTTTATGTTGGTGCAGCTGTTGGTGGTGATAATGGAAATCCGGTAGAGCGCCCCGTTCTCGTCGTAAACCTCGGAATAATATTTCTCCAGGAGCAGCGGCAGACGGCTCTTGTCCTGTTTTCCCTCCACGAAGAACACGAAGCTCACGTTCATCAGATCGCCGGCGCCGTACCCTAAGTCGTCCAGAATATCGCTTAAATCCGTCTTTTCCCGGATGGCGGGACGGTGATGCCCGTCCAGGATCACCTGGCGGATCTGGCGGCTGCTGAAGTTGAAAATCAGATTGGGCGCGTGGGTGCTGAAAATCACCTGGTTTTTCTTGGAAAGCCGGTACAGGATCTCGCTGGCCACCTTCTGAAGCTGAGGATGGAGAAACATTTCCGGGTATTCCACCATGATGATGCTGGGGAGCTCATTTTCCTCCTCGCTGTAGGTCTCGAGAAGCGACAGCATGTAAATGCTCTTCATGCCGCGGCTTAAGCTGTCCACCGCGCCGGTCCGCCCCCGGTCGCCGCTGTAGACCTGGGCCTTCACCTTGAAAATCTCCTCCGGGTTCCAGTTGAGGCTGTAGATGATTTCCTCCAGACCGCCGTTTTTGCGGAAATTATCGTTTAAGCGGCGGGAGAAGCGTTCTAAATTCAGCTGGTTCATCTTGTACTCCATGAGGCGGGAGGTCTCCATAAGACTCAGCTCCCCGGGGCGCTTCTGGTTGATGAGGCCGATGCACTGGAAACAGTGGCGGCAGGTCTTTGCGCCGTCGAAAATGCACGAGCCGGTGCGGGCTTCCTTTCGCATCTCGCGGGCCTGGGACAGCAGAAGATCCCGCTGCAGCTGCTCCATATCCCGGTCGGTGTCGATGTAGTGGATGCGGGGCATCATCTCGTCGATGTATTTGTTGTGCTTTTTGAAGCCGTCGCTCAATCGCCTGGTTCCGTCCCGGTTGATGATACAGGTGAAGGAAAGCACATTTCCCCTTAAAGAGGGCAGACGCCTTCTCACCTCCTGCTCCCACAGGGCATAGCGCTTGTAGGCGCTGACCGCGCCGCGGCTGTGAAAGGCCGCCAGATCCTCCGCGGTGAGCTCCAGCTCCACCTCAATCTCGATATTTTTATAGGTTTCGTCGAAGTCCTCGGGCCGCGCACAGCGCGCGCCGGTCATGGTGCGCACAGCGTCCATGACGGACGTCTTTCCGGTGTTATTCTTTCCCACCAGAATCAGGGCGTCCTCGATGTCCTTGAGTTCCAGGTTTTCGATGGATTTGAAATTTTTAATTCGGATTCGGATAAATCTCATGGGGCGGTACCTCCGTATGGGGTTATTGTACTACAAAATGAAAGGTGTTGCTATTCCTTTTGCCTTATGTTATACTTTCTTTTATAATACTACTTATTTTTTCAAAAGCATTCAAGCAGGATTACCGGTAATGGTTTTATCCGCAGGGAGATAAAAAATGTATGAGAAATTCCACACTCTTTTGCTGAAAAACAATGTAACCCCATATAAAGTAGCTAAGGAAACCGGTGTAACCCAGACCGCTTTAAGCAACTGGAAAACAGGGAGAAGCACCCCGACGATTAAAACACTGAAAAAAATTGCCGATTATTTCGGTGTAACAGTCGATTATCTGATGTCAGATACCGGGAAAGGGGGGCTTTCCGTCTCTTCTAATATTTTCCAGGATGAAAACAGTGATCCGCAGATCGCCGCCGGCATCGAAGCGCAGGCAGATTTTTATCTGAAAGTCTCTGGAGACAGCATGATAAACGCCAGGATTCTGGATGGAGATATCGTTTTTATCAAAAAACAGGATATTGTCAAGAATGGAGAAATCGCTGCTGTGATTGTAAACAACGACAGCGAAGCAACGTTAAGACGCCTCTATTACTATCAAAATAAATCCTTGTTGATTTTGAGGGCTGAAAATACAGCCTACGAGGATCAGATCTATCAGAACGAAGAATTAAAACAGGTACGGATTTTGGGAAAGGCGGTCGCATTTCAAAGCGGTATAAGATAAAACCAGGCAGACTTTACTCTTTAACAATATAATATACTTACCAGGGAGCCGGTAGGGGCGTATCGTTGGCTGCCTCCTCAATGGAAAGGAGCCATCCGCCATGTATGTTACTTACAATGATTTATTCACTTTTGTAATGATGCTGTGTGCGATTTTTACGCTAATTTTTATGCATAAAAAATAGCGCCCTCAACCGTGGAAAGTAGAAGCGCTATTTTTTAGCTGTAACTCGAAAACCAGGTGGCCAGCTTTACTCTGGCTTACCGGTTCCTTGTTAAGTATATTATATGTTGCGAGCAATAGAATGTCAAATAAATTTAATCGTAAATACTCTCCACATCCCAGTCCGTCACATTCCCGGTACCTGCGTCAACCTCAAATTCATACTCCAGGGAATTATGGAAGAATTTGCCTTCATACTGGAGGCGGCCGTCGTCGTAGTCGGCGTGGACGTTCCCCCAGGTCACCTGGGAATCCTTGAGACCGGCTCTCTTTAACGCGGCGGCCTTGGCGTCCTCCAGGCTGGTTCCCGCATTCTGTGCGCCGTCTGCTTTCTGGGCAGATTTAGCGGCCTCGAAATCCCATTTGAATAAATACCCGGTCTTCGCGTCGTACTCGTAATCGTACTTCTCTCCCGCGTCGGTGACAAACTCCACCTCGTGGATCTGTCTGCCGTCATCGTAATCGGTGCGGGTCTTCGTGAAGGTCACCTGGTCGGCCTTCTGTCCGGCGTGAGCCAGCGCACTCTCCTTCGCCTGGTCTAAGGTGATGGCCTTGCCGGAATTATCTCCGTTGTAAAATTTAGTCTCGGCGTCATAATCGATCTTTATGATGGAACCGTCGGCGGCCTTGATGTCGTAATCATACTCGATAAAATCGTTGGTCAGAAAACTTACCTCGTAAATCTGCTGTCCGTCGTCGTAATCGATCTCGGTCTTTACAAATGCCAGGTTTTCCTCCTTGACGCCCGCGTCCTTTAATGCGGTACTCTGCGCGCTGTCGGCGGTGGCCTGGGCGGCGAAAGCGGTGGCGCTCACTGCCACTGCGAGAAGGCCTGCTGCGAATCCGGTTACAACTGCGTTCTTTCTTTTCATATCGATTTCCTCCATGTTCTATGCTGATTTTTTGCTCTCTCTGTTTCTTATGTGCCTATCTTATTAGAAAATTATTAATAAATTATTAGAGCGGATGATTTTCTTTTCAATATTTGAAAAATGCCTGTATTTTGTATATAATAGCCTCAAAAAACAGCCTCAGAATCAGAGAAGGGACGGGGAGATTTGCCATGAGATTACTGGTTGCGGAAGACGAGCGGGATTTAAACCGGCTCATTGTGAAAACACTTGAGAAAGCGGGCTACGGCGTGGACGCCTGCTTTGACGGGGAGGAGGCGCAGTATTTCCTGGAGCACACGGACTACGACGCGGCGATTCTGGATATCATGATGCCGAAGAAGGACGGACTGGCCGTCTTAAAGAGCGTGCGGCAGCGCGGAAATGATCTTCCCATCATGTTCCTGACCGCCCGCGACAGCATTGCCGACCGGGTGCAGGGGCTGGATCTGGGGGCGGACGATTACCTGGTGAAACCCTTTGACTTTGACGAGCTTTTAGCCCGGGTACGCGCCATGACGAGAAAGCGCACGCCCCACGCCTCCAGCGTGATCACCATCGGGGATCTGACGCTGGACACGAAGACCCACGAGGTTACCCGGGGCGGAAAATCCATCGAGCTGTCAGCCAGGGAGTACACGATTCTGGAATACATGTGCATGAATCCGGGCGTCGTCCTCTCCCGGGAGAAGATCGAGGACCACATCTGGAATTACGATTACAGCGGCGGCTCCAACGTGGTGGACGTATACATCAGCTACCTGCGCAAGAAGATCGACGGCGGGCAGAGCCGGAAACTGATCCACACGGTCTGGGGCTCCGGCTGGACACTTAAGGAGGGGACATGATGCGGCGGGAGAAAGGACAGGCGCTCTCCATCAAACTGAAGCTGACGCTCTGGTTTACCATGTTTATGGCAATCCTGGCGGCCGTGTGCCTGGGGATCATCCTGCTCATCAACGGAAGCGTGGCCAGAAATGAGGCGCACCAGATTCTGACGTACTCAGTCCGCGCCAACATTCCGGAGGTCTCTCTGGAAAACGGACGGCTGACGCTGTCCCCGGATTTTAATTTCTACGCCAATAATGTCTCCATGCTCATTTACAATAAGGACATGGCGCTGCTCTCCGGGCAGGTTCCGCCGTCGTTTCCCGTGAACACGGAGGCCGAGAACGGCACGTTCCGTCTTGTGGACGATGGAAATGACGGGTACTACGTGATGGATTTCTGGATTCCCTCTGGCTGGGAGGACGGCGTGTGGCTTCGCGGGGTTCTGGCAAATCCGGGCGGCAGCCAGTCAGTGGGAAATATTTTCACTCTCTTTTCCATCGTGCTGCCGTTCTTTATCCTGGCGGCGGCGCTGGGGGGATATTTCATCGTGAAAGGGGCGCTGGCGCCCATTTCGCGCATCGCCCGGACGGCGGAAGCCATCAGCGGGGGAAAGGATCTTAAAAGCCGCATCGGCACGCCGGGCGGAAGCCTGGAGGTCAATCAGCTGGCCAGTGCATTTGACAGCATGTTTGAACGGCTGGAGCAGTCCTTCGAGGCGGAAAAGCAGTTTACCTCCGACGCCTCCCACGAGCTGCGCACGCCCACCTCGGTAATTCTGGCGCAGTGCAGCTTCGTGGAGAAGCACGGGGACGGCATTGAGGATTACCGGGAGGCAATCCAGGTCATCGACCGGCAGGCGCGGAAGATGTCCCTGCTCATCGAGCGGCTCCTGGAAATGACGCGGCTGGATCTGGGGACGCAGAAGCTCCGCGTGGACCGGGTGGACCTAAGCGATATGTGCACGGTGCTCTGCGAAGAGCAGGACACGGGGGAGCGCCGGATCTCCATTTCCACGGAAATCGAGGACGGCGTGACGGTCGCAGGCGACCAGCTTCTTTTGTCGCGGGTGATTGTAAATCTCCTGGACAACGCGCGCAAGTACGGAAAAGAAAACGGGCACATTTTCCTGCGCCTGTATAAGAAAAAGGAATTTGCGGTCCTGGAGGTGGAGGACGACGGGATCGGCATTGAGAAGGACAGGCTGGAGAAAATCTGGCAGCGGTTTTACCAGGCGGACGGCTCCCGGGGAACCGGTTCCGGGCTGGGACTGGGTCTTTCCATGGTGCAGCAGATCGTGAGGCTTCACGGCGGGGAGCTCTCGGTGGAGAGCACGGCCGGGGCCGGAAGCCTGTTTACGGTATGTCTGAATCTGGATATGACGGACGGGAAGGAGAGCTGAACATGAAAAAGGGATTTTTTAGATTTAGAAAACAGTCCGACGGCAGCGGACACGGCCTCAGCCGCAGACAGCTTGCCGCGCCGGCGGTTCTGACGGCATTCTTAGCTTCGGCGATGATCGCCGGGTGCGGCCAGAAACAGGAGGACGACTATATCGGCCTCAATGCGGCCACAGAGGCGGCATTCAGAGACGCCGGCGTCACGGCGGCGGAGGCCTCCGTCTCCACGGCGGGACTGGATAAGAGGGATGGGACATTTTTCTACCAAGTGAATTTCTCGGCGGGCGGCATCGAGTATCAATACGCGGTGGACGCGGTGACCGGGGTTGTGATTGAGGCGAATGCGAGCGGTCAGACGGCAGAAACGACAGACGAGAGCGCAGAGATGGCGGACGGCACAGGGGATGCTGATGGGAATGCAGGGACAGCGGACGGCACAGAAAGTACAGAGGCAGCTGACGAAATGAACACAGCTGGCGCAAATACGGACGACGCTCCGGATTTCTCCTACCCGGCAGAAATGCAGACCGCCCTTGACGCGGCCCTCGAACACGCGGGACTGACGGAGGAAGACGTATTTTTCCCGGAAATCAAACTGGATCACGAACATGGGCGCGCGATCTACGAGGTGGAATTTATATCGGCGGACGGAACGGAATACGAATATGAAATCGACGCCGCAGACAGCTCTATCTTAAAATTCAGCCACGACTCGGAATCGTCGTTAAAGCAGACGCCCGGAGGTTCACAGGCCGGCATCATCCCGGAGGAACAGGCGAAAAAATCCGTCCTGGACCGGGTTCCGGGGGCGGATGAGACCAGTCTCTCCATCCGACTGCGGGAGGACGACGGCAGGCAGGAATACAAGGGACAGCTTCTCTACGGCAAAATGCTCTACGAGTTTAAGATTGACGCCTACAGCGGGATGTTTATCGAATGGGAGGCGGAGCAGCTGGAGTGATAATCCGCGTGAGGCCAGGCTGCCAGCCAGGTCTTCCACAAGCTTCTTGGACATGATATAATAAGATCAGTACAACAAAACATTATTTTCTCTAAGAAAGGAATGAAATGCTATGAAAATTGCAGTTACCTACGAAAATGGCCAGGTATTTCAGCACTTTGGCCACACAGAGCAGTTTAAGATTTACACGGTAGACGACGAGAACATCCTGTCCTCGGAGATCGTGAACACGGACGGCACCGGACACGGGGCGCTGGCCGATTTTCTCAAGGAGAGAGGCGTCAACGTGCTCATCTGCGGCGGAATCGGCGCGGGCGCGGTGATGGCCCTGCGCGACGCGGGCATCCAGCTCTTTGGAGGCGCAGCCGGCGGCGCGGACGACCAGGTACTCTCTTTCCTGGGCGGAAATCTGCATTTCAGCTCTGAGGCCAACTGCAGCCATCATGAGAGCGGGGAGTGCGATGGAAATATCAGCGCCTGCGGAGGGCACTGCCATTAAACAATGCGCGGCTGCCGCAGGCGGCTGAAGGCCTACCACCTTTCCATGTGGATATGGGAATCGGGGGTGGGATCGTATTGGGTCAGAATGCGTTCGTCTTCTCTGGGGTGGCCGATTCCGATGAAGCAGGGAGTCATCCACCCCTGGGGGACGCCCAGTTTTTCCAGGACAACATTATGTTCCTTGTTTAACGGAATGCGCAGGGAATAGCCGAGGCCCTCGTTGATGGCGGCGAGCATGATATTTTCCGCGACGCACCACGCGGTTGTCAAGGGGTTCAGCTTGCTGACCCACTCGGCGTTGAGCCTGCTGCACCGGAACAGGGGGACGATCACGTACGGGCACTCCACCAGCATGGTGTACTGCCTGGGCATGGCGTAGGCGTACATTTCCTGGGCAAGATTTAATTTTCTGTTCTCATATCTGCCAATGTCAAACCTGTCCGCTATATATTTGGCGTAACTAAAGGCGTTTTCTTTTTCCGCTCTCTCGTGGAGAACGATGAACTGCCAGTTCCGGTAATGATCCCAGGAGGGGGCCTTCATACCGGCCCCGATGATTCTCTTTATCGTCTCGAAATCGACCTCCCGGTCGGTCCATTCTCTGCTGGTTCTTCTTTTATCGATAACCTCGTTAAATTCCATTTTCCGGCTCCTTTTCAGACTGTTTTACCATTTGTTCCAGCGGACTTTGTTCTCCACCGTGGCCTTGACCTGCGCGGGCAGAAGCGCGTCCCTGGCCGGATAGCCGAGAACCACCAGCGTGGGGAGATAGTAGCCGTCGGGTACCTTTAAAAATTCTTTGATCTGCTCAGGCTCTTTTTTGACCGGGATATGGACGACGGAACCCAGTCCCTCGGCGGTGGCGGCGAGAAGCATGTTCTCCACCAGCGCCCAGGCCGCGCCGTAATCCATCAGACCGTAGTCGTTTTTCGGATTGTCGAACGCGTATTTCTGTTTAAAGTACGGCAGAATCACACAGGCGGACTCCTCGATCATACTGCGCTGGCGCGGGTAGGCGATCTTGAACATTTCCTGCTGCGGGGTCTTTGGTTCCTGGATGCGGCAGGGGTAGGGGCGGATGAGCTTCGCCAGCTCCAGGATCATGGCCTTATCAGTCAGCGTCACCAGCTCCCACCTCCTCTGATGATTGGAGGAAGGCGCCTTTAAGCCTGCGTTCAGAATCCGCTCCAGCACCTCCCTGGGGATTTCCCTGTCCTCAAACTGACGAATGCTTCTCCTCTTGTCTATGACTTCGTAAAATTCCATGTTCATTCCTCCGTTTCCTGATTGACCAGCATGGCAAGATTTTTTGTAAATGTCCTCGACAGGTCGATGAGCTGCTTCTGCTCGCCGGCCGTAAACATGGACATGGCCGTGTCCTCCGCTCACGTGATATGGCGGACCACCTTTTCGCAGTAAGCGCGGCCCGCCTCCGTCATGCGGACCGTCTTGTTCCTCCTGTTTTCCGGGATCTCCGTGATGGTGACATAGCTGTCTGTCAGAAGATTTTTTATAATCGAGTTTACGGTCTGTTTCGACTGGAAGGTTCTCCGGCAGATCTCCGTCTGGGTCATTCCGTCCTTCGCGTAAAAAAGGACATTCACCACCAGAAGCGTCTTCATCAGCATGCCGTGACGCTTTGAATATTCATCGTATAGAGCGAACTGCTCGTCTCTGAATTTGCAGTAGAGATATGCATTTTTTCTGTCTTCCTGTGTCATGGCTCACCGTCCTTAGTCCATTTTTGTATAGTCAATTTCTTGACTATTATTATATACTAAAATTTATATTTTGCAAGTGGAAATGGGGTTAATCGTGTTGAAAAGAATGCATTGTTTTATAAAAATTCTCCTTTTCCGCACCCCAGACCATAATCACAGCGTCCCCTCCCGGAGCCGCTTCAATCACACTGCATCTGATCAAAGCATATCCGAAAGGGGACGCCTCAGTAAAATATTCAGTTCACCGGCCAGGTAATCAGTACCTTGAAAAGATCGGCCTCGATCTCCACCTCCAGCTTTCCTTTCTGGACCTCGGCAAAGCTCTTGGCAATCGCCAGCCCCAGGCCGGAGCCCTCGGTGTTTCTGGATTTGTCGCCGCGGACGAAGCGCTCGGTCATGTCGATGCCGTTATCGCTTAATTCCACCGCGGAAATATTTTTCATGGACACCTTTACCTGCTTCTCGTTTTTCTCGATGTCAATGTAGGCCCGGCTTCCCGGCATTCCGTACTTGACAATGTTTACAAGAAGATTTTCAAATATCCTGTAGGTCTTGTCGCTGTCCAGTTTTAAGACCACCGGCTCCTCCGGCAGGTTCCACTTAAACTCTACCTGGGAGGTGCTGATCTTGTCGTCCAGCTCCAGCCGCACCTGCTTCATCAGGCTGACGATGTCAAGATCTATGAGATTCAGCGTCACGTTGCGGCTGTTGGCTTTGCTGACCTCGAAAAGGTCCTCGATCAATACTTTCAGTCTCATGGATTTCTGCTCCAGCACCTGGATGTAGGATTTCTTCTCCTCCTCGGTGGCATTTTCGTCTTTCAATAAGTTTACATACGTGATAATCGCCGTCAGCGGCGTCTTCAGATCGTGGGACACGTTGGTGATGAGCTCCGTCTTCATGGACTGACTCTTGACCTCCTCGTCCACGGCCTTCTTAAAGCCCGCCCGGATCTTGTTGATCTGCTCTCTGAACGGCTCGAAGATTCCCAGATCCTCCTCGATCTCCGCGTCCAGATCGCCCTCGGCGATGCGGTTGATGCCATTTAAAAGGACTCTGTACTTTTCATGCATTTCCCGCCAGTATTTCCGGAGGAGGAAAAACAGCCCGATGGAATAGAGGATGAGGACAAATATACCGATCACCCAGAAGCAGGAGATCACCGCCAGTATCAAGAAGTTCACAATCACAATCTTACGGATCAGCTTCGTGGAATTGTCCTGCCAGTCCACCGTCTTCATTTCCTGGTAAAACCGGTTCCATAGGCGGAAAACCCAGCGGATGATGCCGCCGCAGACCGTCCGCTCCTTGATGTAGCGGATGGGGCCCAGGGAAAATATGTTTCTTACGCAGGTGATTCCCCAGTAGAGCATGGCGTAGGCGCCCAGCCAGAACACCAGATTCGCTCCCAGCACAATGGCCTCCGACGCCTCCGGCAGAAATCCCGCCTGGACAAAGGCCGACTGGAAACCGCCGCTCATCGTGTAGTAGGCCACCTCGCAGCCCGGCGTGCCCAGAACAAAGCAGGCCCATAAGATTCCCAGAAACGACACGATCTCAAAGGGCACGCGGAATATTTTTTCCTGTCCAAGACATAAGGCTTTGAAGCAGGGAAGCACCAGCGCCGCAACTGCCACGAGCAGGCACAGGCCGTAGACAACCGCCTCATAGCCGCCGCTCCACAGAAGGTCGTAGGATCCGTAGCCGCTCTGGAAGGTATTTAACAGCGTGCCGTCCAGGCTGATGTCGATTTTCACATTCTTCGGGCCCTCGAAGGGGACTCCCAGATAGGCCAGGTCATACCCGAACTCGCTGGTGACCGGGTCCTCATACTCGTACTGCAGGAGGGCGTTTGCCAGCACCTCGGCCTGCCTTGCATTGCTGCCCTCGGCCTTGTCGAGGGTCATCCGTCCCCGCTCGTCAAAATTCATCCGCAGGCTCACATATCCCGCCTCGTGTCCGGAGAGCGTCCGCTCCGTGCTGTTCTGGAGGATTTTCCCCTCCCCGTCATACATGGTGTAGACGATATGGGGAAGAAGCTGGCGGTAATTGCTCTTCCAGAGGTTTCCCAGAGCATCCAGATCCTGCTTGATGGTCTCCAGCTGCTCGCGCTCGCCATTCATATAATATGCGTAGCCGCCGTCCGTCTGCTCCTCGCTGGCCGATTCCTGTATGTCCTCCATCACAACCGCATGGTTGTTCATTTCCTCCAGCTTCTGCTGAAGGTTCGGGAGAAATACCTGGGTCGGCGTCATCATGTGGCCGGCCTCCTTCTCCGCCTGCTCCATCCAGATGGCGTACACGCAGTTCATCACCTGCGGAGCCAGGTTCTCAATCTCCCACTGCGCCTGCATCGACGCGTTGGTCTGCGTGTACTTCTTCGCCATGCGCTCCATGTACGGGTATGCCGCGATCGTGACCACCGATGCGCAGACGAGAAGCATCGTTATCAATATAATTCCCAGTTTATGCCTGTTTTTCAATCTTGTATCCAACTCCCCACACCACCTTTAAATATTTTGGTTTCTTCGGATCCAGCTCGATCTTCTCGCGGATGTTGCGGACGTGCACCATGATGGTGTCTGTGTTCACCGCCCGCTCGTTCCAGACCTTCTCGTAGATCTCATCCGCCGAGAACACGCGGCCGGGATTTCTCATCAGCAGATTCAGAATCTTAAATTCCATGGGCGTCACCTTCACGGGTTTTCCGTCCACGAACACCTCCACCGTGTCCTCGTTGAGTTCCAGGCCGCCGATCCGGTAAATGCCTGTGGTTTCCTTCTTGTCTTTTCCCAAAAGCTCCATGAATCTCCGGTACCGTCTGAGCTGGGAATTGACCCGCGCCAGAAGCTCCATGGGCGTGAAGGGCTTTGTGATATAGTCATCCGCCCCCATGTTAAGCCCCATGATCTTATCTACCTCCTCGGACTTGGCCGAGAGGAAGATAACCGGAAACTCGTACTTCTCCCGAAGCTTTATCACCATGGTGATACCGTCCATCCTGGGCATCATCACGTCCACGATGGCCAGATCCACGGTCTCCTGCTCCAGGACCTTAAGCCCTTCCAGGCCGTTTTCCGCCTGCAGGACCCGGTAACCCTGGCCCTTTAAAAAAATCTCTACGCCCTGGCGTATCTCCTTATCATCCTCGACAATCAAGATAGTATTTGTATTCATAATCAACAGCCTCTCTGTGGGATTTCTTTTTCCTGACATTATGCATTATACCATGTCTACTAGGCTCGTAAAAGACCTCGCCAAGTAGCCAGGTATATGTTCTCACTAGGCTCGAAAAGACCTCGCCAAGTGTTCACATAATACCACACATATCATATTTGCGCAGTTCGTCCGCACAGAGATGGAAGAAACATATGAAAAGATTGGCTGTCGTGATAAGGATCAGAACTCCGATGACGATTGTGATAATTCCGGAAATATCCATGCCCGCTCCCCCTTTCGTTGGTTTTACTATACGGGGGAAAACTAAAGAGGGGCGTGGGGGAAAACGAAAGAAATTCTAAAGAATGGGGTATTTGGGACGCTTCGGAAGGGTTGTCAACAAATTAAAAAACAGGGCTGGTTCATGGATAACGTGTCTGTGTGGCGGCTGTACGACAGCGATGATTTGGATAATCCGATGGATTTCAGCGAAGAAGATCTCCTTGCACATTATAGGAATACTCACTTTCTTTAAGAATCATCAATTTTCTCACCGGCAGGGTTCCGGGTATATTTCCGATATAAAACTGACAACTGCAGATATTTATGATTTGTATTGATGAGGCAGCTTTGCTTCGCAGGGACGCGGAATAGGAAAAGCAGCGAAAGCATCCGCCCCGCTGCTATTTTTTCATCGATACCCTTATATTCCGGCTGTAATGCGGCTCCGGCACCATCATCCGGTAGATCGTCTCGTACTCCCTCAGAATCTGCTCCGGCCTCACAAGTTCCTTCCCCAGATGCAAGATCACATACTCTGTCGCGAACACCACGGCGCGGACGCCGGTGTCTCTGGAGCCATTTTTATCGTAGAAACGGATCCGCCTACGGCGGATCTCCCCGTCAGCCTCATCGGCGGCGAACGCCGGATCCTCCGCCTCGATCAGGATTCCGCCTTTTCCGGCGCAGTCCTCCCGCAGGAAGCCAAGCATCCGGCTGCCGTGCCCGGCGGAGCGCTCATCGCTCACCGCGGCCAGATAGTCCAGAAGCACCATACCGCCGCCCCGAGGCTCCGCCACAAAGGCGTAGGCTTTCAGCCTGCCGTCCTCGAAGGAACCGTAACAGCTGTATTCTCCCCGCTCCCGCATCCGTTCGATATTTTTTAAAGGCTTCAGCTCCTGCGGAGGAAAATCCTGTTTCATATAGCGATTGTAAATGTCTCTGACCTCGTCGGATGTCAGTTCTCTGAACATCTGTCTCTACCTCCGGTTCGCCTTCTCCATGTGGACGCTCTTTCCCTTGATCTTCGCGTCCTTCATCACGCGCACGATCTCGTCCGCCTGCTCCCTGGGAACCTCCACAAATGTGTACTTGTCGTACATGTCGATACTCCCCACCAGCTTTCCGGGAATGCCGGACTCCCCGGCGATGGCCCCCAGAATGTCGCCGGGGCGTACGTTCTGGTTCTTTCCGATATTGATGAAAAGAGAAACCATGTCGTTTCCGCCGCGTCCGCCGTTTTTATAGCTTCTGCCGCCGCGTCCGCCGTTTCTTCCGCCCCTGTTTCCATAATCATCCAGATCATCCAGGGAGCGCACAGGCATCCGCTCGTCGATCAGATCCTCCATCTCATCGCCCATGGACAGGCGCAGAAGCGCCGCCGCCAGATCCATGGTCGTGTAGTCGTCCTCGAGGATTTTCTTCTCGATGATGTTTACCATGCGGGTCAGATCGGTACTCTGAATGGTCTCCTCCGCCTCGCGCAGGATCTTCTCTGCCTTGATCTCGGTCACGTCGTTTAAAGAAGGGATAGGCTGGGGGAGAATCTTCGTCTTGCAGTAGCGCTGGATGTCGCGCAGCTTGTAGACCTCTTTTCCCACCACCAGGCTGAAGGCCATTCCCTCGCGCCCGGCGCGGCCCGTCCGGCCGATGCGGTGCACGTAATACTCGTCGTCCTGGGGAATGTCATAGTTGAATACGGCCTCCACGTCGTCCACGTCGATACCTCTGGCCGCCACATCCGTGGCCACCAGAATTTCCGTGCGCCCGGTGCGGAAGCCCTTCATCACGCGGTCGCGCTGCACCTGCTTTAAATCCCCGTGAAGCCCCTCGGCAAAATAGCCGCGGCCCTGGAGCGCCTGCACCAGCTCATCCACCTGCTTCTTCGTGTTGCAGAACACCACCGACAGCTTCGGCGCGTACATGTCCAGCAGACGGCACATGACCTCCACCTTGTTCTTCGGCTTCACCTCGTAGTAATACTGGGTCACCTTCGGGACCGTCAGCTCCTTCTTCACCACTTTGACGATCTTCGGATCTTTCTGGAATTTCTTCGCGATCTGGGCGATGGCGCCTGGCATGGTTGCGGAGAACATCACCGTCTGGCGCTCCTCGGGAAGCTGGCTTAAAATGGTCTCCATGTCCTCCAGAAATCCCATGTTCAACATCTCATCCGCCTCATCCAGAATCACCGTGTGCACGCGGTCAAACTTGATGGTCCCGCGTCTCATGTGATCCATGACGCGGCCCGGGGTTCCAATGACAATCTGGGTTCCCTCCTTAAGGCCGCGGATCTGGCGCACGATGTCCTGTCCGCCGTAGATCGGCAGAATCTTGATTCCGTGCATGTATTTGGAAAGTTTTCTGATCTCGTCGGCCACCTGGATCGCCAGCTCTCTGGTGGGGCAGAGGGCGATGGCCTGCAGTTTCTTGCTCCTGGGGTCGATCTTCTGGAGCAGCGGAATGCCGAAGGCCGCCGTCTTTCCCGTCCCGGTCTGCGCCTGGCCGATGATATCCAGACCTTCCATCTGCAGCGGGATGGCCTGCGCCTGGATCGGCGACGGCTCCTCGAATCCCATGTCCGTCACCGCCCGCAGCAGGCGGTCGTCCAGCATAAGCTCGTCAAATCTGATTGTATCCATATCTATTCCTTCCTACTTACATTTTACTATGCTTTTGATTTTCTAATCGTGTATGTTTTCCGAAATTCTGAAATTCCGAAAAAAACAGAGAATCACGGCCCACAAAAAATACCGTTCTTCTCTGTTTCTCGCAAGGATAGACTATAGCAGATTTGAGGAGAGATGTCAAGATTTCAAAAAAATCTCAAGTTCTCTTTTAAAACGTCAAAACCACCTTCCCAGCCCCGCTGTCCTTATCAGCCAGCACGGCGAAGGCCCGTTCAAACTCCTCTGCCGGGAAAATGTGCGTGGTGAGACGGTCCACCTGCCTTAAATGATCCGGCAGCAGCGTGACCACCTCCGGGAACTTCTGATACTGGTGCCTGGTTCCCAGAATCGTCAGCTCCTTTGCATTAACCGCCCTGAAATCTACCGGAACCGGCTCCGGGCCATAGGTCATGGCAACCAGGCGGCCCGCCGGCGACAGCAGCGCGATGGAATCCTTGAGAAGCGCCGGAACACCGGCGGCCTCGAAAATCACATTCACGCCCTCGCCGCCAGTGAGCTCATCCACAACTTTTCCCAGATCCTGTTTCAGCGGATTTACCATATAATCTGCCCCGAACTCCGCCGCCATAGCCAGGCGTTTTTCATTGGGCTCGGAGACAATGACTTTTGCCCCGCGGCTCTTCGCCACGTCGGCGACAATCAGTCCGATGGGGCCCCCGCCGTGAACCAGCGCCCAGTCCCCCGGCTTCACATCTCCCCGCCAGTTGGCCTGGGCCCCGATGGTATAAGGTTCACAGAGCGCCGCCTGGACAAAACTCATACGGGCTGTGTCATACTTATATACCTGGGATCGCTTCACCACCGCATAGTCCCGGAACGTTCCGTCCACCGAACATCCCAGCACCTTCAGCTCCCGGCACACATTGTGGTGCCCGCTGCGGCATGCATAGCAGGTACCGCAGTAGGTGATGGGCTCAAACACGACGCCGTCCCCGATCTCCAGATCATTCACATTGCCTCCTACGGCCTCGATCACCCCGGCGGCCTCATGCCCCGGTACCACCGGATACACGGCATAGGGATTGGTTCCGTGGGCCACATGCACGTCAGAACCGCAGATTCCCGCCGCCTTCACACGCACAAGCACCTGATCCGGCTCCGTAATCCTGGGCTCCGGCACCTCCAGAAGCCTCATTTCTCCCGGTTTTGTCACCGTAATCGCTCTCATTTTCAAGCCCCCTTATCAGATTCCCGGACAGGACAGGAAACCGCCGTCCACTGCAATCACCTGCCCTGTTATATAGCCGGACAGCTGCGGATCCGCAAAGAATTTAAGCGCCCCCACCAGCTCCTCCGGCTCCCCCAGCCTGCCCATGGGCGTCCTGTGAATCACGTGGTCATAGCGGGCCGTGTAGCTTCCGTCGGGATTTACATACATGTCATGATTCAGAGGAGTTAAGAAATACCCCGGCGCCACGGCGTTAACTCTGACCTTTCCATACTCATTGGAAATGTAATTGGACAGCCATCGGGTAAACATATCCACGGCGGCCTTGCTGGAGGCGTAGGCCGGGACCATGCTGAGGGCATCGTAGGCCGCCATGGAAGTAATATTTATGATCGAGCAGCCCTCGCGGCCCACCATATCGACAGCAAACACCTGGCAGGCCGTAAACGTCCCCAGCCAGTTGACGTTCATCACCTTTAAAAGACGGCTCCCGTCCAGGTTAAAAAGTGTGCGGCTCTCATCATCCGTCTCTGTGCCCAGCTCATCTCCGGGCTCATAAGCTTCTTTGGTCGTCTTGGCCAGCGGATCCTGTATTCCTGCACAGTTAATGAGCACATCACAGGCCCCGAAGGTCTCCCTCACATTCCTGCGGGCCGCCTCCAGTGAGGCCTTGTCTGTGACATCACAGGAAAATGCAGCCGCCCGGCCGCCGGATGCACGGATCTCCTCCGCCACCCGGCCGGCAGCTTCCAGATTAAAGTCCAGAATCGCGACCTTCCTCCCGTCTTTAGCGAACTCCTTCGCAAAAATACTCCCCAGGCCTCCGCCGGCCCCTGTGATCACTACCACCTGTTCCATATTTCTCAAGTCCTTTCACAATCAGTCTAAAATTCCCGGTATAAACAGCGTAACTGCCGGAACAAAGGATACCAGCGCCAGCACTACCAGGCTGGCGATAAAGAATGGCACGGTCGCCTTAAACGCCTTAAATGCAGATACCTTTCCAATCTGTGCCGCAGTACATACGCACATTCCCACCGGCGGCGTCGTGAGTCCCAGCATCAGGTTCAGAATCGCCATCAGCGCAAAGTGCACCGGATCCATTCCCACAGCCGTGGCTACGGGCAGTAGCACCGGGAAAGTAATCAGAATCGCCGCCAGGCTTTCCATGAACATTCCCACAAATAAAAGTACAATGTTGATCAGAATAATAACCGCAAACCGGTTGTCAGTGACGCTTAAAATCGCAGTGGCCACCATCTGCGGGATGCGCTCCGCCGTCAGAATGTACGCAAACACATTTGCCAGACCGATAAGGACGATAATTCCCGCGCAGGCCCGGATATTTTCCCATACAATACGGGGCACGTCCCTAAGCGTGATTTCGCGGTAAATGAAAACACCCACAATCAGCGCATACACACAGGTCACGATGGAAGCCTCCGTGGGAGTAAAGATTCCCGTAAGGATTCCCCCAAGTAAAATAACCGGCATTAAGATTGCCCAGATGGCATCTTTCGTGCATTGCCACCTCTGCGGCCAGGTGCGTCTCTCGTGCTTCGGATACCCCCGCTTCACGGAGATATAATAGGTCGGCACGCAGAGCACCAGCCCCAGAAGAATGCCGGGGATGATTCCGGCCTGGAACATTTTCCCGACGGAAATGCTCACGCAGGAACCGGCAATTACCATGGGCACGCTGGGCGGGATGATGGGGCCTACCACGGAGGACGCTGCGGTCACAGCGACGGAGAAATCGTCGTCGTAGCCATCCTCCACCATGGCCGGGATCAGCATACTCCCCAGGCTGCACACATCGGCAATGGCCGTTCCGGAAATTCCGGCAAACACCATGCTGGCAACGATATTTACCAGCGCCAGACTGCCAGTAAAATGCCCCAGGAACGCGTTGCAGAAATCCAAAATTCTTTTTGTGATTCCGCCGCCGTTCATCAACGCACCGGCCAGCATGAAGCCGGGAATGCATAAAAGCGTGAAGGAATCCATGCCTGCGTAGAATTTCTGGGCGATTACCGTCAGCGGGATATCGTTCATAAACAGGTAAAAGAGCGAGGAGCAGCCCAGGGAAAACGCGATCGGCACGCCCATCAGAAGCAGTATCAGAAACAGTATAAACATCGCGGCTACCATCGTTTATTTCTCCCCCTCTCCCATCATTTTTATCTCAGAACCGATTTTTCCGAACGCATAGAGACACGTGAGGGCGAAAATTCCCACCGGCACAAAATAGAAGATCCACATGCCAAGCTGCAGGGACGAGGACACGCTTCGGAATCCGTTCTTAAAAAGCGTAAACGCCTGCTTTGCCGCCACTGCACTGAATACCATGATGCACAGATTTACAAGGATATTCACAATATGGGCCGTCTTTCCTTTTAAATTTGCCGTCACAATATCGATCTCCGCATACTCCCTGTACTTGATGGCCATAGGGGCCCCCAGCATAACCGTATACATGAAGAACAGGCGGGTCAGCTCGTCCGTCCATGGCGCGGAAATGCCGGGAGTATAGCGGGTGGTCACCTGGACCAGCACGCAGAAGCTGACCAGGCCGAAGCAGACGGCAGACAACACATGAAAACACCGATCTATGATTTCCGTAAATTTTTTCATATGGTTGTTCCACCTTTCAGACTGTTACGCGCAGCCATGCTATGAATCCGCTTCAGACAGCGCGCAGATTTCCTGGTACATCTCCCAGAGTCCGCCGCCCTGCTCTTCCAGATACTGCTGGATCACAGGCATCATGGCTTCCTTCATGGAATCTCTGTCAACCTCAGAATTTACCTTCATTCCGGCGTCGATGAGCTTCTGGAGATACTCGTCCCTGTGCTCAAAGTAGTAGTCGTTGACCCACTGCTGCATCTCGGCGGAGGTCTCGTCAAGCCAGCCTTTCATTTCCTCGTCGAGATCGTTGTAGAGATCCGCAGCAATCAGGTTCAGAATTGCGGAGTACACATGATCCGTCTGATTTACATACTCCTGCACCTCGTAAAAACTGTTATCGTAAATCATGTCGTAAGGATTCTCCTGCATCTCCACCACGCCCTGGCTCAGCGCGTTGAAGGTCTCACCCAGCGCGATGGAGGAGCATACGGCCCCCGCGCTGTTCCACATGTTGGTGTGAAGCGCCACACCGGACATGCGCATCTTTTTACCCTGCAGATCCGCCACGGAATTGATCGGCACGTTGGAGGTCAGCTCTCTCGGCCCTCTGAGCTGGTACCAGAGCACGTGATAGCCCGCGTCGTCAAAGTCCTGCATGATGGAAGCGCCGATGTCGCTCTCCAGCATCTTCTGTACATCCTCCTCAGAATTATAGGCCCAGGGAGCCTCAAGAAGCGTCGCGCTGGGCGCATAGCCGTTGAACGATCCGCCGGACATGGTCATGTCGGTGGTTCCCATCAGCATACCAGCCAGCGAGTCAGCCTCGGATCCAGAGGTACTGGACGGATAAATTTCCACCTGGAAACGTCCGCCGGATTTCTCCTCCAGCCTGTTCTTAAACTCCGTGGCCGCCAGTCCCCACGGATGATCCAGGGAAACGGTCAGATCGTATTTTAATGTCACCGTCTCGCCGGAGGATGCAGACTCTCCCGCTGCCCCCGCCGCATCACCGGATGCCTCTGCGCCGGAGCTTTCCGGGCCGGCTGCCGCTGTATCCGCCGGGGCGGACGAACCTCCTCCGCAGGCTGCAAGCATGGACGCTGCCAGGATAGCTGTCAAAAGCACTGATAATTTCTTTCTCATAATGTTTCCTCCTTGTGTTGAATGTGTTGTGTATGTCTTACACGTGCTGGGTCAGTTGGTTACCTGGAAGTTAAAATCCGCGGATCCGGTCAATGCAGACAGCGTAGTCGTCGTCCTGGAAAAACAGCTCCTGTTTTCCAAGCACAAACCCCTCCACCCCGCAGTTATGATACAGATCGCCGATTACCTCTCTCGTCGCTCCGCCGTCCAGAAGCAGGTGATATGAATATCCCTTTTTCTCCCGGTACTCGTTCAGCTCAATAAATTTCTGTCTCGTGTAGGGCATGAAGTCCCTTCCTGCAAATCCGGGATTCACAGCCATAATCATCACATAGTCGGTGATGGGAAGCATGTCCTTTACGCTCTCCAGAGACGTGCATGGATTTAAGATGAGCCCTGTCTTCTTTCCCTTCATCTGAATCAGCTCCAGTGTGGCTGACGGGATCAGCTCCGATTCCGGGTGAATGTAGATGATATCCGCCCCGGCATCCGCCACCCGCTCCACATAGCGGTGCGGATTCATCACCATCATGTGACAATCGATCAGCCTGTGATGCCCCTGGTCAGTAACACGCCTTATCATCTCCAGCTCCCGCAGGGACATACCGAAATTGTGGACGAACGAACCGTCCATCAGATCCACATGGTAGATATCCATGTCCGTGGCATCCAGCTTCTCCACTTCCTCGCGGATGTTGTCGATGGGAAGATTTAAAATAGAGGGGCATAATATTTTGCGTCGTTTTTCCATGTCTGCTTCCTCCCTTTCCAAACTGTATACTAGTTTTTCTTTTAATTTCAGTATACATATTGCAGAGCAAAAATCAATATGCTTTTCTCTTTTCTATGTTTTATACGAAAGATTTTTGATTTTATGTGCATATTGCATAAAATATCTGGAATTATTTTGCTTTTATTGGGAAATATTTGCAGATTGTTTTGATATTTTCCAGAGAACTCGAAGAGATTGAGCACCATTTTCTGTGTTAATACAGTGTTAATTATTCGTTTATTTTCTAGTATACAATATGCATTTTACTAGATGGTTAATTAAATATTTAACGATATTTCCTCATAATACCGAAATACTGTATACTAGTTTTATCTGTAAACTTAATTATTGGTCCAGGAAGTGCGGATTGCATTTTTCAGCAGAATACGATATGATTTTCTTTAGAATATTTGACAGCCGATTTCACGAAACGGCAGGGAAGGAGTCTTCTCACATGTTAAAAGCAGAAACTGCGCCGGCCAATTTTACAACGACAATCTACCAGTATTTGTGGCATGAGATCTCCACTCTCAAGCTTTTGCCGGGCACGAAACTAAGTGAGGCGAAACTGGCAAGGAAATTCAACTGCAGCCGCGTGCCGGTCCGCGAAGCAGTCCATCTCCTGGTGAAGGAAGGAGCGTTGGAGGCCCGCCCAAAAATCGGGAGCTTTGTCACCTATATCGATCTGGAGCACCTGGAGCGCATCCGCTACCTGCGGGAAGCTCTGGAGTGCAAAATTATCCTGGAGGGCTGCAAAAAAAATCTGTTTGACCCGATTATTCCCTACCTTGACGACCTGATCGCCAGACAGCGGGCATATATCAATGCGTCTGCATTTGAGCTGGCGTTTCAGCTGGATACGGAATTTCACCGTATTTTCTACAATCTGACGCATAAGGAGTTCGTTCTCTCCCACACCGGGGAAAGCGATATCCATTACCTGCGCGCCAGACTGGTGGCGCTTCGCTACGATGATCCCACCGCACTCCCTCTCCAGCACCAGGCCATCGTGGATGCCCTGGTCGCCCATGATGAGAAGGGGCTGCAGGAGGCGATTCTTCTGCATCTGAACAATATCAACGTCACCTACGCCACGCGGCTGCCAGATTCGGAAAAGTGGATGTTTACGAATGGGGAGTTTGTGTAGAGGGGGGCTGAAAGAATAGAAGGCAGTCTGCGATTTTTAGGGGGACTGCCTTTTGCTGCGCGGGATTTGCTCTCGAATCTGATCAGTAACTTCTAAGCGCTCGCCAGAAAATGCAGCGTTTAATTCCCTTCATAACTTCTGATCTTAACAATTTCATGTTCTTTCAACCTGCCGCGTTTTTCCACCGTCGTATCCCCGTTGTCTTTTACAAAAAATTTGGCCGAGCCGGATTCTGTAAGTTTCCCGTCACTCACATGAACATGCATCGCTTCGACAATACAATGCGACGTATAATACAAATAATACCCACACATATTGTCCGTCTTTCGTATATGCATACCCATTTATAATCATATCTGCTGCATCAGCCACTTTTTTTATATCAACCATTTTTTCTCTTCACTTTCTTTATCTTTTCAACAAATTCGTCACTATCTATATGAAGATTTTTTAAAATAGGAACCAGATCAATATATTCCTCAACTTCTCCAACGGTATTGTATTGCGCCATAACGACAATATAACCTTTATCCCACTCTAAAACTTTGGTATATCTTTCAAGTTTGGGGGATGTCATAAATTTTACAACCGTATTACCGTAAGTAAATACTGTATATTTTCCGTCATTACTTAGTATTGCCTCCGTTGACATGTCCTTCACCTTCCATACAAACCAAAGATGCCCCAGCGGCACATCCTTCCCCGCCAGGGCATCTCTCCCTCTATCCAAACAATTCCGTAGAATAATACCTGTCTCCGCTGTCCGGCAAAATCGCCACGACAGTCTTTCCCTCATTCTCCGGCATCGCCGCCAGCTCCATGGCCGCAGAAAGCGCTGCGCCGGACGAGATTCCCACCAGGATTCCCTCCGTCTTCGCCAGCAGCTTCGCAGCCGCAAACGCTGCGCCGTCCTCCACGCGCATCACCTGGTCGTACACCTGGCGGTTCAGCACTGTGGGAACAAATCCGGCTCCGATGCCCTGTATCTTGTGGGGACCAGCCTGTCCGCCGGAGAGCACCGGGGACGCCGCCGGCTCCACGGCCACCACCCGGATTTCCGGCTTTACAGATTTCAAGTATTCGCCGGTTCCGGTTATGGTGCCGCCGGAACCCACCGCGGACACCAGTATGTCCACATTTCCGTCCGTATCCTGCCAGATTTCCGGGCCGGTGGTCTCCCGGTGGGCCTTCGCGTTGGACGGATTGTCAAACTGGGCGGCAATAAAGCTTCCAGGAATTTCCCCCGCCAGCTCCTCCGCCTTCGCCACGGCTCCGGCCATTCCCTTCGCGCCCTCCGTCAGCACAATCTCCGCGCCGTAGGCTTTTAAAATATTTCTGCGCTCCACGCTCATGGTCTCCGGCATCGTGAGAATCAGATGATAGCCCTTGGCGGCCGCCATGATCGCCAGACCGATTCCCGTATTCCCCGAGGTCGCCTCGATGATCGTAGCGCCAGGTTTGATCTTTCCCGCAGCCTCCGCGTCCTCCAGCATATATTTTGCCGCGCGGTCCTTGACGCTTCCTGCCGGGTTTAGATACTCCAGCTTTAAAAGCAGGCGCGCCTTCAACTGTTGTTTCTCCTCCACAGCCTTCGCCTCCATCAGCGGCGTTCCTCCGATCAGCTGCGCAACGGACTGATAAATATGTTCCATGGCCTTCACACCTTTCCATATGATTTATGTTTGAGAATACACTTTTTCCCGGAGACTGTCAACCGTATGCATGAATACGGACTTAAATATTTGTATAAGCACAGGATCAAATATTTTTCTTGCACTGCCTTCCGAAATATGCTATTCTGATTTTACTTTCAAGCGGCATTCTGCCGGCTTTGATTCTTATTTCTTTACATTCTATTTTTCTCGGTATAATTTTCACCCGATGTTCCCTTTATTGGAAAAGGAGGCACAAATGAAACAATTTCACACGATTTTTGACCGTGTCGCCAAACGCTGTCTTTCTCTGTCCCCCAAAACCACGATCCGGCTGATCAATGGCCTGTACGGCACAGATTACCCGCTGGACAGTCCCGTGGAATACAACTGGACCGAGCACACCTCGGACGATCTCAGGCGCACGCTGGCCGACACCATCATAACCGTCGGGACCGTCAAAAGCTATCACGTGGAGTTCCAGATGTCCGAGGACGGCGATCTGATTCTGCGCATGTTTGAGTACGGCCATCGGCACGCCGTGACCAAACGCGGCGGGAAGATGGAGCTTCATTTTCCCAATCCGCTGATTCTGTACCTCTACGAGGACTGCCGGGCGCCGGACACGCTGGAACTGCCGGTCATTTTCGGAGACCAGGGGAGTTTTACATACCGCGTGCCGGTCATCCGCTACCAGGAGCTCTCCCGCGAGGAGCTGGCCCGCAGAAATCTCCTGGCACTGGTTCCCTTCCAGCTCCTGAAGCTGCGAAAACGGATACAAAAAGAACGCTCCGCTGAGAACATCGAAGCGTTGAAATCACTCATCACCGATGATATAATCGGAAGTATCAACAACGGTCTAACCGAAGAGGTCATCACCGCCTCCGAAGGCCAGAAACTGAAGCTGATGGCTCTGCAGATCTACAGACGCCTGTTTTCCAAATATAAGGAGGAAGGATCCATGAAAGAAATCGACGATATGACCGAGGAAGCTATGATTCTGGAAATCGATATCATTGAACAGCGGCATCGCAGAGAGCTGGAAAACAGCGAACGCAAATTCCAGGCTATGAAACTCATGTTTAAAGGTCTGCCCGACCAGGAGATCTCCGAGCAGACCGGATTTTCTCTGGCCGAGCTGGAGGAGCTGCGCGGGGCTTGATTCCCCGCGCCCTCCGTTATTCATGTTATCTTTTCATTTTCATCTGCCCCCGTTCTGTTCCCTAAACAATTACGTTCCCCGTGCCGGCTGTAGTCCCTCATTCTGCAGCTGTAAACATCGAGCACCAACGGTTCTCCCTTCACATGGTAGGAAAAAGACTCCTCCACTCCGGAATCAGTCACCGTTCCCAGGATTTCAAATATTTTAACCTGACGCCAGAAGTCTTCCAAATGTCCCTTAAAATGTCGTGCATCAAAACAATAGTTCCACGCCTCTGGATACTGCCGGGCCAGCTCTTTTTTCGACCGGCTCCCATCCTTAAAGCTGAAAAAGGATCCCACCGCACAGGTATCCTCGTGAAAATACTGTGCCAGTGCCTCCGCCGCATAGCCTTGATGAAAAAAGGCATACTCATTAGAGGAATCCAGATCAATATAATAATCCACACAATGATGCTTCAGCGGAAGAATATGGCTCCCCGCCGCAATGTACAAAATATTTAAATTCATTCCCCGTTTATCGATCAGCTCCTTATAGACTGCGATTACCTCTGGATACTTGTCTGTAAGAATATAGTATGCTTTGGGATTTAAACTATCAATGCTGGAATAACAGAAACAATAATTATTGACAAAATCTTCAAGCACCACTTTTCCATCGGTATTCTGCAGCGATAACTGGTTGGAAATCCAGTGATAATCTTTCTGAAAAAGGCTTATAAGCTCCGGACTCATCATGCGGTAACAGTTTCTCTCCGGATCAGGGCCATCGTATATACTGATATCTCCGGGACTTCCAATCACGATTCCGTTTTCGATCTTTGCCCTGTATCCACAAGCACATTTTAACGCCCCCGACCATAGCTGCTGCCCCTCAATCACAGCATTCTCCACACTAAGCTGTGCCTGGCAGTGCGGGCAGGCTAATAATGACAAAAACTGCAGCGGCATCCCACTTTTTCGCACCGTCATCTTTTTCAGATATTCCCTGGTCGTCATGATATCACGATTCAGACGGGAAATTACCGCATCCGTCTCCTCCCGCTCGTGTTCCAGAAAGCTTTTCTGCGTTTCCAGAATCTTCACGTAGTCACCGGCTTCTTCCACACTGTTCAAATGACTCAGGCGGTACAGCGACAAAAGCCTGTGTATTTCCTTGATTGAAAAACGATAGGATTTTAACCGCTGGATCAGTTTCATATCCTCTAAGTCTTCCTCACCGAACACATATCTTCCGTTTTTAACTTCCGGAATCAACAGGCCCAGATTAATATAATACCGCACGGTTTCCGGCTGCAGACCAAATACAGCGCCAAACTGTCCAATTTTCATATCCTTCCTCCTATTTCCCTTATAGATCCAGGATTTACAGGGGACAATTTCTATAGTGCACTATAGAAACTTCGTTTTTATCCAAATATATCACACAATATATAGTTAAATCAATAATTTTCCGAAAATTTTTGTTTATTCCCTCTTGATCTACAGTATAATTCATCTGATATTCTTATATTAACAATAATTCTATCTAAAGGAGGAATGGATATGGTATCTTTTGGGAGTTGTTTTATTTTCCTGCTTCCGCTGTGGAGCAGCATTGTCATCGCGTTTCTCTATTACAAGAAAGCCAATTTATGAGGGGGGTGTAAAATGTGATTATCAGTGTTATTGTATTTGCTCTCTATCTCCTGGTACTGGTAGGCGTTGGAGTCGTCACTTATCTTCGGACAAAATCCTACTCCGATTACAACCTGGCCGGCCGTTCTAACAACAAATGGGTAGCTGCCATATCCGCCGAGTCTTCGGATATGAGCGGATGGCTTTTGATGGGACTTCCGGGAGCTGCCTATGCCTCTGGGTTTGCGTCCATCTGGACGCTCATCGGCCTTATTTTCGGTACCATGCTCAACTGGATGTTTATCGCCAACCGGCTGCGCATCGCCAGCGAAGTGTTCGATGTTTACTCGATTACAGAATTTTTTGAACGCCGGGTGGGAGACAAAAAAGGACATGTGGGCTTGGTAGCCGGAATCGCCGTCATCGTCTTTATGATCATTAATGCCTCCGCCGAAATCATTGGAAGCGGTAAACTTTTAAATGCTATTTTCGGCCTGGACTATTCTGTGGGAATTGTAATCGGTCTGGCAATCATGATGATCTACACCTTCCTTGGCGGATACATGGCAGTAAGCTGGAGCAATCTTTTCCAGGGGACGCTCATGTTCTTTGCCCTGCTTTTTGTCCCCATCGCGGTCATTGTAAAAATCGGAGGCCTGGGGCCATCTCTGGAAACTCTCTGGCAGAGCAGCCCGCAGCTATTTGATTTCTTCAATCATACCACAGGCTGGGAGGCTGTCTCCATCGTTCTGGGAGGTCTGGGGATCGGAGTATGCTACTTTGGCATGGTCCATGTGCTGACCTGTTTTATGTCCATAAAAAAGAGCAGCGAAATCAAGGACTCTACCTTTATCGCTACTACCTGGGTCAGTATTTCCTCTTACGGCGCGGTGCTGGTCGGCATTTTAGGCGCGTGCCTGTTTCCCACCATCGCTGACCCGGAGCAGGTTTTCTTCAGCCTGGGGAGCACCTATTTCCCGCCTTATCTGCTTGGTTTATTTGCAGCTACAGTGATGGCGGCAATCCTGTCCTCCGTGAGCGCTTACATCATCGTTGCATCCTCGGCGTTCGGAGCCAATATCATCCGGCATTACGGCAAAAATATGGATGACAAAAAGATCGTTGCTCTGCAGCGCGGCGCCGTGATCGTGATCTCTCTGCTGGCGTTTCTCATGTCCTTAAAATCCGACGTGGTCTTTGCCGTCGCGTTGCTGGCATCCGCCGGACTGGGAGCCACCTTCGGGCCGCTGGTCATTTTCAGCCTTTACAGCCGGCATGTAAATAAAACTGGCGCTATTTTAAGTATGATTTCCGGTCTTCTGACCGTAATCATATGGTATTACAGCGGTATGTCGGCCTACATCTATGAAGCAATCCCTGGAATCCTCGTCAGCTCTCTGGTTCTCTGGATCGCCACCTCCCTCTCTGGAGGCCCCGACAAGGAATCTGTGGAAACCTATGAGCGGTTCATCCGAATTTTAAAACATAAAGGAGAATAAAAATGGCATATATTTTCATTCCAACCGACCGAATCGGCCTGTTTTCCTGCCAGGAAAGTATAAGCAATACCGCGGCTGCCGTCAACGCGCTTCTCCGGCACGGCATCCCCGTCAACTGGCATACGAAGGGATTCCGCCTGGAGCCAACGAAACGCTGGCCGGAGGGCCATTACTACCAGAGCGGCTTTTCCATCGACCCCGATACATGCCAGGAAACAGCCCTTAGAATTTTGAACGAGAACAACATAAAATACGAGCAGGTCAATACCCTGCCCGAAACTCCTCTCACGATCATCACAAATAAAATCGCGCTATATGACGGAAGCGGTGCCGGCGCAGAATTTTCCGGCCCTCTGGTCGAGGTTTTGAATGCCGGCGGCTTTTCCTTTGACTACATCAGCGATGAACAGATCCGTCAGGGCGGCCTGGACGCTTATGATATTTTTCTGGTTCCCGGAAGTCCCGACGCTGGCGAATGCTACTATGCCGGCCTGGGCGACTTAGGCTACGATAAAATACGGGACTTTATCAAAACCAAAGGCCAATATATGGGGATCTGCGGCGGCGCTTATCTCCCCCTTACCGCCGAGACCCCGGCCAATCCTTACTGGCTGAACCTTCTGGATGCCACGGAACGGGAAGATCTTGACTACTGGCGCAGCGGGAGTGCATTTGTCCAGTGCCGCATTGATCATAGCTCTCACCCAGTATTTTCCGGGATCGCCATCGGAAAGAGCACCAGCATGAACCTGGTCTACTGGGAAGGCCCCGCCATACGGATCTTCGGAGAAAATGTCCGGCCTCTGGCTCATTTCGAGCACATGCTTGCCAGCGGCTGCGGCCCCAACGTCCCCTATTGGGACCTCCAGGACAACCAGATGGCCGCCGAAGCTGTAAAAGAATACTATAATCCCCTTACCCAGGAGCGCTTCGATACACTTTTAAAAAACACTGCAGCCATCGCTGAGGGAACTGTCGGAGACCATAAAATCCTGCTGTTCTCTCCGCACCCGGAAATGGGAAACACAGGCTACGGTCCCCGGAAAGACAGCCTCAACTTTCTCTTGATTTTCAATGGTCTTTTCTATCTTTCCTGCCGATAACCCCAATGGGCGGCAACGCAAACACCCCATTTGCACTGCCGCCCATTCTCTCTACAACTTTATCTTCGCCAACGCCTCCGCCAGCGCACTGTTCCCCATCTGCTCCTCTTTCTTCTGCTGGTTCATATACCTGGCCACGTCCTTCTTGGACACGCCGGCGCCTTCCTTCTTCCGGCGTTCCTTGAACGCGCTCAGCTTCTCCTTGTACCCGCAGGAGCACACGAATACCTGGCCGTCGCCTTTGCCGCGAAGCTCCATCTTCTTGTGGCAGTTGGGGCACCGGGCGTTGGAGGTGCGGGCCACGGTCTCCCGGTAGCCGCACTCTCTGTCCTGGCAGACCAGCATCTGGCTGTTCTTTCCCTTCACCGAGAGCATCCGTTTCCCGCACTGCGGGCATTTGACGTTTGTCAGATTGTCGTGGCGGAACGCGCCCTCGCCCGCCTTGATCTGGCCGATCAGCTCCTTCGAGTACCCGCGGATATCCCGCATAAATACCTCCCGGCGCAGCTCGCCGCGGGAGATTCTGGAAAGCTTCATCTCCCACTGGGCCGTCAGCTCCGGCTTCTTTAAATCCTCCGGCACCAGCTCTAAAAGCTGCTTTGCCTTGGAGGTGAGATAAATGTCCTTCCCCCGCTTCTCCAGCAGAAAGCTGGAAAACAATTTCTCAATGATGTCCGCCCGGGTGGCCACGGTCCCCAGCCCGCCGGTCTCTCCCAGCGTGCGCACCATGTCCTTATCCCTGGAATCCATGTATTTCACCGGATTTTCCATCGCCGAGAGAAGAGTCGCCTCGTTGAACGGCGCCGGCGGCTTCGTCTTCCCCTCCGTCACCGCGACCGTAAGGCGGGGGAGCGCATCGCCCTGCGACAACTCCGGAAGCGTCTGGGGCGCAAGCCGTTCCATGCCATAGCCGCCATCTCCTCCGCCCATCTCATCCTCCGGATCACCGATGACGGAACCGCCTGCCCAGCCTGCGCCGTCCGCGCTCTCGTAAACCGCCTTCCAGCCCGGCTTCTGCACGATATTTCCGCGGGCCGCAAATGTCTCGCCGCCCACGTCCACGCGGAGGCTGGTCTGCAGATACTCACAGGGCGGGTAGAGCACCGCCAGGAAACGTCTCACAACCAGGTCGTAGATCCGCCGCTCATCCACCGTCATATGGTCTAACTGCACATACTGCTCCGTGGGAATAATCGCGTGGTGGTCACTCACCTTCCTATCGTCCACAAACGACGGCTTCGCCGTGATGTTCTGATTCAGAAGCGCCCCGGCCAGTTTCCTGTAAGGCCCGGTGCCACAGGCGCGCAGGCGGTCTTTGATGGTGGGAACCACATCGCTGCTCAGATACCGCGAATCCGTCCGCGGGTAGGTCAGCACCTTGTGATTCTCGTAGAGCCTCTGCATAATGTTTAAGGTTTCCTTGGCCGAATAGCCGAACCGGCTGTTGGCCTCCCGCTGAAGCTCGGTCAGATCGTAGAGCTGGGGCGCGTATGTTTTTTTCGGCGTCTTCTTTATCTCGCTCACGGTGCCGTTCTGGCCGCGGAGCGCAGCCGCCAGCGCCTCGATCCGCTTTTTGTCAAAACTGCGGCTGGATTTCGTTTTCCCGTCCTGCCACGTGAGCGTCAGCGGCATCCCGGCGCACCGGGCCGTCATCCCGTAGTAGGACTCTGGCTTAAACTCCCGTATCTCCCGCTCCCGTCTGGCAATCATGGCCAGGGTCGGGGTCTGGACGCGGCCGCAGGAAAGCTGGGCGTTGTATTTGCATGTCAGCGCCCTGGTGGCGTTGATGCCCACCAGCCAGTCGGCCTCCGCCCGGCACATGGCCGCGTCATAGAGGTTGTCGTACTGACGGCCGTCTTTCAGATTCTCAAATCCCTCGCGGATGGCTTTGTCGGTCACCGAGGAGATCCAGAGGCGTTTGATGGGCTTCTGGTTTCCTGCCTTCTTTAAAATCAGCCGCGCCACCAGCTCGCCTTCGCGGCCAGCATCGGTGGCGATAATGATCTCCCCCACGTCCCCCCGGTGAATCTGGGATTTGACTGCCTGATACTGCTTGCCGGTCTGCCGGATGACCTCCAGCTTAAAGGGCTCCGGCATCATGGGCAGATCCTCCATTTTCCACTCCTTGTATTTTGGATCGTAGTCCTCCGGATCCGCCAGCTCCACCAGGTGGCCCAGGCCCCAGGTGACCACATAGCGGCCGCCCTCGATAAACCCGTTTCCATTTTTCGTGCATTTTAAAACCCGGGCGATATCCCGGGCGACGGAGGGTTTCTCCGCAATGACCAATGCTTTCATATTTCCCTATCCTTCTTTTTCTTCGCTGATCCGTGCCTCCATGATGGCGCGAAGCTCATCGACAATGCGGCCCACGGTCTTTCCCGCCTCATCGATCGTAATGTCGGCGTATTTCTCATAGTAGACCTTCCGCTCGTTGTAGAGGTCACGCAGTGTCATGCCTTCCTTCAGAGCCACGCCGCGGTCCACCAGGTCTCCCAGCCTCCGCTCCAGCGCGCGGTAGCTGAGTTTTAAATAGACCACCACGCCGATGTCCTTCAGATGCTCCATGGCCTCTTTCCCATAAATGACGCTGCCGCCGGGGGCAATAACGGAGCGCTCCACATCGAGTCCCGCGTTGACGCGGTTTTCCACCTCTAAAAATCCGTCCATTCCCTCGTCGGCGATGATCTCCTTCAAAAGCCGCTTTTCCTGCTCCTGTATGACGATATCCACGTCCACAAACGAGTATCCCAGCCGCTTGGCCAGCAGAACGCCCACAGTGCTCTTGCCGGCCCCCGGCATACCAATCAACGTAATGTTATTCTTTTTCATCCTGCTCCATTCCTTTTCTGTCCGTACTTTCCGCGGCGCTTCCTCCCCGCCGGAAGATTCTTCGGCGCCTTTTTCACGCTGTAGCCGAAGGTGCCGAGCAGTGCGCCCAGCCCATAATACTCGCCGTGGGAGTAGACGATGGGCTTCGCCTTCCCCAGATGGAATTTGCCCTTCTCATCCAGGTATTTCTCATCGATATCCACGGCCTTCACCTCGGCGATAAACATGTGGTGGGAGCCCAGCTCCTCCACCTTCACCACCTGGCACTCGATATTCACCGGGCTCTCAGCCACCAGCGGCACATCCACAGCGGACGCCCGCTGCGGCGTCAGCCCTGCGGCCTGCCATTTATCCAGATCGCGGCCGGACTTCACGCCGCACAGATCCGTGGCGTACGCCATGTCCTCGGTGGTCAGATTGATCACAAACTGCCCTGTGCTCCGGATCATGTCGTAGGAATACCGCTCCGGGCGCACGGAAATGTACGCCATGGGCGGGTTGGTGCAGATGGTTCCGGTCCACGCCACGGTGATGAGATTTGTCCTCCCCTCGCCGTCCGCCGCGGAGACCAGCACCGCGGGAACAGGATATACCATATTGCCCGGCTTCCAAACCTGTTTTCCCATGAGACTCTCCTCCCGGCTTTACCGCTGCATGGCCATGACAATGGCCGGAATCAGCTGTTTCTTTCTGGACACCACGCCCGGCAGGCTGACGGTCTCGTCCACGCGGTTGGCCTGCCCCTCGCCGTCTAAATGGAAGGCCGAGAGCGCCGTGGCCGTGGAGCCCTGGCCCACACAGATGAGCTCGGTGGACTGTGTCAGTATATTAGTTAACATAAAATAAAGCATATCCATGTGCTGCTCCCCGAGCACCTGCCGCATGTAGGGAACCATGCGCGTCTTGAGCTCTGCCAGCTCGTCGGTGTTCAGCGAGGTGATCTGGCCCACGCCAAAGCTTATTTTGTCGGCGGAGAACCGCTTGAAATCCTGGTAGAAAATCTCCGCGTCTGTCTTTCCCTTTAAATTGCTGCCCGCGGAGAACATTTTCTTGGCGTACTCCTCCACGTCAAGCCCCGCGATCTTCGCCAGCTCCATGGCCGCCGCCTGGTCCACCGGGGTGCAGGTGGGGGAGCGGAACAGGAGCGTATCGGAAATGATGGCGCTGCATAAAAGTCCCGCCACCGCCGGATCGATCTCCTTCTGATTTTCCCGATACATCTGGTAAATGATGGTCGCCGTGCAGCCCAGCGGCTGGTTTCTGAAAAATACCGGCGACATGGTTTCCACGGTGCCAAGGCGGTGATGGTCGATGATCTCCAGAATGTCGGCGCTTTCCATACCTTCCACAGCCTGGCTTCTCTCATTGTGGTCCACGAGGATGATCTTCTTGCCCCTGGCGCCCAACAGGTTCCGGCGGGAGATCATGCCTTTGTATTTCCCCTCTTTGTCGAGAATCGGGAAGTCGCGGTGGCGCTTGCTGGCCATGATATCCTTGATATCGTCGATGTAGTCCTCCGTCTCAAAGGTGATGAGATTCTCCGTTTTCATAAAGTAGCTGATCGGCATACTCTGGTTAATGAGACGGGCCGCCGTGTAGGCGTCGTAGGGGGTGGTGATCACGGTGCAGCCGCGCTCCTGGGCCAGCTTCTTGATGGTCATGGAGACTCTCGCTCCCTCGCACACGATGATGCATCCGGCCTCCATCTCGATGGCGCACAGCTGGGACTCGTAGCGGTTTCCCAGAATGACCAGGTCGTGCTTGTCAATATAATACTCCATCATATCCGGATTGGCCGCTGCGATGAGCACCTTGCCCTCGTTAAAGTAGGCATTCTCGTCGCCGATCAGAATCGCGCCCTCCAGCGTCTCCACGATGTTGGAATACTGGGTGCAGGCCTTTGAGAGAATGCTGCTGTCCAGCACGTTCATGTAGGATTTCGTGATGTCGCCGACGGTTATGAGTCCCTCCAGGACGTTATTTTCCGTCACGGCGGGCAGGGTGACCACGTTGGCATCCTGCATCAGATTCCAGGCTTTTTTGAGGGAAATATTCCTCGCCACGCCGGGAACCTCGCGGATCTCGATGTCCTTCACCTGAGTCTTCACGTTGTCGATCAGCTTCGGAGCCTCCATATTGAAATAATCAAGAACGAACTGTGTTTCCGAGTTTACCTGGCCGGCGCGGCCCGGCATGAACTCCTCACCGGTGATGAGTTCCTTTAATTTCGCGTAGCAGATGGCAGAGCAGATGGAGTCGGTGTCCGGGTTCTTGTGTCCAATCACGATGGTTTTGCCTTTGTTTTTCTGAGCCATTAGTTTCCTCCTGTTCTATCCTTTTGTTCATATTCTATTAACATTTCAGCCACATATTGTTCATATGTATTTTTTATACTATTTATACAATAAATCTTGTCTGTAATTTGATTTTTTAATCATATTGCATATAAACTTTTCATAATTGCCCCGGTTTGCAGTTTAGCCGGGGTCTCCTCATTTTAAAGGGAACCAAAAGGGAGTGTTGCAGGCAAATGCGGCACTCCCTTTTTTCCGCCAGTCCTCTGATTCACAGGAAACAAAAGGGTTATGAGTCAAGAATCAGCCTTGCGGCGCCGTAGATGCCGGCGTCATTTCCCAGTGTGGCCAGGGTGATTCCGGCCTTCTCCTCGGACATGGGGGTGTATTTTGAATAGTATTTCTCGATGCCGTCCAGCAGGAACTGTCCCGCCCGGGAGACACCGCCGCCGATGACAAACATCTGCGGATCCACGGTCATGAAAATCTGCGCCAGGGTCCAGCCCAGATAGTAGCAGACGGTGTCGAACACCTGGAGGGCCATCCTGTCCCCGGCCTTCGCACAGTCCAGCACGTCCTTGGCCGTGATCTCGTCGCCGAACGCACGCATGGCGGAGGGCTCATCGCTCTTTTTCATGGCGCGTCTAGCCTCTCTGGCGATACCGGTGGCGGAAGCCACCTGCTCTAAGCACCCCTTGCCGCCGCAGTTGCAGTATTCCTTCTCGTCCTCGCGGATGCGGATATGGCCGATCTCGCCGCCCATGCCGTGTTTGCCGCAGATGATCTTCTCATCCACGATGACGCCGCCGCCCACGCCGGTTCCCAGCGTGACCATGACAATATCCGTGTAGCCTTTGCCGCCGCCCATCCACATCTCGCCCAGAGCTGCCACGTTGGCGTCATTGCCGCTCTTTACAGGAAGTCCGTCCAAAAACCGGCTCAGCGTCCGCTGGGGATTCACGTTGCGCCATCCTAAGTTGACGCACACCTCCACATAGCCGTCGGGCATCACCGGCCCGGGGACTCCCAACCCCGCTCCGAGCACGTCCTCCATCTTGATTCCCATCTCCTCAATAGTCTTGCGGATGGACGCCGCCACGTCCTCCATGATATATTTTCCGCCTTCCTCTTTCCTGGTCGGCACCTCCCACTTTTTTAAGAGCGTGCCGTCCGTCTCAAAAATACCGATCTTGACGGTGGTTCCTCCCACGTCAACGCCGATACAGTGTCTGCCCATAACCATCTCCCCTTCTCTGCAATCTCATGTGCACGAAGCTCGTGAAACACCTCGCTAAGTGCTCATAGTATCCTCGGGATGACTCGCACTAAGCTCGTGCAATACCTCGCTAAGTGCTCATAGTATCCTCGGGATGACTCGCACTAAGCTCGTGCAATACCTCGCTAAGTGCTCATAGTATCCTCGGGATGACTCGCACTAAGCTCGTGCAATACCTCGCTAAGTGCTCATAGTATATCACACATCTATGTGTGGTTCAATGAGAAAAGCCCCTGTATTCCAAAGGGCTTTCTCATTTCCATATGGATTTTACAAAGCTTTCACGGTGTTTACCACGTTCTCCACGGTAAAGCCGAATTTCTCAAACAGCTGGGCTGCGGGGCCACTGGCTCCGAAGCCTTTCATGGTTACGCAGGCGCCGTCCAGACCCACATAGCGTCCCCATCCGAACTCTCCCAGCGCCTCGATGGCGACTCTCTTTCTCACGTCCTTCGGGAGAACGGACTCCTTGTACTCCGCGCTCTGCTCCTCGAAGAGCTCCATGCAGGGCATGGATACGACGCGGACGTTCATGCCCTCGCCGGCCAGTGCCTGCTTGGCTTTCACGGCCAGCTCCACCTCGGAGCCGGTGGCAATCAGAATCACATCTGCCTTGCCCTCGCAGTCGTCGAGTACGTAGGCGCCCTTCAGCGCGCCCTCGCGGTCGCCGCCCACAGGGGCCAGGTTCTGACGGGTCAGCACCAGCGCCGTCGGGTGATCTTTGGATGTGACTGCGCTGTACCAGGCCGCCGCAGTCTCCACGGCGTCACAGGGACGGAACACATAAAATCCCGGCATGGAGCGGAACATGGCCAGCTGCTCGATGGGCTCGTGGGTCGGGCCGTCCTCGCCCACGCCGATGCTGTCGTGGGTGAACACGTAGGTGAGCGGCACTCCCATCAGCGCGGAGAGACGCGCCATGGGCTTCACGTAATCGCTGAATACGAAGAAGGTGGCCACGTAAGCGCGCAGGCCTCCGTGCAGCATGATGCCGTTTCCGATGGCCGCCATAGCCTGCTCACGGACGCCGAAGTGCATGTTCCTGCCTGCCGGATTCTCCTTTGAGAAATCCCCCTCGCCGGAGAGAGTGGTCTTGTTGGACGGGCCCAGGTCTGCGGAACCGCCGATCAGATTCGGCATGATATCCTTTAACTGATTTAATAATTTTCCGGAAATGGAACGGGTGGCGTCGGCCTTCTCCTGCGGCGCCCAGAACGCGGCGTTTGCCTCAACCGCCTCCCGCACGTCGCCCTCGTGGTACTGCTTCCAGAGCGCCTCCATCTCGGGGAACTCCTCGCAGTAGGCCGCGAACATCACATTCCAGGCCGCCTCGGTCTCCGCCTTCTCGGCGGCGATGTCGGCAAAGTTCTTATATACCTCGTCGGGGACGTAGAACGCCTCGTCGTAGGGCCAGCCCAGCGTCTCTCTGAGCGCCTTCACGTTCTCGACGCCTAACGGCTCGCCGTGCGCGCTGGCCTTGCCCTGCTTGGCGGGGCAGCCGTAGCCGATCTCGGTCTTAATGGTGATAAACGACGGTTTCTTCGTCTCCCGCTTGGCGGCCTCGATGGCCATGCCCACGGCAGCGATGTCGTTGCCGTCCTCCACGGTGATGGTCTGGAATCCGAACGCCTGCATCCTCTGCTCCACATTCTCCGTGAAAGCCAGATCTGTGCTTCCCTCAATGGAAATGCGGTTGGAATCGTAGAGGACGATGAGCTTTCCCAGTCCCAGCGTGCCTGCCAGGGAGAACGCCTCGGAGGACATGCCCTCCATCATGCAGCCGTCCCCGCCCAGCACGAACGTATAGTGATCCACTACGGGATAGTCTTCTTTATTAAACACAGAAGCCAGATGGCGCTCCGCGATGGCCATACCCACAGCCATGCCCATGCCTGCTCCCAGCGGGCCGGTGGTCGCCTCCACGCCCACGGTGTGGCCGTACTCCGGATGCCCCGGGGTCAGAGAGCCCAGCTGACGGAAATTCATGATATCCTCTTTCGAGAGATCCCCGTAGCCGAACAGGTGCAGCAGGGAATATAAAAGCATGGAGCCGTGTCCGCCGGATAAAATAAAGCGGTCCCTGTTGGGCCATGCCGGGTTTGCCGGATTGTGATTCATATGTCTGGTCCAGAGTTCATAACCGATGGGAGCACATCCCAGCGGAAGTCCCGGGTGTCCGGAATTTGCCTTCTGTATGGCATCCGCGGACAGCACTCGAATTGCGTTGATAGATAAAGCGTCCAAATTCGTCATTTGTAATGGCCTCCTAAAATTATCGCATCCTGATTTCCTTCATCGTCTCGGGTCCTGTAACAATCAGAGTTCCCGGGAAACGTCCCGACCGGATGTGGGAAACGGTAAAATCAAAGGTTCCGTCGAACTTCTCCACACCGGACATATTGTAAACTCTGCAGGAATTTTCATTATACAAAATAAGGTTGTCGCCGTCAATATCCATATAGCGGTATTGGAAGTCAATTTCCCTGGAAAATGCCAGCGTGCCGTCATTTTTATACACGAAGAGCGTGTAATCGTAGAGCCCCGACGCGTTGGGCACCGTGTAGGCTATATAGCGGTCGGAATAGCACACGCTGCTCATCTCCTCCTCCACCGGCACGTGAACCACCAGCTCCGGGGAGGTGATATTTTTGAGGGAGAAAAACGACACTCCGCTGTCAGAAAACGCGCAGGCGTGCTCCTCGTCCATGAACCGCACCCGCGGCACCAGGTCGCCCTCGTACATATCCTCGAACGCGCCCACCAGCCGGTTCTTATAGTTTTTCCCGACCTCGGAGAAATTATAAAACACGACCTTGCTGCTGATGCCTCCATTTTTCAGATACGCGTAGGAGACCATGACCTGGGTGCCGTCCGGAGAGACGGAGACATCCATCTGATAGCCGTCGCCGCCTAAGATGGACTTGATGCTCCAGTCCAGCGTGCTTCCGTCCTTCTTGTAAAACGTCACGTAGGAGGCCCTGGCGTCCTCCACCATGGCCGCCACCACGCCGTGGGCCGAGACGGCCACCCGCTGGATGGGCAGAAGGCTCTCGGCCTCGCCCTGGCAGCCCTCTTTGTCAAATATGTAGAGGTTCGTGCCCTGCTGATCCGCAATGACCGCGGAGCCTCCGTTTACATAGCAGACCGGCGATTTGAGCTCAAAGCTCTTGGACCAGACGGTCTTTCCTTTGGCGTCGATGTAAGAGGCGCCGTCCTTCGTGTATTTTAAAACATTTTCCTCAAAATTCACATACCGCACAAAGCCGGCCTCGCTGGCAGCCATGTCGGCCTCCCAGTCCACCGAATACTCGGTAAAATGCCGTCTGGCATTGTAGAGGTAGAAGCCGCCCCCCGCGATGACAAGCACCGCCAGCAGAGTGAGAATGATGCGTCTCTTCCGGCGGCGGACCTTCCTGCCCGCCTCGTGAACGATCTCCTCCTCCTCAGAGCGGCTTTCCCGGGGTCTTTTAAGCTTCTTCCCCGGCTTTCCGCTGTCAGAGGGGTCCAGCATCTGGCGTCTTAACTGCCTCTTTTTGCTTTCCCGGCTCATTGAACTTAAGTCACTCATTTCTCTTTATCTCCCGATACAGCCAACTCAAAAAATGTTTTTCTGGTAATCAGTATACACTATTATCGGGAAATACGCATTATTTTTCTTTGTTTATTCCGGAATAATCAATGTTTTCCCGGAAATAATCCTGTCCACGTCCTCGATCTGGTTGGCCTCGCACAGGTCGTCCAGCCGGTTGATGGTGTGATAGAATTTGTAGCAGATCCCGTGCAGGGTCTCTCCCTCCTTAATCGTGTAAATGCGCTGTCCCTGGGCATTTACCTCGGTGACAGGTTCGTCGGAAGCCGTCTGTCCGGCCTGGGCGGATGCCGTGCTTTCGCTTGCCGGCGCACTGCTGCCCGCGCCGGACGCGGCACCATCCGCTCCCGACGTACTTCCGCTGCCGCCGGTCACAGACGAACTTCCACTGCTGCCTGCTCCCGGCATATCATCCCCCGCCGCCTCCGGCGCGGGCGTCATATAGTCCTTCCCCGCAGTGGCGTTTCCGCCCTGCACCATCGTCTCCCCGATGATCTCCGTGGCGCGCTCTGCTTCGGAGCTTTCCGTCTGGGCGGCAGTTTGATCACCAGATACACCGGCCTGTCCGCCGGACGCACTCTCCACAGGGCCGCCAGACGTTTCTGCAGGCGTTTCCTCAGACACCTCTGCGCCTTCCTCTGGTCCCATTTCCGTCTCCTCGTATGTCCACGACGCACCCGCGTCCCCGTAAGTACCAGCCTGTCCATCGCCAGCCTGTCCGCCGCCGGCCTGCGCCGCGCCGGTCGTCTCCACACCGCCTGCGGCCTCCTCGATGAGCAGGCCTCCATCTTCCGCACCGATGTCATTTTCATACCACTCCTCATATCCCGACGGAAGGACGGAAACCAGAACCGCCTCCATCTCCTTCATCTTATTATAATTATTGAACATGACCACGCCGCCCGCCAGAAGCGCCAGGGACAGCGCGCCGCAGGCTCCGCCCAGCAGATTGACCTTACTGCGCTTTTTTAAAACCTCGATTTTGCGGTCCTGCATCTTATTTCTGAAATCCCGGGTGATGCGGTCGTTGGTCCCGGACTCCACGCGGTGAGCGTCCTTTCTCAGAATCATGTAGTCCTGCATCATCTGGTTTCTTTCATAATAGATACTGTGCCCCTTCAGCCGGTAAAATCCGTCCTCCGAGGTCATGTAGATGGCCTCCTCGCCCTCCATGCCGGAGTTTAGGTACATGAGCTGGTTTTTCCCGGAAAAATACTGGATATGCTGCTTCCAGTAATTTAAGGGGCTTAACTGGCTGCCCTGCCCGCCGCACAGGAACCACCCCTGGACGGTCCGTTTGGGGAAGGTCTCCTCCATGCTCTGGTAGGCCCGTTTCCACGCGGCCTCCGTGAAGGCCACCTTCTCGCCCTCCTCGGTCACACCCTCCATCTCCATGGCTCCGTCTATAAAAATATAGGGTGTCCCGTCCTGCACCTCCGAGCTCCCCAAAAGGAGCCCTACCCGCAGATCCTGTCCGCCCTGCGGATACAGCCGTTTCAGATATGTATTCACGTAATCTTCCAGGTATAACCTGACCACCTCGTCCCTCTCCCCAATCTGCCGGATGTTTTTAGGCAGCTTGGGGTAAGGATTGTATAATTCTCCCATAAGGTTCACCCTTTCTATCTTTTTCATCCAAAAAAGAATAGCACAGGCGCCTTAAAAAACTTGTCAAATCAGAGCGGCGTTCCTCCATAACTTTTCGACAAGATAAATGGAGCTGCTGATGCAGTCCGCCAGGTTCATCACCACCGACAGGCGCACGCTCTGCAGCATCAGCGGGTCATAATTTCCGCAGCTCCCCACGATCCCCGTGATGAAAATGTCCCCCACAGCGCGCAGCTCCTTGCTGACCCCCAGCCCCGGTTTTAACGCCCCCTTTCCCAGCGTCACATACCCGATGTGCTCCTTGTGGCCCACCGAGGCGTCCACCGCCACCACCAGGTCGTTCCGGTAGAATCTCTGCAGAATGTTCACATACTCGTCCAGGTTCATGGCGTGCACCGGCCTGTCCAGCGTGCCGAAAATTGTAAAATTCACCGTGTTCATTTCTTTTAATTTATATCCGATGAGCGGCCCTAAGCTGTCCCCGGTGGAGCGGTCCGTCCCGATGCACAGGATGACCACGCCGGTCTTCCCCTTGCGCTCCTTCTCCTCCTTGAGCATCCGGCTCAGGCGCTTCGCCAGCTTCTCCGCCTCAAAATCCAGCTTCGTGTTGTAGTAGTAAATTTCCTGATTCCAAAGACTCATTCTATCCCACCTGGTCCCTTGATTCTTACTTCTATTATAGGCAGGCGGCATAAAAAATATGCAAGGGGCCGTCCCCTTGCATATCTTCGTCATTTCTTCGTATTTTTATAAATGTCAATGGCCTCGCTGATGTTCTTCGCCTCGCCGCTGTCGATGAGCGCCTTTAAAGCGTCCAGCCGCTCCGCCGTCAGAAACTCCCGGCCCGTGTAGATCCCGTAGTTGTCGGTAATGAATATCTTTTTCTCCTTGACGATGGTCTCCACATACCGGCGCTGCCTTGCAGTCTCCTTAAGCTCCTCTGTGAGCCCGTCGATCCTGGGCTGGCTGTTGTTGGCGATCTCGTCGGCGATGATGGTGCGCGTCACATTGTCAAAGGTGTTTAGCGCCTCCTTCTTTTTCTTCGCCGTCTGCTCTAAATCCTGCTCCAGCTGCGCGATCTCATCGTCAAACTTCTGCAGGTCGTAGATGGCCTCGTCCTTGTCCTTCTTTATATTCCTCGTGATCACCCGCATCATCTGGTTGTTGGTCTGGATCTGGTTGCGGATGGCCCGTCCCTCCCGCAGGGTGTCGCCGTACCGGCCTTTGGTCCAGTTGCTGACGGCGATATAGAGCCCCCCGAACACCACGATGACACAGAAATAGATCGCAAACAGATAGACGATCGTCTTCTCCGGAATCCGCCAGTAGATCCCGAAGGGCACCGCCAGGAAACACACCAGCATCGCGCAGAAAAGCGCGAAAAACTCCCTCACGCCCCGCGGCGAAAACAGCGCGTAGTAGCACCCGGAATTGCAGAAAAACGGGACATGCTTCTGCTGGAACAGCGTCCGCATCTTGATGCGCAGCTCCCGGTTATGGCTGCGGATCTCCGAGGTCTCCTCCGCGATCCGGTCCTTCACGCCCTGGCTCTTGGCCTTCTCCCGCTTGCTTCTTATCTTTTTAAGCCTCTCCTGGCCTTTGGCAATCTCTTTGTCGTAGCTGCTGCATATCTCTTCGTTTCTCCGCCGGATCGTCGAGTGGATGGCATCGGCCACCGCCTTCTTCTCCGCCTCCAGCGTCCGCTCCAGCCGCTTCTCCTGGGCCTCCAGCTCCGCCTCCCGGCGCTCAAGTCCCGCCAATTCCTCCACCGCTTCTCTGGCGTCCGTTAAAAATGCACTGTAGTCGGTTATCGTTTGTGCCATAAAGCCTCTTCCTCCTGAAGGATTCTCACTAGCTATAGCTTACATCAGTTGTGACCTCAAGGCAAGAAAAATTTCCAGAACCGGCGAATCTCCTCGACAGTTAGCCGCTCTGCGAAATCCTGTTTCAATTCCAGCAGCTCCCTTAGAAGCCCCACAATCCCGTAAAGCCTGGCCCGGTCCTCAAATTCCGGCCGGCTCTCCGGCAGTGCCTGCCGCCTGCATATTTCCCGCACCGCCTCCAGCGACGCGAGAAGCTCCCCCGCATTGTTGTGCTCCGAGAGCGAGGCCGCCGTCTCCCGCAGAAAATCCGCCACCATTTTCCCCTGGGCATAGGGCTTTTTGAGAAAATACACCTGCAGGCTGATGCGCTTTAAGAGCTGACGCTGCTCCTCCCGCATCTCCATATATTTGCTGTAGTAATCCCCGGCCTTCCCGCGGAAAATGCGGTTCTTCTCGGTGTATTCTGCATACAGTATTCCCTGGCGCAGGATTTTCCCCAGCTCGCCCAGCGTCCCCTGCACCCGGTCATTTAAGCTCTCCCGCGCCGGGCCCGGCTCCGCCTCCATCTCCACGGCCAGCGCCGTGAAAATCCCCCGCAGCCGGCTCTCCACCTGCTCCTGCGCCCGCCGGATGTCCTGTATCCGGTCCGGCATGTAGAGGTTGGCGGCGATTCCCATGAAGACGCCGATGGCCATCAGCGCGGCCTCGTTTAAAACCATCGCCGCCGTGATCTCCGGTTCCCGCCAGAGATGCAGCATTAAAACCGTGCTCATGGAGAAGCCCTCCATCAGCCGGAACCGCTGGCAGAGCACCAGGAAGCTCCCCAGATACAGAAACAGATTGACCGCCACCGCCGGAAACGGGCCCCTGGGCCAGACTCCGAAGGCCAGCGCTCCCACGAGAAGCGCCGCGCCGAAGGCCGCAAACCGTTTCCCCGCGGTCCTTAGCGTGTCCAGCCTGGTTCCCAGGATGCTGAGCAGCGTGATGGTGATGACCGAATTGGTGTAGCGGAGCCCCAGGCCCTCCGCCATCAGAAAGCTTAAGGTGCACCCCACAGCGATCTTTGCGGTGCGCACCACATCGACATGTTTCATCGGATATCCGCCTTTTTTCCATGATATTAGTATAATTATTTCAAAAAACAGTTCAAAAAATCCACATATGATGCTATACTATTATACTGTTGAGAGAAAATGGCTTGATAAAGAGGTAGAGAATGTTCAGACTGTGGGGAAAGATATTTAAGGACAACCGCATGGTGCGCGACACCGTCATCGAAAACGGGGACTACTCCATGTCCCGCACAGAGATGATTTTCGCGGCGTTAGAGGATATCTGCTACGAGTTCGACCTCGGAAAACCCATCTGGCTGGACGCCACGATCCAGGATTTCAAGCGCCACGACAAGGCGCGGTTTACAAAGGATAATTTTATCGAGACCATCGAATTTGACTACCTGGAAATCCAGGTGATTGAAGAATAATTGGAGGTAATGAAGTATGGAGAGATTAGTGGGTACTGTTTCCCGAGGCGTTCGCGCCCCCATCATCAGACAGGGCGACGACTTAGCGAAGATCGTCGTGGATTCTGTTCTGGCTGCAGCAAAGAGCGAGGGCTTCGAGCTGAGAGATAAGGACGTGGTGGCCGTGACCGAGGCGGTCGTGGCGAGAGCACAGGGCAACTACGCATCCATTGACCAGATTGCAAAGGACGTAAAGAACAAATTCGGCGACAACACCGTGGGCATCCTGTTCCCCATCACCAGCAGAAACCGCTTCGCGATCTGCTTAAAGGGAATCGCCATGGGCTGCAAGAAGGTCGTTCTCATGCTCAGTTACCCGTCCGACGAGGTGGGCAACCATCTGATCACCCCCGACATGCTGGACGAGAGCGGCGTAAACCCCTGGAGCGACGTGCTGACCGAGGAGAAATACCGCGAGCTGTTCGGCTATGAGAAGCACCAGTTCACCGGCGTAGATTATGTGGACTACTACAAGAACCTCATCAAAGAGGCCGGCGCTGAGGTGGAGATCGTGTTTGCCAACAACCCGAAGGCCATCCTTGACTATACAAAATACATACTGAACTGCGACATCCACACCCGCGCCCGCACGAAGAAGCTGCTCTTAAAGAACGGCGCCGAGGTGGTTTACTCCTTAGACGACATTCTGACCGAGAGCGTGGACGGCAGCGGCTACAACGACCGCTACGGCCTCTTAGGCTCCAACAAGGCCACCGAGACCACGGTGAAATTATTCCCGATCCACTGCCAGGAGATGGTGGACGCCATCCAGAAGGGCCTGATCGAGAAGACCGGCAAACACATCGAGGTCATGATCTACGGCGACGGCGCCTTCAAGGATCCCGTCGGAAAGATCTGGGAGCTGGCCGACCCGGTCGTATCCCCGGCCTACACCGCCGGCCTGGAAGGCACCCCCAACGAGGTCAAGCTCAAATACCTGGCCGACAATGATTTCGCCGACCTGTCCGGTGACGCCTTAAAAGCCGCCATTTCCGACTACATCAAGGAGAAAGACGCCAAGGCCGAGAACTTAACCGGCAACATGGTCTCCCAGGGCACCACTCCCCGCCGCCTCACCGACTTAATCGGCTCCCTCGCCGATCTGACCTCCGGCAGCGGCGACAAAGGAACCCCGATTATTCTGATTCAGGGGTACTTTGATAACTATACGAAATAACTGTGGCCGAGAGTTGACAGCGACTAGAGATTCGATACGGTAAACTTAAACGTGCGGCATGGTTTGCCCCGATCCCCGGGTGCAAACCATGCCGCACGTCTTAATAATTTACCCATCGAGTCGCGAGAAACGGTCAGCTCCGCCGCGTCTTTCGCGGCCCCCGCCCCTCGCGACTCCTACAATTCAACTCATCCTCTTTCCCTGCCGCAATTCCTCTCCACATTCTCAATCACCCGGTTCAGATGCTTCTCCATCTCCGCCCGCGCCGTCTTCCCGTCCCGGTTCCGGATGGCCTCGAGAATCCTCCCGTGCCCGTCCTGCCGCAGGTTGTGAAGCTGCACCGCCGCATTGGTGAACTCCGCATATGTGTCATTGTCCGTCAGAATCAACCGCAGCACCTTCTCAATCGTACGATTCCCACAGATCTCTGCAATCTTCAGATGAAGCGCCAGATCCTGCTCCCGCCCGGCACGTCCATGGCGCAGCTCGTAGAAATAGTCAAAATGTATCCCTTCCAGCTCGTGGAGCTGCTGCTCTGTGATCACCTCCGCACAGGTTTCCGCCGTATATCCCTCTAACAGCTTCCTAAGTTCCATGATCTCCAGCAGATTCTCGATGCTGTTCGCCTCCGCCGAATCGATCAGCTCATTGGCCACCAGGATCTTGCTGTTTTTCGCCTCGCTCTGCTCCAGAAAGCGCCTTCCGCGCTCCGTGATAATCCGGCCCTTATTCTGAACCTTCTCCACCAGACCCTGTTTTTCCAGTCTGAGAAGCGTCCGCCCGATGTTAGCCGGGGGAATGTCCATCACGCCGCTTAAATAAACCGCTCCGGCCGGTGCGGTACACCGGTCCATCGCCTGCAGGATTTCTAAATCGTACTCTTTTTTTACCATAGCCTCTCCATTTCTTTGCGGCTATTTCCGGCGCAGCTCCAGCTCCTTTCTGATGCGCAGAGAGGTCTCCGTCTTGCCCAGGCCGCCGAACGTGCACCGAAGCTCCAGCGGGAGCTTCTGCCCGATGTCCAGCATGGCCCGTATGGTCTCGTCCAGCGGAATCACCCGGTCGAATCCGGCCAGAACCATGTTCGTGCTGCTGACCGCGTTCATGCCGCCCACAATGTTCTTGTTCAGGCACGGAACCTCCACGCGGTTGGCCACGGGATCACAGGCAAGGCCGGTCAGCCCCTGCAGCGCCACGGACGCCGCGTCGAGACATTCCTCCGCCGTGCCGCCCATCATCTGCGTCACACCAGCCGCCGCCATGCCGCTGCCGGCGCCGCACTCCATCTGGCAGCCGCCCACCTCGGCGGCAAACGTGGCCAGCTCCGCGAAAATGGCTCCGACCATTCCCGCGGCAAACATGCCGCGCACGGTCTCCTCCCGGTCAAGCCCCAGGCTGTGCTCCAGCGCCAGAAGCGTCCCCGGCAGACAACCGCAGGAACCCGCCGTGGGCGCCGCCACAATCACCTTCATGGAGCTCTTCGCCTCCATAATAGCCGTTATATACTTGATTATATCATTCATTACGCTTCCTGGCACTAATTTTTCTGTATTTGCGTCCACTTTATTTGCCTGGACGTGCAGAATGCGGTCGGCGTACTCGGTTCCGGCCAGCCCCTCCTTCGCCGCCTGGTCCATGATCTTTACCAGCCCGCGCATCTGCTTCATCACACGCTCCTTCGTGGTGTTCCCGCGGACGCTCTCGTAGAGAACCGCCAGCTCCCAGAGCGGCAGGTTCTTATCTTTGTTATATTCCAGAAGCTCGGAGGCATTTCTGAACGGCACCGCCTTCCCTGCTGAGGAATGGGTCGGGAGAATGGGCTCCATGAAATATTTGCCCGTAAGCGTCCATCTCTTTTCCAGAGCTCCCTCCACACATTTTCGCTCTTCCTCCGTCAGAGGAACCGCGGTCTTTACGTCTACAGCGCAGATGCCCGCTCCCGCCGTGACCATGAACTGCTCCAGAGAACCGATCTGCGGGGACAGCTTCTCCATCTCCTCCGTGACCGCGGAAGTCTCGCTCTCCCCCGCCTGCAGCAGGAAGAAGGATTCGCAGGAATCCCCCAGAACCGAGACAGGGCAGCCCTCCAGCGCCACCATCTCGATCATGCCGCCGCCGGTGGAAATCGCGTCCATGCGGATCGTCTCGCCCTTTCCCGTCTGCGCGCAGATCCTGTAGTGGTTCGGGTGCTCTGCGCCGTAGTCCAGAATCCTGTACTGCAGATCGATGCCGCTCTCCCTCACCAGCTCCTCATAGCGGTCGACTCGCGGATCTGTCAGCGGTACCCCCAGAATCCCGCAGGCAAACCCCATGTCCGTCCCGTGCCCCTCGTGGGACTCCGCCAGAGATCCGTTCACGTCGAAATCGACGATGACCTCTTTAAGATCCCCCTCCGCCATCTGGCGCAGCAGATCCCCGATCCGGGCGGCTCCCGCCACGTGCGAGCTGGACGGCCCACGCATCACCGGACCGATCACATCGTTGAATATACTCGGCGCCTGTTTTTCCATTATTTATCTCCTCCCCAATCATTAAAATAATTTTTTCGCTCCATCTAATATAAACCCGGTAAAACACCGGAAAACAGATTCAGAATTAACAGGATAATGAACGCTGTCACACCTGCAATAGTTCCCGAAGCAGTCAGTACCCGCACCGTCTCGCCGAATGAAAAGCCTGCGAATTTGCTGATTGTCCAGAAAGAAGAATCATTGGGCATGCACAGGCCGATTCCGCCTGCGCAGACTGCCAGACCCACAAGCACCGGCGATGCCCCCGTAGCCGATATAAGCGGAGCAACAACAGCTGCTGTCGTCACCAGGGATACCGTGATAGAGCCGAGTCCCATTCTGAGCACCTGCGTGAGAACAAATGCAAGCACAATAAGGGGGATTCCCAGGGACTGCAACGTGCTCACCAGACAATCTCCGAGGCCGCTCGCATTTATCACTGTGCCGAACCCGCCGCCGGCCGCAATGATCGCTATGATGGAACCAACCGACTCCGCCGCCGTACTCACCAGATCCGTGAACGCAGAGGTGAGATACTTTTTCAGCATGAAAAACGCCAGGAACACAGTGAAAAGCAGGATAACATTTGTATCTGCCAGAAATTCAACGACCGGATAGATACCGGCATTCTCATCCACGAACATCGTGACTATCGTACCGATGACAATGAGCACGATGGGAAGCAGGATCAGGAAAATCCCAAGCGTGCCGCTTGCCGTCTCACGGGTAAGCTGCTCCGGAGAAGGCTCCATCTTTGCAGTTCCGCCGCCATCGCCGTCAAGCGCATTTCCCCAGGCCGGATGATGCGCAAGGTATTTTCCATAAAGCACGCCGCCCACGATGGATGCGGGAAGCGAAACGATAATCGAGTAAAAGATGAACCACGCGATATTGGCCCCGACAATCCCGGCCACAGCCAGGGGGCCCGGCGTAGGTATCACCATCGCGTGCGTCATTGTCATGCCCAGGGAAAGCGAGCATACAAGCACATTCAATGCGATTTTTCCTTCCCTGGAAAGCTGCCGCAGCAAATCGATCAGGATAATAAAGGCCGCGTCAAAAAACACCGGTATGCATATGAGATAGCCCGTGATATTGATTGCCAGCGGCGTATTTTTAACGCCGAGAAGCTCAAGAAGCTTTTCTGCGATGTTTCGTGTAGCCCCGCTGTTGTGCAGCAGTTCCCCCAGGATCACTCCCAGCAGGATGAGGATTCCTATATCCTCCATCGTCCCGCCGAAGCCCGAACAGATATTGCCCATGATCTCGTTGGGGGCCATTCCGCTCAGTCCTCCCATAAGTATAGCACCAATCAGCAGTGCAAGGAAAGGATGCAGATTGCATTTCACCACAGTTATTATGATGACCGCAAGGGTGACTACAAACGCCAATATGATCATGATTTGTTCCTCCTCCCCTCTGGATTAATAGCTGTTCCCGCACTTATGCAGATCACCCGCTTCTACCACCAGCTGGTTAAAGCCTGTGATTCTCACATCGCTGCACGAAACCTTCGGGACGATGGCCGGCAGATTCCCCACCTGTGTCTGCGCGAGAGCGGTCGCGTAAAATGTGCCTCCGAATATACTGTTCTGGATAAATGATTCGTTCAATCCGATCAGCCCGCGGGAAAATCTCTGCGCCAGGCGCGCACACGTTCCGGTTCCGCACGGCGACAGGTCAAGCTGAGCCTCTCCAAATACACACTGGCAGGTATAGCCTCCATTTGCGTCGGCATCGCTTTTATAGAAAAGCACCTGGTTGAGATAATTTAGCGCCGGATTTTCCGGATGACATACCGGAACCTGCGTTTCCACGGCTTTGACGATCTTTTTCATGTAGTCGCCGAACAGATCCTTATGTGCCAGGTCAAGCGGAACAGGAAGCTGCGCCGTGTCCACGATCGCAAAGAAATTTCCTCCAAAGCAGATGTCAACGGTGAGTCTCCCAAGCTCCTCCACCTCAAGCTCCACATCCTTTTTATACAAAAATGCAGGCGCATTCTCCATGGAAAGCATCGTGACTTCTCCATCCTTAATCTCTGCAAATACCTTTACTATGCCCGACGGCGTCTCGAATGTCACCTTTGTCACCGGCTCCGTCCGCTGAACGAGGCCGCATTCTACGATCACCTTCGTCACCGAAAGCGTTCCAGCGCCGCACATGGGCTGATACCCCTTTTTGTCCAGATAAAACAGGCCGAAGTCCGCTTCCCCGCTGGTCGGCGGCACCAGAACCCCGCAGACCAGAGCTTCCGGCGCTCTGGGAGGCGTGGCCACACAGGCGCGGATCCAGTCATAATGCTTTTCCATATAGAGCATTTTGTCATTGACCGTATCCCCCTTAAGAGGTGGGATTCCTCCAGTCACAACGCGGATCGGCGTTCCCGCAGTATGCGCATCGACACAAAAAATAGATTGAATGTTCTTCATCCTTCTTTTCCTTCCTTTCTTTTTTTACTCACGCACATTATTTTGATCTATTGATGATCAATATTGATTAGTTATGATTCATAATATAGTATGCTTATTATAAAAAGTCAATATATAAATTTTACAATTTTTATTTTTCTTGTTCTATTGATATCAGTTCTTGACATTCACTGCTTTTTGTCGTAGAATATCAATACACTAATCAATATTGATCATGTATTAACCGTATTGGAGGGATTTCAGATGAAGATCTTATCAGGATCAGAAATGTGGGACGCGGTGACACTGAACGACGTCATGGATGCGATCGAGGATTCCTACCGCATTCACAAGGCAGGCAGCTACGTGATGCCCGACCGTTTCGTCGCCTCCCGCGACCAGAACATGATGCTTTACATGCCGTGCTTCCTTGACCGCTTTATCGGTACAAAGATGCTGGCGGAGTTTCCCGACAACCCGAAGCGGGGACTCCCCTACTTAAACGGACTGATGGTTCTCAATGAGGCGGAGACCGGGCTCCCCTGCGCCATCATGAACGGCAGCGTTCTGACCGCCATGCGCACCGGCGCTGTGGGCGGCGTGGCTCTGCGCTACCTGGCGCCCGAAGCCGCTGCCAGCGCCGGACTGGTGGGCTGCGGGATGCAGGGGCTTCACCAGCTTCTGTACGCCTGCGCGGTCCGTCCCATCCGTCACATTTACCTGTTTGACGGCTTTAACAAAAACTATGCGCCGTTTGTGGAGAAACTGGCTGCCCGCCTGGGCCGCCCCGAGATCCAGATCCACACCTGCGATACCGTGGAGGAGCTGGCACGTCAGAGCGACATTCTGATCTCCGCCACCCAGGCCACGGATCCCGTGTATCCCGACGACGAGGAGCTGCTGAGGGGCAAATGCTTCGTCGCCATCGGCTCCTGGCGCCCGGAGCGCCGCGAGCTCCCCGACGCCGTCTCACGGCTGGCCGCACAGATTTACACGGAGCTTCCTTACGCCTGCGAGGAGACCGGGGACTTGAGGATTCCGCTGGAATCCGGCCTTCTGCCGAAGGAGAAGGTCCGCTACATGGAGGATTTGATCGAGGACACACATAATGGCCGCCCGCACACGCAGAGCGAGACCCGCTGCTTCAAGTCGGTGGGAATGGGGATTTTCGACGCGCGCGTGGCGCAGCTCGTATACGAGAAAGCGATGGAAAAGAACATCGGATACTCGATGGAGTGGTAACTTTTCATTTAACAGGAGGGTATAAAAGAATATGGAAAGCACAAAAAAGAAAAAATGGTATTTATGGTACTTTCAGATTCCGCTGGTCACGCGGATCCTGGTTGCGTTTGTCGGCGGTATCGCTGCCGGGCTTCTGATCGGACCCGATGTCGCGGTGATCGAGCCGCTTGGCACGCTGATGGTGAAGCTGCTCCAGATGATCGTTCTTCCGCTCATCTTCTTCGCCATTGTCATGGGCGTGGGCGCGATGCCGATTCAGAAAACCGGGCGCGTCGCTGTCAAAATATTTGTTTACTATATGTTCACCACCATTTTTGCCGCGACGGCAGCCACCGTCATCTCCAATATTTTTAAACCCGGCAAAAACATGGTATTCACAGAGACCGTCGAGGGCGCCGCAAACGCCGGCCTGCAGACGCCCGCTGTCAGCGAATTTCTGCTGGGCATGATCCCGAACAACATCGTGGCGGCCTTCGCCAACGCCTCCTACCTGCAGGTTCTCGTGTTCTCCGTCATCTTCGGCTTCGCGATCTCGGCGCTCCGCGACAGCAGCGACGAGCGCATCAAAGAAGCAGTGATTACCGTCTACAAATTCTGTGAAGGCGGAGCAGAAATCATGTTCTGCATCACCAAGGCGGTGCTGGAGTACACACCCATCGGCGTGTTTGCGCTGATTTCCATTACATTCGCAGAGCAGGGCCTCGGCTTCTTAAGCGCGGCGGCCGTCGTCATCGGACTCTGCTACCTGGGCTACCTGTTCCAGCTGATTTTCGTCTATGGTACCGCGCTGACGCTCGCGAAGCTCAACCCGCTCACCTTCTTTAAGAAGGCGCAGGAGGTCATGCTGATGGCATTCTCCACCCGGAGCAGCGCTTCCACGCTTCCCGTCTCCATCCGTACAGCGGAGGAGAAAATGGGCGTTCCCAGAAGCATCGCCGGCTTCACACTGCCGTTAGGTTCCCAGATCAATCTGGACGGCGAGGCCTATTACCAGGTAATCGCCGTGTTTACCGTCGCATTTGCATCCGGTATCGAGCTCTCCATCCCGCAGATGGTTCTGCTGGTATTCGCCGTGACCGTGGCCAGCACGGGAACCGCCGGCGTCGCAGGCTCCGGCCCCATCCTTCTGATGGCCGCCATGGGCATGGTGGGACTGGACGTTTCCTCCGGTATCGGAGCTTCCGTCTATGCGCTGATCCTGGGCATCGACGTCATCCTTGATATGGGAAGAACCACCGTAAATGTAACCGGCGACATCGCCGGAACGTGCATCGTCGCCAAGAGTGAGGGCGCGATGGACACTTCCAAATGGCAATAAGATTCCCCCTTTTTTAGAAAAGGCCCCGAACGCGTTCACCAAACCGCATCCGGGGCCTCCCCTTTTATATATTTATTATTTTCATTTATTACAGTCTCTTAAGCAGCTCTTCTCTCGCCGCCTCGTAGCCGGGCTTTCCGAGAAGCGCGAACATGTTCTTCTTGTAGCTCTCCACGCCGGGCTGATTGAACGGGTTCACACCCAGAATGTAGCCGCTGACGCCGCAGGCAAACTCGAAGAAGTAGAACAGCTCGCCCAGATAGAACTCATTCTGCTCCGGGATGTTCACCATCAGATTCGGGACGTTTCCGTCGGTGTGGGCCAGGATGGTTCCGTTCATGGCGCTCTTATTTACAAAGTCCACGGTCTTTCCAGCCAGATAGTTCATGCCGTCGGTGTCCACTTCCTCCTCGCCGAGAATGATCTCCGCCGGGGAATCCTCCACATTCAGCACGGTCTCAAACATGATCCGCGCGCCGTCCTGGATGAACTGTCCCATGGAGTGAAGGTCGGTGGTCAGATCCACGGCCGCCGGGAAAATTCCCTTCTGATCCTTGCCCTCGCTCTCGCCGTAAAGCTGTTTCCACCATTCGGAAACGTAGTGCAGGCTGGGCTCGTAGTTGGCCACGATCTCCACGTGTTTGCCCTTTCTGAGAAGGATGTTGCGCACCGCCGCATACATGAGCGCCGCGTTCTCCTTGTAGGGAGCCTCCAGCGCTTTTTTCCGTCCGGAGGCCGCGCCCTCCATCAGCTTGTCGATGTCCGCGCCGCTGACTGCGATGGGCAGAAGTCCCACGGCGGTCAGAACGGAGAAGCGTCCGCCCACATCGTCCGGCACCACGAAGGACTCATAGCCTTCCTCATTTGCCAGGCTCTTCAAAGCTCCTCTGGCCTTGTCCGTGGTGGCGTAAATGCGCTTGTTCGCCTCTTCTTTTCCATACTTCTCGATCAGCATCTCCTTGAACACGCGGAACGCGATGGCCGGCTCCGTGGTGGTACCGGACTTGGAAATGATGTTCACGGAGAAGTCCTTGCCCTCCAGAACGTCCTTTAAATCCTTTATGTATTTGCTGCTGATGCTGTTGCCCACGAAATAGATCTCCGGGGTCTTTCTCGCTCCCTTCGGGAGCACGTTGTAAAAGCTGTGGGATAAGAACTCGATGGCCGCTCTGGCGCCTAAGTAGGAACCGCCGATTCCCACCACTAAAAGCACGTCCGAATCGCTCTGGATCTTCGCCGCCGCCTTCTTAATCCGCGCAAACTCCTCTTTGTCGTAATCTACGGGAAGGTCCACCCAACCCACATAATCATTCCCCGCGCCGTTCTTTTCGACCAGCTTTTTCTTCGCGCCCATGACGGCGTCTTCCATGTTATCGATCTCCTCCTGGGAAATGAAACCGGCCGCTTTGGAATAATCAAACCTCACTTCTCTGCCCATTGCCTTTTCTCCTTTACTTATAAACCTTTGCCTTTTTGGGACATGCCCAAAGTTATTTCTATTATAGCAACGGGGGTGTCAATTATCAATATTGGAATCGGGATTCTCGTCAAAAATCCTAGTTTCCGCTGAAATATTCCCGGATAATTTCGCCTAACACCTTGATCTCCTCCGGGTTTAAATTCCTGGTCCAGTCATCCTTGGCCCGCTCCTTCTCCCGGCTGGCCGCAATCTGCTCCAGGCTGCGTTTCAGATAGTCGATGTCCTTGCGCGCGCCGTCCCGCTCCTGGGGTTCCTCCTGCCCGCGGGATGTGCGCTTCCCGGTATCCCGGGCGGTCAGGTCACGGGTGTTCAGCTCCCGCACCTTGGCCTCCTTGACCTCCGGCGTCCCGCCGGAGCTCATCACCATCTCGGCATCATTTCCGGTCTCCCGGCCGATCTCCCAGGTCTTCGTGTCGCCCTTGTCCCAGACTCTGCCGTTCCCGCTCTCCCGGTTTCCACCCCAGAGCTTCGCTCCTTTGCCGGCGCGTGACGCCTCCCTGGCGTCGTCGCGGATGGCGGCGCGGGCCGTATCCTTTAAACTGGCGGGCTCATTTGCACCATCCCGGTCCCTCACCGCGCGGACAAACACGGAGTTGTCCACGTACTCCACCAGCGCGCTGGAGAGCTGCTGCCTCTTAAGCGGAACGTTGGCGGTGGCGTCCATGAGCGCCAGAAGAAGCGCCCCCAGAATGCCCATGCTGCCATAGAGCACGATATAGTAGGAATCGGCCCTGTACCAGTAGGAGAGGAAGGATCCCACCCCGCCCAGGAACAGGCTCAGGAGCATGGCCTGCGTGGAAATATTGTTCCAGCCGTCCAGGCTCATTTTCAGGAAACGGAATCCGTAAAGCTGCTTTTCTAAATACGCCTGCGTGTTTATGATGGTCTGGTTCAGCCGGTAGGCATTTTCCAGCTTCTGCTTCAGTGTTTTCATGTTGCGGTTCTTGGTCATGGCCATGTTGTCTGTTTCTTTGATCAATCTTTTGTAGAGGCTGCGTGTGATGAGTTTGCTCAAAATTCCGATTGCGCAGACTGCGATCAGCACGTACAATGCTTTTCCTGTCTGTAAAAATTGTAGCATAAAAAGCTCCCCTTTCTTCTCCAGATTTTTCCAGATGGCTTTTATTATAACCACCGGACTCGTCTTTGAAAAGATAGGGGAGCCATAAATCGTTCGTCAAATTCCTCTATAATTCGATTCTGAAGGGCTTAAAGCCGGGCAACCATTTCCATTAATAACTTCACGGAATGCTCGATGGCCTTGGCCTCGAACGCCGCGTAGTCCATCCCGGCGCTGCCGTCGGCCTTGTCAGAGATGGCGCGTATCACCAGATAGGGCACTTTGTTTAAATACGCCGCCTGCGCGATGGCCGCGCCCTCCATCTCCGTGCAGTAACCGCCGAAGGTATCAACGAGCCACTGCTTTTTCTCCTTGTCGGAAATAAACTGATCGCCGCTGAGCACCCGGCCCACAAACACCTGGATATCGGGGTTCACACGCTCGCAGCACTCCTTCGCCAGCCCGATCAGTTTTTCGGATGCCTTGAAGGAAAACGTATCCATGCGGGGAATCTGCCCGTAAGGATCGCCGAAGCCCGTGGCGTCCATGTCGTGCTGGACCGCGTCGGAGGAAAGGACGATGTCGCCGATGTTGATCTCATTTTTCAGCGAACCGGCCACCCCGGTGTTGACGATCCCCTCGACCCCGAATTTGTCCACCAGGATCTGGCTGCAGATTCCCGCGTTCACCTTGCCGATCCCCGAGCGCACCACAACCAGCTCTTTGCCGTTTAACATTCCCCGGTGGAACTCCATCCCCGCGTAGGTCTCCACGGTCACCTGTTCCATGTGCTCCTTGATTTTTAAAACTTCCTCGTCCATTGCTCCAATGATTCCCAGCATGTTGATTCTCCTTTGATTTTTATATAAGTTTCTATACAATAATCGTATTTTTATTCCTGCAGAAACCATTATATAGTACATGCACCAATCTTGACAATAGCCATATAGGAAAGATATACTTAAATATACTTGAATATATTTGATTCATATTTTATAAGGAGGTCATTTACTTATGGTTTACAAAACACAGGGAACCTGCTCCAGCCAGATTATGTTTGAGGTTGAGAATAATAAATTAAAGAACGTCCGCTTCATCGGAGGCTGCAACGGTAATCTCCAAGGCATGTCCAGACTGGTGGAGGGAATGGATATCGACGAGGTGATCCAGCGGATCGACGGAATCCACTGCGGCCCCAGATCCACCTCATGTCCGGATCAGCTGGCCAGGGCGCTTAAGAAGTATAAGGAAGAGTGTGGGAACGGGTAAGACGGTGAGGGCGGTTCTCAAGCATGTGTTTTGCTTGGGAAACGCCCTTTTTTTTTTGCTCATCTGTTTTCCGGCCGTCAGTATTCCTGGGTTAGAAGGAAATCGGCCAGATGCACAATCTTGACTCCATTCACATTCCCGGCTGCCATCTCATCCAGTGTCACAACATACTTCGGATAGTGATCCCTTATTTCCAGCAGGTTCTCAAGCTCCCGGTCCGACTCCTCCGGCAGTCTGCGGCATACTTGAATATAGATCCGTTCGTCGCGCCGGACTGCCACAAAGTCAATCTCCCTGGTCTCATTTTTTCCGATATATACCGCATATCCTCTGCGAAGCAGTTCAAAATATACGATATTTTCCAGCATAGCCGCCACGCCCTTCGTGTTAAACCCCAACACACAATACTTGAGGGCAGCATCGGCGAGATAAAATTTCTCCTGCGTTTTGAGCACAGACTTCCCCTGCAGATCATACCTCTGGCATCTGTAAATCACAAACGCTTTTTCCAGCCACTCCAGGTAATTATACACGGCTTCGACGGAAAGCGTCCGGCCCTCACTCTTCAAAAACCGCACAATGGCATTGGCTGAAAACGTTTTTCCCACGTTTTCAACGATATATCTGACAACGCGTCCGAACAACTCGAAGTTCGTGATATTATGCCGCCTGGCAATATCGCTTGTTATGACGGAATTGTAGATTCCCTCCACAATCTGATACGCCGAACGCTCGTCGAAATCCCCCCGTGCCACAATCGGAAAACCACCCAGCCGGATATATTCCGCCAAAAGCTCTTTTCTGGAAAGACTGCTGGAATTTTTAAACTCCAGGTACTCCGCAAACGACAGCGTAAATACAGGAATAGACACATACCTTCCGGTCAGATATGTGGAAATCTCTCCCGCCATAAGCCTGGAGTTGGAGCCGGTCACATAAATATCTGTATCCGCGCTTTCCAACAGACTGTTGACCGCCTTCTCCCAGCCTTCGATCTCCTGCACCTCATCGAGAAGAAGATAATATCTCCCCTCATCCGTCATCCTGTTCCGGATACCGTTATACATGTCCCTTTCTGTCATGCCGTCACTAAAATCCAGAGACGTATAGCGCATACTGATAATGTGGTCCGCCGCCACACCGCTGGCCAGCAGATCCTGCTCAAGCATCTCCAGAATCGTCGATTTTCCACATCGTCTGATTCCCGCCAGAACTTTCACCAGCGGCATGTCACGGTATTTTCTCAAAGTATCTACGTACTGCCGTCTTATAATCATAGTCCCCGCTCCTTTACTCTTACCAAAAGCATACCCAAAAACTTTTGAATTATCAATAGTTTTTACTTAAATTCCGTAAAAACTTTCTTGTTTGTGGAAGTTTTTGTTTTATGTAAGAATAAACTTTTAGAGGACAACTCGCATAGGCTCACTCAAGCGTATCCAGAAATTCCCGGTAATTCATCAGCCTTCCGATCTTCGGGAAAATCCATTTCTCACAAAAGTCCTGTTCCTCCTGTGTGTCGGTCGCTGTACAGTCGCCGAGAACAATCACCCGGTAGCCCTTGTCGTAGGCCGAACGGGCTGAGGACTCAACGCACCAGTCGGTGTGAAATCCAGTAAATACCACATACTCAATTTCATTGGCGCGCAAATAATAATCCAGCGCTGTCGAGTGAAACACATCCAGCGTCTTCTTCCCTTCCACGACCACGTCTCCCGGCTGAGGGGTCAGCTCTTTTATGATCTCCGGTCCCGGTGTCCCCCGCAGCCATGCGCCGGTTCCCCAGTCCGCTTCCATTTCCATCTCGATTCCCCGAAGTCCCTCGCAGGCAGGACCTCCCTTTTTAAGTTCCGGGAATCCCGGATCGAACGGATGAAACGGGCAGTAAAATATCTTTGCCACCCGGCCGCGGGCCTGCATCAGAAGATCCTTAAGATTGGCAATGACATTTCTCTCCGCCAGCTGCTCTTTAATATGGGCGTACATCGTACCACCCTCGGTCAGAAAATCATTCTGCGGCTCAATTAAGACAATCGCCGTCTTCTCCTTCGGTATCTTAACTGCTGACATGCTATCCTCTCCTTCCCTATTACATTGCTCCTGGCAAAAACATAACAACCTGAGGCACAAACACACAAATAAGATCTACCACGACAATAGCCGCCAGAAACCACATGGACCCGGCAAATATCTCGTTGACGGAGATCCCTTCCATTCCTTCCATGCCATACAGGGACGACTTAACTGTAAACACATTCATGCCAAAGGGCGGCGTAATCATTCCTGTCTCGATGGCGATAATCATAACCAGTCCGAACCACACCAGATCATATCCTAAATCCGCCACAATCGGACACATGAGCGGCGTAGTCAAAAGCAGAATGGACGTAGAATCCAGGATACACCCCAGCACCATCAGAATTGCAATAAACAGGAGGATTACTCCTACCGGTGGCATATTCATCCCCTCAACCATGGAGCGGATCAGATTGGTGACTCCGCACATGGACAGCGTCCTCGAGTACGTGGAGGCCGAAACAAGCAGAATCAGTACACTGCCGGATGTGGAACCAGCGGACAGAAGCGTCTCCCAGAACTCCCTTAAATTGAAGCGTTTTCTGAAAACAACGATCAGAAACGCACCAAAGGCACCCACGCCTCCCGCCTCCGTCGGCGTGAAAAATCCGCACCAGATGCCGCCCAGAGAAATAATAATCAGAAGCAGGATCGGCCATGGCCGCAGGACAATTTTCCAGAAATTCTCCTTCTCATACTCCGTCAGAGCCTCAACCTCCGGGATGTAGTCCGGCTTAATATGCGCCACCAGCAAAATCACGATAATAAACGCGATGGTCATCAGGATTCCCGGAATCACCGCGGCCACGAACAATTTTCCGATGGATACATCCGCCTGCGAACCATACACAATCATCAGCAGGCTTGGCGGAATCAGCATTCCCAGAATCGCGGAGCCGGAGATCGTTCCCAGTGCAATCTTTCGGTTATATTTAAGCCTCAGCATCTGCGGAAGAGCAATCTTCGTAAACACCGCCGCTGAAGCTACAGTCACGCCCGTAATGGCCGCAAATATGGCATTGGCCACAACCGTGGCGATTCCTACCCCGCCGCGCACTCTTTTAAGCAGCAGACTGGCCGCATCGTAGAGATCCTGGCTGGCTCCCGACAGATTGGCCAACAGCCCCATTAGGACAAACAGCGGGATGACGCCGAACATATAGGATCTCACCGCGCCCCAGGCAGACTGGCTTAAGACATTCATAGCCGTGCTGAAGCGCTCTGTAAACAGAAATACACTTACCGTACTGGTAAACATCAGCGATGTACTCAGATGCACGCCACAGAAAATAAGCAGCAAAAGCATCACCAGAGAAAACAGTGCAATCGCGCCTGTACTCATTTATGCATTCCTCCCTTCCCCGGCATGCGCTTCTCCATTCAAAAGCTGCCAGCCAAATTTGATAATCTGTGCGATAAATTCCAGAATCATGAGACCCGAGCCAAAAATAATGGCAAACCGCCCCGGTATGGTTGAAATGCGCACAGAACCGGCGATATCCGCCTCCCCGATTTCAATGGCATTCAAGAGATTTCCCCAGCTGGCACGGATGATGAAAGCATACACCAGAATCCCCAACACTGCGGCTGCAATATCAATCACCAGCTTACCGTTCCGGCCTACTTTATCGTAAAGCATTGTCGTCCGCACATGAGCTCCCTTGACAGCCACATAGGGAATTTCCAGGAAACACACGATAATAATAATGCTGCTGACAATCTCCGCCGTGCCGGCAAACGGTTTATTTAACAAAAGCCTGCTCAATACATCTGCTGTGATTAACAGCATGATGCCGAAGACAGCGATGGCCGCCGCTCCGTCCATGATACTTAAAAAACGTTCCAGCAGTTTGTCTGCCTTCCGAAAAAACGACATACCTTCACCTTTCTTTCTCAACTGCTCAGTTTCCGATGTTCCAGTCCCGCACCTTTTCGATTCCCTGGGATTCCAGAATCTCATAGTATCTGGACACGATCTCCACCCCATTATATCCTGCGGTATTTAAATCATTTACAAGCCCGTTTACCACATCATCCAGGCTGGCCGCCCATTTTTCCTGCTCCTCCCTGCTTAAAGTGGTAACCGTACAGCCCTGTGCTTCCAGATTCTCTAAATCCTCCTCATGAATCGTGTTGATATACTCCGCCTCATAGTCCAGATAACCCGCTCCCACCTCAGTTAAAATCGTCTGAACCTCCTCGGGAAGCTCGTTCCATGTATCCAGATTCACGGTGATAGCGTTGAACGGAACCACGTTAAAATTAGTATCCAGATAATAGGGTGCCACCTCGTACACCTTAAGATTCACACAGGATCTGGTAGGCTGGATAGTTGCCTGGCACACATTGGTCTGCAGGTTCTGATAAGTATCATTGAGCGAGGTCTGGACGCCCACAGCGCCGGAGCCCTCGACCCAGGACAGGTTTATTCCCGCAGCACCCACCTTCATTCCATTAATGTCTTCCAGAGATTTCACTTCTTTCGTGCTGAAAAATCCATAAGGATCTGAAACGCCGATGCCGATAAACTTCTGGTTATAATCGGTCTCATATATGGAGGTAAACTCCGGGTATTCACTATGCATCTGCTTAATGGTCTCCGCCACAATAAGCGGATCTGAACAGGAAAACGGCATGCTGTAAACCATGGTCTGGAGGGGCAGTCTCGCCGCCTCAAACACCAGAATCGTGCATCCCACGTCCACCAGTCCGTCCTGCACACCTTGAAGCTCATTTCCCAGAGTGATGACCGAACCGCCATATGATTTGATCCATTCAATCTCATAATTTGTTTCCTGGCTGACCCGCTCCGATACATTTTTTACAAAATAATCCTCCAGTGCCGTAATCCACGGGTTGGATTCTGAATGGCCCGAACCAATCCTCAGTGTGATGGTCTCCTTCGCGCCGTCTGACGAACCCCCATCCCCTTCTCCGGCCGGAGTCCCTGCGCTGCCGCCGCAGCCTGTAACCGCGGTGACTGCCATCAATGCCGCCAATCCAACTGCTAATAGCCTGTTCTTCTTCATAATTTCCTTCCTTTCTTCATGCATGTGATTTGCCTTTTCCGTTGGACACCGGATATTGGATACAATTTAGTAATTTGAATATACATCTTTCTATGCATTTTGTCAATAATTATTTGATTTATACATATATTATTGTATATATTTTCCATTTTATCTCGTATATTGGATACATAGTCCAATTTATTGACTTTTTGTATTTTTCAGCGTATAGTTATTGTTAGATTTATTACTAAAACAAAGGAGGCCCAGCTCATGAGCGAACAGCAACCGCTTATCCAATACACCACCGTTTCCGATTCCGTCTATCTTTGGATTAAAAATGCAATTATACAAGGAGAATTTAAGCCCGGGGAACATATTGCCCAGGAGCGTCTGACCAAAAAGCTGGGCGTCAGCCGGACACCCGTCCGGGACGCAATCAAACGTCTGGAAACCGAGGGCCTGCTGATCACTAAGCCGCACTGCGGAGCCGTCGTATTTCAGATGTCACGGGAGCATCTGACGGAAATCTATGAGATCCGTATTCTTATGGAACAGTACTGCGCCGCCCGGACATGTATGAAGGCCACCGACGAGGACATTAAATCTATTGAAGCTATTAGTCTCCAGATGTTAAATTACTCCGGCACCTCCAAGGAATTTATGCAGCTTGATCGTCAGTTTCACCGATCGATCTGCACACTTTCCGGCTGTGAAAATACGGTAGAGATTCTTGAGGGACTCTGGAACAAATGTGATTCCTTCAAATCCATCTACTACTCCCTGGACGGCCGCGTAGGCGATACTCTCTCCGAACACACGCGGATTGTTCAAGGGATTAAAAGCCGGGATATCGAGGCCACGAAAAAGGCTATCTCAGATCACTTAAAAGATGTGGTTATGAGTATTGGGGAACATGTGAATTTCCTGTAAATACATTAACGAAGCGGGGCAGTTCACTCTGGGATGAACTGCCCTGCTTCATTTTTCTCTGTATAACGGCTTTATCCGGGTCCGGCTATCGTTCGCCCCGCGTCATCTGAAAGACGCGATCTGCGCTGTCTCCTCCACCAGCTCCGCCAGATATGCAGCCTCCCGCGTATCCTTTCCCAGCGTCACCTGCCCGTGGGCACGCAGGAGAAACGCCTTTGCCTCTGGCCGCTCCTCGAACAGCTTAAGAATTTCCGGAAAATATTCTTTGGGAACCGCATAGGAATGCGTATCAAACACCGGCACATATCCGCCCAGCTTCATTTCCGAGTGATGGGTGGCGAACGTAAGTAAATCATGATTCGCGGCCCAGGCCGTCGCATAGGGAGAATGGCAGTGCATGACCGCATTCGCCCAGGGAACCGCCCGGTAGATCGCCCCGTGAAGCAGCGCCTCCTTTGAGGGCTTTATGTCCCCTTCAACAATGTTTCCGTCAAAGTCCGTAATCACCAGCGTCCGGCTGCACACCTCGTCGAACGCCACATCCGTCCCCTTCACCATCATCAGACTGCGTCCCGGGATGCGCACGCTTAAATTTCCACCATTACTCATCTGGTAGCGCAGCCTGTAAAATTTTCCCGCAGCTTCTGCCAGCTCCGCAGCCAGTTTCTCATATTCCGGCTTCATCCTCTCGCCTCCCATTTCTCCTCAATGATCAGATTCTCCATCTCCTGTGCGCAAAAATCTGCAAATGAAGAATCACAGAAATTCATCTCGCAGGCTTTAAAAACAATCTCCGGCTTCAACTCTTTTTCAAAGATGGCCCTCATCTTCTGGATTATATCCGGCTTATGAAAAAATTCCCCCGGCCCGCTCATGGTCCGCAGACCTCCCATGGGAAGCACCACCTCCGTCCTTCCCGTGGAGCGGTTCAGCCGCTTAACAATGGTTCTCGTGATATCAAGAATCTCCGATTCATACAGCCTCGTATGGGTCAGGCCCTCGTTGTGCCAGACATATCCCCTTTTTTCCTGATCCTCGAAAAATTCATCCGGACGCAGGCACGCAAAATCAATCCCCCCAGGACATATCAGCGCCGGAATCCCCATTTCCGCCGCCGCACACAGCCGGTGATCCGCACCTTTGCTGTAGCCGTATCCGCCAAAATACTCTGCCGTCATCTCGTGGAGGGAGAGATCCATAACTGCAGAGATCACGCCTTCGCGTATGAGCGATTCCATGACCCGGCCCCCCATCCCCGTGGAGTGGAAGCTTATAGTCTTTCGCCCTTTTTCCGCCAGCCGGTCCATGGCCCGCATGGCTGTGTCATTGGTCACTCCCATCAGTGTGGCGGCAATATATTCTTCTCCCTTTGTATCGATGGAATTTCCTCCGTAGGTCACCATCCCGATCATGGCACTGACTGTATTTTCCAGTACCACTTCATTGATCGGATTCATCCCGGCAAAATCCACGATGGATGGGATGACCGCAATGTCCTTGTCCCCCACCACCGTGTCAAAATACCGGTAACCGCTGGCGATCGTGGAACAGATAATTTTAGGAAAACCGATGGGAAGCAGCCGCATGGCGGCGGAGCAGACCACCGTATTCTGCAGGCCGCCCATGCCGAGCACTCCCTGGATCCGCTTCTCCTTCCAGAGCTTTACGACCATATTTGAGATACTTTCCGTCATGGCCGAAATGGCCCCGCTTTTGTCAAAGGCCGCCACCTGTTCCCACGTGTATCCGCCCTGCGCCAGAATTTCTTCCCGGCTTACGTCGGCCTCAAGGGGCACACTGGGGCCCGTGCTGATATCCAGAACCAGTGCCTTATTTCCGCTGGCCTCAATCCGGTTCCGGACAAATGTTATTTCATGGTATTTCGTATCGCAGCATGCGATCACTGCTATTACTGCCATAGCCCCGGGGGCAGGCACCCCCGTCCTCACCTGCCTTTCGCCGCGAGACCCAGGACCGGTGTCTTTTTCACGCGATCCATGATCTCCCTGTCGTGACAGGTAAGAATCTTATCCAGGCTCTCCGCCCTTTCTTTGATGATGCGAATGCTCTTCCACGTCGCTACGATATCGGAAAAACGGTTTGGCGGCGTGATATCGTAATGAAGCTTTTCAATGGGTTTCACATTATCCATAATAAAAATGGCGTCCCCACAGCAGATATAGCTTCCCTCCGCTGTATCGATCTCCACAGACTGATGCCCCACCGAGTGTCCCGGTGTTTCAAACACCCGCACTCCCGGCATAATTTCCGTTTCTCCCTCAACCAGCTTCATCTCGATGCCCTCAAACGGACGCACAATCCCCAGCTCCGGCGCCTCGTAGGATTTATAATAGAGGGGAATCGGATCCATAGCAAATTCATATTCTTTTTTGTTTACATAAAATTCCGCGTTGGTGAATTTTTCCATATAGAAGCAGTGATCCCAGTGCAGATGCGTGAACACAACAATGTCTATGTCCTCGGGTTTGTAGCCTATCTGGGCGAGCTGCTCTGCGATCGCCATCCCCTCCGGCTGCCTCGAGCCGTGATGATGGTACCGGTCTGCCCGCTCCGTATCCGCCATGCCCGTATCGACCAGAAGAAGTTTTTCCCCGCCCTCCACAAGATATGTGTAGACCGGGTACTCCTCCTCTCTGTCCGAAGCATCCGGGTAAAATGCTGCTGCAGAATGATGATAAAGATACTGTTTCGGAATCATCGTCACGAAACCAGTATTGATTGGTCTGATTGTCAAGTTACTCATACAATGATACCTCCTGATTTTATTGAATGGGGTATCCAAATTGTATCCAGTGTCCAAAATTATTATAGAATGATTTTGTTTTATTGTCAAGAGGCTACATAACGCGCACCTGCCGGACATGCGCAGCGCGTCTGCCGCTCCTACACAGAATATTTCCCTTACACGCGGAGCATTTTTCTCACAAACGACAATGCCGCCCCCAGCGCACTGCAATAAAACAGCGCTGTATGATTAATATGAACCGCATCCAACGCCGCCTTCGCCCCGGCTGCTGTGCCGTGCCACATCCCGGCTTCCGTCGGCACGAGCATTCGCAGCGGGTGCACTGCCAGCACCACCGCCAGGCAGATCAGAAACGGCACGAAGCCCCGTCCGGTATCGTATTTTTTCAGACGAAGTTCTCCGCCCGCCGCCTTCCCGCTCAAAATCCACAGGCACCAGACACCTCCCATAAACAGGGACGCTCCGGCGAACGAAGCGTACAGAATCAGACCATAGTTGTTTTCCTGTACAGCCAGTCGGATATCCCCCAGTCCATAGGAATACTCCCAAAATGATTTTGTCATGATCACGACCATATAAGCCATCAAAAGGCAGGACACGAGCTGCATAATGCGGGATGCGAGAACAATCGTGGCCGCAGCGCCTTTCTTTGCCGCAGCTATAGAGGTCTGAACCGTGTCCCGGACAGGGTGAGAAGAACGCTCGGTCTCCATATATGTGATAGTTTCCTGTGAATCGAAAATTCTGCCGCCGGTACTCTCCGCATAGCGCTTTGAATCGCCGGCGCCGGCAAAAGCAGTCTGACCGCCCAGGGTCAGTCTCTGACTCTGGGTCTGGCTCCATCCCTGCTCCGGCCTCTGTCCATGTTCCTGTTCAAGCTTCTTCTCAAACTCCTTCTCAAGCTGCTCCAGGCGCGTACGGATATTATCATCGCGATTCCGGTGGGATCTGGATTCGGTGGTTTTTGACTTTGATGGTTTTTCTTTTGTAGTCTCTTCTTTTGACGGTCTGGCTTTTTGTTTCTTGACTGGTTTTTCTTTCGAGGTGTTCTCTCTGGTATTTGTATTGTTCTGAGGTTTTTGCGCCTCAAAATTATAAAGGAGATGTTCTTTTTGCTGTGCTGGTTCTTGCTCTGATTTTAATTCTAATTCTGGTTTTAGCTCTGGTTTTATTTCTGGTTCTAATTGTAATTTTATTTCTGATTCTGGAAGGTTTTCCTCCGTAACTGGATTTATATACTCTTCTTTGAGAAAATCTTCTGGTGTCAGAAATTCAAAATCATCGTCCATATATTTTTCAACCTGCGGATTCAGCGCAGCACCACAATGGCTGCAGAAATTCCCCTCCGCTCTGTTTCCACATTTCGGACAAATCATCGGTTTCCTCCTTTGTAATTTGCCTTATGCTTTATTATAGAGGTATCATAGCATAGATGCGGGGTGGATTTTCTTACTTTGCTGGGGCGAAATTCTTAAGGTTTTTGGAAGATGGGGGGTGGGGAAAACGAGAGGGAAAGGGAAAAGGGGCTTGCGAGAACGCGAACCCCTTAAGCTTATTACTCTTGTAATTTTTTACTTTGTAATTAAAACACCATTTGTTTGAGATGAGAAGCTTTGACTTTCATTTCCTTTTGTTACCATATGGGTTCCTCTTAATCTATAATAGCGATTTGTTTTTGCTCCCGAAATCGTAAACGAATTTGTCAATGAAGCTGTATTCGTATCTACAAATAGATAATCATTAACATTGATCCAACTGTTATCTGATTCATCCCAAATATCCAAGTAAGCTTTATGTCTAATCTCGTCTACTGTAACATGCGCTAATGTTTCTATTAACACATCAATTTTTCCACCACCTGCGTTAAAAATTTGTGTAAGTGCTGTAGAAATTAACGTCCCTCTCGGCTGCACATTTTCCATGCTATTTGAGCTAATTACATTTTCTGGCATTAATACGCTATCTTCACCATAATAAAAACATACTTCCCAATCACTTTCCGGTACATCTTCGTATGCATATGACACAAACGAAAAACTTAATACAAATAATAATGCTGCAATTACAACTCCCACTTTACGCATTTTCATTAAATGCTTCCTCCTTGATTCTTAATAAAAGCTTAGATCTTCAACTATTTTTTTAAATTCTTCTAGCTCCATAACTCCTGCAATATAATAAAATGCATTGTCTATATGCATTTCTGCACTATATTCACAAGAATTTTTATCTAACTGATATTCCTCAATATTAATTTCTTTTTTTATCCATTCATTATAAACAGTTTCTACCACTCTTCTATCCGATATAATATTTGTTGAACCTTCCGACATCAAGGCATTTTGAATAAAAAAAACCTTTTGATTACCATAGTTGAATTCTAATTTTGCGTGTAAATCACTATATTCCAATTTCTCAAATTTTAGTTCTTCTGGAATATAGCCTAACTTAATTGCACGAATTCCAACCTCCTGCTGAATTTTCTTATATACATTATCTAACGCAGTATCTGTCCGAAGATTCTCCTCATTATTTAAAACCACATTATTCCTAACATCCACCCGTTCGCTCCACCAATACTCAAACCTCTTCTTCCCCGCCGCCGTAATTCCCATACCAAGCAGCAACACCAGCGAGACAATCGCAGCGACAAGAAATCTCAGTGGCTTTTTGAACCGGTGAATCTTTCGTTTGTGGCTTTCTTTCATCCTCCCTTCTCTCTTCAGCTTTCGGCGCTCTGCCTCAATACGCCCATGAAGCTGTCTGTCCCAATCCTCGGGCGGCGGCGGAATCTCCGAGTCATCGATGGTTTCATCTGCCAGGCGCAACTGTTCCAGGATCTGCTCATCACTGAGACCGAACGAACTCTGCACAAGCTCGTCCAACGTATTATCCTCATTGTCTTTTCTTCTGTCTGTACTCAACCTGGCACCTCTTGACTCGCATCTTTCTTCTAATATCCCCAGGGTTTAAGGGTTGACTTTTTACATTTTGCGTTTACTATTATAGTAGATTATGCGCAACGGCATATATATTGGAGGCTCACTATGAAAAAAATAATTCTGACAGGCGGCGGAACCGCCGGCCACGTTACCCCAAATCTTGCACTTCTCCCTTCTTTAAAAGAAGCGGATTACGAAATCCACTATATTGGTTCTTACAATGGTATCGAGCGCAAGCTCATCGAAAATGCAGGCATTCCTTATGACGGAATTTCCTCCGGCAAGCTGCGCCGTTATTTTGATCTGAAAAACTTCTCTGATCCGGTCCGCGTGCTGAAAGGCTATGCGGAGGCTCGCAAGCTCATCAAAAAATACAAACCGGACGTAGTTTTCTCCAAAGGCGGTTTCGTCTCCGTGCCCGTGGTTCTTGCCGCAAAACATTACAAAGTTCCGGTCATCATCCACGAATCCGACATGACGCCGGGTCTGGCAAATAAAATCTGCATTCCCTCCGCAAAGAAGGTTTGCTGCAACTTCCCGGAAACCCTGGAATACCTTCCGAAGGACAAGGCCGTACTCACCGGCTCCCCCATCCGTCAGGAGCTTCTGCAGGGAGACCGCTTATCGGGCCTTAAATACGCGCACCTCTCTGCCGAAAAACCGGTTCTTCTCGTTATCGGCGGAAGCCTGGGCTCCGTCATTGTAAATCACGCCGTGCGCGGAATACTCACACAGCTTTTAGAGCAGTTTCAGATCATACATATCTGCGGGAAAGGCAATGTGGATGAAAGCCTCATCGGCATCCCCGGATATGTTCAGTATGAATATGTTGACAGTCCTTTAAGACATCTGTTCGCTGCAGCTGATTTGGTTATCTCCAGAGCCGGAGCAAATTCCATCTGTGAGATTCTGGCTCTCAGGAAGCCGAATGTACTCATTCCGCTCTCTGCCGCCGCCAGCAGAGGAGACCAGATTCTCAATGCAAATTCGTTTGCAAAACAGGGCTTCAGCACCGTCCTGGAAGAGGAAGTCCTCACACCGGATACTCTGTACCAGGCAATCAGCGAGACCTACAAAAACCGCCAGACCTACGTTGACGCCATGTCGCAGAGTACACTTAACAATGCGATCGGGACGATCATGTCTCTCATCAATAAGTGCGCAGAGGATTAATCCTTAAACCAGTCACTCAGCGCTTCGCGCAGATATTTTCTTGCTCTTGATATCCGGGCACGGCATGCCGTCTCCGAGATATCAAGAAGCTTTGCAACTTCTCTTTCCGGCCTTCCCTCAATGATGTGGAGGATTATGACATCCCGCCAGATCTTTCTCATCCCAAGAATGCATTTTCTCACTGCCCGGTAGTACTCATCCTGCATCACAGATTGAAGTGCGCTGTCCGGAAGAAAATGTCCCTTCAAAAATTCGATCTCATCTTCCTCCGTGTTAAGTCCCACCGTCTGATAATGTGCATTCCGTCTGTAAATATCCCTGCTTTTGTTTATCAAAATGCGGCCAAGCAAAGCCAGCTTCTCATTCTCGGGCAGAGTCAGATCATAGGCAAGATAATATGACACAATCGTATCCTGTATCAGATCTTCCACATCATCCAGCTCCACGCCGTTATTGATGGCCAGCTTCTTTAACAGCTTTCCGTAATCTTTATAAATTGCGTTTATCAACAGGTCTTCTTCCTGCTGTCTCTTTTGCTCCTCAGCGAACCTGTCTGCCGATGCAGACGGCTTCATGCTACAACGCCTCTCTGATCAGCCGGCTGATTTCGGCCCGTTCCTCCTCTGTACTGCTTCCGGGATTCCACGACACGATCTGCGGTCCATCTTCATATCTCGGAATCACATGCACATGAAAATGGAACACCGTCTGACCAGCCGCAGTCCCGTTGTTCTGAACCAGATTGAAACCGGCACATCCCAGCGACTTCTTCATCGCCGTGCCTATCTTTGCGGCCAGCGGAAGCACCTTCGCCGCCGTCTCTTCGCTGATCTCCGTCACATCTGCAAAATGTTTCTTGGGAAGGATCAGCGCATGCCCTCTCGTCGCCGGTCCCATGTCCAGAATCACACGGAAATCATCGTCCTCGTAGATCGTCGCAGACGGTATCTCTCCTGCCGCAATCTTACAAAAAATACAATCACTCATTCCATTCATCTCCCCTTTTATAAATAATAATTATCGTACCGCCGTTTCGGCTTCCGATAAAAAATTATTCCCAAAACAACCCCCAGAAGCAGACCCCCGATGTGTGCCGCATTGTCGATTCCCTGGCTGGTAAACCCGTGGTAGGCTGTCAGGAGCACGATTATTCCAAGCTGACGGGTGGTCAGATCCTCTAGTTGTCCGCGGTTTACAATCACCGCATACAAAAGTCCGCCGACCACTCCGAAAATAGCTCCCGACGCGCCCGCTGAAACACGATACGAATACTCGCTCATGTTTACCATCATCGAAATCACATTGGCGCCCACTCCGCACAGCAGATAAAAGATCAGGTATTTCACCCGTCCCAGTGCGCGCTCCAGATTATCCCCCAGGAAAAACAGCACCAGCATATTATTCATGATATGATTGATGCCAAAATGCATGAACACCGCAGTGAGAAGCCGGTAATACTGCCCCTCCTCCAGCACCAGCGGCGCATACATGGCCCCCTTCGATATCATAAATGCCGTGTTCTCACTGGAACCAGCGATCTCCAGGTACAGAAAGTAAATCACATTTATCGCAATGATCGTACAGTTTACATACGAGATTCGTCTGGTATCCCGCTCCATCCACGCTCACTCCTGTTTTCTGTCTGCCTTTATTGTACCATGTCCACTAAGGTCGTGGAAGACCTCGCTAAGTGCTCATATTATATCATACTGCATATGGAATTACCATCTTTTTTCCATAAATTGGAAGACAGCATCCGCCAGCATGACACGGTCCCCGTCCTTCAGGCTGACCGTCTCATTGGCCTCCAGCTTATACCCTTCCACCGTCGTTCCATTTGTGGAGTTTAAATCTGTCAGAATAAAAACGCCCTCCTTCCGATCAATCCGCGCATGAAGACGGCTGACGGTCTTCCGCTCAAGGCAGGCATCCGCCATGTCGGCACTTTTTCCTATAATAAACGGGACATATTCTATCACAATCCGCTGGCCGCCGTCCTCTGGCACAAGGCAAGCCATGTCGCCGCTATCGGAAAAATCCGCCAAAACCTCTGTTTTTACGGCTGCATCCGGAGGCGGTGCAGCCACTGCCGCCGGCTGCAAACGCACCGCTTCCGGGCCTTCTGCGGCTGCCTTCTCCCTTTCCGTCGCATATTCCTTCGGATCTCGCTCCTCTTCGTCAAACATGATCTTCCAGCTCTCGGGAATCTGCGTCTTCTGCGCTGTGTTCTTCTTCGCTTTCTCTCTTCTCTTTTCCTCGTCCTGTCCGGACTTCTCCACATGGTTTTTCATTTTCCTGCCAGTTATCCACATAGCAGCGCCAGCAATAAACATCGAACTATCGGCTGCCGCCAGAACCCACCAGAACCGGCGCAGTCCATTTTCGCCATACAGCAGCCAGATGATCACCGGAGGCACAATCACAAACAGCAGGCCGTACAGGATTCTCTTTTTCCATTCCTTCCTCTTACGGATATCACTTTTCTGCTTTTTCTTGCTCTTCCCGGCCGGCTCTCCCAGCCGCTCTCTCAGATCAGTTTCCTTATCGGGAATTTCCTGTTCCCACTCCCAATCGTCATATTTCCCGCCAGAGATTTTCTCTTTTGCGGACGGCTCTGGCATACGTACTTCCTCCTCATACCTGCCGTGCCTCTCGCCTGCATCCGCGCCTGTCTCGTTCTCCAAAGAAGCTCCTTTCCCCTCGCTTTCCAGAGTTTCCCCCAGTCCGCCCAACGCTTTTAATATCTGCTGGATCCCACAATTTTCTCTCAGGCTTTCATGGTACAGCCGGTAAGCCATGACCACACTGTCCTTGTCCTGGTGATCCACCTTCTCCATAATATACTGCAAAAGCTTTGTGAACGCCTCCGGGAAATTCCCCTCATATGCTGGCACAACACAGAGGCTGAACGCGAACGTGTCCAGATCCACATAGATATATTCCGGGTCCAGCAAAATACGGCTCTCCGGCATCAGATAATTTTCAAGCCTCGTCTGCACCGATGCGATGTGCACGAGGAGGCGGCGTATCTCCTCCGGCCTTATATAGCGCTTTTCTATCACCCGCTTAAGCGGCTGCTTTGAGGTGATTTCATAATAGAAAAGCGGCTGGTTGTCCGTCTGCTTCAGACGAAATTTTAGCGTCCCCGCAATCGAATTGCTCAAAAGCATCCGGCTCTCGTACCCTTCTGCGCCCGGCCAGTCCGGGGCTGCCACCATGTAATTGCGGTTCATTTCTCTTTTGTAGCTAATCTCCATTTTCAAGTCCTCCAAGCCCCGAGAGTCCCTCGATCATCCGGAGAAAGGCTTCCGGATCAAAGCCGGGGACGGAAATATCATTTGAAAATCCGTCTGCATTTCCCCGTCCGTGCACACGGTTTCCTTCCTGTTCAAGGCTTATCTGATAGCCGTTTATCCTATGAAGAATCCAGGTCTGCGACATGCCGCTCTCCCTGGCCTCCTCCAGTTTTCTGTCCTCCTCCAGACGGCGCCCCATCTCCACCGTCTCCTGCAGAATCATATTGGCCGCCGTCCGGTCGTGCATGATAAACGCCTGGCTGATGAGACTTCCTATAACCAGCAGTGTAAATGAACAGACGAGGGCCGCCTCGACGGTGTAGCTCCCCGAAGCCTTAAGCCTCATCAGTCTGCGCACGCGCACACACCCACGTCCGTGCGTCCGCGCACCTGTTCTCTTATCACCTGTTCTCCCGTCCCCCGCCTGTCTCTTACAAATTCCCCTTTTACCTCTCATAAAAATTCCCCCATATTCATGCATAACCACACCGGCACAAGAAATGGCAAAAAAGGAACCTCCATTTTTCTCCGGCTCTTCCCATACACATATCCCATCGCCAGGACCGGCAGGCTGAAAAGCCCGCACAACAGGATCCCGCCAGCCAACAGCAGAAACGTTCTCTCGCAGCCCAGGCACAGACCGGTGGCCAGGAAAAACCATCCATCCCCCTCGCCCACGGCCCCCCTGCTTACTCTGCTTAATACAAGCAGCACTGCACCGGGCGTCAACGCAGCTATTTTATACATTATTTTATCTGACGGAAAGAAGATTGCACTTCCGGCCACCTCTGTCAGAAAATTCAGACCAGCAGACACCGCTCCGATAACAGCCATCACCAGACACAAAAAAAGCGAAACCTCCCGGCTTTTCAGATCCTCCCACGCCGCGGCCAGAAGTGCGAATGAATATACCAGATCTATCATTTTAATTCCCCCTCCTCCTCTCGCAGTAGGAACAGGCTCCCATATACTCCACCTCGCTCAGGGGAACCGCCTCCACGTAGGCGACGATGGCCGTGCAGTACCGATTCCTGTGGTAGCTCTCTCCGCTCTCCATGATGTAAACCGTCCCCCCGGTTCCGCCTCCGCACACACTGCACGGCCGATAGCGGGAACCGCTGGAATTTCTGAAACCGTCAAGATCTTCCCATGCCACAGCCTCGATTTTATTGCTGAGATAATGGCAGTCTCTGAACCAGTGATAGCGCTCGCTGGTTTTTCCTATATATACAGTCTGATCTTCCTCGTTTTCTCCGAGGTCTGCCCCATGGTCCAGACCGCCCTCGCGCCCGATCCACACCCGTCTGACGCTGCGCGCCGTCATGGGGATGCTCTTTAAATGCAGCACAGAAAATGGCATCACATACTTAAATTCCGCGCACAGCACCACATGCTCCCCGTCCTCCATAATCGAAGTTCCCGACAGGTCCAGCTGGCTGATTCGCTGCGCGCCGTCCACCGACAGAATCCGGTTTCTCAGATAGCCTTCGGCCAAAATCTGTGCCAGAATCCCTTTGTAGCTTTCCAGCTGCTCCGCTTCATCTCCGGCTGCGCTTCCCGGCACACTCTCTTCCCCCGCCCGGCTCTCCAGATAGAGATATTGGCTCATATCCTCCGCCGTCACTTCCAGCGTCATCTGTACCCGGCGGTGAAGATCCAGCATCTGCATGGGGAGCATCAGACACACGGAGGCAAAAATAAACAGTGACAGCGCCAGTGCCGCCTCCAGCGTCAGACTTCCCGCTGCCCGGGAGGCGGATGATAATACCCTCTTTCGCCAGGCCGGTGCGCAGGAACATGGCACTTGGAGAGCATTTTTTTCCATATCATTCACCTGCTTTTTGAAAAAGGGCATAATCATCCGCCTCCCATCTTTCTCTGACTATTTTTCAAATCCATATTCTCTTAATACGCCTTATCAAGCTCCGCACGCATATCCAGATACCGCCCGCGGGCGCGAGCCGTCCCCTCCACGCGGTAAACCAGGTGTTTCACCTGAAAATCCTCCTGTTCCGCACCGATATTAATCTGTATAAGATCCAGAATCCGGGCGTTGACTGTCTCGGCGCCGTTTAACATCATAAGAAGCTTTAAGTACGTCTCATAACTTAAGCCGGCGCCTTCCGCCTCTCCCCCAGGACCGCCTCCCAGCCCCTCCGGGATCGCCCCGCTTCTGCCAAGCTCCAGCAGATTTTCCAGACTCATCTTCCAGCTCCCCGCATCCTTTATAAGAGGCACCTTTCCGCCCGCCAGCAGCGTCCTCACATCCACAAGGGCCTCCCCCAGCGCCCAGATGCAGGCGATAAAAAATGTCATCACATACACAAGCGGGGCCAGCCCCGTGATTCCCACAATGGACGCCGCCAGCGCCTGGGCCTCCTGCATCTTCCCGCTGTCGGTCAGAATATGAAGAAGGTTCATCCCCTCTCGTACCAGAAGCAACTTTTCCACGGTTTTTTCCAGATTTCCTTCGTCCGTGCCGTCTCCGTTTAAGATGTATTCCATCTCGTACTCCGGGACGACGGCTTTATTTTTTGTAAAATCGTTAAAGTGAATCCCGCTGTACTCCGCCACCGCCAGCCGCGTGGGCAGCTGCAAGAGCTCCGGCACCGACAGCGCCCCGCCCCGCTGCCCCTCAGACGGCAGCGGATACGGCGAGGAGAGCACCGCCGGGGACACAGTACGTCCATCGGGCAGCACAAAGCTTATCAGATCAAATTTCACCAGCTCCCGCACGCTTTCCAGAAACGATTTTTTCTCCTTGTCTGCGATGCCGTGGGACACGCCCAGGTTCCCGATCTTCACCTTTCTAAAGGTTCTTAGGACCGAATCCCACAGCGGCCCCTCGTCCAGCTCATCGTCCTCGTCGTCTCCCTCCCAGGAAGCGATATAGTCCATGACTTCTTCCGCATGGTCTATTGCGTCCTGAACCGCCGGAATATTCGCCTCTGTCTGACTGCCGACAGCGAAAATTTCCTGGCGGCGCTTTCCATCCTCGTCCGTGTACTCACGGTATCTCCCGATCTCCGCCTCCATGGCCTGAATGGCCGCACTGCCAAGATCGTCTCTCTTTCCTGCATATACTGCCTCCGTCTCATCCAGTCTCCTTCCCAGCGCGTCCGCCCGCTCCTCATAGTTTCCGATGAGCTTCGGCATCCGCTCCATCTCCTTTATAAGCTTCTTCGCCGTTTTTATGAACCCGGAACCATTCCAGGCATCAAGCTGCTCCTCCCCCTCCCGGACGAGGGCCCTCTGGCTTTCCAGGGAATCCGCGATCTCCTCCAGTGCCTCCTCCAGAAGAAATGCCTCCTTGGCATGGTCTTCGTATAGACCCGATATTTCCTTTAAACTGTCCGCCTCCTTGAGATTTTTAAGCTCGCCGGCAAGTGCCTCGAAGTCCTGTTCCTGGTTTAGGAATCCGAACTTCATGTAATCGGTGATCTCCCTCTCAAGCGGCTCCCCGGCAGAATCCGTGACGTGTGTGAGCCCACTGACAGTCACACCCTCAGGCTCCATCGGATACAGATGATTTTCCCGGTCGTATTCCTTTATATAGAAGAAAATCGCATCCTCCACGTCCGTCTCGTCCTCCGCCTCCAGAAGCAGCAGATGATACCGGTCCCAGAGCCCCCTGTGAAAGCCGCTCATCACCGAGTCCAGGGACGAGGCGGCAGCCATCTTAAAATACCATCTTGTTCCGGCAGTCCTCGCCGACTCCAGAAGCCCGCTCATCAGCGCACATATACACAATATAACCATGGCCAGAAACACAGTCATCTGCCCGCTTCTTTTCAAAATTAATACACCTCTTTAGACTGTTTATTAATCTCGCTGAAAATGCTGTCCAGCAAGCTTGTTATCTGTTTCTTGAAAATGATAACGAGGCCGATGAGAACCACCATTATATATACCCTGTTCCCTGAAAGCCTTATAGAATAAGCCTTTGAACAGTGTTGACATTGTGACACATGTGACACCAGTGACGGTATAATACATGCCACAGCATAAAAGCGTCATGTGTCATCATTGATAAGTTATCTCTTTCTTTGAATCTCAGCGAAAATTATTTGATAACAAGCATTTTAGGGACAAGATACTACAGCAGTATCTTGCCCCTAAAAAGTTTTCAATAAGTGTCTAATTATATTTTCTTGTTATGTAAAATTATATTTTATTTTTGTAAAAACGAAAAATAGTGAAGTAATTGGATGGTCTCCATCGTTCAATACTGTCACCCTTCACAGGCCATACAAGTAGCTCTGAGAGGATAAACTTTATCTCAGCTAAAGCCGAAGTATCAACCACAGTACAATTGTAAAAACCAAAACATTTCCCTAGTAGTCCTCTGTTTTCATTGCAATTATCAATTAATGGGGTCAAATCTGGTAAAGTTGCATCTTCTAAATAAAACATAAAAAGTTTAGGCAAATGTCGTATAAATAAGAGGTCTGAAATGTGCTCTCCATGAAGAATATATAAATCTTTTAGTTCTATAAAATCAGCAATGAAACTGTAGTCAACCAATGCTGTAAATATATAGCACCCTTCTAGAACACATTTTTTTAACGCATTCATAATATCCTTATCTTGAAGATCATCTACTGCCAAAGTTACAATTGGCTTTTTCATATTAAAAGCCGACACAGTTCGCTCCCACGGAATGAAAGCTCCACGAGATGGGGTTCCATCGGAATTAATGGCTATGCTCATATATGCATGTTCATTTGCAGCCTTCATCAGCATATCATATTGTTTATCCTGCATTCATCTTCCTCCTTTCGTACCCGGAAAACTATCTACTTTTCTGTTTATTTGAAGTAATTTTCTTTATCCAAAGTTAAAGCTTGTGTCTCCTCTTCCGTCAGCTTTTCCAGTTCTATCTTTGTCGTAATCTGCCATTCCTCCCTATATCTGTCAATCCGATCTTCCATAACACAGTAAATTGCACCCAACCCCAGCCAAATAAACCAGAACTTATATACCCAGTCAAACAGATTAAAACCATTCAGACCTATTAAAAAACTCCACATTGTTATTAACCACTTATCAGCTCCAGCTTTTCCAGAATTAACCGCTTGTGCAAACGCATCCGCGCTACATAATTCTCCGAACTCCGCTGTTGTCCCAAGCAGTCTCTGATACCACATCAAAGGTCTTGTTCCAAGAGGGATGACCGTTTGAACCGTTGGTTCTTCTGCTCTTACTACAGTTAAGAGACCATATTCGTAATCTGATACAAGCTCCGGAATTCCTATCTCTACTACATCCTCCTGTCTATTATAAACACCAGCATAAGTCTTCATTTCTCTCGGAAATGTATTTCGCTCCAGCCAAGCTTCAAATTCTATAGGCTCTTGTGAATCTACTTTGAATATCCCTATTGGAATCACCGCCTTATCCTCTTGCAGTTCAACGTAAATATCCCGATGCCCGTCTGCCGAAGTCTGAACTATACTATACATGTACTCCATAGGATCTGCAAACCGGTTAATCCATTTACCTGTATTCTCCGAGAGAATGTATGTACTTCCCGCTGCCAAGAAGAAGGATCCGATCAGGCTTATACAAAGCCGCGTTATCCTCGTTTGCTTTTTTAATAGGTACCAAATAGCAGCCCATAACAGCATATAAATGAAGAATATCATCAAACGTATGGCAAACGCGCTGACTCTGATTTCTCCAAAGCTAAAATAACGATACTGGAAAATAGATTCCCATGCTTTTAGATTTAAACATATTCCAGCAACTGTTACACACAAAAGCAGCAAAATACTAAAAGTCATTGCCCCTTTCTGTATAATTTTTCTGGCCTTAGTCGTTCGTTCATATAATCGCCGCAAAAACTGCTCTTGGTTATTTTCTAAAATCCGTTCCTCCAAGACCAGACTCTGTTTATCCTCAAGCCATACAAAGTGTTGGCCAGGCTCATATCCGCTTTCATCCTCAATTAAGGCCATTATGCCAAGGAGGTTCTCCGCCTCATCAGGATTAATTCCTTCTTTATGAAGTTCCTGATCTGCCAAGGTAAAGCGCATACAATTTACCTGCGTCGTCTCGTCATCCAAAAAATGGAAGCACGCATATAATCTGCTTTTGTAAAGGAGCGTAAAATGAATTTCAATTTTCCGTTTATCCTCGTTGGGAAATTCCCTAAAAATTTTTTTCCTGTTTTTAAAGATCTCTTTTCTCATCCGTTACCTCATTCTACTATTCCGTCTCCCTTTTCTTCCAGGCACATAAGCTCGCCTTTTAAGAAGGCATCCGGGAACGGATAGGCCTTCTTTTTCCCATTTGAAAAACCCACCAAAATATTATTCTCCCTGCAAATCAGCACACGGCCTACACCAAATTCCGCACTCCTTATTTTTGTGCCTTTTCTAATTTGTTCTCTTAATTCCCTCGACTCAGCTTCTTCAATCTCTTTTAATTTCTGGTCAACTGCTTTCTGCATTCGTTCTATCTCATCATCGCTGATGCGCAATTCCGTCTCTGCAGCCGACTTTTCCTCCTCCTTCATCTCATGAACTGTAAAAGGAATTGGTCCAGCAGTATCAAATGGATTGTGGAAAATCCCCGCCGTCGGACCCGGAGGTGGATTTTTACTTCTATGGTTTGTAACTGCACCAACTACATCAAATGCCTCTACCAATTGAATATCCCGCTCTTTAAATTCCGGAAAACCATATTCCTTATGACAGCATTGACTCCAATCCGGCAAATGTGTTATAAATTGGCCCTCTCTGCAACGGATCAGCACATAGCCTTGTGGCAGTTTTTCTAAGTCGGAAATTGAAAGTACTGGTTTAACTCTCAAAAAACCTTTTGTATCCAGTTCGCTTTTTTTTCCGCATATCTCCTGAAGTTCCTTCAATGTTGCAAGGTTATTTGTCCCAAAATAGTACTGCAGCAGACAGTTATTTTTTATTACACTGGCCTTCTCATTCCCGTAGCGGAAACTTAACTGATCTAATGTCTGAATAAAGGCATATAAGCGAATATTTCTGGATCGGGCTGCTGAAAACATTGATGGCGCTTCGGGGATTGTATAATTTCCGAATTCCTCCATAAGGAAATTCCAACGCATTTTATTGCTCCCTTTGTTTTTTTCTGCCATATCAACCAAATGATAATACAGCTGCATCAAAAAAATTACGCCAATCTGATGATATTTTGTGGAAATATCTGGAAGGATCACATAAATAGCCCATTTTTCCTCATCCTTAATATTCTGAATTTCAAATCCTTCTCTCTGGCAGAGTAAAGTTTTAATACCTGGCCCAGAAAATATACTTAAGCCGTCCAGCGCTGTACTCAATATTCCCCCTCTAGTATCAGAAGGTGCTTGAAGGTATCCTGCAGCATTCTGATAAGCGTCGCTATCCTTTCCTACTATTTCATCAAAAAAAGCGTTCAAATACCTGTCCATACCACAGCGTTTCTCACCATCTGACATCATTCGATATGCACTATATAAGTGCGTTTTTTCGGGTGGGGCATATTTAAATAGCGCCTCACATACTCCGTTAAACAGTCCTCTAGCTGAATTGGGCCAAAATGCTTCCTTATGCTTTTTATCTTCGTAAATTCCAAGTCCAATGTCACGTAATTCCTGAAGAGCGCTATCCTTTTCCTTTAGTCCTCCATTTCTGTATTTTTCCCCCAGGAAACTCAAGGGGTTCCAGGTATCCGTGGAAAGATATACATTGTCCAGCCGAAGTACCATCGTTTTATATCCTGCCGCTTCGGCCTTATTATATGTATTTAACAATGTTGTGTTTTTGCTATCAATAGAGACATAGCTTTCCCCACCATCTATCAAATTGGATACCGTTTCAATTCCAATAGAACGTGTCTTGCCTGATCCTGTTGGCCCACAGATCAAGCAATGCATTCCCGAAACATCCATCACTCTGTGTAAACCATCGCTCATCAGTTCTGAACCACCGCCAGATGTGGGCATCTCTCCTGTTTTCCAAATACCCATTTTTCTTACCTGTTCTTCCTCTAAAAAATATTTACCCATAAATTGCCTCCGCTTAGAATCCCATTTTTTTTACACAGCCGGTTTCCCTTTTTAAATTTACCTCTAAATACTGCCGCATATATTCTACAATTACTTTTTTTGTAATTACATTTCTATTCCAGGTAATTACTGTAAACAGCTCCAATGCTTCCAGGGCCCTTCGGATTGTTTTCAATCCAGCATATGAATTTGCGCTGCATAATCGTTCAACCATTTCTCCTAAAGCAGTCTTCGCCTCACCCCTTATCTCAAATCCATCCTCCTTTACCCATTCCAATACTATTTCCATTTTTTCCTCTAACTTCAACATCGGAATATCCATAAAAATAAAATTCACATTCTTCCCAATGGCCGCAAGCAATGAATCAATATCCTTTTGGTTATCCGAGTACATCCGGATCAAAAAACAAACCCGGCCTTCATTTTTCCTAAGATACTGCCCAATTTCCTTAAGAAACCATTCATCCATATACCACATTGGGATATCCATGTCCCATGCCTGTACACCATAAAAATCGTTTGTAAAAACCGTTGCCTGATCTACCTTTTCCTTTAATAATTCCATGTTATTGACATCCTGTACGAATGTGTATTCAACAAGCTGTTCCTTGCTGTAAAATTTCAAAAAACCAGTATCACATAAAATATTTGTTATCTTCTCAGCTAAAAAGCTAAACCCCTCTCCCTTCCGCATATTAAAAACAAATACAGTGGGAATCGGAATGTTGCATCCTGGATTATTCTTTCTCGTTAAGGACACTTTTTTAAAGAAAGTCTTTACCGGTTCCTTGCCTATTAATACACTAAGCTGCTCTAAAAATCTCCTTCCTTGATCACTAGTTATTCTATTGCCCATCATTTGCTCCATCTCCTTTACAAACAAATTTTAAGTGATTGCTTTCATAAAAATTATAAACCTAAATTATTCACGGAACAGTATCTGAATTGATAACAGTACCATGAATCTGAAAATTGATCCATGCAGCCATAACATCACTCAATTAACCCGT